>Ga0302247_1002981_pt1 | contig 10293 bp, 9 predicted proteins | sample AAG_UR_Ile_MG_FD_193529 | JGI IMG/M metagenome (GOLD analysis project Ga0302247, IMG submission 193529) | Enriched activated sludge microbial communities from anaerobic digester in WTTP, New Holstein, Wisconsin, United States - AAG_UR_Ile | ecosystem: Engineered > Bioreactor > Anaerobic >...
GTAGTCCATGCCGATTTCCTTCCTGTCCCCGATGCCGGTGGAATGCACCGCCGTCAGGTTCCGGGGGCTCCCCTCCCGGGCGAATCGCTCCCCCAGGGCCCGCATCAGCCGGGTCGGTTCACCCACGCCCCCTCCGGAGCCCTGGATGGCGATGCAGGATCCGTCCCGGACCAGTCTGGCCGCCTCGTCGGCGCCGATTACCTTGTTTTTCATTTTCATCCGCACAATCCTTGTTGAATTTAGATCGATTTAAAATCCCCGGGAAAAAAGGCGGCGGCCGGGGCCGCCGCCTTGGCCGGGGTCATGCCTGGAAGAGATCGGGCATGAAGATCTTCGGAATGAGGAGAGTCACATCGGGGATGAAGATCATCAGAAGAAGGACCAGCATCATCACTCCCAGGAAGGCGGCCACCTCCTTCAGCGGCGTCATGCAGTTGATGCCGGCGATCTCGCTGGTGATGAGGAGGCAGAGCCCGTAGGGGGGGGTGATGAGGCCGTAGGCCAGGGCCACGCAGCCCACCACGGCGAAGTGCAGGGGGTTGACTCCCACATTGTCCGCCAGGGGCTTCAGAAGGGGCGCGAAGATGATGATGGCCGGGACCGCGTCGATGAACATCCCCACGATGAGGAAGACTCCCACCACCAGGAGAAGCATCACCGACGGAGAAGTGGTGAGGGCCCCCACGATGGACACCAGGAAGGCGGGGATCTTGTAGTAGGAAAGGACCCAGGCGTAGATCGCCGCGGTTCCCACCGCGAAAAGCACTATCGAGGAGAGCCGGGCGGTGTCGGTGAGGAGTTCGACGAATTTCTTCATGTTGACGGTTCGGAAAATCGCCATGCCGATGAACATGGAGTAGAGCACCGCGATGAGCGAGGCCTCCGTGGGGGTGACGAAACCGCCCACGATGCCGCCGATGATGATGATGGGGGACATCAGCGCCAGGATGCTGTCCTTCAGGCTGTCCCAGACTTCCTTGATCGAGAACTTCGCCTGCCGGGGGTAGTTGTACTTCAGGGCGTAGATCAGCACCACCACCATCTGCAGCAGCCCGATGAGGATCCCCGGGATGATGCCCGCCAGGAAGAGCCCCGCCACGGAAACGTTCATGACCCCGCCCCAGACCACCATGATGATGCTGGGGGGGATGATGACCCCCATGACCGCCGAGCAGGCGGTGACCGCCACGGTGAAGTTGACGTCATAGCCTTCCTTGACCATGGCCGGGATGATGACCGACCCGATCCCCGCCGCGTCGGCGTTGGAGGACCCGGAGATGCCCGCGAAGATCATGCTGACCAGAACGTTGATGTGGCCCAGCCCCCCGGGAAGAAAGCCGACGATGGACTGGGCGAACCGCATGAGCTGGTTCGTTATCCCCGCCTCGTTCATGATGTTCGCCGCCAGGATGAAGAAGGGTATGGCCAGCAGGATGAAGGAGCCGTACTGGATCATCATCCTCTGCAGCAGCATGATGGGAGTGACCGCCGGCGTCAGCAGCAGGATGGGCACCACCGCGAAGGCCAGGGCGAAGCTCACCGGAACGCGCAGCAGGATGAGGACCACCAGCAGGGAAAACATTATGATGAATACTGTTCCGCCGTCCATGTTTACGCGCCTCCCTTTGCGGTTTCGGGTTTGATGAACTCTTTCAGAATGCTCTCCACCAGGAAGATGAGCCAGGAAACGCCGGAGATGGGGACCGAGGCGTAGAGCCAGCCCAGGTTGATCCCGGTGATGTCCGAGGACTGGATGAGACCCCAGTTGATGAAGTACTGATAGCCGTAGTAGATGAAGATCCAGGTCACCACCAGCAGGACGAAGTAGTAGACCAGCCGAAGAAAGAAGTTGAAGGTCGGACTCAGTCTGACATTGACGAAGGAGAAGATATCCACATTGAAGTGCCGTCCCTCCCGGACACCCAGGATGGATCCGATGAAGATCATCCAGATCAGGGAGAAGTTGGTCAGTTCCAGCGGCCAGAGATAGCGGGGCACGAAGGGAACGTAGCGCCCCGCCACCTGCAGGGTCACCGCGAACAGAAGGGAAAATCCGAGGACGAAAAGGGTCCGCAGGAGAAACTTCGCGTACTTTTCACAGAATCGGAAGTATGCCATGGTTGTTACCCTAGTGTGGTTTTTGCCGGAATAAAAGGGCGGGCGTCCGCCCGCCCTTGTCCCAGGGGCGCGTATCTAGTTGATCGCTTCGATGGCCTTGTAGATGCCGTGGGCGCCCACTTCCTTGGAAAATTCCTCGATGACCGGCATGGCCCGTTTGCGCATCTCGGTGTTGTCGAAGGGCACCACCTTGAGACCGAACTTTTTGACCAGGTTGTTCACGATGACCTCGTTCTCCGCCACTTCGATCTTCCGGTGGTAGGCTCCCGCTTCCTTTCCGGCCTTGATGATGGCCTCCTGCAGGTCTTTGGGGAAGGTCTTCAGCCGGGGCTCGGAGAAGCCCAGGATGCGGGTGGTGATCTGGTGCTGGGTCTGGATGTAGTAGGGAGCCACCTCGTAGAACTTCATCCCCTCCAGGCCGGCGGGCTCGTTCTCCAGGGCGTCCAGGACTCCGGTCTTGATGGCGTTATAGACTTCCATGTAATCCATGGGGGTCGCCTTGATGCCCACGGCGGTGAAGACCTTCTGGTGCAGCGGTGAACCCTGGACCCTCATCTGCAGGGTGGGGAACTCTTCGATTTTGTAGATGGGCTTCTTGCTGATGATGTTCCGGACTCCGCCCCCGCCGTACCCGATGAAGCGCACCCCTTTCTTGATCATGTTGTCCTCGATGGGCTTCAGGACATCCTTTTCGAGACAGGTTTCCCAATGGGCCACATTTTTGAAAATGAAGGGAGCGTCGATGAAGGGCGCGGCCTTGTCCCAGGTGGCGATCCAGGCCGGAGAAATGATGTAGAAATCGATGGCCGTCCCCTGGATCATGAACTCGATGGAGTCTTTCTCGTTCCCCAGGGATCCGGAATGGTGCAGGTCCACCTGCACCGGAACGGAGCCCTTGTAATACTGTTCCAGAAGCTCCTTGAACTTCACCGTGGCCTTCCAGAAGACGTGGCCCTCGGGCAGCATGGTGCCCCCCACCAGTTTGATGGGTTTGGCCGCCGCCTTTTCCTTCTCGCCCCCGGCGAAAACCGGCAGGGCCAGAACGAGAACCATCGCAAGAGCGATCCACGCGATTTTTTTCATAAAAAGGGTCCCTCCTCTCCGCTTGTCGTTGATGTTTGGAACGATGTAACGAACTGTAACACCGGCAATCGGGTTTGTCAAACAAAAACGCATCCCCCGCGGCGGCCCCGGATGCGGGCCTTGCCGGGGACCGCAGCCCGCGTCAAAAAAAAACGGGAACCCCCGCGGGGGTCCCCGTCGCGCGCCGGCGATGGCGGATCACTTCACCGCCTGCACCGCCTTCATGATGTCCTCGGCTCCCAGTTCCCTGGCGTAGTCCATCAGGACCGGGGCGGCGAGGCGCTGCATTTCGGTGGTGTCGAAGGGCACCAGTTTGATCATGCCCTTGGATTCCATTTCCTTCAGCGCGTCCGCGTCATCCTTGGTTTCGGTGTCCCGGTGGAACTTGGTGGCCTCCTTGCCGGCCTTCAGGATGACCTCCTGCAGGTCCTTGGGCAGTCTCTGGAAGCTCTTCTCGCTCATCCACAGGGGGCGGACGGTTATGGCGTGGCGGGTCTGGACGATGTAGGGGGCCACTTCGTAGAACTTCATGGACATGAGGGAGGCGGACTCGTTCTCCAGGCCGTCCATGACGCCGGTCTTGATGGCGTTGTAGACTTCCAGATAGTCCATGGGGGTGGGCTTCATGCCCACGGCGCCGAAGATCTTCGACTGGATCGGGGAGGCCATGACCCGCAGGACGATGGTGGAGGCTTCCTTCATGGTGGTGAAGGGACGGCGCAGGATCATGTTCCGGGTGCCGCCGCCGCCGTAGCCCAGGATCCGCAGGCCCTTTTTCAGAAGGTCGTCATAGATGGGTTTGAAGGCCTCGCCGGAGGCCAGGACCTTTTCCCAGTGGGCCAGGTCCCGGTACAGGAAGGGCGGGTCCAGGAAGGACACCCTTTTATCGAAGGTGGCGGCCCAGGACGGAGCGCTGATGGCGAAGTCCACGGAAACGCCCTGGATCATGTATTCGATGTAGTCCTTCTCGTTTCCCACGGCGCCGGAGTGGTGCAGATCGATCTCGATGGGGTTCTTGTAGTTTTCCAGCACCTTGTTCCGGAAAAACACCAGGGTTTTATAGAAGACATAGGTGTCGGGAAGCTGGGTGGCTCCCACCAGCTTGATGGCCTTGGCCGCCGCCTTTTCCTTCTCGCCTCCGGCGAAAATATTCGCCGTCAGGGACAGGGCGAGAATCAGGGACAGGACAACGACAATCGCTCTTTTCATGTATCGTTCCTCCTGAAGAGTGAGATGTATCGTGCTTCCCAGAGTGGGGCATTTTGGATGAACTGTCAACTGAATTCCTTTCTCCGATTTTCCTCTCTGCGATTGACAAAGGAGGAGGCGGGGATTAGCTTTGTGTCTATGGCGAAAGAACGCGTCGTGCTGGACGACGTGGCCCGGGACGCCGGAGTTTCCCGATCCACAGTTTCCCTGGTGCTGCGGGGAAACCCGGTGGTGGCCCGGGCCACCGCGGAACGGGTCCTGGCATCCATTCGAAGGCTCGGATACGTGTACAACCGGAACGCCGCGGCGCTGCGCAGCCGGAAGACCCATTCCGTGGGCATCATCGAGGCGAACATCAAGAACGCCTTCTTTTCCGCCATGTCCGTGGGGGTGGAGAAGGAACTGGACAAGGCGGGAATGGCCATCCTCTGGGCCAACGCGGCGGAGCGGGTGGAAAAACAGGCCCGAGCCATCGAGGTGATGCTGGAGTACGGGGTCGACGGGCTTCTGATCTGTCCCGCAGCGGGGACCCGCCGGGAAGACCTGGAGATCCTGACGGCCCACCAGGTCCCCTTCGTGCTTTTCTGCCGCCACCTTCCCGGGCTGGGGGGAGACTACATCGGGGCGGCGAACCGCAGGGGCGCGGAGGACGCGGTGCGGCATCTTCTGTCCCTGGGGCACCGGAACCTGGTTTTCGTCGGAGGCTCGCCGGTCACCTCCCCCTGGCGGGACCGGACCGGCGGGTTCGTCGCCGCTTTGCGGGAGGCGGGTCTTCCTGCGGGGCCGGAGATGCTGTATCCCGCGGAGACCTCCATCGCCGCCGGAGCGGCCATGGCCCGGGAGATCCTGGCCGCCAGCCCCCGGCCCACCGCCGCCCTCTGCTACACCGACATCGTGGCCCTGGGCCTGATGATGGGGCTGGAGAACGAGGGCGTCCGGCCGGGCAGGGACTTCGGCGTCGTGGGTTTCGACAACCTGGACGAGGCGGCGCTCTACCGGCCGCCGCTGACCACGGTGGCCTGCCCTCCGGAGCCTCTGGGGGCGGAGGCGGCGCGCCTCCTTCTGGGCAGGATCGACAACCCCGAGGCACCTCCGGCGCGACTGGAGATACCCAGCCCCCTGGTGGTCCGGGAATCCTGCGGGGCCCCGGCCGCTCTGGGGCTGGAAATGGCGAAACCATGATCAAGGACGAGGAGATGATATGAAAAAAGGGCATCCCGTGGGCAAGTTTTACGAGGAGTTCACGGTAGGGGAAGAGTTCGAATCCCCCGGCAGGACCGTCACCGAGGCGGACCTGGTGATGTACTCCGGGCTGTCCGGAGACTACAACCAGCTGCACACCGACGAGGAGTATTCAAAGAAGCACAACATCTACAAGACCCGGATCGTCCACGGGCTTTTCGGCCTGTCCATAGCCGAGGGGCTGAAGTCCCGGGTGGGCATCTTCGAAGGCACCAGCCTGGCCTCCCTGGAATGGAGCTGGAAGTTCAAGAAGGCGATCCTCATCGGCGACACCCTGCGGGTGAAATGGCGGATCCAGAACAAGAGGGAGACCAGCAAGCCCGACCGGGGGATCGTCTGGGAGGAGGTCTTTCTGATGAACCAGAACGACGAGGTCGTCGCCGAGGGGGTGCATGTGGTGATGATGCGGAAAAACCCGGACGGGGTCTAGGGTTTCCGCGGCGCCTTGGCGACCGATAGCGGCGCCTTGGCGACGGATAGCCGCGCCTGGGCGACCGACAGCGGCGCCGGGACCGACAGCGGCGCCTGGCCGACGGATAGCCGCGCCTTGGCGACGGACAGCCGCGCCTTGGCGACCGATAGCGGCACCGGGGCGACGGACAGCCGCGCCTTGGCGACCGATAGCGGCGCCGAGGCGACGGACAGCCGCGCCGGGGCGACGGATAACCGCGCCTGGGCGACCGACAGCGGCGCCGGGACCGACAGCCGCGCCGGGACCGATAGCGGCGCCGGGGTCCCGGGGAGACGCAGTCTACAGAGCCAGCTTCAGGACGCCCCGGATATCCTCCCTGCCCAGCTTGATCACGTTCCCCACCGTCTCGCCCCGGCCGATGAGGGTCTTGCGGACGATCTCGTCGAGGTGGCTTTCCCCCAGCCCGATCTCCCCCAGCCGGACCGGCATGCCGATGCGGACGAAGAACTCTTCCAGCCGCCGGATTCCCTCCCGGGCGGTGCGCTCCGGGTCGTCGAACCATTGCTCCACGTTCCAGACCCGGACGGCGAACTGCACGAACCGGGGAAGCATCTTTTTCTGGACATACTTCATCCACGCGGGAAAGACCACCGCCAGCCCCGCGCCGTGGGCCACGTCGTTGATGCCCGAAAGCTCGTGCTCGATCAGATGGGAACCGAAGTCGCCGATCCGGCCGGTGGACAGCAGGTTGTTGTGGGCGATGGTGGAGGCCCACATGATCTCCGCCCGGGCGTCGTAATCGTCGGGTTTCTCCAGCACGATGGGGGCGTTGCCGATGACGGTTTTAAGAGTGGCCTCGCAGAGCCGGTCGGTGAAGTCCACCTTGGGCGTCAGGGTGAAGTATCGCTCCATCACATGGGCCATGATGTCCGACACTCCGCAGGCGGTCTGGTAGGGCGGCAGCGAGAAGGTAAGCTCCGGGTTCATGATGGCGAAGGAGGGCCTGTTCATTTCCATGTTCAGGGGCCGCTTCAGCATGCCCTCGTCGTTGGTGATGACGCAGCTGTGGGAGGCCTCGCTGCCCGCCGCGGGGATCGTCAGAATCGAACCCACCGGAAGCTTCGTCTCCGGCAGAAGTTTGCCGGTGAAGAAATCCCAGACATCCCCGGTGTAGGGGACACCCACGGCGATGGCCTTGGCGGAATCGATGACGCTGCCCCCGCCCACGGCCAGGACGAACTCCAGCTTGTGCTTCCGGCAGAGTTCGATCCCTTCCCGGACAAGACCCACCCGGGGGTTGGGCTGGACCCCCCCCAGCTCGGCGAACCGCACTCCCGCTTCCTTCAGGGACGCCACGACCCGGTCGTAGAGGCCCGATTTCCTGATGCTTCCGCCGCCGTAGTGGAGGAGGCAGGAGGAAGAAAATTTTTTCACTTCCCGGCCGACCTGGTTTTCCGTCCCCCGGCCGAATATGATCTTGGTGGGATTGAGAAATTCAAAATTATCCATGGGAATCCGCCTTGATTTGTCGTATTATCCATAGTGTAGTGCAATAGTCGCTGGAGGTCAATGAAGGATGCTTATGGAAAACGGGATTCCCGACGCGATACGCCTGAGGCTGAAGGAACTGGCGCGGCAGTTCGTTCTGGGCCTGCCGGAACGGATTGGACGGCTCAACGGACTTCTGGAGAATCTGGGCGCCAACGGCCGGATGCCCCAGAGTTTCGATGCGGCCCGGAACGAAGCCCACAAACTGTCCGGATCCGGGGCGACCTTCGGTTTTTCCACCCTGTCCAACATCGCCAGGGAGATCGAAATCATTCTGGACTGTCGGATGGAGGAGGGGGGCTCCCTGACCGGCCGGGAGAAAGACCGGATAGGGGAACTGGCAAACGGTCTGGAGGAGGAATCCGCGCGGGCCCGGAAGGCGGCGACGGACCTCGGAAACAGGACCGGCGCCGATTTCGCTCCGGGAACATACCCGGGTGTGACGGAAGAGGGGACGGCGGAGCGTCGTCTCTTTCTGTGGGACAGCGACTCCTTCTACATCGAGGATCTGAAATTTCAGCTCGGGTTCTTCGGTTTTTCCGTCATCCCGGTGCATTCGGCTGCGGATCTGGAAGGGGCCCTGAAAAACGGCGGGACGGCGGTTCTGGCGGTGGACGCATTCTCGTTGATGGAAACCCCCGAGCCCGCCGAAGCGTTCCGGGCCTTCCGCGGGGGGGAGCACAAGGACAGGCTCAAGGTCATTTTTCTCTGCGAGCAGGACGATTTCGACATCCGGCTCTTCGCGGTGCGCCATGGCGGGGACGCCTTTTTCAGCTTCCCCTTCGACATCTCCCGCCTTCTCGCGTCCATCGACGATCTTTCCTCGACGAAGGCGCAGGAGCCTTTCCATGTTCTCATCGTGGACGACGACCCGGAGCAGATATCATTCTACGCCATGATCCTCCAGAACGCGGGAATGATCACGTCGGTGGTCACGGACCCCCGCAACGTGATCCAGGTCCTGGTGGAGTTCAAGCCGGAACTCATCCTCATGGACCTGTACATGCCGGATTGCGATGGAAAGGAGCTGGCTGCGATGATCCGTCAGCAGGAATCCTTCGTCGGCATCCCCATCGTTTATCTGTCGGTGGAAAGGGACCTGGAGCGGCAGCTGGCGGCCATCAAGAGGGGAGGCGACGGCTTTCTGACCAAGCCCATCCAGCCGGAGCACCTGGTGACGGAGGTGGCCATCCGCGTCGAAAGGACCCGGAAGATCCGCTACTTCATGGAGAGGGATTCCCTGACGGGCCTGCTGAATCATTCCCAGCTCATGAAGAAGCTCTCCGACGACATCAATCGGGCCCGCCGCCTGGGCAACCCTCTCTGTTTCGCCATGATCGATCTGGACCACTTCAAGGCGGTCAACGACAACTATGGCCACCTCACCGGTGACCGGGTGCTGAAGGCGGTGGCGAAGCTGCTGCAGGAGCGGCTCCGGAAAACCGACACCATCGGCCGGTACGGGGGCGAGGAGTTCGGCGTCATCCTGTTCAACACGGACCTGGAAAACGGAACCCGCTTGATGAACCAAATCCGGGACGACTTCTCCCGGATTCGTCACCGGGAAAGCAAGAGGGATTTTTTCGTCACCTTCTCCTGCGGCATCACCGTCTTCCGGCAGGGCAGGGACATGACCTCCCTCTGCGAGGAGGCCGACAGGGCCCTGTACGCGGCCAAAAACAGGGGCAGGAACCGGGTGGAGTCGGCCGTCTCCGAGTGACCTCTCAGGGACGGAGCTTGATCCACTCCTCCCGTTGCGTTTCCCACCGCACCGCCCGCCACCAGGGGCCCGGAGCGGGGGCGAAAAAAACCTCCAGCACCAGAAGGCGCAGAGCCCGGATGAGCCCGCCCGGAGGGGGAGGGATTTCCCCGATGTCCGCCTCCGCCGAACCCAGATCGGCGATGTAGAAGCCCGGAAGAGGAGCCGGGGGGAAGGGGGCCGGGTCCCAGGCCTCTTCCGGGGCGAAGGGTCGCAGGTCCGGAGCCCCGGAGGGTGCGGCGGCCGGGGGGAGGGAGCCGAAATCCGCGGCGGCCAGGAGGAGGGGGCCGAATCTTTCGCAGCCCCGGACGGCGGCGGTTTTCCAGGGGGCCCGGCGCAGACCCCGGAAAAATCCGTCCTCCGGCGGCCGGCGCGACACGGCCAGAGGCATCACCGGGGGGAAGGCCAGAGCGGAGGGAAGGCTCCACCGGGACAGGGCGGCCCTCTGGAGATCCACCAGTTCCTTCTCCCGGGTCGCAGGGAGGGCCAGGGCCGTCACGTAGCGCGGGGGTTCCACGCCTCCGATTGTAAACGGGATTACAATATCCATCAATTGTGGTAAACTGAGGAAAATCGCGGGATGAGGATGGGGGATGAAAGGAAAAGCCGTCAGGGCCGCCGAAAGGGTGGCGCAAGCCTTGCAAGCGTGGCCGCAGGTGCATTGTGCGGCCCTGGGAGAGCCCATCGCCGAGGACTTCTATGACCCCTATTACTTCCTCAGCATCGATGTGTACCATTCCGGGGGCCTGCCTCCGGCGGAAAGCCGCTGCGACAGCTTCTCCTTCGGCGGAGGTTTCGAATCCTCCCAGTCCAACCGGAAGGACCGCTTCCTGCTGGATCGCATCCCCATCCGCCTCGAGTACAAGGACATGGCGGGGATGGAGGACCTCATCGACGGGAAGGGGGGCCTCCAGGAGTCTCT
>Ga0302247_1002982_pt1 | contig 10288 bp, 13 predicted proteins | sample AAG_UR_Ile_MG_FD_193529 | JGI IMG/M metagenome (GOLD analysis project Ga0302247, IMG submission 193529) | Enriched activated sludge microbial communities from anaerobic digester in WTTP, New Holstein, Wisconsin, United States - AAG_UR_Ile | ecosystem: Engineered > Bioreactor > Anaerobic >...
ACAAGAATTAGACATTTTGTGAGGTTAATCTTATGGACACTTTAGAAAAATTACGCTTGGAGTTGCGTGAAACTCTATCAAAGGCATCTGCTAAGGCTGCTGAATGGGAAGGCAAGGAGAAGGAAATGCCCCCAGAAGTCCTGAGCGAGATTGATGCCAATATCCGTGAGGCTGAAGCCATTAAGAGCAAGATTGATGTGCTCAAACGCAAAACCGAACTCGACGCTTATGCCAATGAAGGTGTAGGCGCTAAGACTGCCATTGCCCCTGCCACAGAGGAAAAGAAAGAGAAATATCCTTTCAGGTCTTTGGGTGAGCAGCTGGTTGCCATCATTAAGGCTGGCAGCCCAGCAGGCAAGGTAGATCCTCGTTTGTATGAGGTGAAGACTGCGTCTGGCTTATCCGAAGGTGTAGAGGGTGCGTTCCTTTTGCAACCCGACTTCGTGCAAGAGGTTATGAGCCACGCTTATGAAAGCGGTCAAATCTTGAGCCGAACCCGAAAGATGCCAACATCCAAACAAAGCGTGAAAATACCGCTTGTGGCGGAGTCCTCTCGTGTTGCTGGCTCTCGTTGGGGTGGAGTGCAAGCCTACTGGCTTGCTGAAGCTGGCGAAAAGACTGTATCGAAGCCCGCCTTTGAAAACCTCGCGCTCGAACTGAAAAAGCTTATCGGCTTATGCTATATGACCGATGAGATGATGCAAGACCTGCCGTTCTTGGAATCCTTTATCGGTGAGGTGTTCACTGAAGAGTTCACCTTCCAGTTAGAGGAAGCGATTATCAATGGGACTGGCAGTGGACAGCCTTTGGGCATTTTGCAATCGCCTGCACTTGTTACCGTTGCAAAAGAGACCCAGCAGACTGCCGACACTGTAGTATATGCCAACATCGTCAATATGTGGTCGAGATTGCATGCTCGCAGCCGTGCCAATGCTGTGTGGCTGATTAACCAAGATGTTGAGCCTCAACTCTACTCAATGGTAATAGGAACAAACGTTCCAGCTTATTTGCCCGCCAATGGCTTGTCTGGAACGCCTTATGCTACGCTGTTCGGACGTCCCGTCATCCCTACCGAGCACAATGCAACACTTGGTGATGTTGGCGATGTCATTCTTGCCGACTTCAATGAGTACGTGACCATTGATGCTGGAGCGATGAAGTATGACACCTCAATTCACGTTCGGTTCGTCTATGATGAAACGGCGTTGCGCTTCGTTTACCGCTTCGATGGTGCGCCATTGTGGAAGTCTGCTCTGACACCTGCTAAGGGTTCAAATACGATCAGCCCGTATGTAACATTAGCTACTCGTGGATAGGAGGAGAGATGATTAAGATTCCCGGTGATTTGAATGTTGTGACGGGCTTAGCTCCAACTGCTGGAGGTTCAGCTGCGACTGGCGATTACATCTCTCTCAAGAATGCCCACAGGGTTTGGATTGTCTTTTCTGTGAAGCAAGGTGAAGCGACTGTGCCAGTGCTTTCAGTGATGAAGGCAACTGTTGTCGCTGGAACTAGCGCAACTGCGATGACCGAAGCAGCCCGCATTTTCTCGACACTCGACTGTGCTACATCTGATGTTTTGGTGGAACGGACGGCTGCTGCCTCTTATTCGCTGGATGCTGCTTTGAAAGATAAGCTGGTTGTGTTCGAGATTGACCCAGCTGCAATCGGAGCGTATGACTGCATTGCTGCTAAGGTGGCAGCTTCTAATGCTGCGAATATCACATCTGCGCTGTATGTTGTAGAAAGTCGGTATGGAACTAAAACCCAGCCGTCTATGATTGTTGACTAACCAATTGGTGGGGCGTTTTACCGCCCCACCTAAAATGAGAGCGTATTATGGCGGATTACTGCACAATCGCAGAAGTCAAGAATATGATGCCCGATGTAGAATGGGCTTCCGACTATGATGCTACGATATTGAGCCTCATCTCTCGGGCATCCAGAGCTATTGACCGCTGGACTGGGCGTGAGCCTGATGCTTATTGTGCTCCGGAGACCACTCGGCTATTTGATGGGGCTGGCAATTCTGAACTTTATATTGGTGAGTTAGCTGCTGCCCCGACAGAAGTTAAGGTTGCGTGGGATGGCATAACGTTCGAACTGTTAGATGCGGCAGAGTATTATTGCTTGCCGATAAACTCTCTCCCATTCAATTATTTACGGCTTGAGTTTGGCACGTTCCCGTGCATGCGTAGATCTGTCCAAGTGAAAGGAAAGTTCGGATATAGTCTATCAGTTCCTGATGATATAAAGCAAGCCGTGATTATGCAGGTTATCCGCTGGTATAAGCACGGTCAGCAGGCGTTCCAAAACACCGCAGCTTCAAACGAATTTGGCACACCTCAGTATGGCGGGCTGGATGAAACAGTTAGCTCTATTTTAGAGGCTTATCGGAAGGTCACAATATGAGCTATTCTATTGGCAATGCGTTAGCTTGGCTTCAAGCTGAGTTAGCTAAAATTGATGGTATAAAAGAAGCGCCCGCAGCTCCGCCTGAAGCAATGGCTCAATTCCCATTCGCTTTGGCTTATGCCAGCAGCTTTAGCTCGATAGGTGGCTCAGGCTTTGAGGAAGTATTAGACACGCTAGTTGTTGAGGTCCACGTTGCAAGGCAAGTGCTGCCGAAATCGTTCCCGATAGCGCTTGGCTTTAGAAATGATGTGATTGGCATTCTACTTGCCGACCCAACGCTTGGAGGGAGTGTAGACACTTACACCGATGTGCGTGGAACATTCGGCTGGCTGCAATACGCTGGCGAAAGTCATTTAGGCTGGCGCATTGAAATTGAAGTGAAAGGAAAGATAGGATGCTAAAGTATATTGGCAATGCATCGTTAGCTGACATACCCGCCAGAGATTTGACTGATGATGAAGTCAAGATTTATGGCGGAGAGGAATTTCTACTCTCGACTGGGCTATATGCCAAAGTTGAAGTAATAAAGCAAAGCAAGACTTTGCATGAGAATAAATTATTGCAGCCTGAGAGTGAAGACAAAGGCTGTTCAGGCTGTTAGGAGGATAGATGGCTGGAATTAAGAAATTGCGCAGAATACAATTAGGCAAGGAAGTGACTGCTGGGCTTGCTGTTGCTGCTACGACAAAATGGCGTGGGACTGGCACGTTAGAGGATAAGCGTGAGGCTTATTTTCCTGATGAGGATATTGGCTTTATTGTGCCAGTGAACCGTGCGTTTTTCCCGTTCACGCAAGGGCAGTTAGATTTGGATGAAGTCCCTGCCACTTTTGAACAGCTGCCCCATATCTTGGCGATGGGCGTTGATGGAGTTGTATCAGGAACGAAAGATGGTATTGGTACTGGTTATGTATATACTTATGCTTTCCCAACGACTACAGTCAAGACGCCCAAGACTTATACAATTGAGGGCGGTGATAATGAGCAAGTCGAGCAGATGGCTTATACCTTTGCCGAGAGCTTCAAACTAAGTGGCAAGCGGAAAGAGCCAATCATGATGAGCGCCACGCTGATTGGCAGTGATGTTAGTGTTTTATCTGGAGGCTTTACTGCAGCTGCGACCTTACCGACTGTTGAAGAGATACTTTTCCAGAAGGCAAAACTCTACATTGATTTGATTAGTGGAACGATTGGAACAACTGAGATTGGCTGCACGTTATATGAGTTTAGCCTTGATGTTACGACTGGTTTTCAAGCGCTCTATGCTGCCAGTGGCTCGCTTGGTTACTGCAAGATTATCGCCTCGACCCCTGAGCTAAAGCTGCACTTAGTATTTGAGCATAATGCCAGCTCTATTGCCCAGAAGGCTGCTTGGCGCTCACTCACTCCGAAGCTCATACGGATTAAGAGTGAAGGTTCGGCTTTGGCGACTGCTGGGACATATACCAATAAGACGCTCATCATTGACCTTGCCGGCATGTGGGAGAAGTTTGATAAGTTGGGTGAGGATAATGGAAATGATATTATCGAAGCCGACTTCCGTGTTGCTTATGATGCAACTGCAGCCAAGTATGCTGAAATCAAAGTAGTAAACGAGTTAGCGAGCTTACCATGATAAGAATTGAGATACCGTCCAGAGACACGCCGGGCTTCTTGCGCAGGGCTAAGAAAAGCATCGAGCTGATGCAGAAGGCTGCTGACCCGCAAAGCAACCCGAATATCATCGATGATTTGATAGAGTTTATTCTGGGTTATGTCATTGAGCCCGCTGACCGAGATGAAGCCAGAGAACAATTGCTTGATGCTTCTGAAGCACAGTTAGGTGAAATCATTGCCCAGATTGGTGGATTAAACCAAAACCCTACCTCACCGAGCCCGAGCAATTAAGATATAAGTCTTGGATGCGAGGGTTCGGTGATGAACCGCCTTACTGGGCTGTTGTGCTTGACTTGAGTGAGACATATGGCATTGCCCCGTGGGACTTTGAAGAAAGATGCACACCAGAATGGTTTCACCGAATGATAATGCGCCGAGATGAGGTCATACGTAAAATGAACAAAGCTGGGCACAATGGCTGAGAAAAATATTCTCGAAGTTATCATTACTGGTAAAGATGAAGCCAGTGGCAAGCTAAGTGGTATTTTAGGGACGCTTGGTGGACTTGGCAAAACCGCTGGCATTGTCGGTGGTGCTCTTGGTGTAGCTGGTGGTGCAGTTGTAAAGTTTGCTGGCGATCTGGCGACGTCTGCTGCGCCCGCAGAGGCAGTGACCAATACATTCAAAAACCTTGCAGCCTCGATTGGCGAAGAAGCTGCCCCGATGCTCGAAGAATTGCGTCAAGCCACAAGGGGGATGGTTGCTGATACCGACTTGATGCAAGCCACGAATAAGTTCATGTCGATGGGCTTGGCAGATAGCTCTGAAGAAGCTGCAAAGTTAGCAGAAATGGCAACCCAGCTTGGCTCTGCAATGGGCATGGATGCTACAGCATCAATGGAAGACTTTGCCCAGATGCTGGCTAACCAAGCCATCCCTCGCTTAGATAACTTCGGCATTTCCTCAGGGCAAGTTCGTACTCGCATTGATGAGCTGATGGCTGCCGACCAGAACCTGACCCGTGAGCAAGCTTTTATGCAAGCTGTTATGGAGCAGGGTGAAACCTCAATGGCTAAAATCGGTGAGCAGTCTGGCACAACCGCTGCCAGTATGGCACAAGTACAGGCGCAGCTGGAAAACCTCAAGATAAGTATTGGGACTGCATTGCTGCCCATTCTTGGAGAGCTTGCTAAGGCTGTAACTCCATTAATCCAAGAGATTGGACCTGTTCTTGTTGATGTAGCTGGTCAAGTTGGTGGAGTAATCACTAGTGATGTTATCCCTGCTTTACTTCCGCTTATAGAAAAGTTATTGCCCCCCATTCTTGACCTGTTGCCATCTATTGTTAGCTTATTTGCTTTATTGGCTTCAAACCTCATGGAAGCGCTTGCCCCAGTGCTGGACACACTTGTTTTAGTATTAATTGATCTGATAGACCAGTTCACGCCACTTCTTGAGACCTTACTTCCGCCATTGATAGATTTAATTGGTTCGCTAATGAAAATAGTTGAGCCTATTTTGACAATAGCTACATCTTTATTGAGCAATATTGTTATTCCACTAATTGAGCTATTGTTACCGCCGCTCATTGATTTACTTGATAAAGTCGTTGGTGTTGTTAGCACATTAGCTGGATGGTTAGCTGACCATCTGCAGCCTGCATTTGATGCGATCGGCGATGCAATTTCAAATGTAATCGGATGGTTTGAAAGTCTAAAGGATAAGTTGTCTAACATCCATTTGCCTGACTGGCTGACCCCGGGGTCGCCTACGCCGTTCGAGCTTGGCTTGCGTGGAATTGCCAGTGCACTAAAAGAAGTGAATGGTGATATTGGTGGATTGACTGTGAATGCATCATCTCCAAGTACTATGCAGCCAATTATGGTTTCAGTTAATATTACTGACCAGTCTTATATCTCATTGTCAGACATAGATAATGCTGAAGCAAGGCTAAAGCCGATTGTAACTAATATAGTCAGAAAGGCGATGGCTTCCTAATGCGATATGGAATTGCTAAATACGGCTCATTCAAATATGGTAGCGGTCCTACGATTGATAACCTGCTTTGGGGTATTATTGTTGATTGGGACGGTGATGGCTATTTTACTGGAGAAAATGAAGCATCGCATGTTATCTCTTTTCGAAGCATACGTGGAAGAAATAACATTGTAAATTCTGGTCTTACTGGTTTGGAGACCATGAAAATTGGCGAAGCAACTTTGACACTTGACAATTCTGATGGCAGGTATGATCCTTATAACCCAGCAAGTCCACTTTACAATAAGTTCTATCCCGGAAGAAAAGCTAAAATTATCGTCAAAAAGGGAACGTCTGGAACTCAATACGATGTATTTTATGGCACTGTATCAGACCTAAGAGTGTACGGTTACAATCAAACTGCTGATATGGTGATAAATGACCTATGGCAAAGTTTAGCTGATATTGAAGGGTATCATTCTGCTGTCAAGAACATAAAAGCAAGTAATGCAATATCAGAATTATTGGAACAAAGCGGATTTGATATTTCCACTTCGTTCGAAGATACACTCACTTATATGCCATATTGGTGGGAAGCTAATGATAAGCTGAAAAATCAAATCGAAAAGTTAGCTGAGTCCGCCCTTAGCAGTGTATTTATTGATAGTTCTGGAACGCTAAAGTTATTCAATAGAATGCACACAGAAACCCCGCTAAATATAACTCAGTCTGACTTACTCAAGGATATAAGGAGATCGCTCCCGTGGGAAGAACAAATTGGCAAGCTTCAAATCTATGTGTCGTCTTTTGATGCCCAAGCGTCACAAGTAATCTGGTCGCTTGATAAGCCTATCATAATCGCTGCTGGTGAGAGTATCAAATTAATTTGCCAATATATGCAGCCGTCATATCATGTTCTAACACCGATTAATGGCATAGATGTTATACTGACTGATGCCAATGGAAATCCGATAAGTTTTGACATAACTGATTTTGAAGACCGTGGAACTACTGCAATTCTCGAACTGGTCAACAATTCTGGTGTTGATGGAATTGTTACTCTTGCAAGAATATACGGTGAGCCGCTGAATGAGGCTAACAAGATTGGAATTGAGAATGATATAAGCAATGAAATACCCAAAGTGCTGATATTTGATAACTTTAGGTTGCAGAATACTGTTGCAGCTCAAGAATATGCAGGGATACTTTCTGACTACTTTCAGAATAAGCCTCACATCTGTACGATTGTAATAGAAGGAAGACCTGACCTACAATTTGGCGTTGAATTAATGAAACAAGTACATCTCATAGCCAATAGAATAGGCATTGATGACACTTACCAGATTATCAGAATTGAGCATGAATGGATTAGCGCAAATGGGTCATTGATTAGAACTACAATTAAGCTTGAACCACCAAGACCCGTTGGAAGTGGCTTAGATTATGATTATATTGTCCCAGCTGGAGGTGAAGTATTCTGGTATGGCAATGCTTATGATATCCCTGCCGATTATGAATTAGACACCTCATTTTCAGAGTGTTATGTTAAAGCAGCTTCTACTCCCAGTGATACTATTGCTGGGAATGAAAAGCATTTGCATACTGTACCGAATAGCACATCTGTGGCTGGACACGCTCATCCCTTTACCTCCAGTGATACCGGAAATGCTACTGGCACTGCAATAAAATTGAAAAGTGCTGGAAGCCCATATCATAGCAATTACTTTGTCACTCCAACCCATCCTCATGGTATAAGCTCTGGAAATACGAGCACGAGTGCATCGCACAGTCATCCAATTGGTGACACTGGTTATGTCGATAATTTGCCCTCATATATGGCGTTATATTTGATTAGAGCTAAAGTTGACACTGTTTGCCCAATTAACGGTGTGGTGATGACTTCGAAAGCTCCCTCTTATTTTCCGTCTGGATTTGTTGTATGTAACGGGCAGAATGGAACCCCTGATATTAGAGATAGGTTTGTTTACGGCGCTAAAGATGATGATATGGTTGGCGTAAGCGGTGGCTATAAAGACCATAAGCATGTAAATGGTTCTGTTGGAGCTGGCGGTGGGCATGGACATACCAAGACTGGAACCACAAATGTAGTAACTTCTTCATACTATCTGAACGATATTACTGCTGGAACTGGAATAAATGCCCCCGGTGAGGAGCATGTACATGATTACAGTTTTACTACCACTGATGAGCCTGACCACATTCATACGCTTGGTGATACTGAATTAGCAGATTCATTGCCAAGTTATGTCAAGTTGTATTATATAATGAGGCTGGTATGATCACTTTTCCTTCTGGAACAATCTTATTGTTATATGGCTCTACAATCCCATCTGGCTGGGCAAAGTGTGATGGTACCAATGGGACGCCAAATCTGATAAATAAATTTGTGTTTGGTGCTAAAACCGATGCTGAATTAAAGACAACTGGCGGTAATGATACTCATACTCATGTTGAGCCCAATACCAGTACAAATCCTGCCCATAATCATGGCGGCAGTGCATCTGCTACAATTGAAGCTCAGACCTCATCTGTTGCAGCTCCGACCGATCCATCCATGTATAAGCAATCGGCGCCCGTCGATCACGGACACGGCAATGCGACTATCACAATTCAAAGTGTTGATGGACACGACCATCAGGTTCTTGATACCAATAGCGCTTCAAGCGTCCCTCTGCACATCCAGAGAATTTATATTATGAAAGTATAGGAGGATAAAATGCCTACGAATTTCCCGACAAACCCCGACAGTTACACCACCAAAGTTGATGGTGTTGACACCGTCATGGCGGCGCATATAAACAACCTGCAAGATGCTACAACGGCAATTGAACAAGCACTGCTTGGAGATATTCCTGATGGCAATGTTCAATATGTAAAGAAGGCAGCGACTTCCACAAACAAAGCCGTTCCTCGTTTTGATGGCACAGATGGGAAGAAAATACAGAACAGTGGCGTGATAATTAATGATAGTGGTCAGCTTTCTGGCAATGGCTTAGATGGTTGGATTTACGACACCGACACTTGGTTTTACGTAAGCTCAACCAGCTTTAAGATAACTGGCAAAGATGTGCGTTACAAATTCCCGAATGGCACGAAAATCAAGCTGGTGCAGACCACCACTAAATATTTTTACGTTGTGGCGACTGCCTATTCTACTGATACCACTGTTACCATTACTGGTGGTTCGGATTATACTTTAGCCAGTGCTGCTATCAGCGGGCAGGCGTATAGCTATGCTGCAGCGCCGCAGAACTTCCCGCAATGGTTCAATTATACGCCCACAATCTACACGGGTTGGAGCGCTTTGCCGACTGGAACTTATAAATTTTATGCCGTTGGCAACACCTGCTTTTACAATATTGACCAATCTGATGGAACAAGCAATGGTGCAACCACACAGCTTGGCATGCCAATTACTGCTGCTGGCAATCAATCTTTCAGTGGCGCTTGTGGGCTGGCGGTTGATAATGGAACTATTCTTACGGGCGCAGCTCGATGGTATATAGAGAAAAGTGCAACGTGGGTTCAATTCCAAAAAGATATGGGGACTGGACTATTTACCACAAGTGGCACAAAACGAGTGCGAGCATTGGTGATTTATGAATTTTAGAAGTATAATTTGCATGGAGGTGCAATATGGATTTTAGTGATGCGATTGTTGTTGGAATTCCACTCGTGCTGGTCGTTTTAGGCTTGGTCGAGTGGATCAAGCAGTTAGGTGTGCAAGGCAATGCCGTGCGCTATGTTAGTTTGGCTATAGGGCTGATTTTCGGCATTGGCTATCAGCTAAGCTTAGGAATGCCAACTAATTATGCAGGCTGGTTCGGTGCAGTCGTCTATGGGCTTGCGCTCGGACTGGTAGCTTCTGGCATTTATGATGCAGCTTCTGATATAGTGCATAAGAGTTAATATGGCAGCTCCGAGTGCAGGTCAAGAACGAGTTACTAACGCTGAATTGCGTGAGACGTTGGCTGTTCTTGCCTCACGCATGGAGCGGATAGAAAATGATATTGCCTATGTAAAGCAATGCGTTGAAAATTCCAATGAGCGGGTGAGGCAGATAGAACAGTCCGAAGCTGGCTATCACCCGCTCACGACCAACAGAGTTGAACGGCTCGAAAGCCGAGTGGACGCTCACGGCAAGCAGATTGATGAGCTGACAAAATCCGTGCATACCATTGCCCAGTCAGTCAAGACGCTGTCATGGGCGCTTGGTATTGTTGGTGCTGGAATTTTAACTTGGCTCGTGTCACAGATATTGGCAATGATCGGAGGATAAA
>Ga0302247_1002984_pt1 | contig 10285 bp, 6 predicted proteins | sample AAG_UR_Ile_MG_FD_193529 | JGI IMG/M metagenome (GOLD analysis project Ga0302247, IMG submission 193529) | Enriched activated sludge microbial communities from anaerobic digester in WTTP, New Holstein, Wisconsin, United States - AAG_UR_Ile | ecosystem: Engineered > Bioreactor > Anaerobic >...
GCAGGTACGCCCCCAGGCTCACGCGGTCCATCGCGCAGATGTCGTCGGCGATGCCCTCGCGCTCCACGGCCTCGAGGCAGGCCACGTGACCGTCGGTGCCCACCATGTTGGCGATGGCCATGAACGCCTCGGGCACGAAGGGCGCCACGTCGTCGAACCCCGAGGCCACCTCCACGGGCACCGGCCAGCCGAGCCACACCAGCGGCTCGCGGCCGTCCCGGGCGTCGAGCACCCGCTGGAAGAACGCCAGGGTGGCGATGCAGTCGTGCCGGTAGGCGGCCAGCTCCCCCGGCGTCCAACGCCCGGAGCCCACTTTCTGGTAGCCGAACCGCGCCGCCCGGTTGAGCCGGTGCTCGCCGTGGAACAGGAACGGCTGCACGGCCTTGAGCATCGCCCAGGCCGCCGGCCCCTTGTCCAGCACCTGCGTCCCGAGCTTCGCGCCCGCGATCACGCTCTCGATGATTTCATAGGGCTTCAGTTCCATGGGCTCCCGGGATCCGTCCTCCGACGCCGGGTCGTCCCCGATCTGGCGGAAGCCGTCTTTTACCAGCAATTCCCCCGATTGTCACGCGTTGGTCATTGTCATGTCACGGGATGTTGACACGGTCTCCCGGAGACCGCCGCGCTTTCTTTATTTATTTTTAATTTATGAATTGTATTCCAGAAATCTGGGAGTATATTTACCCTGTGCCTACTTCCTGATTTTCCTATTATGTGACTAGGAGATCCTGCCGTGAACGTTCGTCCCCCGTGGTTTTGGTTGCTTTCATTTTTTTCGGTTTTGGCCATCTCCACCTTGGTCGCCGGCTGTGACGACCCGAAGCCGCGCCCGGGTCCCATGGGATCCGAGAACGACTACACCTCGTGGGAGACCGAACGGACGACGCCCACGTCCCCCCCCCGGGTCGATATGATCTTCGTCATCGACAACAGCTCGTACATGGCAAACCAGCAGACTTGTTTCCAAGGGTCGCTGCGTTCGCTCTTCGATACGCTCTTGCGCTTCCCCGGCGGCCTGCCCGACCTGCACCTCGGCGTGATCACCCCGGACCTGGGCTCCTCCCCCTACGACGTCCCGGGGTGCGAGCGCCCCGGCGGCGACGGGGGGCGGTTCCTCAAGGGTGTCGACAACGGTTGCGTCTTCCCGGAGAACCAGACCTACATCGTCGATGTCGCGCCCCGCGGCTGCAGCGTCGAGAGACAGGACGACCCCGGATCGGCGACCTCCTGCTGGTCCCACGACTGCGTCCAGGCCCACTGCGACGAGGCGGCCTTCACCGGGCTCGACGGCGTCGCCACCGAGCCCGCGGGGCTGACGCTCTACATCGATGAGAACGGCTGCCCGCGCTGTCGCAACACGGGGGAGCCGGGTTCCCTGGAGGCGCTCATGTGTTCCAGTTCCTCCGGGGCCTGGGGATGCGGCTTCGAGCAGCCGCTCGAGGCCCTGCAGCTGGCTCTGTCCGACCGAAGCGGCGACAACGCCGGGTTCCTGCGGTCCGACGCTTATCTGGCGGTGGTCTTTTTCACCAACGAGGACGACTGCTCCGTGAAGTGGGCCGAGTTTTTCGACCCCACGGGAGACATTGACTCGGAGCTCGGGGCCCTGACCTCGTTCCGCTGCACGGAGTTCGGCGTGACCTGCGACGAGCCCTGGGATCGGCACAACGAGGGCCATTACACCCATTGCCGGCCGCGCGAGACCGATGACGGATCGGACCTATTGGGCACGGTCTCCGGCTATGTCCGCTTCATATCCGAACTGATGGACCCGGAAAGGATCCTCCCGGCCGCCATCGCCGGACCCTCCGACGGGACGCTGAACGTAGCCCTGGACGGCAGCGGGAATCCACGCCTGCAACAGTCCTGCGGCAACTGGGAGGACGCGGCCGATCCCGCCGTCCGCCTGCAGGCGTTCGTGCAGGCGTTCCATGACTGGCCGATCCAGGAGCAGTGGCCGTTCTTCAGCCTCTGCAGCCCCGACTACGGACCGGCCCTCACCGGGCTCGCGCTGGAGTTGTTCTCCCGCGCCGCCCGCGTCCAGGAGCACCGCCAGTGCGCGCCCCAGGCCCTCTACGGCTGCCCGGACCCGTCCTTCGCCGCCGGGGGTCCGAAGACCTCCACCGTGCCCGATCCCATCGCCGCCGTCTGCGCGCCGGACTGCGAGGTCACCATCCCCGGCGAGTCCTCCGTACCCGTCCCGGTGCCCCCGTGTGATCCCGCCTGGGCCGGCGGCCACCCGGAGCCGGTGGATCCGGACCTGCCCGTCGAAATCTGCTACCACATCGTCCACGACCCGCTGTGCCTGGCGGCCTCGGAGCGCTCGCTGGCCGTCGCCACCGGCAACGCGGTCCCCACAGGCGCCCAGGTGGTGTTCTCCCGCCGGGAGCTGGACCCCTTTTTCACGCCGGGCGTGAACTTCCGCTGCCGCGCCCTGCCGCCTGGGGAACTCACCTGTGACGACGGCTTCGACAATGACCAGGACGGCCAGCCGGACGGCGCGGATCCCGATTGTCCTTAGATGAAATGAGAAAAGCCCGCCCGGTCAGGCTTCCTGCGGCGCCTCGGGCTCCGGCTTCGGCGGGAGGCGGTCCATGGTGATGCCCGTGAAGCCGTAGAAGATCGACACCAGCGGGTTGAACCAGTTGAGGATGGCCCATGGGAGATAGAGCAGCGGGGAGACGCCGAGGGTGGCGGCCATGAAGGCGCCGCAGGTGTTCCAGGGTACCAGCGGCGAGGTCAGTGTGGCACTGTCCTCGAGGGCGCGGGAGAGGTTGTGGGGCGCGAGGCCCAGCTTCTCGTAGGTGGACTTGTACATGCGGCCCGGGAGCACGATGGCGATGTACTGGTCGCCTGCGACGACGTTCATGCCGATGGCGGTGCAGACGGTGACCAGCACCAGGCTGCCGGTGCCGTGCACCAGCTTCAGGATGGCCCGCGTGATGGCCTGCAGGAAGCCGGCGGCCTCCATGGCGCCGCCGAAGGAGACCGCGCACAGGATCAGGGCCACCGTGTCCATCATCTTGTCGAGGCCGCCGCGGGAGAGCAGATCGTTGAGGGCCGCGCTCCCGGTCTCGATGGTGAAGCCGCCCTTGGCCGTGGCCAGCACGGACTTCCAGGAGGCGTCCTGGAACCACACGGCGAAGAGCATGCCCAGCAGCGCGCCGAACAGGATCGAGGGCAGCGCCGGACGCTTCGTGGCCACGAGGCCGATGACCACCAGCGGCGGCAGCAGCAGCCACGGGGTCACGTGGAAGTGATCGCGGATGGGGGACACCACGTCGGTGGCGGGGCCGCCGGCGCCGCCCCAGTCGGCGAACAACCCGATGACGAAGTAGGCCGCCAGCGCGACGAGCAGGCTCGGGCCGGTGGTCCACACCATGTGGCGGATGTGGGTGAACAGATCGCTGCCGGCCACCGCGGGCGCGAGGTTGGTGGTGTCCGAGAGCGGCGACATCTTGTCGCCGAAGTAGGCGCCCGAGACCACGGCGCCGGCGGTCATGGGCGCGGGCACCCCCAAAGACGCCCCCAGGCCCATGAGCGCGAGGCCGACGGTGCCGGCGGTGGACCACGAGCTGCCGGTGGCCAGCGACACGACACTGGAGATCAGCGCGGCGGTGAACAGGAAGTACGTGGGGCTCACCAGGGAGAACCCGTAGACGATGAGGGACGGCACGATGCCGCTCTGCAGCCAGGCGCCGATGAGCAGGCCCACCGACATCAGCAGCAAAATCGCCGGCAGCGTGGAGGCGATGGACGCGGTCATGGCCTCGAGGGTGCGCTCCCACCGCACGCCGCGCCCGCGGGCGAGGGCGGCGACCAGCGCCGAGGTGAAGATCAGCGCCAGGTGGGGCTGCAATTTGAAACGAAGGACGGTGAGGTAGAGGGCGCCCAGCAGGAAGACCACCGGGATCAACGCCAGGAACAGGAGACCCCGGCCACCGCCGGAGGGCGAGGTGGCGCCGGCTTCCTGGGGCGCGGCTTCGTCAGTAGGGGAGCTCATAGCGGACGAACAGGCCGGCGTACCATGGCATCATCTCGAACTCGAACTCGAGGTCCTCGGGCTCGGTGCACTCGCCGCCGTCGGCCTCGTAGAAGCAGGCGTCGCTCCAGTTCGGGGCCCAGAAGCGGCCCACCAGGCCCACGTGCAGGCGTTCGGCGACGCGCACGCTCAGGCCGGCCACGGCCCCCAGGGTGACGCCGGTGGCGCGGAAGATCAGGTACTTGCCGTCCTCCTCGTCGAAGACGCCGTCGGCGTAGGTGGTCGCGTAACCGAAGGCGGCCGAGGCGAACAACTCGAGGCGGCTGCCCAGCGGGAGGATCCCGCGGGCCTCGAAGTTGATGACGTAGTCGTACAGGGTGTCGATCTGGTCCGGGGCCATGCGTCCGTAGTGCACGTTGAACCCCAGCGCGAAGTGACGGTTCATGCGGTAGAGCGCGGTGAGGTCGACACCCCAGGACGGGCCGCCCTTGGTGCAGAACTCGCCCGAGCAGGCGTTGAGGCCGCCGCCGCCCTCGAACAGCAGGGCCGAGGTGGACGGCGTGGCTTTGGGCGCCGCGGGGGGCGCCGCCTCGGGCGCCGTCGGTGTCGTCGGGGGCGCCGCCTCGGGGGCCGCGGGCGCCGCGGGTTCGGCCGCGCGGGCGGGCGCGCAGACCACGGTCAGCAACAGGGAAAACAGGAGAGCAGCATCAATGCGTCGCATGCTTCACAGCCTCGGTTCAAGCGGGTGTCGATCTCGCGTTCCGGTGCGTTACAACGGGCGACAGCCTACCACGAAAGCGCCCCGCCCCGCAACAGGTTCGGCCACCGTCATAGGCAGGAAAACACCCGTCACACTGCAAACTATTGGAAATCGGGATACCGGATCGTTCATTATTGTGGTAACTTGGGCAGCCCCGTGCCGGACGCGCGGGTTTGCGATGAACGATGAACAGGAAAGGCGCATGACTCCATTCTCATCCAGTCTCTTCTACTGGCGGCTCCGGGAGTACGAGGACTCGCGGTTCACCGGCAGCCTGCAGTTGACGGCCGCCGGCCAGTCGGGCGGGCGCATCTTCCTGCACGAGGGGCGCATCTCCTGGGCCGAGGCCCCGGGACAGGAGCATTCGCTGTTCTCCGCGCTCCAGGCGCTGGCCGGGGTGGGCAAGGAGGACATCCTGTTCATCAAGCAGGTGTACCAGGAGCACCAGGGGAAGACGAACATCGTCACCCTGATGGAGAAGACCGGGCTCGCCAACTTCTGGGTGCTGCGCGAGTGCATGCGGCTGCACCTGCTCGCCGCCATGAACGTGTTCGCCGACCTCGAGGACGTGGAGATCACCGAGAACGAGGGCAACCTGGCCAGCCCCAGCGTGCTGCTGTTCACCGTCGACGAGCTGCCGTTCGCCGACAAGCTGCTCGATCCCACGATCCCGCGGCTCCTGAAGAGCCCGGGCCTCGAGGTGGTGCAGGTGCAGATGAAGAAGCTGGGGACCGTGTACCAGTGGCCCCCCGACCGGCCGCTCCACGACGACTTCCTCGAGATCGGCGTCGCCTGGTACCGCAACCGTCCCGACACCGTGTTCGCCCCGCAGATGGTGTCGATCTTCCAGCCCCACGCCACCTACTGGGTGCGGTTCTTCGCCGACGCCTACGAGACCATCCTGATCGTGGCCTTCACGCCGGGCCAGGATCTCAAGCCGGTGGTCGACGTCCTGTGGCACGCCCCGACCCGCTTCCTGCTCGAGCTGGAGGCCGAATCCACGCCGCTGGTCCCGCTGGACACGGCGCTCAAGACCTGGGAGTGACGACCCATGAAGGAACGCAACGAACTCGAACTCATGCTCGGCAACCTGCTCGCGGATCCGGTCTTCTTCCAGGTGGACCAGCGCCTGCGCGCGCCCAACCTGTTCTCGATCTTCAGCATGGAGTACCAGAAGTCGCGCTACTCCTCGCTTCTGGCGTATTTCCTGAACCCCAACGAGAACCACGGACTCGAGGACTCGTTTTTGCGCCAGTTCCTCAGCCATGCGCTCAAGTGCAAACCGCCCCTCGAGGAGGCGGATCCGGACAGCCTGAGCCCCATCCCGTACGCCAAGGTCAAGGAGAGCATCCTGGACTGGGACCAGCTCGACGTGCTCTCGGCCGATCTGCGCGAGACCATGGTGACCACCGACTATCCGCTGGGCGAGGAGGGCCGCACGGTGGACATCTGCATCTGGAACGAGCCGTACGCCTTCGCGGTGTACGTCGAGAACCTGATCGTGCCCAAGGAGGGGTGGCGGCGCTACCACGGCAGCGGCACGCGCCAGCAGAAGAGCCTGACCGGGGAGTACGTGCTGGACCTGTACCGCCGCTGGGCGTCGGACCAGAACCCCCAGGCGTACCAGATCCTGCCCGTGTCCCTGCGCCTGGGCAGCCTGCGCTCGGCCGAGCAGCACGTCACCCGCCAGCTCGAGTACCCCTGGATGATCGAGGTGCTGGGCACGCTGGTGAAGAGCCCGACCGTCGCCAGCCACACCCAGCTGCTCATCACCGACTTCGTCGAGCACCTGCGCTGCGCCTACCCGGAGCACCTCGAGATGCACGGCCTGACGCACCAGTTGAGCCAGCTTGTCGACCAGTACGGCCCCGCCATCTGCCGTCTGTTCGACCACGTCGCCGAGTGCTCCGGCTGCGACGCCGACGACGACCTGATCACAGCCTACCACGACATCTACCGGCGGCACCGGGCCAGCGTCGAGGCGCTGTGGCTGCACGCCGACTCCGTCTCCTACCCGCTGCTCACCGAGATCCGCACGCAGATCGAGGCCCTGCGCTTCGACGAGGACATGGTGCTCTTCCAGACGGCGTCCTCGCTCTCGGGGACCTGCAAGCGCTGGATGGACGAGAACCCCCGCGCCTCGGGCGACGAAGAGGTGAGGGCCCCGGCCGAGGTGTACTTCTCGGCCTCGGTGGGCTCCTGCGGCGTGTTCGTCTACCAGGAACCCGCCCGCGGCATGGTGGACAAGATCTGGTTCGTCGCCAAGGAGATCGCGGAAGAGATGGAGATGGAGCTCTCCGAGCACACGCCCACCAGCCGCAACTTCCACCTGGCCAAGAAGTACTACGACGCCTTCTCGCCCATCGACATCGCCCGGGACTTCATCCGGTTCTACAAGTTGATGGACGACATCTTCAAGGAGCTCCACCGGTAGGCGCCCCCCGCGCGCCGTCGTCGGAACCGCAGACGCAATCATGATGAAGAGACTGCTGTCCCCCCTGTTCTCCCCTTCGCCGGTCATCCCCGCCCTGTGGCTCCTGCTCACCGGGCTTCTGACCCTGGTCACCGTCGATCACGTCATCCGCGAGCGGCGCCTGCCGCCCCACCCGTACGTGAAGGCCACGCCCGACGTCCAGCGGCGCATGGCCAAAGAGCCGCTGCCCCCCGGCAACCGGGTGTTCATCTACTTCATCGACAGCCTGCGGTTCGACTACGCCACCGATCCCGCGCTCATGCCGACCCTCAACCGGCTGCTCCCCGAGAGCACCTGGGGCGAGGTGATCCCCTGCGCGACGAACATGACCGTGCACTGCGTCGAGGCCGCCTTCTCGGGCATCGACCGCTCCACCGTGCTGGCCTTCGGCGAGGACTTCAACCCGCAGAAGAGCAAGCACAAGACCGCCTGGTTCTTCCAGATGAAGAACCGCGGGGCCCACATCGCCGCGGTCTCGGACTACGTCATCCCCACGCTGTATCCCGGGGCCATCGCCCAGAGCCACGTCTACAAGAAAGGTGCCAGCCAAAAGAAACTAGTTGAAAAGGCGCTAGAATACTTCTCGGACCCGCGCAACACGGTGACCATCGTCCACCTGCTGGGACCCCACGACGACGGGCAGACCTTCGGCTCGGACACCCCCCAGTACCGAGCCCAGCTCAAGGAGGTCGACGACCTGCTCGCCGACGTGGTCGCCCGCCTGCGCCCCACGGACACGCTGATGATCATGGGCGACCACGGCATGGACGACGAGGGCAAGCACATGTACAACATGCACGTCCCGACGTTCCACCTGTACCGCGGGCCCGACTTCACCCCCGGCCTGCGCCGGGACATCCACCTGCTCTCGCACACGTTCTTCCTCTCGGTGATGTTCCGCCTGCCGTTCCACGACGACTACCAGGGCGAGTTCTTCTGGGAGGCGATCCGCGAGCCGGTGCGCGCGCTGTACGGCCCCGAGGAGGCCCGCGCGCTGCACCGCGCGGTGGAGCCGGGGCGGCTGCGGATCACGCCCGAATACGCCGTGCGCTTCGGCCTTCTGGGCGCGCTGTGGGTGCTCGGCCTGCTGCTCTTGCTCGCCCCCGCCTCGTCCCCGGTCCCGACCCGCATCGGCGCGCCCTGGGGGGTGGTCTCCGTCGCCCTGCTCTACGTCGGCTGGTTCTGGCCGCTGGTCGCGCTCCTGGCGGGCATGGGCGGCTGGCTCGCGCGCCCCGCCTGGCGCAATCGGGGCGCCTGGGCTGTGACCGCCGGGCTCCTGGCCTGGGGAGTGGCCCGAGGCCTGGGCTACCGGCGGTTCGACCTGGCCGTGCACGAAATCCGGATCTTCTACACCTACGGCTTCTACCTGCTGGAGCTGGCCGCCGGGATCGGGCTGTACGCCTGGTGGTTCCGCGACCGCACCTGGCGCGAGCGGCTCTGGGGCGGCTCCCTGGTGGCCATGGCCATCGCCCCGTTTCTGCACTTCCCCTCGCTGTACGCCTACGGTTTTCTGCGCACCACGCCGTTCTTCCTGAGCGTCCACCTGGGGGCCACCGCGCTGTGGTTCCTCGGCCCCGCCGGCCCCGCCGGATCGTCCCGTCGCGAGCGCTGGGCGGCCGCCGCCCTGCCCCTGATCGCCGCGCTCATGCTGCTGCCGCAGTACTCGATGTTCGTCGAGAACTTCCGCATCTTCGACTTCCCCCTGCTGCCCCACCGGGAGGGCGCCGGGTGGAACATGGCCTACTCCCTGGTGCCGTTCCTGCTGTCCGCCTTCTTCGCCGCGCGCCAGACCCACCTGAGCCGCGCGAAGCTCGCCTGGGCGATCCCCGCCTTTTTGGCGACGCCCGTCTTCTGGCTGTGGGGGAACCACCTCTCGCCGTTCGTGTATGCCGGCCTGTTCTGGGGCCTGCTGGCGCTGTGGTTCGTGCCCACCCGCTGGTTCCCCGGCGGCTGCAAGTGGCTGACCACCTTCTTCTGGACCCAGTGGCTGCTCTCCTACATGTTCGCGTTCTCGCTGCAGGTGTTCTACCAGATCCACCTTTTGTTCGTGTGCGCGTTCGCGCTCCTCGAGGCCTCGCGCGCCCTCGAGGCCCGTAGACCCGACGCGCCCCGGGGGCTTTTGGCCGTGCCCGCGGTGGCCCTGGTCCTGCTGTCGTTCACCGCCTTCTTCAGCGTGCGCACCTGCGGCATCGACTTCCGCTTCGGGCTAGCCTGGTTCCCCAACCTGTTCGAGACCCTCTGGTTCCTGGTCTTCGGCGCCACCCTGGTGAAGTACTATGCGCCGGTGTTCCTGCTCAAGGCCCTCGAGGCCTCGCAGCACCGCGCGTTGCCGATCCCCGGGCTTTTGCGCTGGGGGACCTTCCTGGCCTTCGCCGTGCTCCCGATGCTGGTGACCATGCTCATCATCTCCGAGCCGGTGCCGCTGGTGGTGGACACCCTCGAGGAGGGCATGTATCTGCTGGGCGTCTCCCTCACCCTGCTCATCACCGCCGCCCTGCCCGTGGGCTCGTTCAAGGCCGAGGGCCTTCCCGTGGCCGTGGCGGCCGCGACCGAAGCCGGCGCCGAAACGTCCGGCGTCGCCCCCGCCGACGGTCCCATGGCGGACGAATCGTTGACTTGAGGCGGTTTCCCGTCACAATACTCTCATGACCTGGCTCGGCCTCGCCCTCTCCCTGCTTTTCGCCGTCCCCGTGGCGCCCGGAGCTCCTGCGCAACCCCAGGTCCCCGAACCCACCGACGCCTGGGGCTGGGGCCGCCGGCTCTCGGACCTGCGCGCTGCCGTCGCGAAGCCCCCCTTGGACGCCGACGCCCTGTGGGGGCCGTTCGCCGTCGCCCCTTCCCCGGTGGCCGAGGAGGCCGCCTGGCTCCTCGCCCGCGCCCTGCCCGAGCCCGCCGCGCGCCGCCGGCTGCTGCGCCGGGCCTTTCCGACCCTGGCCGGCCTGGCCGACGCCGACGGCCCGCCCCGCGCCGCCCGCTGGCTCACCGAGGCCTCCTGCACCGCCCCCGCGCGCCTGGCTGTGCTCCTCGAGTGGATCCCGCTCATGGACCGGCCGGATCAGGCCGGCGGCTGGGA
>Ga0302247_1002988_pt1 | contig 10266 bp, 10 predicted proteins | sample AAG_UR_Ile_MG_FD_193529 | JGI IMG/M metagenome (GOLD analysis project Ga0302247, IMG submission 193529) | Enriched activated sludge microbial communities from anaerobic digester in WTTP, New Holstein, Wisconsin, United States - AAG_UR_Ile | ecosystem: Engineered > Bioreactor > Anaerobic >...
CAAGCAGTTCGTTTATTGAAGGTTCGTAGAAATTAAAATTATCCCTGCCGTGTACCTTTGCTTTTTGCATTGCCGAAAATGCATTCTTAAACAGGCTGTCGCCGCTTTCTCCGTCTTTCGGATATATGGCAATTCCTACGCAGGCAGTAATATAAAATCTGTATTCATCTATGACCCAGGGCTGCCTGATAATATACCGGATTTCATCCGACAGCTTTATAACATCTTCCTTTTCTTTAAAATTCTTAAGCAATACTGCAAACATATCCTCTCCGATACGGGAAACTACATGGTTATTATCTTCAAGGCAGCTGACTTTTTCTGCCAGGCTTTTCAGAAGCTTGTCACCCACTGTATGGCCCAAAGCATTGTTAATGCTTTCAAACCTGTCTATGTCAAATATTATTAATGCAAGCATGGTATTATTACTGGCGGATTTCTTAATTTCCCTGCACAGTATTGCATCAAAATGCAGTTTATTGGGGAGCAGGGTTAGTGAATCATAATAGGTCAGCTTGCTTATGGTATCCATCATTTTATTAAAGCTTCTTGCGGCATCTCCGATTTCATCGTCGGTACTGATTTCCGACCTTACTGTAAGATCTCCGGCGGTTGCCCTTGTAAACACTTCTTTAAGCTTTATGATTGGAGTTGATATACTTTTTGCAATGAAAAATCCGACTATTGAAGCTATTATAAGGCCTGCAAGCCCAATTAGTATAAGACGCGATGAAGTATATCTCATCGGGGTTTGCCAGTAGTTCACAGGTATTTTGATAATCAGCTTCCAACCGTCGGTATTGGGGATTATATGATAATAATTCATGCTGACAATACCTTCAAAGGAATATGTATTAGAGCCCCGGTCATTTGTGAGTATTTCTGCCGATGCTTCAGCTATGTCTCTACTGATGACATCTGATTCCTTTGTTATATTATGCCGGAGAATTAATTCTTCCCTGGGATGGGCAATGATTTGGCCTTCTTTGTCTACAATATATGAGTATGAGTTGGGATAGTTGTATTTAAGATTATCAATAATCCTTGAAAGCTTCATGAGATTTACTGCTCCTGCCATAACTCCTTTGATTTTTCCGTTATTGTCCAGTATAGGTGATGCAATAATCGCTTCCGGCTTTCCGGTAGATCTGGAGACAATCGGGTTGGACACTACTGCTTTGCCTTCCATGACATGCTTGAAATACTCACGGTCACTAACGTTTCCGACATTTCTTCTGAGAGTAGTATTGTAATCCCCGTTTGATTCCGCAACCATAAAATGGTCATATACATTAAGCTTTTCATTGACCTCCTGCCTCAGGTAAGGTTCTATGCTATTCCAATCCATTGTTCTTATAATGGGAGAATTTGCATACATATTAATTTCACGCATACGTTCCCCCAGCCAGTTGCCTATGAATTCGGAGTACAGTTCTGCGTTTTTGCTGCTGTTTTCGATGGTCATGTTTTCCAAAATGCTGCCTGTGAGTCTTTCCGACATTATTATGAAAAGTAAAGATTCCAACATACATATGGTTAATATCATCACCAGCACCTTGAACATTATACTATTACTGCTTATCTTGAACATTCCGCTGTCCTCCTTGATACAGTTGAAAAAATGATGATAAAATACCATCCATGACAAATTATATCAAAAATTGGCATATTTATATAGTGTAAATAATGTTAATTATTTAGCATACTTACAATATTTTGATATTAGTCATGGAAGTTTTTTGCTAAATTATTGCACTGCCCTTATTAATTTCTTGAGTTTGTGCTAAAATATGAGATAACGAGGTGATTGTATGAACTCAAAGAATAAAAAGGAAGTCCAGGGTGTTGGGGAACTCACCCACATAAATGCTAAGGGCTATGCCAAGATGGTGGATGTGTCTGAAAAGGAAGAAAGTGTAAGAGAGGCAATTGCAAGAGGTTCTGTTTATATGAAAAGGGAGACCTTGAAGGCCATTGCAGAGGGAAGGATAAGAAAGGGAGATGTCTTATCCGTAGCACAGGTAGGCGGTATAATGGGAGCCAAGTCTACACCGGATATAATACCTATGTGCCATAATGTCAGCATATATGGTGCAGATATTGAATTTCAGGCTGATTATGAAAATTCCAAAATTGATATTGAAGCGGTTGTAAAGACTGTCGGAGTTACGGGAGTTGAAATGGAAGCCTTGACGGCAGTATCCGTTGCGGCGTTGACTATATATGATATGTGCAAGGCCATTGATAAATTAATGGTGATAAGTGATATACATCTTGTACATAAGAGGGGCGGCAAGTCAGGGGAATTCAATTTCAGCGGTAAGTTGAACGAAGACATCAATAATACGAAATGCTAGTGCAGGAGGTAGGATACCATGGAGGGATTCAGCGTAGGAATCATAACAGTAAGCGATAAAGGTTCAAAGGGCGAAAGAGAAGATGCTTCAGGCCCTGCTATTGAAGAGATTATGAAGCAGATAGGAGGCCGTGTAGAAAAATATGTTATTGTCCCTGATGAAATGCGGGATATCAAGGAAGCTATCATAGACATGTCCGATACTCTCGGATTGAATTTAATACTGACTACAGGAGGCACGGGCTTTTCAAAAAGAGACATAACTCCCGAAGCAACTCTTGAGGTAATTGAAAGGTATGTACCGGGGATACCCGAGGCAATGAGGGCGAAGAGCCTTCAGGCTACCCCGAAGGCAATGCTCTCCAGGGCACAGGCGGGCATAAGGAAGCAGTCCCTAATTATAAACCTTCCCGGCAGCCCAAAGGGTGTGAGAGAGAATCTGGAAGCAATAATACCCGCATTGAAGCATGGGATAGAGATATTGACAGGCCAAGCATCGGAGTGCGGCGGCAAGTGAGGCGCTTATTTCAAGAATAAGCTTTCTATTAAGTCGACTGCTTCTTTTATCTCGGAGAAATCGAACTGGGGTACACCTTTGTTTAAAGGCGTATTTGTGATGATGGCAAACAAGTCTTCATCTTTTGACCATATTTCATTCGGGAACTCTTTCCTGTAAACTTCCAGTTTTGGTTTGCGCTCCTGTTTAAAACCTTCCGTTATGATTATATCTACATTGCTTATCTTGCTTATCACTTCGTCCAGGCTGTATTCTTTTTCAACTTCTTCAATCATCGCTAATTTTTTTGGAGATGATATAACTACGAAATCTGAACCTGCTTGTGCATGTTTCCATGTGTCTTTACCCGGATGGTCAATATCAAAGCCGTGAACATCATGTTTTATGGTACAAATCCTGTATCCCCTGGATTTTAATTCTCTGACAATATCGCATAATACTGTGGTCTTTCCTGTTTTTGAATTGTTTGCAACAACTGAAAACACCGGTATCATAATTCCGCCTCCAGATGGTTGATCAATTCAACAGTTACCCGGTCTCCTTTTTTATAAGGGCTTGATCCGCCGGGGATAAGCAGTAATGAGTTTTTCCCTGACAGGCTGGATAAAACTCCCGAGCTGTGTTTATCCGGAAGTACGGTATAATAGGCTCCTTCTTTTTTGTATGTGAAGGCCCTTAAATACCTGTCCTGCTCGCTGACTTTGTTAAAATCGCTTTCCAGTATGGATTCAACTTTCATATATTTGTGCTTTGGTTTTCCCATTAATCTTAATATTGCAGGCCCCACAAAAATTTCAAAGGTGATAAATGCTGCAGCCGGATTGCCGGATAATCCGAATAACAATTTATTCCCATGCTTTGCCGCTACTATTGGGGTTCCAGGCTTCATTCTTGTTTTCCAGAATAATATATCGGCTCCCGCTGCCTTGAAGGCTTCTTTGATTATATCGGCATCTCCGACAGAAGCTCCTCCGGTTGTGATTATCATATCAGCCCATTTGAGAGCAGAATCCAGTTTCTTCTTAACATCGTTTACCCTATCCATACAAATTCCGAGTATTTTGGCATTTCCGCCGTATTTTTTTACCTGTGCCGCTATTACATAGGAATTGCTGTTTCTTATCTTGCCGTCAGCCAATTCTTCATCAATTTCAAGAAGCTCGTCGCCGGTTGACAGTATTGCAATTGTAGGTTTGGAGTATACTTTAACATGGGTCTTTCCGTTTGAAGCCAGTACACCTATCTCTGCAGGCCCGATGGTTATGCCTTTGCGCAGTATCAGGTCTCCTGCCCGCATATCTTCCCCTGCTTTTACTATATTGGATTGGGGCTTGAGATATCTGAATATTTTAACTGTCTTATCGGTAAATTCAGTATCTTCATATCGTATAACCACATCCGCGCCTTCCGGTATTTTGGCTCCGGTCATAATTCGGATTGCCTGCCCGTTACATATTTTTTTTCTGCTTACATATCCCGCTTGTACATAGTCTATTACTTCCAAGGTTACCGGAGAGTTTTCGGCTGCATTTACTGTGTCTTCCGATTTATAGGCATAGCCGTCCAGGGGTGATCTGTCAAAGGGAGGCATGTCGGTTTCGGATACAATGTCTTCGGCAAGGACATGATCCAAGCTGTCAAGAATGTACAGTTCGCTTTGCTTAATATCATTTTTTTCTTCCGATAATATTCTCTTTGCAGTCTCAACGGTTATATTTTCTAACATTTTTCCTCCTCAATGCTTCCCGAAATTGCAGTAAGGGAATTTACACACCTCACAGGATAGGCATTGTCCCCCGTACCCCATTCTGGTGATATCTTTTCTGATAATTTTTTCGCCTGCAAAGACTCTGGGAAGTAATAGGTCAAAGGCTGTAGTATGTGCAAACATTACACAGCCGGGAAGCCCAAACACAGGCGTACCGTCCAGGTAGGCAAACAGCAGCATTGCACCGGGTAAAACAGAAGTTCCGTAGGTTATAATATCTGCTCCGGTTGCTTTAATGGCGCCGGGAGTTTTGTCATCCGGATCCACTGACATTCCCCCCGTAACTACAATGAGTTCCGCACCTGCTTTTTTTGCATCCAATACGGCATTCTTTATTTCATCCAATTCATCGGTTACTATGGTTTTATTAAAAATTCCCGAACCGTAGTGTTTTACTTTCTTTTCAACAACCGGCCCGAATTCATCCTTGATCCTTCCTTTGTATACTTCAGAGCCGGTTACTATCAAAGCTGTCCTGAGATTTATGAAAGACTTGATTTTGAACATCGGATCCTTGCCTTTTACCATGTTCTCCACATGTTCAATTTTCTCTTTTTTTATTGAAAGGGGAATAATCCTGCATCCTCCCAGCAATGCATCCTTCTCCACACATATATTCTCTTGTATGGTAGCCAAACAGATATCTTCCGTATCATTAACCTGCTCCAGCAGATCCCTGTTTATTTTCAAAAGCCCTCTATACATTGATTTTAAACTGGTTTTTCCTTCAGAGGGTTCTGAAAAACTGATGCCGGGTCCTGCAAACAGTTTTCCCAACCTGAGAGCCGCATCATTTTCATGGAGTTCGTCCTCACCAAGTTCAAAAACATATACATGCTCCTTTCCTATTCGCAGAAGCCGTTCTATGTCATTTTCCGTTATTATATGTCCCTTCTTGAAGGCAGCTCCTTTGAACTCCCCGGGTATGATTTCGGTAATGTCGTGTCCCAGTACCATTCCCACAGCGTTTTCTGTTTTTACAGTTTTCAATATATCACTCCCAACATTGTTTTATATAACACAATCATTTCAGATTTCAATGATCGTGAAAATACTTGTTAAATATGGTATTTATAGCTTCTCCGCATTCATTATAAAACAGCTCGTAGGCAGATACCAATTTTTCCGCCTCCGGGGTAAGCGATGAGATTCCTCCTCCTGCACCTCCCGTCTTACTGTACAGAAGCCGGAAGCCCAGCCTTCCTTCTATGTTTTTTATCAGATTGTGTGCTTTGTTATATGACATATTTATAGCCTTTGCAGCTCCCGCCAGAGATCTCTTTTCCTTTACGCCTTTGAGAAGCAGGAAAGACCCTGTCCCAAATATAACACCATTATCGTCCAGCCATAATTTGTATTTTATATTGTACATAAGCGGAATCGCTCCTTTCAGAAGCATCAGGCATGGAAAAAAATTCTGCTTTGCTTTTTAAAAAAATTTAGTTAAAATTTCGTTATACTCATATTAATATAACGAATTGTTAAGGAATTGTCAACGACGAATTGGAAGTCAGCTGCGGTCCTATTTGCGTTTTTTGTTATTGATAAAAAGTTGACAATATGTATGAACTCTTATATAATTAATTTGTTACTTATATAACAATGATTCTGATATATTAATGCAGTATTATTATAATGTTGGAGGTGGTGAAATGGTTACATTTACCCTGAATGGGAAAGTAGTAACGGCTAAAGAGGGGACTACCATTTTGGATGCCGCGAAAGAAAACGGTGTAGATATCCCTCATTTATGCTATGATAAAAACCTTTCTGCATTTGGTGGATGTAGACTATGCGTGGTAGAGGTTCAGGGGGCAAAGGCCCTTGTAGCTTCATGTACCAATACCGTAAGTGAGGGTATGGTAATTCAGACAGAGTCTGAAACTGTAGTGAATGTTCGTAAGGATCTTCTTGATTTGCTTTTGGCAAGTCACCCTGAGGATTGCCTGACTTGTGAACAGGCTGGCAATTGCAAGCTTCAGGACTATGCATACAGATATGGAATTAAGAGGTCCTCCTATAAAGGAGCAAAAAAGAGCTATGATATTGAAAGCTTGAATCCGGTAATGGAAAGGGATCAAAGCAAATGTATCTTATGCGGAAAATGTGTCAGAGTATGCAGGGAAGTTCAGGTTACAGGCACTATAGACTTTATCAACAGAGGTTTTGAGACCAAGATAGCAACAGCATATGATGTCCCGATAAGTACTGAAAACTGTAGATTATGCGGTCAGTGCATCAGTGTATGCCCGACCGGTGCAATAATAAACAAACAGTTGAAGGGCACAAGACCGTGGGAAGTGAGCAAAGTACGTACTACATGCCCCTTCTGCGGTGTAGGATGCAATTTTGACCTGAATATAAAGGACGGAAAGGTGGTAGGGGTTACACCCAATCCAGATTCTCCGGTTAACGGAACCTCCATTTGCGTAAAAGGCAGATACCATATTGACATGATAAACAGCCCCGAAAGGCTTACAAAGCCTTTGGCAAAGAAAAACGGGGAATTTGTTGAAATAAGCTGGGATGAAGCATTACACACAGTAACAGAAAAGCTTAAGGAGACAAAGGAAAAATACGGCCCCGATGCAATAGCAGGCTTGAGTTCTGCACGCTGCACAAATGAAGAGAATTTCTTGTTCCAGAAAATGATGAGGGTGGCAGTGGGTACAAACAGTGTTGACCACTGCGCAAGGACCTGACATGCTCCGACAGTTGCAGGTCTTGCAGCTACATTAGGAAGCGGAGCCATGACAAACGCTATTTCCGAAGTTGAAGGAAATGAAGTATTGTTCATTATAGGTTCAAATGCTACAGAAGCTCATCCTATTATAGGGAATAAGATGAAGAGAGCCGCCAGGAACGGATCAAAGCTTATAGTCATAGATCCGCGCAGAACAGAGCTTGCGGAATATGCTACACTATGGCTGCCGTTGAATTCCGGAACGGATGTTGCGTTAATAAACGGATTGATGCACATAATCGTAAAAGAGGGATGGCATGATAAGGAATTCATTGAAACCCGCTGTGAGGGATTTGATGAATTACTCAAGGCAATAGAAAAATATACTCCGGAGTATGTGTCAAAGATAACGGGAATCTCTGAAGAATTGCTTTATGAAACAGCAAAGCTGTACACCAGCACCAAGAAAGCAGGTATATTCTACACATTGGGAATCACTGAGCATATAACCGGAACAGATAATGTTATGAGCCTGGCAAACCTGGCTATGCTTGTGGGACATCTCGGTATAGAAAATGCCGGCATTAATCCTATACGCGGACAGAATAACGTTCAGGGTGCTTGCGATATGGGAGCGCTGCCTAACGTATTCTCAGGGTATCAGAGTGTTACTGATGAAAAGGCTATCCAGTTCTTCGAGGATTTCTGGAAGTTCAAGCTCAATAGGAACACAGGCCTTAAGATACCCGAAATGTTTGACGGATCCCATGAAGGAAAAGTAAAAGCGATGTACATTATGGGAGAAGATCCGGTACTTACAGACCCTGATGCAAACCATGTAAGAAAGGCATTGGAAAAGCTTGATTTCTTAGTAGTACAGGATATATTCCTGTCCGAAACTGCCAAGCTTGCGGATATAGTACTTCCTGCGGCATGCTACGCCGAAAAGGAAGGTACGTTTACAAATACCGAAAGAAGAGTCCAATTGGTCAGAAAAGCAGTCGAAGCTCCCGGAGAAGCCAGACCGGATTGGGAGATAATCTGCGATGTGGCAAAGGGGCTTGGCGCCGGTGGATTTGACTACAAGGATGCCGAAGAGATATTCAAAGAGATAGCGGCAACTACACCCAGCTACAGAGGAATGACTTTTGCAAGACTGGATAAGAACGGATTGCAGTGGCCATGTCCTACTGAAGATCATCCGGGTACTCAATACCTCCATAAAGGTACATTCCCCAAAGGAAAGGCATTAATGAAGGCAATTGAATATAAAGTCCCGGCAGAAGCCGTAGATGAAGAGTATCCTATACTTCTCAGCACAGGCAGGATGCTGTATCATTACAATATTACCTCAAGATTTTCTGAAAAGCTGGATGCCATAAAACCTTACGAACTGGCTGAAATTAACCCGGCGGATGCTGAAAAGCTCGGACTTAAAGAAGAAGACTTCGTAAGGGTGACCTCCAGAAGAGGTTCTATAGTAACCAGAGTGACAATAACCAATAAAGTAAAACCCGGTATGATGTCCATGACATTCCATTACAGAGAATCTCCGGCAAACGAACTGACCAATTCGGCTTTTGACCCGGTAACCAAGACAGGAGAATACAAGGTATCTGCTGTTAAGGTGGAAAAGGTTAAAGATATGCAGGGGACAGCAGTATAATATAATTTAGTTTTTAAGGGATGATTTCCGTATTCGGAGTCATCCCTTTTTCATTGCATAAAAGCATCAGGTATTGTACAATAAGCGGTGAAAGCAAAGGCATAACTTATTTTTTGGGGGTATATAATGAGCTTGGTAAATACGGCTGTAATACTTGCAGGGGGTAAAAGCACCCGTATGGGTTTTGATAAGCAGCTTATAAGGGTTAAGGATATCTGTATAGTTGAACATTTGGTTGAAATGCTGAGCCCCGTGTTTAAAAACATAATTGTTGTAACGAACAAGCCTGAGCTATATAAAGACAAGAATATAGCCATAGCTGAGGATGTATATAAAGGATATGGGCCTATTGGGGGAATTCATGCGGGGCTTTCCAAATCACAGAGCATGTATAATTATTTTATTGCCTGTGACATGCCTAATATTAATAAATGCTACATAGAATATATGATAAAGAGGTTGGAAGAGGATTCTTTTAAGAGTGATGCGGTAATCACGAAAAAAGCGGATTGGATAGAACCCTTTAATGCTTTTTACAGTAAAAAGCTTATACCCGCTATTGAAGATAATATTAAAAAGGGCAAGGTAAGAACAATGGAGCTTTTGGAAATCTCTAATGTTTTATATATTGATGAAGCTATTGCACGGGGTTTTAGCCCCGACTGGAGCATGTTCGCAAATTTGAACACCCGGGAAGATTTGAAAGGGCTTGTTTAGCCGACGCTGCCCATTGATTGCTGCATACAAAGTATATTGAAAGGGGCAGGGCTTAGGATAAATGAAAGGGAAGCTTAATCTGCTGACAAAGGCAGCGCTGTTGCTGGCCGCAGCAGTAGTATTCCAGCTTGTCACAATGGGACAGTATGTAACCGGAACAGGGATCAATGGGGTACTTATTACTGCAGCCGGAGTTTGCGGCTTGCCTTGGGCGGCGGCAATCGGATTAATGACACCCATGCTGGCGGTGCTTCTTGGGGTGCAGCCTCCCCCGGCAATTGTGCTGGTTCCGTTTATAATGGCGGGCAATACGGTATATGTTGTTTTGTTCAGACTATTAAGAAGATATAATGATTATATCGGTATAATTGCGGCAGCTTTGACAAAATTCATCTTGCTTTATACTGCAGCAAATATAATAGTAGACAAGCTGCCTGCACCCATAAGGCTCGCCTTCAGCTTCCCGCAGTTGATAACTGCAATAGCGGGAGGAGCAACAGCATTAATAGTATTAAAAACTGTACAAAAAGAGTAGGACGGGGACACGGGGACGTTTCTC
>Ga0302247_1002990_pt1 | contig 10265 bp, 12 predicted proteins | sample AAG_UR_Ile_MG_FD_193529 | JGI IMG/M metagenome (GOLD analysis project Ga0302247, IMG submission 193529) | Enriched activated sludge microbial communities from anaerobic digester in WTTP, New Holstein, Wisconsin, United States - AAG_UR_Ile | ecosystem: Engineered > Bioreactor > Anaerobic >...
AAAATTAACATCGTCTAAATCCAACACCACCTCCGGATAACATCTACAGTTAAAGGTTTCTCCCGCATGATATTCCCCGTAAGCTTTCTCTCCCGTCAATTTCTCCGGGCTGGGGGGATCATTCCAATTCACCAGAACCCTATTCATATGTTTATGAGAACTCCGGGTTCTGAAATCACCGACCGCTTTCCACACATACCAATCAGCACCAATAGAAGTTGCTCGCATCTCTGTCAGTGCTGTCGAGTATCTTGATGTTTCTGTTCGGGCAATCATCTTTGCCTTGTTCTCACTGATACTACCGATCCGCATGATCTCGTCAATCAAGTCTGTAGAACGCAATCCTACATACTGATTCTCTTTGATAAGCTTGTGAACTCTCTTTGCAGCATCTATGGGTATTGACTTAATCAAACCAACATTGTCATCCATATACTTCTGCATCCAAGTCTTTGCTGGTGCTTTTGAAAGTTCTTTCTTTAACTCTTGACTCATCTTTGCCGATAATTTATCCCACTTCTTTTTATTATCTTTGTCAACATTATAAAACATAGTGGCAACAGTTTTGTTTGACCACTTTGTTAATGTCTTGCTGTATTTCTTCAAAAGGCTGATAGCTTTAATACCTTTGGCTTTGGTGACCGATGTAAGCGTTGACTTCAATATCTTTTCAATCTCTTTAGCAACCAGTTTCATAGCATTGAAATACTTCCTCTCCGCAGGCGTCATCTTAACAGGCGGAGCAGGTTTCTTATCAAATACAATCTTTGTTACCGGTTGTGTCAACGTCAACATTCTACTTCATCCTTGCAAATAAAGATATAACGGCTCTTTGACTCCTTACTTTGGGTAAAGGAAACAATCTTCCAGTACTCCAACAACTTCTCGGTCCATTGAACAGAATTCATCTTTACCGTGGTTAAATCCCAACCACATCTGAAATCGGGAAGATCATACATCTCAACGATAAGATTATTACAAGTCCTCTTTAATTCATTTAATATGGTATCCAATTTATCCTTCTGAACCGTCATTAAGGTATTGATACATATACCCCAGTCGGCTTTTGGAATATTGCCAAGGTCTGCCAGATCAACTTGCATAAAAGTTAAAGGCTTGCTGTTCATTAACTCCTTTACAGCTGGGTCCAAAGCATCAATGGTAATGTCATACATATTGATTTTCTGATTTGGTCTTACCTTATAAATTTCTACTTCTGCTCTCCCGGTGCCACATCCATAATCGTTGATTGTTACTGTTTCCGGAATATGATTTAAGAGAAAAGGAACAAGCCTCTGTGCGGTGGAACCCATTCTGTAATTCCCCTTTTCCCAAATGGTTTTAAATTTTTCTTGTTGAATCGTATCCAACATTACATCATTTCCTCAAAAAGCTTCTGTGCGGTAGCTTCTATTTCTTTTTCATCTTCCGGTGAAAGCTTTATACCGGGATCAAAACCTAATACCTTTTTTGAATATTCGGTTGAATCCCAATCTTCATCTTCCATCTTGTATTCAAGATCATCTTCATCAAGGATTTCTGGCATGTTACTCTCCCTTTATCTTCCAGACTTTAAAAACGATTGGATCAATATATTTGTCAAGACAAACCTTTCTGGTGTTGCATAAATATTTAGATACCGCCTCTGCAACCGCCAGCTTCGCCTTCATCAATTCTTTTTCTGTCTTGGGCACCGGCATCTTTGCAACCGCTTCTTTTGCCCTATTGGTACCGATTCTTGTCCGGAAAGCTTTCGGGGTATTATTACTGACCTCTTTTGAAAACTTTTTAAGCTTTCGGTAATCGGTATCAAATACATTCTGCTCTTTATCGGGTCTTGCAGCTCTTTCTTTCAAAATCTTTGACAGAGCCGGATCGTTGACCTTATAATAATTTGGTTTGCCATGCTTACCGATAAACTCGACAGCAACCGAACCATCATCATTGACTTTGATGTGTTTATTCTGCAATGACGAGGCGCCATAGGTTTTTACCTCTCCCTCATTGTTGCCTGTATCAGCTCTTGCTCCAGTCTGCTCTATCAACCTTAAACATAAAGCTTGCTCCTTCTTGTCTCCTTTATAGTTCCTTTCGATATTCTTAATGACCCTATCAATATTCGCCTCAAGCTTTCTGACCTTTGCAAACTTTATAATGGCTACTCTTTCATCGTGAGCTTCCGAATACTTTACCTGCCGCCTTCCTCTTTGATCTGTGCCCGCTACCAATGCTTCGCCATTTGGATCGGGATTGATCCTGACATGCTGCCAAGCGGGAGGAATAGCAATATGGGCTACATGCTTGGGCAATGGTTTGCCATTCGCCATAACCAAAGCACCAGCTTTCTCTACTTCTTCACCCTTTTTATTCAGAACCTTTGTTGGCGGTAATCGTTTGGTTCCAATAAAGCTTGCTTCCATCTTTGATCGTTTCGGTTCAGGATAATTGATGGTTGGTTTCTTTTCCTTTTTGGGTTTTTCTTCTTTCTCTTTTTTATCTATTTTCTTTTCAGGAGACTTTTCCTCTTTCGGCTCTTCAGAAGAACCAGACTTTCCTTCCTTCTGCATCTTTTCATATTCTTCGGCGTAACCGCCTTCGGAGGGAATAAACTCACCGCCCTTAAATTCCTTGCCTTTAATAGAAACGCCGCCCTTTGGTGCTCTTAAATGAGCATCAAAAGTGGAACGAATATTTTTCAATTCTTTTTGAATAGATTCGAGAACCTCTTTCTTACTGGGTTTCACAGCACTATCAGAACCGGGGCTATAAGGTGATCTTCCCAATAACCTGTTTACTCTCTCTTCGGTAGAAATCTGTTTGTCTTTTTTAAGCCATCTGTAAACCAATGCCAGTCCTACAAGCGGCTTTAATATTTTGCCAATCCCATCTTTAAAGAATCTCTTTACACTCCCATCTGCTGCTGAAGGCTTGTCGACAATTTCTCTGTCCACATCAATTTCATCAAGCTTCTTTTTTAATGCATCCAAAGAATCATCATCACCGCCTTCAACATTCAAAGCTTCCAGATCATTTTTTAAATCTTCAATGGTCTTTTCATTGTCTTCATCTGATGGCGGGAGAGGGGAGCCGGAGCTCTCTGATCCTTCAGGAGGCGAAGCAAAAGGATTCTCCTCTCCCGCCGGAACTTCTTCCTTTGCACTCTCGATGTCTTCTTCTGTAATATTGGTAAATCTACCCGACACTCTGGAACTCTGTAACAATTCCTTCATACCAATCTTCTTGGTGATTAACCCAGCGCCATAAGCAGAGGCAATGGTGGTTGCATCGGTAGCGGCAATCTGTCCCTTCTCTGTATCGGATAACTGCCACAGGGAATTAAATTCAAATTCAAATCCCTTTGGTAAAGACTTTCCCAACACCGACCGACCGACCACATCAAACAATTTGACCAGCGGAGCACGCATCTGTGACTCTTGCAGTTTATTGATATGATCGTAATAGTTTCTCAAATCGGATTCACCGGTAGAACTTAATCCAGCAGGAGACTGGCCGAATAATCTGACCAGAGGAATGCCGGTTGCTCCGGAAATCTGCTCCCCAAACTGCATCAATACATCGCTAATGCCACCAAAACTATATGGATGAATTTCAAATTGGTCATCGCCATCCAATACCGTCATTCCTTCAAGCGTCTGTAATAATCGGATGTAGTTAAACTGCTTGACCACCGCTGATTCTGTTGCACCGCCCAATGCCAGTGCCTCACGGAAACCCTTTACTCGAATTGTTCTTAAATGAGCCTTATGTAATAACTGTGAAGCTCCCTGTGTAGCCGAATCAAAGGCAATCAATCGGTCATACATTCTCTCTACAACCGACAAGCCCCAAAGGTTTTCCGTCAACCGCTGATAATAAGGCAACTCAATACCATCAAACCGAATCACTCTTGAATAATGAACTTTGACTCCGGATAGAGCAGGCATACCCGGAAGGATTCTGTAATACTTCGGCTTGCCCATGCTCGGACCAATCTCTGTTACCAAATCACCAAAAGAAGGGTCAAGCATCCAACGGTCAAACACCACCAGACCTTTAAACCTTCCCTTGCCGACCGCATTTATATTTAATGGCTTTTCGTAATCTGCACCTTCCGTCAGAATAACCGCTATCGCTCCGCCGTACAATCTCGCCCATTTAATGGTGTTGGATATTTCATGCCAGATGTTCAAATCGGTAAAGGTAGACTGAATCAGTTTTACATCTTCCGGCGGCAACTTTGAATTAATGGTCACTCCTTCTCTGGTCATGTCTTCAGCAACCGTATCCACCACCTGACCGACCAGCCATGAACTTCTGTATGCCGCTTCAAGATCAATACGATTTCTGGTTACAAAAGGCGATAATGAATATTGGCTGTAGCTTTGAAGGTTCTGCGTATTTGCCCCAAGCTTCGCCAAGAAGTTTGTAAATGAATCACCTGTGCTTAAATCAAAGGTCTGTTTTTTAGACATTGCTTGTCATTGCCTCAATCCATACAAAACTAAAATAAAATGCACCAAAGACCGCCCCTGCCATAATCATAATGGGAAAAACAATAATTGCAATAACAATCTTCAGCACAAACTCAATCACTTTATCTTTACCCCCGCTCGGCCGATTGTTTTCATCTTTTCCTTAAACTCAAAAAACGGCATGGCGGTAATCTTGCCAATGAACCCTTGCGTGTTGTAGTGGGACAGATAACCGTCCCTTGCTGAATTCAATTCCAGAAATCCCAACATCACCTTATCTTCATCATATAAACCATCCGGCCTTAACTGATGAACGATGTAAACATTTTCAGATTCCCAATGATCACCAATAAAGCAATCAATCTCATCACCATCTTTTCCCATGGTGTCGCAGATAAATCCATAAGGATAGTAAAATCTGACCTTCCACGGTTCGCCCTTCTTATTAACGCCTTCACGAACCGAGCCAACCTTTTGCTCTATCCTGATGTTTAATCCACGGAAATTGATTCTATGCATTTATTCACTCTTCTTTTTTTTCTTTGCTGAGACCATCTCCACAACTTCATTGGGATCGGCTGCAAAGGAAACCTCTACTTTATTCTCCTTCTGTACATTACCGACGGTCATAATGGTAGACTCGGTAATGGTAACTGTTCTGCGAACAACCTTCTTGGGCCGGTTCTTTCTTTCAGCAATGGCGGTCTTGCTCTTCAATACGCTTTTTCTTAATGGTTGTCTTGTCGATGCCATAATTTTATTTCTCCTTCTGAATTAATCCGTCCCAGTGATGAGGAGGGGAATATAGGCTGTAAAGCTTCAATGGCTTATTGGAGTCGTTGATGATGTTATGGACTCTTCCTGATTTGATCAGGATAGAAGAACCATCTTTTATATTTATCTCCCTACCATCCACAATTGCCTTTCCTTTCCCCTCCTCAATCCGGAAAAATTGATCTGTTGTCGGGTGAACCTCTTCACCAATATCTTCTCCCGGCTTTATACACATTACCACCAACTGCATCCTTTCTGCTGTAAATAATACCTTGCGAAAGTAATTATTTGCCTTTGTCTCTTTTTCTATATCTCTGATGTCATGCGTTTCATCAGGATCAAGAGTGTCAAAAGTGCCACCAGCTTTCTTCAACACTTCCTCGGCATCTTTCTTTTCCCAATACTTATCAATCTGCCTCTTTACATCATCAAGTAATCCTTCATACTGTTCTGTTTCCTTAATAGCGGTAAATTTAGCAGGACCTTTCCCAGATTTATACAACTGAAAGCCTTTATAAATCTGGTCAACAGTTCTGCCATCCTTCATTATGATTCTGCCATTAACGATGTCTCTGATGTCCTGTGTTAACATTTCATCTTCTCTCCTTTACGGAATTAATTGTGCCAGAAAATCGGTCTGAATCATCTTCTCTGTTCTGCCTATAATAACCTTCTGACTGCTTGCCGAAGTCACTTTCCTGATTATTCCCGTCTTGTCTATATCAACCGTGCTTAAAACAATCACCGGCACATTTACTCTTCCCGGCTTCAACGGATATTGTCCCGGTTTTAAATGACTCACAACATCCTTCCCATCTCACAGCTCATTAGACCTGCTTCAATATGTGTGGCTGCAATAAAATGTTCTTTACAGAAAAAATAACCGCAAGCTTTCTTGGGGCATCTTTTACCGTTGGGCAATATCCAGGTGCATTGCCGACCGGATTTGTATTTCTTTCTTGGAGAACTATATTCGCCCTTTACCCAATTACTGCTCATTTATCCTCCCACCACGGCAACCCAGTCAATTCCGGTTCCACGAATCAAATCTTCCAAACTATAACGAATCGCATCAATACAATGGTCAAATCCTTCTGCCAATACCGGCAACACATCTTCCGTCTTCTTATCTATCTTATACGAGTAATGTTCAAATTCATCTTTGGTATGAATACATCTTTTATGAATATGAATCTTCTCAAACTTCCGCATGAACTCCAATCCATCTCTGACAAATCCTGCTTTGCTTGTTGCGGTCTTTACACAACCCACTATCGGGAACCCCTTCTTTCTCATAAAAGAAATGGTTTCTGGTCTGGAATTGTCGGCAACGATCTTGGTGAATCTACTTCCCGGGATTGAATCAAACAGTTGTGGTAACTCTTCCAACTCCACACCCACCCCATAAGCTTCATAATCAATAAATAAATCGTTGCCGACAATATAGTTACGAATCAGGGTTGTTGCGTCATTACTGAATCCCCAATCCGCTCCCATCTTGAATCTTGTCTTTTCCGGAGCTTCAAACTCTTCAACAACAAACTTATTCTTGAATACCAACGCGTCACTGATATGTTGTGGTAATCCTTCCCAGATATGATTGTAAGCATCTTCATCAACCCGTTTGCAATGCTCCATTTCCTTACGCAAAGTATTAGGGAAGAACGGATTGTCTTTATAGGTAAGAAGTTTGGATACACAATCATCAGGTTTATTGATTACAAATCGCTGGTAGGTGGGATCGGTCTTTGCACCGGTATTCCAGCTTAACCAGATTTCCGATTCATCTTTTCTTATGGTTGGTATCAGGAACCGCCAGCTTTCTTCTGATACGCTTTGGGCTTCTTCCAGCCAGACAATATCTATTCCTTCAATCGACTTTATTTCCAATGGATGTTGTAGCCCCTTGAAGATAAACTCCGAACCGATGTTACTGGTTATTTCTGTTTTGGTAATGTTATAGTACGGGGTAAGATTTAAAAGCTCTATTTGATCAGATAAAGTTTTATGAACCGAATCCTTGATACTGTTCTGGTATTCTCTGGTACAAAGTATTCTTTTCTTTTGGTAAGATGCTAGCACCGCCAATACCCTCGCAAATGACCATGACCGTCCCGCACCTCTTCCGCCATATGCCGATTTATATCTGTGTGGTTCTAACAGAAATTGAAATGCTCTGGGAATGTCTAACTGGATTTCTCCCGTCATTCCTCATCTTCTCCTACAAAATTAAATACCACCTTTGTAGGAACGGGCGGTATAAGGTCTTTTCCTTCTGCTCCGGTCAACTGAACTCTATCCGAATACTTTCTGGGCAATAAATGCGCTGCTAACCATTTCCTGCTTTCCACTCTTAATGCACTTCTTTTGATATGGTCAAAATTCGTTTTTGTTTCTATTTGACCGGTCTTCGGATTTACTATTTCATACGTATCGTTTGACCCGTCATCCGCAATATCCTTGATTTCATCAGCCAATACTTCTGCTTGTATTTCCCTTGCAATGATGTAGGATTTATAAAAATCTTCCTTAAAATTCGGATGCAATTTGTTTAACCAATTAAAAACAGTTGGGATACTCGGAACATTTTTATCTTTACAGATTGATGTTATTGTTCTGCCCTTTGTTATTTCCCGGCAGATATGTGCTCCGATCATATCATTATAAACCTGGGGTCTGCCCAATGGATTATTGGCAGCTTTCCCTTTTGCTTTCTTTGCATTGCTTTTTGATCTTGCCAATGTGATTCTTTTCTTCTTTTCCATGAATATCTCCTCTACCTATGGTGATTTTAAAGCGATTTTCTTGATACTTTTTGTATTCTTTTTTAAAAATACCAATGATTTTGATATGTTAGGGATGAAAATATTTTTACCATACCCTGAAATTGCTTTAAAAAAACCGCAATAATCTCTTAACTTATTGATTTTATTATGCTATACCAGGAATATATAGCATATATACTACTAACCTATTGATTTTATTATTAAAAAAAAATCAATATTTTTATAGAAACTTATTGATTTTTCCCCTGAACTATACTATAAATAATCAACATATATGATCTTTTACAATTAAATATCGGTTGAGGTTGTCAGGGCGGTGTCCGAGCCAAAGCCGAGGTTTTTGGTAAGAAAGATGGATTGCCAAAGGGAGGCGTATCAGCCAGCAATCTATCAAGTATGAAGGGTGAACCAAATCACTCTTGAACCACTACAAAGAAAGCACTCGGGGGTAGTCCGAGGAGGGGCTTTGATGGGCGGATTGCAAAAATGTGTTATGATTTCTTATGCGGCTCATCTATTCTTTCTGGTAGGTGAGCCGAAACGGAACCATAACCCTTAAAAAGAAAGGAGCAACAAAATGAAAGACAACAAGATTACATTAAGACAGTTCATTGAAAAATTTGACAACGGGGAATTTGATAACAATGATGTAAGTACTCAATGTGATGCGGGATGGTATGATTGGTTTTGCAAAGATTCAAGCTTGAGGAACAAAACCTATTCGCTGACAAAAAAAATCAAACAGCTTCTGCCCAGCAGTAAGATCAATCAAGATACGATGTATGTTTTCTTTAAAAACAATTGCCCTTGCGTTGGCAAACTTTATGATGACTTTCGTTTCTGCGACATGGAAACGGGCGAGGTCATTTACACAATCTGCCCTGCGGTAGGATATACTAAAACTTTCGGTCGATCAGAAGTATGGGGCAAAGAAAATGATTTTAAAGAAGCCATTGTTGCGGGAACTTGGAACGATGTGCTTTTCTTTTTTCTCGGAGTTGATAAGAAAAAAGAAAGAGAGGAAAAAAGAATTGCTGTCGAAGAGAGGAAAAAAGAAAAAGACCTTTTGAAAGATGAATGGGCAGTCAGAGAATATTTGATCAACCAAATTGAAGACAAAACAGTTTCTTCTGACAACTGGTATGAATTTACAACAGTAAAGTTGATTAAAATTTCATTGGCTCTTTAATGCCGAAATCGGAGCGATGAGCTCCGATACACTGGTTGGTGGTTACCCCAGTGCTGATGAGGCAAACCAAACAAATTATAATCCATAAAAGAAAGGAGCAACAAAATGAAAAAGTTATCCGAAATCGCATTGCTTGCAGACCTGACCATTTCCAAATGGTCTGGTTCAATCGCAGACCAGAAAACAACCGATGAGATCCTTGATAAGAAAAACGCAAGACGAGACCGGGGCCGTTTCGTAAAAAGACTCTTGATGGATGTCGGCCCTTTAAAAGCCATTACCGGTAAGATGTATCATGAGTATAAAATGAAAAGCACGGCATGGGAAGATGGTCGGCGACTGCTTCCGGTTGAGTTCTTTGATTCGATCACAAAGCTTCACCGGGATTGTTCAGACGAACTCGAAAAAGCTCTTGAGGAATTCGGAAAGAATTATCCCGAATACAAAGAAAAAGCCAAAGAAGAACTCGGTGATCTTTATGACGAAACCGAGTTTCCCTCTTTCGACGAGTTCAAAAGAAAGTGGAAAATTCGTCTTGATTTCTTTCCGATCCCCGAAAGCAAACATTTCGTGGTCAAAGCCGAAAAGAATTTAATCAATGAAATGAAGAAGAGCTTCGACGAAGCTATCAACAGTAAACAGACAATTGCTATCGGAGAAGTAAAAGAACGGGTGTTTGAAACAGTCGGCAAGATCGTTGAAAGAATTTCTGACAAGCACATGAAATTCTCCCGGCAAGGGAAAGAGGTTATGGATTCAGTTCGAGAGCTGGTTGATCTTTTACCCTCTTTGAATCTTTTCGATGATCCGAACATCAATAAAATGATTGATGACCTGAAAGCAACCCTTTACGAGGTCACCGACGAGGATTTGAAAAAAGAAGATAAACGGAAAAAGATTTTGGATAAAACAAAGAAAATGCTCGACAAAATGTCTGACTACGCCTAACAAAAAGGAGGATAAAATGAAAGATGGAGAATACAATGTCAGAGTCGTTGTAACAGATGGTAGGGGCAAATATTGAATTTGCCAGTAAGCTTTACA
>Ga0302247_1002991_pt1 | contig 10258 bp, 9 predicted proteins | sample AAG_UR_Ile_MG_FD_193529 | JGI IMG/M metagenome (GOLD analysis project Ga0302247, IMG submission 193529) | Enriched activated sludge microbial communities from anaerobic digester in WTTP, New Holstein, Wisconsin, United States - AAG_UR_Ile | ecosystem: Engineered > Bioreactor > Anaerobic >...
TGCGCAATATATACAGGTTTGTAAAGTACTCCGACTGTAGGGGAAGTATGTTCTCCTCACCTTCCAAAGCCAGCAAAATCACTGGCGAAGGTCCCATCTCTGCGGGCCCGTCTGGTTATTTTGCCTGGAGGTATTCCCGTTCCGGGGTCAGGTGGAAGGTTTCGTCGAAGATATCTTCCCCACGTCGGTATTTGCAATTCTTTTATATACAAGCTTTTTCTTACTATGCATCCTGCAGAGCACTATCCTTGTATAACAGCGAGCACTTATTGGCTTTGGGCAACAGAATCGAGAGAAGATGCGCAGTAAAATCCGTGGGATTTACGTGAGGTAAATCCAGCACATACCAACAGGAGGTTGGGTTTATGTGCGTCAGGATTTTACAAGTATCAAGCTCTGATTCTGCCCAAAGCTAATACCGTGCGAGTCGGTATACAAGGTTTTTGCTCTGGGAGTATGACTGCAAACTGATAGCTATGACGTATTATTCGTATATTGTGCAACAGCCCTAATGGAGGATTCAAGGGGAACACAGAACATGTACAATAATATAATGGTACTGGGGAGGAGTTGGATATGGATACAGAAATCGTACTGCCGCAGGAGGGGCGGGAAAGGGCGGGTACTGCTGAAGCAAAGCTGGCCGGCAGATTGCTCCTTACAAGCTCCATTATTGAAAATGTGATTGAAGGGGATACCTTTCTTGTAATAGCATCAGTATTAAGTGTTATAGCCAGTCTGCTTACAATAAAGGCTGCCAGGCTGGAAGCCGAAGAGCAGCAGATAGCCCCGGGGGTGACTACCTTTGCGAATAGCCTGAAGCTTATAGGCAGTCATACGGGATTATTTGTATCGATTATTCTCCTTTGGTCTTTGCTTATTGAAATATCAATAAAACAAACGACTGAATTATCAGCCCAACCTGAAATGGCAGGGACTTTAGGTGCATTTATGGTATAACACTGTATTTTTTTACCATTGAATTGGTAATAAAAAATTGCTAAAATGTAGACAAGCTATATAATTGGCTGAATTCCTCAGAAGAGCGAGGGACAAAACGGGTTAAGTGAAGTCCGTAAGCAGAAAGGGGAGACAGTGTTGAAGTTTGGCAAATCATTGGTATTTATACTTGCAGTGATACTTTTAACTACTTCTGTTACTTTTGCCGATGTTCTAAAAAACGGGTGCAGGGGCGAGGAAGTATCCAGGATTCAGTCTCAGCTGAAGGAGAAAGGGTATTTTACCGAGGAAGTAACAGGTTACTTCGGAAACGTTACTGAAGAAGCGGTGAGAAAGTTCCAGGAGGATAACAATCTGACTGTTGATGGGATTGTAGGCCCGGATACAGGGAAAGTGCTTTTTGGAACTGAATGGACATATACTGCTGAAGTAGAGGCTCTGGATTGGTGGTCTGAAGCATCCAAAATTTTTGAAAGAGGAACGGTGGCAAAGGTAACCGACGTAAGAACGGGAGAAACCTTTGAAATTGTCCGTACATACGGCGGCAACCACGCTGACTGTGAGGCCAGGACCGCGGAGGATTCCAAAAAGATCAAAGAGATTTGGGGCGGCTGGAGCTGGGAACGAAGGCCGATAGTTGTGGAAGTTGACGGGCGGAAGATAGCGGCATCAATGGCGGCTATGCCTCATGCAGGAGTGGACAAGTCCCCCGCAGATAAGTATATCAGCAGCAGGAGCGGCGGTTACGGCAGAGGTGCAAATCTTGACAAGATAAAGAACAATGGGATGAGCGGTGTAGTAGATGTTCATTTCCTTAACAGCAGGACCCACAATACAAACAAAGTGGACAATAAGCATCAAGCCTGTGTAAAAGAAGCAGCTGCAAGCGGTAATTAATATGATAAATAAATTCAGAAAGCCAGTCACGATTTAGTGGCTGGCTTTCTTATTATCATCGGTACTTCCTCAAATTGGAGTTCCCGTAATTATTCCGTTGAATTTGACTCCCGGAGCAATAGTATAAAGCTCAATGGTTACCTTGCCGCCGTCCACTGCCATCCTATAGGGCACCGGGATTGTTTTTTCGTTGCTTGTGCTCCAGCTGGCGCCTCCGGCAGATTCGGCGGCTTCACCGCTTCCGGTCAAAACCAGGTTGCCTATAGCCATGGCGTCATATTGGACAAGTTCTGCCAGATCTGTCTGCCCTGTTGCCTCATTGTACGCCTGTTCCTCGTATTGTACGACCTCAATGACGGCATCTATTTCCTGACCCTCACCTGCGGCGTTGCCGGCAACATTGCCCTGCTTCATGTCATATTGATATTTAATAGTGACAATTCCCCTGTAGGTTCCCAGTTCATCCTTACCGCCCAGCTTGACTGCCATAATCGCAAGGGTGCATTTAAAGTCGTAGCCGTTAAGCTGTGTCGTTACTGTATCGCTGACTTCAAGAGTCCAGTTGCACTCAACTTCCGCAGTGGATTCTTCGGAGGTTTCTGCCTCTTCATTTGAAGCGGTATTTGTTTCCTCCTGCTCAACCGAGGCTGAAGACGCATGGGAGGTGTTTTCACCGGTCTGATCCTGAGGACTGCATGCGCATAGGAAAAGTAATCCTGCGACGGCAATGATGACCAAATACCGGAAGGTATGCCTCATCATGGCATCACACCGTAAGTCCTCACGCTCATGAGGATCGCTGCCTCCCTTGTCGCCGTGCCGTAGCCGGTTGCCTGCTGCGCGGTTGTCGTTGCTTTAGGCATGAAGTAGCCTTTATCATCGCCTTTGATGATACCCAGTTTTGACATATATTTCGTGCCTTCAACCGCCCATGAGTCGATATTCTTCTGATCCGGGAAATCAGGCACACCGGTAATGGAATAGTCGGCTTCCGGCACGATGCCTTTGATTGTCCTGAACAGCATTGTGGCGCACTCCTGCCTGGTTATGGTTTTATTGGGTTCAAAGGTGGTTGCTGATGTACCTTTTGTGATACCTAAGCCAAAAGCTTTTAGAATCTGCGGATTTGTCGTATCGGTAAAGGGGTTGGGGGCGTAAGGTGTGGGAGTTTTGCCCGTAGTCTTTTCGTACAATACCAGCGCCAGTTCGCAGAATTCTTCCCGTGTAATGGGCTTTGTCAAATCCGTATTTTTCAGAATATCGGGAATGAGGCCGGACTCATCAGCCTTTTTCAGTTCATTTGTAGCCCAACTGGAAGCCGCGCTCCACGCGGGCATGCCATAAGAAAGCGTATTGGAAAAGGGGCTGTGCAGCCAAGTTTCCGATGTCACGCCTGATTGATTGTAGGACCGCTCGTCGACTTTGTAGCGCACCTTGACCTCGTAGGCCTGTGCATCGTAGCTTGTAAGGTTTTCCTGAAAGTAAGCGCTTATGTCAAGGCTGATTCTTTCATTAGAGAACGGTGCAGCTCCGACATTTATGAAATCGTTATCGCCAAGCTTGCGAAGCCAGATTTCCGTCCACATATTGCCGTTTGCAGCGGCATTGAACTTCTGCACCGCAGCGGGATGCCTCCCAAGCTGCAAAACAACCCATGGTACGTTGTCCGGACCCCGAGCTTCAATCTTGGAAGACACGAGGGTGGGTGAGTTTTCATTCATAATTTTTTTATAGTCCATTTTGCTGCTGTTTGACAGGGTATACTCCTCCGACCAGTCGGAAAACACAATGTTATCTCCGAATATGATGGCAAAGCGTGCCCGCAGTGTCATGGAGTGGCTTTTGTACCAGTCCCAGCTGTTAAAGCCCGACTCAACAGGAATGTTTGATTCCTCCGGGAACATATCTCTGAAAGCGAGATACTGGCCGCCCAGAAATGTTCCGCTGTCACCGCCGGTCAGACTGTTGTAAAAATACAGCACGTATTTCGAATAGGTGTCCCTGTCGTCCCATTCCGGCGAATAATGCCAGCTTCCTCCATCCGTTTTAAAATCCACCTGGGCCATAATCGACATGTAGTAGCCCCGTTCCTCATCCGTTTGGACAATGAGCTTGCGCAAGTCCTCCGGCGCGCTCAGGGTGCAGTAGACGGAGCTACCCATGTAATCGGCGGCAGCGAAGTTTTCAGGCGCGGAAATCGCTGTGGGCGGGGACGCCGCCACCACTGAAAGGGGGGCTAGCCCCGAAGCCATTGCAAGTATTAATAATAATGTCAGTAACTTCTTCATTTGAATGCCTCCTTTAATATTTATTTACATTTAGATCTCACGCAATTTCAGTAATTGATGCATCAAGGATTTTGAGGCACATTTATATCCGCTGTTATGCGGCTGCCGGTAAAGAAACTTTCGGCGTAGATTTTCAGAATCGTTCCGTCGTAGGTGATAAGCTGTTCGAAGAGTTCCTCGCCGGCTGACGTTACCCACGCCGCGTCAAGGCCGGTTTTGTCATAAATACCGTCTGCGTCGAGGCTGTATACAGCAGTCTCAGATTTTAAAAGCGAATAGGTAAAGCCGGTGATCTGGCCGCCCTGATACGTTACGACGGCACGCTCGGAAATTGTCTGAAACGCATAGGTGTCCCCGCCCAACGGAACATATTCAAACAGCTCAGCTACCCGGTCACCGTCCATCTCTGCAAGCCGCAGGGCTCCGGAGGATGGTTCGAACATGCAGCGGATCAGGAACGGTGTTTCCATTCCCGCCCGGGTTCCCGTCAGCTCGTAAGTATGCGGGGCGGATCTCTCAATCTTCATATCTGTTACGCCGAAGGCGGTCCACATTTGAGCCATAGCATCGCGGCTGGCTTCGTCCTCGTTCAGAGTAGCCGTAAACATCAGGTTACCCGAAGAAAGCATGTTAAAGCTGATAAACGCAGCTGAAAAGTTCTTATCTTCCGCGGCGCTCTTATCGTGAGTCAATACAGTTCTGTTGACGAGTGTATTAAGCACATTTCTGACACTGTCAATCTGTTTGCAGGCGCCGGCATAATCACCGGCCGGAGGTATAACAGGGCTGCCGGAAATTTTCGGGGCTGCCATAACCTCACTTTCAAGCAAACCGGCAAGGAAGTCCGCCTGGGCGTCATTTGTCACGACGCCGTACTGTGTCCCCGTCATTGTGACAAAGCGGCCGTTGACGATACAAAGATTATATCCCGCCGAGTTGACGCCCCCGGCATATTTCAATGCATCATCGGAGCTGCTGAATTCAAACACCGGGACAAACGCGTCGCTATTATCGTCTACATAGTGCAGGTTGAAGCCGTCTTCAGGCTTTATGCTGTCCGTAAGCTGATAACCCTCAACGGGTGTTACTTCGTATCCATGCTCTTGTGCCTTCGCCTTAAGTTTCTCCAGTGTCAGGCCGCTGTCGGGCACAGCTTCTGCCTCTGCCGTGCTTTGCTGCTCAGCTTCTGACTCCGCCGTATTTTCATCTGCGGCTTCCGCCGCAGTCGCTTGTGCCGGCGCTGCGGGCTTGGCATCCGGAGCCTCAGAGCCCCCTGCGGAGCACGAGGACAAGAATAGTACGGAACAAACTATGATTAAGATTGAGACAACTATTAAACTCGCCTTACTCATGTTAATCCTTTCCTTTCTGTTTGATGTTTAAAGCTGCAATAGCCGACATAAGCCCCCGGCAATCGCCAAGGATAGGCCTGCTTTGCTTTTCGGTCAGGTATTCTGTTTTTTCCATCAGTTCCAGCAGATATTCCGCTTCTGAAGCATAACTCAATGCTTTCTGATTGGTTTCAAAGGACATACTGCCGGCGGATGCGGCCTGTTTCATGCATACGCCTATTCCGGCTGCGCATTCAAGCAGCCTCCCGCTCAAAGGAAAGCTTTTATTCTCTCTTTCAAGGTACTTAATCAGCTCCGTGATGCGAACAGAAAAATCAAAGCTTTTGACAAGAAGCCGCTCCACTTCTGACATCTCCTTTCCCTAATAAAGTACGGTATCTTTATTTCATTTTAATATGGTATTTATGATTATAAAACTACATTGATGTGGGAAAATTGAAAATTATTTTAGGAGATTCAAGGCAATAATGTGGGAATATATAGCTGATTCAATTGAATATTTTGTAAATTTTGATATACTAGGTATAATGATAGTAATAAGGAGGTGTTTTATGAATCCTCTGAAATATAAGACCGAAAAGCTTGTTCCGATAGACCTTCCCGAGATTTGTGCTCCGCGTACTCTGCTGATGGATGTTTTTAGGAAAACCAGCGAAAAAAGATGTATTTACATACATGCCCCTGCCGGCTGCGGAAAAACCGTATCTACCCTTTTGTGGCTGAGGGAGTCTGAATACAAAACCATCTGGATTGGCCTTGACGCATACGATAACACGCTGGCAGGCTTTTATCGAATTTTCTGTATGGCGCTCTTTTCTGCAGTCCCGCAGGAGGAAAACCTGGCGGAACTGATAAAAGCTCCGGAATTTAGTGCATCACCGGTTGAATACGCCATTGAGATCCTCTCACTGCTTTCCTTTGAGGATTGTAAATACGCTCTTGTGTTTGATGACTTCCATCTCATTACCAATAAAGAAATTATTAAGTCTCTGATATATGTTTTTAAGCGGCTTCCGTTATCCGTTACTATTATGGTATTAAGCCGCAACGAACTGCCTGAGGCTTTCTCCCAATACGAAGAAAACGGAAAAATTGCTTGTATCGGTGCTGATGAGCAGGCATTTAAAGGAGATGAAATACGGCGGCATTTCGCGAGCTACGGCCTTTTCCTTACCGAGAGGGAGGCTGAAGAAGTGTACGCCCTGACTAAAGGCTGGGCTATCGCGGTAAACGCTCTGGCAATGAGCGGAGATTTTTACCCGGGTGAAAAATCTCCAACCAATCCTCTGCGCAAATATATCAAGGCACAAATATGGGATAAGCTTGACAGGGACTTGCGCCTGTTTATGCTGCAGACCGCCGTTGTGGATAAATTTTCTGTGGAGCTTTGCCGGCAGATTACTGAGAATCAGGAAAGCCGGCAGATTCTTCTCCAACTGCTTGGTGAAAATATGTTTCTCAGCCGTCGGGAGACCGAATACAGATACCATAATTTGTTTCTGGATTTCTTGCGGGAGGAGTTATTGGAAGAGCCCGAAATAGACCTGCAGGTTTTGTATCAAAGGGCGGCAAGCTATTACTTCAACTCAGGCGGCTTTTTCAACGCACTTTGTTTTTATATAAAGTGTAACTGCGGCAAGGGGATTGCCGATGCCTTGTATCACTTTATGAAGTTCAATGTTCAATCAAGCTCGGAAATGTCAAAAGTATATTTCATTAACAAGCTGCCGGCAGAAACCCTGGAGCAAAATCCGTGTTTATATGTCAGCTGTGCTTGGTGTGCTCTTTTATTCGGCGATGCTGCAGAGCTGTATTTTTATTCGGACAAGCTGTATGACAGGATTTCCGATATTGTCCGGGAGAACAAAGCTCTTCTGGAAATCTCACTTTTTGTGTATACGGCAGATCAAAGATATACGTTTATGGAGCAGCTTGCAAAATTGCAGGCAGCTGCCGTTCCCCTTGATGCAGATCCCGCGAATATTCCTAAAACAATAAGCCATAACATGCCTTATTTCCACAGGACTTACAGGGATTATTCCCATTATGCGCTGAATACGGAGGCGCATTTCGCCGAATTCTCTCTTGTGTTTTCATCTCTTTTGGGCAGTGAGTATGCAGTTATTGAATCGGGAATACGCGCCGGATTGCTGTATGACCAAAACAGAATTCAGGATGCGCTTTCACTTGTGGTTGAAAATCCGGCTTCCGTTTCATCTGAACTCGAATTTCTGTCCAAGATGCAGATTGCTTCCTGTATATACGCGATGGGCAAAGCTGAGAAGGCCGCACGGTGCAGGAAAGAAATTGAAACTTTATTGAATACGAAAAAGCTGCTGTACTTGCTTCCTGTATTCTCAGCTTATGAAACAAAGCTGAAGCTCCTGGACGGCGACAGTAACGCGGCAAAGGGATGGCTTGAAAATTATTTCATTACCGAATCCTATAATCCTGAGATGCATAAGATTTTTCTGCATTTTACAACTATAAGAGCTTATATTGTTCTTGGAGAATATGAGAAAGCAGAACTGCTTTGCGAAAAGCTTTGGAAGCTGTGTACGGACTATCACAGGCTTCTTGATGCGGCTGAAGCCGCCGTGCTGCTGACCGTTATTCTGCGGTTGACGGACAGAGAAGCAAAAGCTTCCGCCCTTCTTCGAAAAACCCTGTTGGATATGGAGCCCTACGGTTATATCAGAGTATTTGCGGATGAGGGTAATGCGATTTTACCGGTACTAAAAAAACTGATAAAAAAGGCTGATACGGAAAATGGAACGGTTATGCCCGGCAGCGCTTATATGAAAGCTGTGTACATGTCGGTTTATGAGCAGTCAAAGCGTTACAAAGGGATAATTACCAACATGGGCCGAAAACAGGTAAAGCTTTCAGCACAGCAAAAACATATGATCGAATTACTGGCTAAAGGCTATAAAAATGCTGAAGTCGTTGAACTGACCGGCCTTTCTATCAATACTGTCCGATACCATACCAAATTGGCTTATCAAAAGCTGGGTGTAAACAATGCGAAAGATGCGATTCTCCGGGCGAAAGAACTCAGTATTATCTGATATAGAAAGCAAAAGGCCTAACCGAAAAGGTTAGGCCTTTTGCTGTTCGTGAGCCTGCTAGAATACGCCATTGAAGCCGAAGGTTCTTCCAAAACCGCCAAAGGCGATTATTGCAAGTATGATGATGAAGAAGAAGTTGTTGTCAATACCCCAGGATGGACCTGCCGCCAACAGTATGAACAGAAGAAGCAGAAGCAGGAAGCCGTTGCCGTCACACTTCTTTTCAAAAGGTGATACTGCTTGAGGCCGGCAAAAATCAGGCGTGCCGCATGGGTTTACTCCTCCATAACTATTTGCCATATTTAACCCCCCTTTCCATGAAAATTTTGGACTTATCTAAAGTTGATTCATTGAGAGCTGTTAGACCAAAATGAAAAATGCTGTCAATGCCAGGAAGTCCAAATAGCTTCTGTAGTATGGATAAGCATTTCCGTATCCGTAGTTATACCATGGATACCCGAATCCATAACCATAACCATAACCATAGCCGAGCGGCATGGTCTCACCTCCTCCTTGAATAATGAGGGATAGTCCTTACATGTCCTACTCCATACTATGTAATATTTATAATTTGGTTACTTTCAGAACATATGCCCGGGCAACTAAACAATAAAAAACTGGCCGGCCGGGCCAGACTTTTATCGAATCGTTTATACAATATTTCCTCTTGTTAACCCAAAGGCTTTATCTATACCCCCAAGAGCAATAACAGACATAATAATGATAAAGAAATAACTGCTGTCCAATCCCAGAGAAGGACTAGCGGCAAGCAGAACAAACAACAGAATCAGAATCAGGAACTCTTCACACCCGAAATTCTTTTTTTGGGACGGCTCCGCAGGAGTACACTTGATGCCTTTCATAAATCTACTCGCCATACATTCACCTCCAATGCCTTTAAAAAAATTGGTATGTCCCCAGTTACATATTATGATATTGCCGGAATTAGGTTACCGGAAATATTGGCAAATCCCGGCTCCAAAAAAGTAGTTGTAAAATAGCGGGAGCTTGTCTATAATTAAGATTAGAAGTTGGAAGTCAACATGGGGGAGTAATTGGCACGTTTGTGCGGCAATGTCAACATACTGATGGAAACGTCTGGCTTGCCTGAAATAATGAGACTCATGTATAGCGTTTTTGTTATACATAGTCTCTTTTTGTTTGCACAACATAAATCAAAATGCATCGGTGCTTAAGAAGCATGAATGGAGGAGAGACATGGATATACTATCAATTGTTTTGATTGCGGTTGGCCTTTCGATGGATGCCTTCGCAGTATCGGTAACCAATGGAATAATTATCAGGGAACTTAAAATCGGGCATGCATTGAAAGTCGGCTTGTATTTCGGGGTATTTCAGGCATTGATGCCTTTAATAGGCTGGCTTGCAGGATCCCAGTTCAAAGATTACATAGTAAGTGTCGACCACTGGATAGCCTTTGGTTTATTGGCTTTCATAGGAGGAAAGATGATACGGGAGGCTTGCGGGGAGGATAAAGAAGAAGGCGTTGAGGGAATGTGCGAGGTGGCCGTATCAAATCAGGATACAGTATGTGAGAATCCGCTTAGCATGGGCAGACTGATTGTTCTTGCCGTGGCTACAAGCATAGATGCTCTGGCGGTCGGTATAAGCTTTGCATTTTTGAGAGTTTCAATAGTCCAATCTGCGGTTTTGATTGGAGCAATAACCTTTG
>Ga0302247_1002996_pt1 | contig 10247 bp, 8 predicted proteins | sample AAG_UR_Ile_MG_FD_193529 | JGI IMG/M metagenome (GOLD analysis project Ga0302247, IMG submission 193529) | Enriched activated sludge microbial communities from anaerobic digester in WTTP, New Holstein, Wisconsin, United States - AAG_UR_Ile | ecosystem: Engineered > Bioreactor > Anaerobic >...
CGGTACATATAATGACCGTTTTTGACCGGTATTCTTTCTTTTCCGATGAAACGATAAAAGCGTCGTTGGTTTTGACTATGCCGGTTACTTTTTCTCCTTCATTTAATTCTATGTTGAATTCTCTTAGATGAAGGGCAAACTTCTCGGCAAGTTCGGGTCCTGTGATATACTGGTGCCCGGAATAGTTTTCAATCCTTTCCGTTAAGAGGGTTTGTCCTCCGAGATCCATGGTCAACATGAGAAACCTGACCTTTTTTCTTGCAAGATAAATGCCTCCGGTTATTCCGGCAGGCCCGCCGCCCACTATTATATTTTCATACATTTTTTAGTTTTCCGGATATTATTGTGACTCTTTTGCCGAGTTCCTCAGATACTTTCAGGTCTGTAACATTGGGCGGGGATGAAGCGTCCAAACCTACAACGGCAGTAGGTCCGTATGGCGTTCCGCCGGATTTTGTCTCAATAATCTCCTTTACGGAATAAGGAATCCCTAATATTAAAGCTCCTTGGTGCAGCAGTGTAAACATCATTGATATAAGAGTGGTTTCCTGTCCGCCGTGCATTGTTGCCGTGCAGCAGAAAAAACCTGCGGGTTTATTTATCAGAGCGCCTTTAAGCCATATATCTCCCGTCGTGTCAAAAAAATTCCTCATTTGCGAACACATGTTTCCAAATCTTGTCGGACTGCCGACAACAATACCGTCTATTTCTTCCAATTCTTCAAGTTTAACAATCGCTACGTCCTTTTGTGCTTCCTTTGCAGTTTTTATCTTTTCATCATTTTCAATGATTTCCTTCGGAAGAAGCTCCGGGACGGTTCTGAGAAGAGGGATGCCATTTTCTTTCTTTATCCCTGAACAGACTGCTTTCGCCATTTTGTATGTATTGCCGAACATGCTGTAATAAAGTACCATGATCTTTGTATCCATTTGCAACTCCTTAAGCTAACTTCGCTTTTTTAATAACCCTTTTTATAGCGGCGGACGAGTATTCAAGACAGGATTTCTCTTTCTCATCAAGTTGCAACATTAAAACTTCCCTGATTCCCTTCCTGTTGATGATGGAGGGCAAACTCAGATAACAGTCGCTTATTCCGTAAAAATTTTCCATATGGACGGAGACAGGAAGGATTGCATTCTCATTGTTTATTATTGCACGGGTAATTCTGACCAGCGAAAGGCCTATTCCGTACGAGGTTTCTCCTTTGTTTTCGATTATATTATAAGCGGAGTTTTTAACTTCTTCCACTATCTTAGATCTCTTCACCGTTATATTACAACTGTCACCTCTGGTACAAAATGCCTTGCAGTATTCGTTGAAAAACATGCCTCCAACCATTGCTCTGCTCCATACGGGAAATTCTGTATCCCCGTGTTCTCCAAGGATGTAGGCGTGTATATTCCGCGCGTCTACGGAACATCTTGAAGCGAGTAAATATCTGAAACGCGCAGTGTCAAGGACTGTCCCTGAACCTATAACTTCAGAAGAAGGTTTTCCTGAAATTTTATATGCGGCGTAAGTCATGGCATCCAGCGGATTGGTCACCACAAGAAAAACAGAATTTGGGCTGTATAACATAACCTCAGGGATTATTTTTTTAAATAAATCAACATTATTCTTTGCAAGCTCAGTTCTTGTCTGGCCCTTTTCCTGCTTCTTTCCGGCAGTGATAACTACGAGTTCCGAGTTCCTTATATCGCTGTAGTCTCCTGCCGTAATTTGTATGGGATTTGTTGTATATGGCATGCCGTGTGACAGGTCGGCCACTTCTCCTTCGAGTTTTTTCCTGTCTGTATCAACGATAACAATTTCTCTGCCTATTCCTTTCATTAATAAACCGTAAGCATACCTGACTCCTACATTGCCACATCCTATAATGGAAATCTTTGGGTGCAAGTCTTTTAACATTCTTTTTCTCCGCGTCTCAGAATTCGTTCTGCCAAACCCGGCTATGTTTTTGTCTTGCTTTTTTCCTCTCCCGTGAGGCTCTCTTGCCCGCATCTCCCCTCCCCCGGGAGGGGAGATTACGGGAGGGAGATGAAAAGAGGTGGCCCATATTTACCCACCTTCATCCTCCCCTCTTCCGCGACTGATTCTTTGGCGGACTGCCCAACAGGAAGAAAACCCCTGATATTGGCATTCCTCACGTAAAACCTTTCATGTGTTTCCTTACAAAATCTCTGAAGTGAACCAGCATGATCTCTTCCTGACCGATTATGCAATCGCCAAACTGCATATCGCTTCACTTCTCTCATTCTCTTCATGGAACCCGCAGTTTTATAACTTCAAAATGGTTTCTCCTTCCCACAGGCCGTGTATATTGCAGTAAGAAGCGGCATATATGGTTCCATTTTTTGCCGTTCCGAAGGTCAGCTCCGCGTCAGGCGCAGTATATACGCTACTTGTATCCGCTCCGTTCGTTGACGCTCCGTGAGAAGTAAATTCGATACGGCCCACCTGATAAGGAAATTTGTCTCCTTCCATCAGAAAATATACTTCTATCCATAATATATGATGAGCGGTTGTATTCGGGTGCGGATTTCCTTTGCCTACAGACAATTTGATCCTTACGCCTTTTTCCTTATCAGCTTCAATGATTTCTATAACCGGGACGTGTTTTTCTTTTGCCCAGTCGCCGCTTTGAAATAGCTTTTTCATTCTTATCTCCTATGTTGAATATCTGCGTTATGCGAAGAAGTGGCAAAGGCCGATACACACTTTAACGGATGTCCCTTCACCTTTTCGTGAAAGTCTGACATAATGCCTGGATGCCATGCCATTTAACGCTTATGTCCGGCGCAGTGCATATAAGGCAGTCGTTGTATTGACATTCTTTCATTTTACATGCGCCAACACCGCTGGTTATTTCATCTCCTCCGCATTTTATGTCTGCCTGCACGAATGCGTTGCACCTGGGGCCGGAAGCTCCAACGTTGATAGCTATTGTGTAGCATATCCCATCTCTGTTGTAACCGCACATTTTCGCATCACAAGTCTTTATTCTGGGCATTTTAACCATGTTTATCACCTCCGTTATGCGGGAATGCCAATGCCGCCGGTATTCCCGCTTTTTAATTTCCGTCATTCCACCACGAGATTCTCCAATCTCATATTCCCAATTACTACGGTAACCTTGTTTCCTTTCTTCACGTATCTGCCGGGGTTTGCGAAGAAAGAGAAGTACACCCTGTTTTCTACCGGATTTCCGACAGATTTGACAGGGCCTGTTTTGGTTACGGGTACAGCAAATTTCTTTCCGCTGTTCTGTTCGATAAGATATGTGTCAAGTCCGGTTTTGAAAAGCGGTGATGCTTTTTTCTTGTTAACCACGCGATAACGGAAATCAATCATGTAACCGCCTGCCGAAAGATTTACTCTTTCAACTCGTATTCCGAATTCCTCTTCTTTAATCACAGATCCCGTTTTTTCTTTGACGGGACCGGATAACTGCTTATTGAATGTCTGCGCGCTTCCGCAACCCGCTATCGTGATAAGCGCCGTAACAATTGCCATTTTTGCCAACGGCATGAATGAACAGGTCATCTTTCCGCCTCAGCGGTCTTTCGCCTGATTGATATGCATCCTGCAAATAGCAGGTCGCAGAACATGAAAAACAAGGCTTTTTGCATCGCAAGCCATGCGCATGCATATACCGGCAACAAGGCCAGACGCGTAAGGAACCGCATGCTTTCACTGCGGGCTATTATGCCGGCATAATGCGGACTGTGGCGATAGTACCACCGGACGAAGGCCCTGCCCATACTGTTTTTAACGAGATACCTGTCCCTGAATTCCCTGAGGACGCGCACATGTCTTTCCTGGTATGAACCGAAGGCCGCCGTTGCAATGAAACAGCCGCCGCCACCGCCGGATGCCGGGAGTTCAGATTGCAGGACAACAGTCTCTCCTGTGCGGTCAAATAAAGGGTACGAGCCTGTGCCTGACGCTATGAACATTACGTCCGCAGTCTTTGCGGCCGGCATGAGAACCGAGTATTCGGAACGGGTATCACGATATAGATAACCGTCTTCGGCAACTATTGTCATGTAGGAATTCAAAAGAGTCGGCACGCGCGTTTGGAGTCCCGAATTGACCATGCGCAATAATATCCTGTCGCCGGGATTTATGAGAAGAGACTGCTCGTCCAATGCCTGCTGAACACCAATCAGAAAATACCTTGGATTGTAATTCACCGTGCTTGGATATGCAGGGGTGCCATAAGTGCCGTCATCGACTGCGGCATGCAGAGCCGGATCAATTTCACTGTAAAACAATGTGAAATATTTATCGTACCGGATGCCGGGATATGCGGCGCCGGCAGAGGAATCTTTTACCATCGCACCATACAATCCCATCTGTACCTGGACTGCGGGATGTGTGCCGCTCTGGTAAAGATATGTGCCGGGTTTTATGTTTGTCCAGCTATAAATGCCTGTTTCGCCGGGAGCTGTCTCGTGCGTAAAAGACCTTACCCGCTGTCTGCCCTGTCCGTCCGAAAATTTCACGGGAGTCATCGAAGTTACCTGCCCGTGCATGATGAGAGAAATTGGGACATCCAGCTCGTTACGCAGATGCACGTTGAGGGTATTGTCATTGACGGGGACAATGATTTCCGGTCCGGGAGATTGGGGGGTTCCCAAAGCATTGAATCCGCTGTCGGCTTGGGTAAATCCCCACATTGTAACCGTTGTTAAGTCGGGCATGACCTTTGTGAATTCCCTTGCAATGAGATAAACTTCCGCTCCGAATATTGTTTTCCCAAGCAGGGAAAATATAAAAAGGGACGTTGCCCAACGTATCTTGAATATTTGTTTTTTCATATTCATTTTTCCTCCCTTTGTTCCATAGGCATGCCTATGGGCACACCCGGAGGAACGATAACCAGCATAGTCATCATCCCGCCTGGAAAAACATCGTAGTTGACCATCTCTTTTTCAGTGTGCGAATGCCACATATAGGAGAAAAATCCCTCTGCGTTTTCAGTTCCCTGCCCGGGCGGAAGCCCTCCCTGGACGCCGAGAAACGGACTTCCCCCGTACATCGCGCCAAAAGTTAAATCCTGTTTTTCAGGAAGCATTACCGGAAATGGCTTTCCATGGTCAGGGGCGTACTCATTGGGTTGAAGAGGATCCTCAGGAGTGTGCCCGTAGATATCCCAGCCAAGACCTTTGCCTGTCCATTCGAAAATCGCATCCGCCGTTTTGCCGGGAACCGACTGAATAGTGAAAACCTCGTGAGATAAATCCGCTCCGGCTCCGGAAGTACTCTCAAGCAGACGTCCATCCCGTGCTATTACCCTGGCGTGATTACCGTGGTGATGAAAAGGATGAAGGTCCCGTCCGCCGCCTATTACACGCATGAGCAATCTTTCGCCCGGGTGCATCATGGGCATACAATTATATGGCTGGGCAGGCAGCCAGGGCACGCCGGAATCCAGCATGGTGTCAGGAGCGCAGCGTCCGTTTATAAACCAGAGCACGGGAAAATAGTTTGTCAGATAATTCTTGCCGGCCAGTCCCTCAGGCCCCTGAAATCTGACAATCTCATGTATGCGGGGATCCATTTCCGTAAGGAGAAAAAGATACTCATGGTCATACATTGAATCCGCCGTCCCATACGCAGTCATTGCCGCCCCTGATGGCCTCACTATAATTGCGCCTACCAGTCCCATTTCTATCTGCAGTGCTATATCCGTTCCGCTGTGATATGCGTAGGTTCCAGGTTGAAGAGCCCTGAAAGTATAGGTGACGCTTCCTCCGGGCGGAGCTTCTCTGGTAAGAAGTCCCTGGACGCCTCCGGTGGCGTTCACCCCCGTTTGTCCAGGAAATACAATTGACACCGGAACGTTCAGTTGATTATTGAGAGTAACGGTTATCATATCATTCTGTTGCAGGATCAACGTAGGTCCCGGGTACTGAACCGTACTCCCGCCGTTGGCATATCCCCATATAAAAACGCTTCCTCCGTCGCCCGTGGTGATATTGCCGGTTTTCGCAGTGAGAGTGAAACTGCTGCCGGTCAGACCTTCTATAGAAGCCGTCGCGTCTGAGGCGGCCAGGCAGATACACAATCCTGCGAGAACCGTGCCAGCGGCTATGCTTTTCCAGAGTTTTTTCCACATAATGTCCTCCTTTGATTATTCAGCGCCTATGACTATTTCTGTCATAAGCCCGCCGAAATCCTCGTTGCCGTTGCTCAAAAAATTAAGGTTGGTGGTATACAAAAAATAGGTTCCAGCCGGCACTCCCGCCGTATCAAGGATTACATCCCTGCTTTCGCCTCCGCCGACAGTGACCGAAGATGTCATATAGTCAAGAGCTCGTCCGGGCGTTATTCCGCCGTCAGGACTCGGACCCCTCAACAAGCGGGCGTCCTGGCCCACAACTTGCATGGGGATTCCCAGGGCAGTTACCGTGAAAAACTCTGTGACGCTTGAATTGGAAATCCTCAGTAATATTTTTTGTCCGGGCTGCGCCGTAATCAGAGAACTTGTTTTTTGTGAAACCTTGCCTCCGTTTTCCTGAGGCGCAGGCAGCGCGGCAGGATTGACCGTATCGGGATATCCCCGTCCGTTAAACAGAGGATATTTATCATCCATATAGGCAAACGGAAGAGGCTGTACGCTGACAGAAGCGTCATGAAACAAGGGGTCAAAAGAAGTAATCTGAACAGGGTAATCCACGTCGTAATAAGTGGACCCGTCCTCGTCGTTGTATGCATACCTGTAACCTTCCTGGTGCAGGAAACCGTTCAGGTCGGTTCCGGACGGCAATTTATCCTGCGCCGGGCGGACATAGAGATTGCCTATCATCCCCATCTGCATATGTTCCGTCGCCTCAACGTGGCAATGATAAAAATATGTTCCCGGTTCCACAACGTTATAATAGTAAGTCAGACTTGCCCCCATGTTTATGGCGATGCTTGCATCCGGAACGCCGTCAAATATGGAAGCCGCCTGCGGGAATCCATGCCAGTGGACGGTATGCGGATCGAAGAGATCGGGCCTGAGCATCATCCCTACGTTGGTCAGGGTGAGATAAAACTCGTCACCCTCATCAAGCACTATTGTGGGAGAAGAAAGATTTGCTCCAAGCATGCCGTGGTGCATCACCATGTCCGGCATGATGCCGGTAACGTTCGAGAATCCAAAGCAGTACATTACCGTTCCGTCAGCCATTACCGCGAAACCGTCTCCGGCAGCCAGATGCATTCCAACGGCATTCGGATGTTCCGGATCCGGTGCATCAATAAGGCAGTCGCCGTCGGTATCTCCGGGAAGCTGTACATTAACGGCCGCAGATAGCGCAACCGGCAAAGTTAGAAATCCCGCAAGAATCATTATTAAATGCGCGGATCTTCTCTTCCTTAGCAGAATCAGCATAAGGAGCAATGCCGCACTGAAACCGTACGTGAAGACTATTCTGTGCAGTAACGCCCATGCTCCGGCATATGCAGGCATCAGGGCTATTCGCACGATAGACCTGGCGGTTTCGTTCCCGCGTATCATATCGGCGAAAGCGGGACTGTGCAGGTAGTACCACCTGACAAAAGCGCGGCCTGCCGCATTTGTAAGAAGATATCTGTCACGGAATTCTCTGAGTATCTGTACGTGTTTTTCCTGGTAAGAACCGAAAGCGGCCGTTGCAATGAAGCATCCATGGCCTGATTCCCTTGTTGCGGGAGCATCTCCTGTATCATCCATGGGCGCAATATCGCCGGGCCCCTTAAAAAGGCCTTCTCCCTGGCCGGCCTCTTCATTACTTGACTCGTCGGCTCCGATATCAACCCTGTCGCCCACGGGGCGTTTCTGCCTGTCGATGTCAACCGCCAGTTCGGGATATTCTTCCACCATCCCCGGAACCGAGCCGGTGTCTACGGCAGGCGACCCTGCGGCAATATGATAATTGCCTGTCATCGTTAACGGTCCGAAATGCACGTCAATGAAGTTTCCTCCTTCATCAAAAGCCGCGGCTACCTGGATAGCGGTGGTAGCTTCCGGATAAATTATAGAATTTCGTGCTCCGTTGAAGTAGGGATCTATGAAGAGCGGATCATCGGATATGTTGGTTGCATCGTAGCCGGTTGTGTCAGTAATCAAGCAATACATGGGCGAGAGCATCTGCGGTGTCATTGTTCCGAGCACGGCCAGGTCATTGTAGACCGCACCTTCCCCGTTGCTTACGTCGGGCAGCAATCCGTAAACCGGCGGGTTCATCGTGTTGTCTGCCACGAAATAAAATGACCGGTTCTGATATACAATGTTGTTCAGCAGCGCAGGATTGGAGAACTCTCTGTATGGTTCCGTCGCTTCCGTAGCTGCAAAAGCGTTTCTAAACGCCGCTGTATGGCCCCTGGAAACAATCCCTGCAGGCTGGGGATTGGATCTCTCGGGCTGACCCGGAGTAAACGCTTCTCCGGCAGTTGCTGTGCTGTCATTTGAGGAGATGGTGTTATTTATGATCTTTACCATAGCCGCATCCTGCAGGGAAATACCGCCGCCGGCAAGTCCGGCTACATTATTAACAATCATGTTGTTGAATATTTCCACCACATACCAGGATTCAGGAGTTTCCGAAGCGTCGGCTACGTCCTGTCCGTTCAAACGGTTTACCCTGATGCCTCCGCCGTCTCCCGCTCCGGCATTGTTGCCCTGTATTAGGTTGGAAATTATCTTCACGCTGCCTGCTCCGGGGCTCAGAGAGCCTGCGATAAGAGGCGCTTCACCCATGATATTGATGCCTCCTCCCGAAACTGTTGTTGCCTGGTTGAAAGTCTGGTTGAACATGATAAAATTGTTCATTATCAGACCATCGTTACTCAAACCCATATGGCCGATCCCGGCGCCTTCACCCATTGAATAATTGCCACAGATCGCGTTGTGCATAATCTGGTAGCCGTCGGCGCCTGCGTAGATTGAAATACCGCCGCCTGATTCTTCCATGCCGGCGTTGGTTTTTATGTGGTTATGATGTATCCGGACGTCTTCGTTGTAACTGCCCTGATAGATCTCGCCTCCGGGACCCTCTGTCACAAGCGAAGGATGTCCGATGCGCACGCCACCACCGAGCACTCCTGCATTCCCGGTAATCAGGTTGTTGCTTATCTCAAGATTCCGGGCATAACCGTTGACGACAATACCTCCGGCGGTGTCTCCGCCGGTAACTGTGAGTCCGTCTATTCGTGAATTCGGGACGCCTTCCACAAGCCCGAATCCTCCGTCTGAAGGTATGTCATTCTTCGCCAAAACAAGGATGCCGCTTCCCTGTTCCGTGAACAACATGCCCGGTTCAAATCCATCCATCCCGATTGCTTGCCCGGGGAGCAGATTAACCGATCCGTTTGCAACAAGCCCCTCGACCTTCTGTCTCCATGCCGCAAGTTTTTCAGAAGGAGTCTTCACCGCGTTAATAATTGTGGACCCTTCGCCGTATCCCTGCAATTTTACCGGTTTCCACATTATGAGGAGTTCATAATAGTTTCCAGGCGGTACAAGGATAAGATCGCCGTATTGGGCAGAATCGATTGCCTCCTGGATAGATCCTCCCGCCGGAACTCTGACAGGCTCTGTTCCGCCTATCGTCATGGTTATGCCGGCAATGCTTTTGCGGCCGTTATCGCCGCGCGTAACAACGAGCTGTCCTGTTACGGTTCCTTCCGAGAGGGTTCCGGTAATTGATGAGGAATCCCATGAATCAATTGACAGTTCCTTGCCTCCGATCATTACGGTTCCTTCAGTATTGCCGAAGCCGTAGTCGCGTTGAATGTTTTTTGAGTTGGAACCTCCGGGACCGTCATAGGAAGGATTTAGAACAGATTGGGTGCCTTTAGAGACTATTGTAACCTGCTGGCCGGTTCCGGATGCATAAGGTCCGCCGTCAGGACCGTTCACGGTATATATGCGCGGCGTGCCGTCAGGCAGTTCACAATCAAGCGGGTACTGGTCAGGCCCTGCAAACGCTGCAACCGGCACTACCGGAGTATCAAGATAAGTGGTTGTGCCCGGCATATACTGAAAAGTATAGCTGAACTGGCTGTACTGAGGATTATAAAAAGGGTCTGTAACAAAATTTTCCGGATTGCCCTGATCCGGTATAAAGCCCGGATCATTGAGAGCAACGGTTACCATATTGGGAGAGATTCCGCTTGGCGACGGGGCGTTTGTCGTGTAAGTTGAAGGGACCAGGGCGTTATAGTTACCCCATTCATCCGAGTAAACCCGTGATATCTCACGCCCTGTCCAGTCACGA
>Ga0302247_1003011_pt1 | contig 10202 bp, 10 predicted proteins | sample AAG_UR_Ile_MG_FD_193529 | JGI IMG/M metagenome (GOLD analysis project Ga0302247, IMG submission 193529) | Enriched activated sludge microbial communities from anaerobic digester in WTTP, New Holstein, Wisconsin, United States - AAG_UR_Ile | ecosystem: Engineered > Bioreactor > Anaerobic >...
TCAAGCTGAAGGTGAATAAAAACCCGGAAAACGGGTTTGAAAACGGGCGGCTTTCAGGTAAATTGACCGCATTGAACTTTTCCGGAGGTAGCATTCATGAAAACATTCCCGATTGTTCTGCTGACACTCGCGGCCTTCGCCCTGGTCGCCTGTCCGAAGGAACCCACCAAGAAACCCGTGAAAGATGGCACGGATGAGGATCCGGTCGAGACGAAGGTCGAGGTCCCCGAGAAGGGACCGCCGCCGCCGCTGCCCCAATGGGTCAAATTCCCCCTGAAGAACGACAAGGACACCGAGGTGAAGGCGGCCGTCACGACCCTGAGCCTGCTGGTGGCCCCCGAGACGCGGGTCAAGGTCCGCCCGCCCTACCGCATCTTCCAGACCGGCGTGCTCGTCGAGAAGGATGGCCTGGTCATGATGCCCGTGCGCGTCGCTCGGGACAACTTCTGGCTGATCGGGCACCTCGACATGTATCAAATCGAGGTCACGATCCCCGGCGGCACCGTGCTCCACGACGCCCCCAAGGGGGTCGAGGTCGGCTTCGTGTCGGCCCCCATCGTGGCCCAGGTCAAGGAGATCAAGGAAGACTGGGCCTTGGTGTCCTATGAGATGAACGCCACCTGCTCCCCGGTGTTCCTGAAGGTGTGGGTCAAGAAGGCCGCCCTGCTCGCCGAGGCCAAGGGCACCGTGCCCTTCCCGGCCAAGTACGAGAAGCCGGCCCAGAAGACCGAGCTGCGCAAGGACGCCGCCCTGTTCGAAATCTTCAGCACGACCGGCAAGGACATCTCCGTGATCCAGCTCCCGATGTGCAACAACGAGAGCCAGGTGCTCCTGACGGGCGCCACCTCGGGCAAGCGCACGGCCATCCTCTTCAAGCCCACCCCCCAGGGGCCGCTGGCCATCCTGGGCTGGATGGACAAGGACATCGCCAAGGGCCTCCAGTACAGCGCCTGCACCTGCGGCAATCCCACCGGACCCACGAAGTCGTCCCCCGTCGTCGACATCTCCTACGACTACAAGACCCGCATTCCGCTCCCGCTGTACCTCACCGCGGACCAGGGCGCGGCGCCCGTGGGCGTGGTCGAGGCGACCTCGGTCAAGCACATCGTCCAGAACCTGAAGGTCCCCGCCTTCGGCAAGCTCGAGATCGAGGACGGTGTGACCTTCTTTGTCCCCTACCACGAGAATTACTACGAGCCCTGATCCGCCGGGTGCCGGTTTTTTTCCGTGATTTTCCACGCCCCCGACAACTCTGGAGCCGAAGAACTGTCCCCCGGGAGTCTGCATGCGCCAGGCCGCGTCGGAAACGATAGCTGAACTCTACCTGGCCCACAAGGACATGGTCTACCGGGTCTGCCTGCGGTTTCGGCGCGGCGACCCCGAGTGGGCGGCTGACCGGACGCAGGAGGTGTTCCTGCGCCTGGCCGAGCGCTGGGACCAGCTCCCCGAGATGGAGAGCCCCAAGGCGTTCGTCTACCGCACCACGATGAACGTGTGCATCAACCAGGTCCGGCGCGAGCAGAACCTGGTTTCGCTGCTGAACCGGTTCTTCTTCGCGGAGCCGGTGGTGCACACGGCCAGCGGCACGGACTTTGTCCAGCCGGAGAAGGCCGCCTCGGACGCCCAGTGGCTCGAGCGGCTCGACGGGGCCCTGGCCCAGCTCCCCGTGAAGCAGCGGGTGGTGGTGATCATGTATTACCTCGAAGACATCGACATCCCCGAGATCGCGCGCATCCTGCACCTGAACAAGGGCTCCGTGTCGCGCCGGCTCAAGGCCGCCAGGAAGGCGCTGGCCGGGTTCCTCGGGGACTCTGGTGGCCTGTCCGATGGCGGCGCGCAGGACGCCGGGCCGTCGCGCGGTGGGGAGGACGACGCATGACGACCCCGCTTCAGAGGGCGCGCGACGCTCACCGGTTGACCCGCACCCCCGCGGCCCTGGACCAACGGATCCTCGCCGCCGTGCGCGCCCCGTCGCGGCCGGCCCCGCGCTTCCCCGCGTGGTGGGTGCCCGCCTTCACGACCCCGGTGGTCCTGCTGCTGTGGTTCTGGCTGCACCAGCCGGCCGCCCCGGTGGCGCCGGTCCTGGAGACGCCGTTCCCGTCCCCTGCGACGGCGTCCGCTCAGCCGGTGCCGGCGGGGGATCCCCTGGACGCCCCCCAGCGGTGGTCGGTGACCCGCGAGCTGCCCGAGCCGCTGGCGAGCCTGGTGACCCTGTGGTGGCCCGGCGAGACCGGCGTGCAGTCGCTGCTCGACGAGACGGTGGCCTACTGTGTCGCCTCGGGTGTCCAGGTGTCCCTGCGATCGGACTTCGCCACCCTGGACCGGCGCTCCGAGATGCATCTGGTGATGCTCGCCGGCCGCCTGGACTGGAACGTCCGCTACCTCGAGACCTCGGAGTTGACGGTCGAGGCGCTGGGGGTGGTCTACGAGCTCTCCCCCGGGCGCTTCTCCCTGGAGGTTGGGCGCAACCAGGTGACGCTGGAGGTCGAGGCCGGCCAGGTCGTCGTCCGCGCCCCGCGGGAGCCCGCGCGCACGGTGGTCGCCGGGAGCCGGTACGCCGCCCGTGTGGCGGCATCCCCCGCGTCCCGCCCGGCATGGACGAGCGAGGAGCTGGAGCGCCGCCTCGAGGCCTTCGCGAAGGCCGGCCGGCACGAGCAGGCGGCGGCCTTCATCCGTGCGGCGATCCCCCAGGTCTCCGGCGCCCTGCGCGAGAGCCTGCTCGTGGATCTCGCCGCCATCTACGGTCAGCACCTCCACGACTGGGATCGCGCCTGCGAAACCCTCTCCTGGGCCGCCCGCGAGTTCCCCGGCGGCGCCCTGGCCGAGGGCGTCTCCCACCTTCGTGATCGCTACCGCTGCAACTGAAGACCGACCCGTCCGACCTCTTCACCCCCGGGGTCGATCCCCCAGGCGCGTCGCGACCGCCACATAGAACGAAGGCAGCACGAAGAGGCTCAGGAGGGTGGAACTGAAGAGCCCGCCCAGGATCACGATGGCCATGGGCGCCTGGAGCTCGTTTCCGGGGGCGCTGGCCGCCAGCACCAGGGGAATCAGGGCGAACACGGAGGTCAGCGCCGTCATCAGGATCGGGGCCAGGCGCTCGGCCGAGCCCTGCAGGACGATCTCCCGCAGCGGCGCGTCCGGACGCTCCCGCGCGACGTGGCTGTAGTGCTCGAAAAGCAGGATGCCGTTGCGGACCGCGATGCCGAACAGCGTGATGAAACCCAGCATGGAGGCCACGCTCAGCGGCGTGTGGGTGAATCCCAGCGCGATCTGGCCGCCCAGGAGGGCGAACGGCAGGTTCAGGAGCATGAGGCACGCCTTCCAGAGGCTGCCGAAGGTGACCGCCAGGATCAAAAGGATGGCCATCGCGACCAGCCCGATGATCCACAGCAGGGCGCGGGTCGCCCGGGTCTCGGCCTCGAACTGGCCGCCGTACTCCAGCCGGTAGCCCGGCGGCAGGGAGATGGCCCCGTCGAGCCGGTCCCGGATGCGCGCCACCAGGGCGGCCGTGTCCGGGCCGGAGAAGTTGGCGGTCACCAGGATCCGGCGCCGCCCGTTCTCGTGCAGGATCACGTTGGGCCCCATGGCCGGCTCCCGGGAGGCGAGCCGCAGGATCGGGACCGGCCCGAGTGTCGGCGAGTGGATGTTGAGGCCCTCCAGGCGCGCGCGCCAGGTCGGGGCGGCGGGCGCCAGCGTCAGCAGGACATCCCGGCGCGTGGGGCCGGGCAGGTGGACCGTGCCCACCACCGCACCGTGCAGCGCGGTCTCGAGGAACCCGACGACCCGCCCTGGGGTGAGTCCGGCCTCGGCGATCTCGGGCCGGTGGAGGCGCAGGTGCTCCTGGTTGACCTCGACGACGGGCTCGACGGCCACGTCCTCGACGCCGGCCAGCTGGCCGAGCTGGGCGGCCACCTCCCGGGCCAGCCGGCGCAGCTCCCAGAGCTCCTCGCCCACGACGCGCACCACGAAGGTCGTGCGCGAACCGGAGAGCATGTGATCGATGCGGTGGGCCAGCGGCTGCCCCACCTGCACCTGGACGCCGTGCAGGTCGCCCAGCCTGTGGCGGATCTCCCGCACGATGGCCGATTTCCCGCGGCCTTCGCGGGAAAGGCGCACCTCGATCTCCGAGCCGTTGACGTCCATGGCGTGCTCGTCCTGCTCGGTCCTCCCGGTGCGCCGGGAGGTGGAGAGCACCTCGGGAACCGAGAGCAGGCGCCGCTCGACCTCGCGGCCCAGCGCGTCGGACTCGGCCAGGGAGGTGCCCGGCAGCGCCACCACCGTGATGTTCAGCGCCCCCTCGTTCCACTCCGGCAGGAAGCGGCGGTCCTGGCGCGTGACGCCCCAGACGCTCAGACCGGTGACGACGACGAGCAGGAGCAGCATGGGCAGCGCCCAGGGGAGGGTCCTCTCCAGCGCGGCCAGGTATCCGCGGCGCAGCACGCGGGAGGTGGCGCTCCCCTCCGGTCGTCCCGCGCGGGGCCTCCCGAGGCCCTGGAGCAGGGTCGACAGCGCGGGCACCAGGGTGAGCGACACCAGCAGCGAGCTCAGGTTGGCCGCCAGAAACGCCCAGCCCAGCGGCGCCATCAGCAGGCCCTCCATCCCGCCGATGAAGAAGATGGGCACGAACACGACCACCAGGAGCGTGTTGGCGAACACGACCGACCGCAGGATCTCCCGGGTCGCGGAGAAGATCACGGCCCCGACGGGCCGGCGCGCGTGCTCCGGGAGTCCGCGGTCCTGGGCGAGCCGGCGCCAGGCGTTCTCGACGCCGATGATGGCGTCGTCGATGAGCACGCCGATGGCGAGCGTCAGGCCGCCCAGGGACATCGTGTTGAACTCGACGCCGATCGCCTTGAGGAAGAGGACGGCGAGCAGGAGCGACATCGGGAGGGAAGCGAGCGAGACCAGCAGGGCGCGCCAGTCGAGCAGGAACACCAGCAGGATCAGGCTCAGGAGGATGGCCCCGTCGCGCAGAGAGACCCCGACGTTGCGGATCGCCGTCCGGATGAAGTCCGCCTGGCTGAACAGGTGCCTCTCCAGGCGCGCGCCCGCGGGCAGCCGCCGCTCGACGCCGTCGAGCGCCGCGTGGATGCGCCCCGTCAGTTCCAGCGTGTTGCCGTCGGGGTGCCGTAGCACGGTGATCACGATCCCCGGGCGCCCGTTGATGCTGCCCTCGCCGCGCTTGAGGGCGTGGCCGGGCACCACCCGGGCGACACGCCCCACCGTGACGGGGACGCCGCTGCGGACGGTGACGAGCAGGTCCTCGAGGTCGGCGGGCCCGCGCACCTGGCCGAGGATCCGGATGAGGGACTCCTGGGGGCCCTCCACCCGGAAGCCGGCGCTCGAGTTGGCGCCCGCCGTCTCCAGGGCCGCCTGCACCTCGTCGAGCCCCACGCCGAAGGCCTCCAGCGCGTCGGGATCGGCGATCACGTGCCACTGCCCGGTCTCCCCGCCCGTGACGAAGACCTGGGCGACCCCGGAGAGCCTCACGAGCGCCCCCCGCACCTCGCGCTCGGCGAACTCGCGCAGCTTCACGGGGTCCAGCTCCTCGCCCTGCAGCCCGATGGTCATGATCTCGCCCATGACCGAGGTCTCCGGACTGATCGACGGCGGCTCGACCCCGGGCGGCAGCTCGGCGGCGGCCACCGTGAGCCGCTCGCTCACGATCCGGCGGGCCGCCTGCACCGGCACGCCCCAGGCGAACTCCACCCACACGACCGAGAAGCCGTAGCCGGAGACCGAGCGGGTGCGGCGCACCCGGGGTGCCCCGGTGAGGGTGTTCTCGACGACGCGCGTGACCTGCACCTCCGACTCCTCGGGCGCCAGGCGGTCGGTCTCGGTGATGACGGTGATGGTCACCGCCGTCAGATCCGGGAAGACGTCCACTGCCATTCGGGACGCGGTCCACCATCCGGCGGCGGCGATCATGGCGGAGACCAGCACCACGACCACCCGCATCTCGACGCTCATCCTGACCAGTCGTTCGATGACCCGCATGACGGCCTCCTAGTGGGTGTGCGCGGACTGCGGGATCGCCGCCTTCGCGCTGTGGTAGAGCAGGTGCTGCGGGTTTTCGACGACCACCTCCTCGCCGGGAGCGAGGCCCTCGAGCACGCGCAGGCCGGTCTCGTCCTCGTCGCCGGTGCGGACCAGGCGGCGCGCGAAGGTGCCGGGCCCCGTGCGCACGAAGGCGATCACCGAGAAGCCGTCCCGGACCAGCGCGGAGCGTGGCACCACGGGTCCTTTCCCGTCGCGGCCGGATCGCAGGTGGACGCGGACGCGGGTCCCGCCCCGGAGCCGGCCGCCGGTGTTGTCGAGGCGCGCGAGGACCGTGCCGGTGCGGGTCACCGGGTCCACGACGGGGAGCACCACCAGGGGCTCCTGCCCGGGTCCGCCCAACTGAAGAGGTGCAGGATCCCCAGTCACCGTGAACCATCCGGTGGGCCGGGCTCCGATGCCTCCGAGGTCGGTGTCGAAGACGCGGATCCGCAGTTCCAGGTGGCGCTCGTCCAGGACGGTGATCAGTTCCTGCCCCTCCTCGACGATCCCGCCTTCCCCGACCAGGACGCGGGTCAGCGTGCCGTCGATGGGCGCGCGCACCTCGCGCAGCAGCGTGGAATCGGGGTGGCCGGCGTTGGCCCGCCGCAACCGGGCGATGCGGGACCAGGTGTGGTTGACCCTGCTCCGGGCGAGGGCCGCCGCGGTCTCGGCCTCCTCCAGGCGCTCGCGGGACTCCAGCCCCTTGTCGAAGAGCTTCCGGCTGCGGTCGAGCCGCTTCTTCTCCGACTGCCAGAGCGTCCAGGCGGCGTCCCACTCGCCAGAGAGGAGCTCCGCCTGCGCTTCGGTGGTCCACGCCGCGATGCGGCCCAGCAGGTCGCCCCGCCGCACGACGCTCCCCACCGTCGCGGGGGGCTCGGCCGGCAGCCACAGGCCGCGGGCGGACGCCTTCAGCACCGCCTCTGCGCCGGGGAGGGGGGCCAGCTCGCCCGAGGTCCGCACGCTCGGGGCCACGGCCCGCTCGATCACGGGCTCCGCGCGGATGCCCAGCTCCTTCACCTCCGCCTCGGTGAGGACAATCTCACCGGCCGGCGGGGTCCCCGCGGCGGTCGGCGTGGCCCCGTGATCGTGGCCGTGGCCGCCATGACAGGCGGCGTGGATGAGCATAAAAGAAAAAATGATCCAATATCGGTTGCGTTGCATCTGAACCCCCATGCGCCGGAGAGGCGCGTCCGAATGACGTTTTTCGGAGGTTCAGGCGATGGGGGGACGATAGAGGCGGTTCGAGAAGCCGTCGGACAGCGAGCCGGCTTCGGCGACCAGGAGGAGGTGCGGGTCGTGATCGCGACGACTCAGACCGGGCAGGTGTCGTCCGCCGTGGAACATCGGCGTTTGGTTGAAACCGCAAAGGTGAGAGCCGCAGGTGCCCGTGCAGCAACCCTCGGATTCGGGCGTGTGGTGATGATGCCCGTTGGCCTCGAAGATGGACCAGTGCCCGTTGTTCGCGTAATGCACCAGGTTCTCGATGAGCTCGACCGTGGCCGGGAAGAACACGGCGATCAGGAGGACAGCGGTGAAGGTGCGCACACGGGCCATGGTCTGTCTATACCGGATCCGGATCTGGTTTGCAAGAGCCGTCTAATAAGGAGGGGATGTTCACGGGGTTCCGGCGCACTCGCGGATCCGGCGGAAGAGGGCGGGCATCTGGCCGGGCATCGAGAAGACCTGGGTGCAGCCGCAGTCCAGGTGGTCGCGGCGGTCGGTCTCGTGCACGTCGTGGGAGAGGAAGAACACCGGCTTGTTCCGGAACTGGGTGCGGATGGCGCTGCACAGGGTGTGCGAGTCGGAGAAGCGCGGCCGGGAGTCCATGATGATCACGTCCGGGTTCTCGATCTGGAGCTGGGAGACGAAGCGCAGGCCGTTCTCGGCGCGCAGGATGTCGTAGCCCTGCGCGGACAACTGACTGTCGAGCAGGGGATGGCATTCGGTGGGGTGCACGAGGAGGATCTTAGGCGCCATGGGCTACTGACCTTCCGTGTATGGCCGGCTCTCCACGCCCGAGAGCCCCAGACGGGTGAGTTTGTCGATCTTGAGTTGGGCGTCGGTGAGCATGGCCTGGCCATGGCGGGACAGCGCCGCGCCGCGCTCGTAGAGCTGGATGCTCAGTTCCAGGCTCAGGTCCCCGCCCTCGAGCTGGTCGAGGATGCCGGACAGTTCGGCCATGACTTCCTCAAAGGTGCCGGGGAGGGGGGATTCGGGGGTCTGCATGGACATGCCTCGCGAGCGTACCACGGGGCCGGGACGCTGGCGAGTTTCTAATGGAAGTGTCGGGCGAATGCAAGAGGGACCGGGATTTCATTTGGTGCGCGGAGGAACTTGCACTACCATGACGCCAGCCGCGGCATGGAACCGCGGGCGCGGACCGAACCGCGCCGAGGAGAGGACCCCATGTCGGGACGCCGCAGACCGGGAGCCAGGGCGGATCAGCCGTCCGTCGCTAAGTTGAAGTTTCCTCCGTCCGAGGCCTGTCCGGACTGCGGTCGCCCGACGACCGCCTGCCTGTGCGGCCGGCTCGAGGCCGTGCCCCACCGGCTGGCCGTGGTGATCCTCGAGCACCCGCAGGAGACCCACAAGTGGATGAACTCGGCTGCCCTCGCCGCGCGCCTGTTCGCGAACTGCACGGTGCGGGTGGGGCTGTCCTGGCGCAACCTGGAGGCCGCCACGGGCCGGACCTGGAAGCCCTCCGAGTGGGCGGTGCTGGTGCTCAAGGGGGAGGGCGGGACCGGGGACCGCCCCGTCGCCGTGCGGGCCCGCGGTGAACAGCTCGATCACCTCGACGAGCTGCGGGGCATCATCGCCCTGGACGGCAACTGGCAGCAGGCCAAGACCCTGTGGTGGCGCAACCCGTGGCTGCTCAAGTGCCGCACCATCGAACTGAACCCGGCGCTGGCCTCCCAGCGCGCCCAGGTGAAGAAGGCGGGGCTCTCGACGATCGAGGCCGTCGGTTTCTGCCTGGCCCACCTCGAGAACGCCCCGGGGATCCTGGACGCCACCTCCGCGGCCTACCGCCGGTTCGTGGTCGATCCCGCCCGCGACGCCTTCGCAAAAACCGCTGGACAAATCCCTACTTCAGAGGTATGAAAACGCCGGAGGAGGCGTGCCATGAAGTTTTCCACGCGTGTCCGGTACGGCCTGCGGGCCTTGCTGGAGCTGGCCCGGGAAGGTCAGGATCTGCCGGTGCCGCTGGCCCGGCTGGCCGAGAAGCAGAACCTGTCGGTCAAGTATCTGGAGAACCTGTTCCACGCCCTGCGTGACGCCGGCATCGTGGCGGCGTCCCGGGGGCCGCGGGGGGGATACCGGCTGGCGCGGCCGGCCGGCGAGATCACCGTGCTCGAGATCGCCCAGGCCCTGGACGGCCGGGTGCGGCTGGTCGAGTGCGTGGGAAACCCCCGTTTCTGCGACCAGGCCGCCCACTGCCGGACCCATCCGCTCTGGGAGGAGCTCTCCCGCGTCCTCGAGGAGCACATGGCCCGGATCACGCTGGCCCAGTTGGCCGCGCAGGATCCCGGCCTGTCCGACGCCTGCGGCGCCGGCCCGGGAGGTGACGAATGAACGAGCTCGAACGAACCACGGCGATCCTCGAGGCCCGGGACTTCACCGAGGAGAACCTGGCCTTCCTGCTGGATCTGCGCGGACCGGAGGCCCGCGAACACCTGCGCGCGACCGCCTACGCCGTGAAGCTCTCCACGGTGGGCAACAAGGTCTACTACCGGGGTCTCATCGAGTTCTCCAACCGTTGCGCCAAGGACTGCTTCTATTGCGGCATCCGGAGCTCCAACGCCGAGGTCGAGCGCTACACCATGAGCGACGACGAGGTCCTCGAGGCCGCCCGCTGGGCCCTTGACATGGACTATGGCTCGGTGGTGCTTCAGTCCGGCGAGGTGGGCACGCCGGCCTTCGCCGATCAGGTGGAGCGGCTGGTCAGCGGCATCAAGGCGCTCTCGGGGGGCCGGCTGGGCATCACCCTCTCGGTGGGCGAGCAGGACGAGGCGACCTACCGGCGCTGGTACGAGGCCGGCGCCCACCGGTACCTGCTGCGCGTGGAGACCACCTCCCGGGAACTGTACGCCCGGCTGCACCCGCCGGACCATGACTTCGACGCCCGGGTGGCCTGCCTGCGCGCCCTGCGCGAGGTCGGCTAC
>Ga0302247_1003015_pt1 | contig 10194 bp, 11 predicted proteins | sample AAG_UR_Ile_MG_FD_193529 | JGI IMG/M metagenome (GOLD analysis project Ga0302247, IMG submission 193529) | Enriched activated sludge microbial communities from anaerobic digester in WTTP, New Holstein, Wisconsin, United States - AAG_UR_Ile | ecosystem: Engineered > Bioreactor > Anaerobic >...
TGCGGCGCTTCGTGAGGCTAAAGAAAACCCTGATAAGTATCCTTTTTTAATGGTTAGAATTTCCGGATATTCGGTTTATTTTAGCGACCTGTCGCCCGAACTGCAGGATGAAATAATCGCCCGCACCAGTAACAAGACATGCTGAACCGAAAATAATTTATTCTGATAGGAGAACAATATGGATAAATTTACCAGTAGAATCGTTGAGACTCTGCTGCAACTTGGCGCCGATTTGGTAGGTATCGCACCGGTGGAGAGGTTCGCCCATGCGCCGGAAGGACATCGACCAGCTGATTTTATGCCGGAATGCAAATCGGTTATATCCATCGGACTGCACATCCACCAGGGCGCGGCTGATGTGTGGGGAGAACACGACGATAAAAGCAAATCAAGCACGCCTTATCTTTTTTACGGATACGGATTAACAAATATCGAAAGTTCACGCATCGTCAACCGCGTTGCGAAATTAATTGAATATCAAGGATATCAAAGCCTTTGTTTTCTGCCTACGTGGTTAACCAGTATGACTAAATATATGGACGAAAGCCTTGTTGAAGGAAAATTGCGTGCCGAGTTTTCGCATCGTCATGCAGCGGTAGCGGCGGGAATCGCGGAATTCGGATGGAATGGACTGGCATTGACACCTGAGTTTGGAGCTATGCAGAGATTTAATTCCATTTTGACATCAGCGGAACTAGAACCGACATCTCTTTACAACGGACCGCAATTGTGCCGGAAAGAGAAATGTGGAGCGATGTGCGTAAAAACGTGTCCAACAAAGGCGATTGCTCCTGAAACAAAACAGGTTTTGCGTATAGGAGACAGAACATTTGAATACGCAGCCCATGATAATGTACGTTGTATATACGCCATTCATGGCATGGTAAAAGGTTCCGGCGGAAGAAGCGATATTAAAATTCCCGATGGACCTGTATCTTTTATTGATTTCTACGCGGCAAAATCCGGTACAGAAATGAATTATTACGATAAATCAATGCTCGAGAACTGTTTCGGAATTATCTGCGGCGATTTCTGCGGTCGTTGTCTGCATAAGTGTCCCTCACGTAAAATCGCGCAAAAAGATTTAAAACATTATGATTTCACTAATCGATTTAGTGTAATGAATAATTTGCAATTTCGTTAGATAAAATATACCGGGGGCTTGTATGCGAAAACATCAAATACTCACGTTCATTGGCATTATCGGCGCCGCGGCATGGTTCACCGTGTGCGACAAATTTTTTCACATTGATAACAACATTCTTGTTTACTACTGGCAACCGCTGAATGTTCTATTTCAGGGACAATCTGCGTGGACATTTCCCCTGTTTGCCTGCGCAACGACCAGCTTTTTCTTTGCAACACTTCCGTTTGCAAGTGCATGGAGGGAACATCCGAGCTATCTTATTCTGACCGTTAATACCATTGTGTGTACCCTGATATATTTCGGTTCAGGTATAATGGGAAATTCACATCCCATGATTTATTTTTGGATAGTATTTGTGGCCTGGATTATTCGTATAATTTTTGAACGTGAAAATCGCACTACGGCCATAAAGGCATGCCTGGTAATGGGATTGCTCGGTTGTTTCTGGGAAGGAGCTACATCCAAGCTTGGATATTTTGAATATTACTATACAAATATATTCAGTGTCCCCTTGTGGCTTTTTGCGTGCTACCTGCATGCCGGTTTTCTGATGCTGGAAATGCAGAGCTTCAGGGAATTTTTTAAGCGTTCAAGCAAATAGGGGCTGCAATTAAAGGAATTTGTCGGACAAAAAAACTTTCTTTATTGTCATTTGAAAAATACCCGGCTGTCGACAATAGAAACTCCCTTGCCTGTTTCATGAACGATAACCGGATTCAGATCGATTTCGGCTATATCAGGCACTTTCGCCAACAGGTTTGATACTTTGCATATTACATCGGCTAAGGCATCTATATCCGCTTTTATTTTACCTCTCGCTCCCTGCAATACCGGGTATGTCTTCAGATTTTTCAGCATGTCCATAGCTTCGTTCTTTGTTATCGGCGCAAGACGGATAGCCGTGTCTTTGAATATCTCGAGAAAAACGCCACCCAGACCGGCAATAACAATGGGGCCGAAAACAGGATCCTGACGTCCGCCAACAAAGCACTCTACGCCTTCTTCAGCCATCTTCTGAACCAGGAAACCGTCGATAGCCGGCTGAGGAGAGATTTCCTGGAAAGCCTTTTTCATGCCGGATATGGTCAGAGCAAGCTCTTTATGATTTTTAATATTTAATTGCACGCCACCCACATCGGATTTATGGGAAGCATCACGGGAAAGAAGTTTTACCACAACAGGGAAATCAATCTTAAAGTTGTCTGCTTCCGTTGCCGATTTAACGGTAACACCGGAAATACATCGGATATCCGCGGCTGCGGCAATTTGCAGAGCTTCATCGGTCAGCGGAATCCGTTTTTCAGTTTTACAAAGTTTTTTAATTTTGTTAATTGCCTCCGAATCGATAAGTGTGGAAACGATTTCTCCCCGGGCATTCCTGGCAGTTTTCTCTTCATAGTATGTAGCAGAAGCATGGAGAGCTTTTGCCGCCATCAGAGGAGTAGTAAAAAGCGGATATCCCTGGTTTCTCGATATATTAAGAAGTGCCGGTGCATCGGTAATTATTGTTACCGCAACCGGTTTTTTATATTGTTCCACGAGCCTGCCGACATTGCTTAGGAAAGTACGCGACATTTCACTTTTGCCTTCGCCGCGGTAACCGAACTGGGGTCCCAGTTCCGCATCCATCACGGTTCTATAAACATTTTTGAAAGAGTCGGGGGTTACCACCGCATGTTCATTACCGCCCACAAATTTCGCGCCGGGTTCATCGGCGTCTTTGTTGGCCGGGCACATCACGTCGCGGCAAACTTTAAAGTTGACATCGAGGAAGCTGTTGATGTCGTCCATCCCGTAGTATTCTTTGTAAGCATCAAGGCTCAAGAGCTTTTCTACGCCGAGCCATTCTTTGATCTGGAACATGATGTCCCGCGTCTGATACAACCAATTACTGTGTGCCATATTGAATTCCTCCTATTGAAAATTAAAGGCACAAAATGAAAAGAATCCCCTTACGTTTAAGATTCACAGCTCTCTTTCCCGATCCGTCTTCATGCTCACCCTTTTTGAAGACATTGATCCTTTTCAAGCCGCTGTTCATTTACTGCCATTTATACTCATGTTTGTTTATGCCCGAAAAAAACAGAATTTATGACTACCAGTCTTTATCTAAATCGACGGCAACTGTCAAACTGATATTTTGAATTGTTCATGAAATAGGCATCATTTTTTCTTGACAATAGAACGTTCGTTCTACTAAGTCTTATCGCTTCGGGATGGACTTATCCATTCTGTGAAGCGAGGAAGACATGCCATTGGCAACAGCCTCATACCACCCACGCCACCCGCAAGATACGGATTATTATCACTGCGTCGAGGATTATTTTGAAACCTATGTGCAGGAATATGACGACCGTTTCTCACAGCAATATGGATTCTGGCGGCCTTATGTCGAAAAGGTAATCTACCGCTATCTCGATTGCGGCGATCTGCGCCACGGCTTTGCCCGCGTCAAATGCAAAGACTGCGGCCATGAATACCTCCTGGCCTTCTCGTGCAAAAGAAGGCACTTCTGCCCGTCCTGCCATCAGAAGCGCGTCGTGGAATTCGGGGAATGGCTCTGCATGGATGTCCTCAAGAAGGTACCCCACCGTCATTTCATCTTCAGCATCCCGAAGATTCTCCGCCGGTACTTCTTATATGACAGAAAGCTTCTTGCCGGTCTCAGCCGCTGTGCATGGGAATCCCTGAAGGTCTTTATCAAAGAGGCCGTACCGGAAAAGGCACCCATCCCCGGCGCAATCATTGCCATGCAGACGTTTGGTGATTTTCTCGGATTCAATCCCCACTGCCACATCCTCCTGACGGACGGCTGTTTTTATGGAAACAGAGGAATGTTCCGCGTCGCCCCGCCGCTGGAACTCAAAAAACTGGAGGCCATTTTCCGGCACAAAGTATTCAGGATGCTCCTGAACAGGGGAAAGATAACGAGAGAGGTGATTGCCATGCTTTCTACATGGCGGCATTCCGGTTTTAATGTTTTCTGCGGCAACCGCATCTTGCCGAAAGATGAAACCTCGATGGAAAATCTGGCGCGTTACATTATCCGGGCATCGTTCTCGCAGGAACGCATGCGTTATCTGGAACAGGAAGGTACGGTCATCTATTCATCCAAAGATGGCAGGACAAGCAAGAACTTCCCTGCAATGGAATGGCTGGCGGCCATGTGTTCGCATATTCCCAACCGGGGAGAGCAGATGGTCAGGTACTACGGGTATTACAGTAATGTCTCACGGGGGAAACGAAAAGAAACTGGAGCAGATGACGCCATGCCTTGCATTCTCGAATCGGATGGAAATGCGAAGGCTTTCAGGAAAAGCTGGGCAAGATTGATTCAAAAAATATATCAGATTGATCCTCTGGTCTGTCCGAAATGTCAAGGTGTCATGCGGATCATCAGCTTCATCGAAGACCAGCACATCATCCGCAACATCCTCACGCATCTGGGACTTTGGCTTTTCAGGTCAAGACCGCCGCCGAAAATACGCACGGCCATCACATTATCCGAATCCAAAGCCTCCGATTCCTACGCGCATCCTCCACACCAACAAGCCGACGCCTACGCCGACCCCGAATACTCATGGGATGAATATATTCAGTCATAACGTTTTGTGATTTTTTTCAAGAATCATTTAAGGCGCGCCGGTGAGGTCTGCCTGAATTCTGTAAAAAACAACTATTTTTCAGCTGAAACGGCCAGGAGATGAACACATGTTTCATAAGAACAGAAACCACAATCCACTACTCGTTCGCTAATTTGTGACACACCCCACATCTTGTGGCAAAATATTCTTGACACACAAGAAAACGTTTCTTATACTGCCGACAACTAAAAGCAAGTTCTTATCAATTCTTGACACACAAGAAAACGTTTCTTATACTGCCGACAACTAAAAGCAAGTTCTTATCAATATAAGGAGGTTTTATGAACAAATTTATCCGTGTGAACATGACAAACAAAGAAGTATCCATAGGAAAAGTTCCAGAAAAGTATGCTGCATTAGGCGGACGTGCACTCACTTCTAATTTCGTTAATGATGAGGTGAAACCAACCTGTCATCCATTAGGAAAGTATAACAAATTGATAATTGCACCCGGCTTATTAAGCGGAACATCCGCCCCAAACTCAGGCAGACTTTCAGTTGGGGCAAAAAGCCCACTCACTGGTACTATCAAGGAATCAAACACCGGAGGAACTTCTTCCCAGCAACTCGCAAAAATGGGTATTAAGGCAATTGTTATTGAAGGAATGCCAGAAGAAGACAAGTTTTATGTTATAAAAATTACAATGGATGAGGTTGTAATTGAGGACGCACCAAAAGAAATTCTGGGTGGTTGTGGCAACTATAAAGCTATTGAGATTCTCCAAAAGAAATATGGTGAGAAAGTAGGAATTGCTCTTGCAGGGCCTGCTGGAGAATATAGAATGCCTTCTGCTAATATTTCATTCAAAGATCCTGAATCGCATATCCGCAGCGCTGGCCGTGGTGGTCTTGGTGCAGTGATGGGTTCAAAAAAAGTTAAAGCCATTGTAATTGATGATACTGGTGCAAAGCCAGTTCCAATCGCTGAGCCGGACAAGTTCAAAGCTGCTGCAAAAGTATTTGCAAAAGCTCTTCTGGATCATCCTGTAGCAGGACAGGGGCTTGCAGCTTATGGAACTGATGTTTTGGTAAATATCATCAATGAAGCTGGTGGTCTTCCTGCAGAGAACTTTAAGGGTGGAAGAATTGAACATAACGACAATATTTCTGGTGAAACCATGAATGCAACCATCACAGAGCGCGGTGGTGAAGGAAAAATTTCTCATGGCTGCCATCCAGGCTGCATTATGAGATGTTCTCAATGGTATACAGATAAGTCAGGAAAATACATCACAAGTGGTTTTGAATATGAAACAATCTGGGGACTTGGAGCTGATGCCAGCATAAAAGACCTGGATGAAATTGCCTATATAGATAGAGCTATGGATGATGTTGGTGTGGATAGTATAGAAACTGCTGTTGCTGTTGCCACAGCAATGGAAGGTGGGCTTATTCCATGGGGAGATGGGAAAAAAGTTCTGGAAATCGTAAAAGATATGGCAAAACCAACTCCTCTTGCCAGAATTATTGCAGGTGGATGCGAAACTGTAGGAAAAGTTTGTGGACTCTTTAGAGTACCCACAGTGAAAGGGCAGGCAATCCCGGCTTATGACCCCAGATCTATCAAAGGAATTGGCTTAACCTATGCCACTACACCTATGGGCGCAGATCATACAGCTGGATATTGTATTTCAGGAAATATCCTCAAAGTTGGTGCAGATATTGATCCTCTTAAAAAAGAAGGACAAATTGAATATGCTCGAGCTATGCAGATAGGAACTGCCGCAGTGGACAGCACAGGTATGTGCCTGTTTGTATATTTTGGTATTGCAGATAATCCAGGTGGATATCAAGCCCTCATAGATATGATTAATGCCCAATATGGCATCAGTTTAACAGCTAATGACGTAGATCAACTAGGTATATCTGTCCTTAAGGTAGAGCGTGAGTTCAATAAGAAGGCAGGTTTCACTAATGCTCATGACAGGCTTCCAGAATTCATGGAATATGAACCTCTTCCACCACACAATCAGGTGTGGGACTTCACTCCGGAAGAAGTTGATGAAGTCTTTAAGTTTTAATTAAATAAATAAGAGCCGAACTCCGGTTCGGCTCTATAATTATTATGATAAAAAACAAACAGATAGAACTCAGAGGTTTCCTGCAACTTGATGCATTTTTACGCAAAAGCTTTGGTAAACCACCCTATTTTATCCCGGCAGACTCACCACTAACAGGAAGAGAACTGGCAAATAACCTGAGCATTCCTGTTGAGGAAATTGAAGTTATATTTATCAACGGATTTGTGCATGAGCTGGATGCTGTTATTAACCCTGGTGATAGAGTAGCCTTTTTACCTCCAGGTTGTCCTGGTCCATATAGAATCGCCTTGGGATTTTATGGAAAGAATCAAGATAATCCAGCAAATTTTAAGATTAAAAAGAAGGAAGATAAGATTTGATTATAACACTTAAGGTTTTTGCTACTCTCAGACAAAAATACCCTAATATTCAAACTCTTGATGTTAATCATGAGTCAACAGTAGCAGATATATTTAATATCATCAATCTAAATCCAGAAACAGTCTCTATAATTATGGTGAATGGAATTTCCGTAAAAATTGATCATGTACTTGCAGAGAATGATGTTCTGTCATTGTTTCCTCCAGTAGGTGGTGGATAGATTGCAGCGATACCAGAGAAACTTTCCAGCCGTAACAGAAGAAGAACATAAACTGTTACAAAACTCAAAGATCTGTATTTGTGGTTGTGGTGGACTAGGAGGATATTCCATCGAACTTGCTGCCAGAATAGGATTTGGCTATATTACAGTTATAGATGGAGATACATTTGACGAAACAAATCTGAACAGACAGCTATTAAGCAATGAGAAAAATATTGGTTACAATAAAGCAATTGCAGCAAAAGAGCATTTGCAATTAATAAATTCAACAATAGAGTGTAATGCAATTGAAACCTACTTGAATGAAGACAATGCGGCATTACTTATTAAAAATCATGATGTCGTAATCGATGCTCTAGATTCCATTCCCGTCCGTTTCATCCTTCAAAGAGCATGTAAAAAAGAAAAGATCCCGTTGATTCATGGTGCAGTTGAAAGCTGGTATGGTCAGGTGTCCACAATTCTTCCCGGTGATGATTTTCTTGATAAAATCTATGGAACACTGGCTGATCAGATTAAGCAAACACCTGTCTCAACTATTTCGTTTTCTCCTTCCATTATCAGCTCGATTCAAGTTAGTGAGGCAGTAAAAATTATTATCAAAAGAGGTACTCTCCTGCAAAATAAACTTCTTATAGTTGACCTTTTACAAACATCTTTTATGGAAGTGTAATTTTTTTATAAAATCAATATACTCTTACTAGCTTGAAATAAACTTCCTGAGGGTTAAAACTGCAATTAAAACTTCTATAATGCTCATCGGTACTGCAAAATATAGCAAATTTAAAGGTAATACTCCAAGATTGCCAATCACAAGCCACATTAAAACAAAACCCATAAACCAGGCTATAAATACAGTCTCAAATAAACTCAACTTCCTTTGTAAAATGTATATGCATATTGCCAGAAATAATGACCATATTCCCCATAGCAGCCCATTTACCAAATCACCTGGAAATTCAAGATTCATTGATTTATAGTGATCAACCCAGTATGACTTAAACAAATATTCATTTCTTAAAAACTCAATTACACTGATTACTATCGTTGCTGCAAATATCCCAAGTATTGCTTTAATATTTTTATTCATATTAACTACTCCACATACTAACCTTATTTATCACAATGATATTCCATAGCTGTCTTCTTAAAGATATTTATTGCATTACATACTGAATATAGTCTGCCCATTAGGTTAATTCTGAGTATCTCTAAAGCAGGAAGATACTTTTCGTGCTCAAATCATTTTCAAATGAATTAAACCTTTTATCTAATTTTATTATGAAAATGATTATAAGAAAAATCAGTATTAATCTAATGACAGGTTATTTCATTTGATCTTCCAGCATATTGATATAATTTTCTGGACCACCTGCTTCATAACCAAATTTCTTTATGGTAATCCCCTTTTTATTCAATAGAAATATTGAAGGAAAACCCCGAACCCCATATTTTTGTGCCATCTTCATGTTATAACTTTCTTCTCCTGCAGGCAATTCTATAGATTTCGGAAAATCAAAACGAACAAGAATTAACTCATCATTTGAGAATTGGGTAAATTCAGGTTGTTCAAAGACTTCATCCCTTAATCTGTGACACCATGTACACCAGTCTGAACCTGTAAAATTTATCAAAATATGCTTATCCTGTTCTTGTGCTAATTTCTGAGCCTGATCAAGATTTCTATACCATTTTTGTCCTGATGGTGAGATATATGGTTCTTCCAGTTCTGCTGAATCCCAATTGAGAACTCCCTCAATATATTTCACATATTCCACTGGACCACCTTCACGGTAACCCAACTGCATGGCAATTTCACCATTTGATTCCAGAATGATCACAGAAGGATATCCACGAATACCATATAGATCTCTTTTTTCTTCATTATATTTTTTGGTTGCCTGATCTTGTGGGGTACTTCTTGGAAAATCCAAAAGCACCATTTCCATATTCTTTTTTACGTAAGTTTGAAATTCATCATGATCAAAGACCTCATCTGTAAGCTTGTGGCACCATGAACACCAGTCTGATCCAGTGAAGAATACAAAAACATATTTATCGTTTACTGCTGCTTTATCTAAAGCATCTTCGATATTATTATGCCAGTTCAAGTCTGCCATGAGAAAAGGTGTAATGAATAAAATCAAACTCATTTACCGGCATGTTTTACGGCTTTCAAAGCATACAGTACCGCTCCCGGTGAATGGTCCGTTATATTTCAACCGGCAAGTTGTTTTCTAACTCTTCAGCCGTGCTTGATTTTTCCAGGGCAATAATTACATTCATGCTTGGCTCATCATAAACTTCTTCCCCGTCAACTTCACCCAGTTCACTTCGCGCCGGAAACGCTAACATTTCTTTTTCCAAAGAAAATTGAGCATTCACACCTTCTTTATTTCCCCGGGCATCTAATCTGACCCATTTGTCCAAGCTTTTTAGGTAAACCGAATTCAATCCATGCAGAATTATTTTTGGGTTTTCATCCGAAAAAATCAGTTTTTGATAGCAGAACCCGGTGGGAATACCCAAACTTCTTAACAAGGCAGCTAATAAATGTGATTTTGCATAGCAGATTCCTTGTCCGTATTTTAATACGTCAGAAGCTTTGCAGGTAATTACATTTCCTTTAATATCAAAGGTGTGTTCAATTTTATTATTGAAAATTAAAGGCACAAAATGAAAAGAATCCCCTTACGTTTAAGATTCACAGCTCTCTTTCCCGATCCGTCTTCATGCTCACCCTTTTTGAAGACATTGATCCTTTTCAAGCCGCTGTTCATT
>Ga0302247_1003022_pt1 | contig 10167 bp, 12 predicted proteins | sample AAG_UR_Ile_MG_FD_193529 | JGI IMG/M metagenome (GOLD analysis project Ga0302247, IMG submission 193529) | Enriched activated sludge microbial communities from anaerobic digester in WTTP, New Holstein, Wisconsin, United States - AAG_UR_Ile | ecosystem: Engineered > Bioreactor > Anaerobic >...
CGACCGCAACCCCTTATGAAAAACAAATAGGCGTCACGCCTTGCACAAACGCGGCCGCATCGGCCGACTTTGACACGCTCGCCCAGTGCACAAGCACCGACAGCACGAGCGGCACCTTTCAAAAAGCGCCGATCTTCGCCGGAAAGGTCACCAGCCCGCCATACGCAGCGACAACATGCGATTCCAATAAAGCCGGCATGATCCAGTGGACGGGGACGTATTTCCAGGGATGCGACGGCTCCGCTTGGCAAAGCCTGGGTTCCTCCGGCCCTCCGCCCTATCCAATAGCGGGAGTTGATAACGGCGGCCAAGTCATTTACGTCGCTGCCTGCGACGTCGGGATGACCTACAGCACCGCGAGCGGCTGCACCGGAACGAGGAGCACTTATGCTTGGGGGCCTAACACGGTCGAAACGGGATATCAAAGTCAAACGACAGGCAAGACGAACTCGGCGGGTCTGGCAGCGCTCGGCTCAAGCTACGCGGCCGCAACGGCTTGCGAAAACCTTACGGCGCACGGTTACAGCGACTGGTATCTTCCGGCCTCAAGCGAATTGGTTCTCCTTTATAATATGAAAAACCTTATAGGAAATTTTTATAGTGGAAGTTTCTGGACTTCCACAGAAAGCTATAATTACAATGGTACAACAAGTGCATGTTGGAAAAACATGGCCTCCGGATCAGGCGGTTGTTCAGCAAGCAAACTTAACACTAATTACGTCCGCTGCATTCGCCGCGATTGACGCGCCGCCCGGGCCTCCCCGCCCGCCATCAAATTTCCGGGACCCGCAACCGGCGGCAACACCCTTCCGTCCTGTCGGCCTTGACGCCCCCGGCGATCCGCGCGAGGTTCAGAGGGCAAGCCCAACTCTATTCACAGGAGCGTTGTGCGTGTCAGTCATCAAGGACATCATGGCCGCCAAGGCCGGCGAAAAGATTCCAGTCACCGAGGAGACCTACTGGTATTACCTCGAAATCCTTCCGCCTGTGTTCATGTTCGGCATGGTTGCGGGCGAGCTTGCCGACTTTGGTTTTGCCGAAGGGGCGAATGAAATTATCGCTTTCCGCAAGGATGGCAAAAAATACAACGCCTGGCGCACCGGCGTCATGGCTCCCGGTTAAGCCCACGATGCTTTTCCGCTGCAACGCATGCCGCCGCACGTACAAGGATTACATGCCGATTGACGACACTTGCATCAAATGCCAGGCGGGTACGGTCCGCCTGTTCAAGCTGCCTGAGCGCCCGGAGCGGGAGCGCATAAAAAGCAAAGCCGCGCGGTTTGCGTTTATGCCAGGGTGAACATGTGAAGCTGTTTGAGGGGCGCTTTTGGCGGTTCCTTGCGCCGTCGCGGGAGCGTCTCAGTTTTTTGTTTCCTTGCCTCTTCATCCTTCCGGCGCGTCCGGTCCGTTCGCTTGCGACCGTTGCGCGCCCAGCGCCCACTTTCTAAGAGCTCCTTAGTTTTCTCGATCTCCTCCGCGCTGCACGTCATCGTGTATTGATAGGGCCGGTGCATGACGCCTTGTACGAGCGTATGTTGCATTTAAACGGACCCATCCGTTAGCGTCATACCGGCGTAAGCCGGTATCCATCTCCTGGCCCGACCGTCAGGAAGTCCTTTAAAAAAACAAGCGCCATCGGCAAAATCAGGATCTGGAGTTTGTCCTTGCGGGTTTCGTTTCCGGCTTTTGCGGTTTATGCTTTAACCTGCCTGCCGGGGCGTCCGTTCCTTACGGCATGTTTTTCGCCCCGCAACACGTGTTCGGCCAGAGCGACGACGGAGACGGATATGGAAAAACTCATGCGTTTGAACGGCCCCGACGGCAACGGGATTTACGGCAAATTGCGTCAGGGGGGAAACCGGCGGCTGGTCGTCCATATTCATGGGCTCGCCAATCACATGGACGATTATCTTGGCATTATGTCGAGCGAGTTTTTTCTTGAACGCAGCTACGACCATTACCGGATGAGCCTTTACAGCGAACAGGAAGGTTCCCGCCAGCTCAACAACTCGTCGCCCTCGACGCATGTCAAAGACGTTAAAGTCATTCTCGATCATTTTAGCGCGCAATACGACAACCTTTATCTTACTGCGCACAGTTTGGGAGGGCTTGTCGCGTTGCTGTTGAATCCGTCTTCCGTCAAGGCCATGAGCTTCTGGGATCCGGCCTTGGATATAACGAGCGTATGGGCGTCGGGCCCGTTCCTGAAGCCCATGCCGGAAAGACGCGAATATCAAATCCGGTTCGGCGTCGTCTACGTTATCGGCGAGGCTATGGTCGAGGAAATGAAAAACTATCCGGACGAGAAATGCCAGGAGCTTGCCCGGGACGTTCGCGCGCCCACGCAGTTCGTCATTCCCGAGGAAAGCATTTTCCTTTTAAGCCCGCGCACGTCGCCGGAAAAGTACCGCGACGCCTTTACGGTTCCTTTCGATTTGCGAACAATTCCCGGCGCCAACCATTTGTTTTCGACCGGGGGGGCGCGTCGTCCGCTTTTTGAAGCGACGCTGCAATGGTTTGAAAAATATAAATAAAAAAATGCCCGTCGTCCTGCGTTTCGGCGTTGCCGTGTGTGCGGCGTCGCTGCCGTTCGACATGAACCCTTTGCGCAAGGAAAAAATTCGGACGTCCGGTTTCAGGGCCGCGTGTCGTCGGGGTTGCCGCCGTCGCGGGGCGGGACGACGCGAAGGTTCGGAAACCTGCCGTTGCTTTTGGGGGGCGCGTTTTCTTTTTCTTCCGCCCTTCTCCGGGCCCGCGCGCGCTTGATGAAATCCGGCGATCGCATAAGGGCGGCCAGTTCCATTACGGTCCGTTGCAAATCGCCGGGCGCCGTCAGCTCGACGCTTTCAACCCTGTTTTCCGAAAGCCAGCTGGAGAAATACGCCGCGTTGATCAGGCACGCGAGATCGCCGAAAAGCCCCGTGATCCGCCCCAGAAGATTGTGGAACGCGGGCGCGTTCCAGCCGTCCGTCACGGCGGCGCGCGTCAGCGCGTGCATGAAGTCGTTGCCGAAATCGTCGGCGCAGGCCTCGTCCTTTCCCGTTTTGATCCAGCGCTTGATGGGCTCGCGGTTCGCGCCCATCATTTCCGGATGAACGTCGAGCTGCAACGGAAGATCGTTCAGGCCGGACAGGCGCTGCGTAAGGGCTTTGACGCCAAGGCGTTCGGCGCGCACATAGGCGAAGGCGTACGCCTCGCGCGGACAGGGCCCGGCGAGAGGGCATGCCTTCAGGATGGCGTTCTTCTCTTCCGCCAGCCGTTTCTCCGCATCGACCAGATGGTCGTGGAGTTCGTCCGTCGATACGAACCGTTTCATGGCACGGCCTCAAAACCTTCCTTGCGTCCGGCTCCGGCGTTTCCCGTGGAACCGGTTGATCCAACCTTCAGTGTACCGCCAAGGAGTGGGGATAAGGTTAATGGGAATTAAGTCCATGAAATTTTTAAAAAACTCTTCCCAGGCCGCACCGGGTCTCCCTGAAAAAGCGGACGCGATAAAGCCAGCGCCGCCGAAACGGGGAGCGAAAAAGAAATTTTTCTTCCGATCGGGCACGCAACCCGCGAAAAACGCGCTCGAACGGGCCCCAAACCCGCGCCGTACGGGGCCGCAAAGCGCGCCGTACGGGCACCGTTTCGCGTCGCGGCGTTTGCTTTCCGGCCGCCGTTTCTCTATATCCTTCCGGCCATGGAAACGTTCGATGTCATCGTTATCGGCGGCGGTCATGCCGGCTGCGAAGCGGCGGCGGCGGCGGCGCGGATTGGCGCGCGCACGCTGCTGGCGACGCATCGCATTGAAACGATTGGCGAAATGTCCTGCAATCCCGCCATTGGGGGCCTCGGAAAGGGCCAAATGGTGCGCGAAATCGACGCTTTGGATGGCGTTATGGGGCGCGTAGCGGACGCAGCGGGGATCCAATTCCGTATTCTCAACGCCAGCAAAGGCCCGGCGGTGCGCGGCCCGCGCTGCCAGGCGGACCGCAAGCTCTATCGCAAAAACATGCAGGAAACGCTGCTTAATTACGCGAATTTGACGGTGCGCGCGGTGTCCGTCGAGGATTTGACGCAGGAATCCGAAGGGCATTTTATCGTCACCGGAGCGGACGGTTCGCGGTATCAATCCGCCGCCGTTGTGGTCACGACCGGCACGTTTTTGGCAGGCCTTACGCACATCGGGGAGGAAAAAAAGGCGGAAGGCCGCTTCGGCGAGCCTCCGTCGATAGGCCTTTCCAGCGCTTTGAAAAAGCTTGGGTTTCCGCTGACAAGGCTTAAAACGGGCACCCCGCCGCGCCTTGACGGGCGTACGATAAACTGGGGTGTCCTTGAGGCGCAGCAAGGCGACAATCCGCCGGTGCCCTTCTCATCCCTCACCCGCGCCATAACCAATCCTCAGGTGACGTGCGGGATCACCTACACATGCACGGAAACGCACAACATCATCCGCGCCAATTTGCACCGCGCGCCTATGTTTTCCGGGCAAATCAAGAGCATCGGGCCGCGCTATTGCCCGTCCATCGAAGATAAGGTGGTGCGTTTTGCGGCCAAGGGACGGCACCAGATTTTTCTTGAGCCGGAAGGCCTTGAGGACGACACGATTTACCCGAACGGCCTGGCGACCTCCCTTCCCCGCGACGTTCAATTGGCGCTTTTGAAGTCCATTCGGGGGCTTGAAAACGTCACGATGATCCGCGCGGGCTATGCCATCGAATACGATTTCTGCGATCCCCGCGAGCTTCGCCCGACGCTGGAAACCAGGCGGATTCCGGGCCTTTATTTCGCGGGGCAGATTAACGGCACGACGGGCTATGAAGAAGCCGCCGGACAAGGTCTTGTGGCCGGACTGAATGCCGCCCTCAAGATATCGGGGGCGCCGCCTTTTGTTTTGGATCGGGCGCAAGCCTATATCGGCGTCATGGTGGACGACCTGATCTCGCGCGGCGTGACCGAGCCCTACCGCATGTTCACCTCCCGGGCGGAGTACCGCCTGTCGCTTCGGGCTGACAACGCGGATCAAAGGCTGACGGAAACCGGCATCAAAATCGGCTGCGTGGGGGCCGAACGCGCGAAGGCCTTTCAGGACAAAATAAAGGCTCTCTCGGAAGCGCGGCGGCTGATTGGGGCCTTGGGAGCCTCGCCCCGCAAACTGGCCCTGAGCGGCCTTAAAATCAATCAGGACGGGGTGCGCCGGACGGTGGCCGATCTTCTTGCCTATCAGGACATCGCGTTTTCCCGGCTAACCGATATTTGGCCGGAATTAAAGGCTTTTTCGCCCGAAATCGTCGAACAGCTGGAAATAGACAGCAAATACGCAGGTTATATGGACCGGCAGGAAGCCGATATTCGGGCCTTCCGGAAAGATGAGGCCCTTGTTCTGCCCACGAATATCGATCTGGAGGCCATTGGCTGCCTGTCGACGGAAATCAAGCAGAGGCTCCGTCAAGTGCGGCCTGAAACGTTGGGCGCGGCGGCGCGTATTCCGGGCATGACCCCGGCGGCCGTTGTGGCGCTTCTCCGGCATGTCAAGCGCGCCCCCGAAATCAAGGAAAAATGCCGTGTCTGAGGCTGTAAGTGCTTGGCGGGACGCGTTTTTTCGCCATTTCCCAGTTCCACGTGAAACGGAGGAAAAGCTTGAAATTTATGCCCGGCTGTTGCGGGAATGGAATGAAAAATTCAACCTTGTCGCGTCCAGCACCATCCCTGCCCTTTGGCTGCGCCATTTTCTGGACAGCGCCCAGCTTATGACTCACATTCCGGCCTCGGCCCGGTCGCTTGCGGACCTAGGGTCGGGGGCCGGTTTTCCGGGGATGGTTCTGGCCATCATGGGCGTGCCCGAAGTTCATTTGATCGAAAGTATCGGCAAAAAAGCCAATTTTTTAGGAGTCGTGGCGGCGGAATTGGGGCTTGATGTGACCATCCACAATGCCCGGATCGAGGCCGTTCGCGGCATAAAAGCGGATGTTGTGACGGCTCGCGCCCTGAAGCCCCTGCCCCAGCTCCTGTCGTTGGCCAAGCCTTTGACTCATAAAGATTCTATTTGTCTCTTCCTTAAGGGCATGCAGGCCGAAGCGGAATTGACAGAAGCCCGGAAATATTGGACATTCGGCCTTGAGAAGCGCCTGAGTCTGAGCGATCCTTCCGGCTCCGTATTGAAAATCAGCGACTTGAAAGTCATCCGCCCGCATGAACGTCACCACCGCCTCCCCCGAAAATCCCGATCACATTGAGCACCATGAGTGCCGCGTTATCGCGGTGGTTAACCAGAAAGGCGGCGTGGGCAAAACGACAACGGCGGTGAATCTTGCAACGGCGATGGCCGCCGTGGGCAAGCGCGTGTTGATTGTCGACGCCGATCCGCAAGGCAACGCATCGACGGGCTTCGGCATTGCGCGTGCGGACCGAGGCGCGGGCTGTTACGAAATGATGTTCGACGGTTTGTCGGTCGAAGACACCGTCGTTCCGACCCCTATTCCCAATTTATCGATCGTCACGTCTTCGGCGGATCTGGCGGGCGCGGAAATTCAGCTTGTGAACACGGAACGCCGCGAATTCCGCATGCGCGAAGCGTTCGAGCGCAGCGCGAAAAATTACGATTTCATTTTGATCGACTGCCCCCCTTCCCTCAATCTCATTACGTTGAACGCGCTTGTCGCGGCGGACGGTTTGCTTGTTCCGCTGCAGGTTGAGTTCTATGCGCTTGAGGGAATGAGCAGCCTTTTGCAGACCATCGACGCCGTGCGCGTGCGCTTCAATCCGGGGCTCGAAATACAAGGTGTTGTGTTGACGATGTTCGACAGACGCAACGCGTTGTCGGAGGCCGTGGCGAACGATGTGCGCGCGTTCTTCGGCGACATCGTTTATGAAACGGTCATTCCGCGCAACGTGCGCGTGTCCGAAGCGCCGTCGCACGGCAAGCCCGTGCTGCTTTACGATTTGAAGTGCTCCGGCAGCCGCGCGTACATGCTGCTCGCGGGCGAAGTTTTGCGTAGAGAAGAAATGAGACGGCAATCGGGGATCGGCAATCAGGGTTCGGGGATCAGAAGCGAAGTTGCATAATAACCGCGTCACTCCCGCGAAGGCAGGAGCCCGTTTTACTTTTTGAAGATGGATGCCCGCCTGCGCGGGCATGACGCCAACGGAAAAAGTGGGGAAGAAAGCCATGACCGCAAAACCATTATCCAAACCCGCGCCGTTGGGGCGCGGCTTGTCCGCCCTGTTCGGCGATACGGATTCCTCGTATCAGGCGCCGCGTCTGGCCGCGGCAACGGTTGCGTTGGCGCACGGCAGGGACAAAGCGGGCGCGGTGCAGACGATGCCCATCGAATGGGTGCAGCCCGGCGCGTTCCAGCCGCGCCGCCGTTTCGACGAAGACGCGATCAAGGGGCTTGCGGATTCCATTCGCGAGCGAGGCGTGTTGCAGCCGCTTATGGTGCGGCCCATCGAAGGCGAGAAAGACAGCTATGAAATCATCGCGGGCGAGCGCCGCTGGCGCGCGGCGCAAAGGGTTGGTTTGCACGAAGTGCCGGTAATGGTCCGCACCCTGTCGGATCGCGAGGCGCTGGAGATCGGCTTGATCGAAAACGTGCAGCGGCAGGATTTGTCGCCGCTCGAGGAAGCGGAGGGCTACCGGCGCTTGATGGAAGAGTTCCATCATTCGCAAGACGGGCTTGCGAAAGTGGTGGGCAAAAGCCGTCCGCACATCACAAACATGCTGAGGCTTTTGACGCTGCCGCAACCCGTGAAACAGATGATCGACGCGGGCCAGCTTTCCATGGGCCACGCGCGCGCCATCATCACGGCGAAAGACCCGACATCGCTCGCGCAGGAGATCGTGAAAAAAGGCATGAGCGTGCGGCAAGCCGAGAGCCTTGCGAAACGCATGGCCGAGGCGGGCAGGGCAGGGGACGCGGCCAAGAAAAAACCCGCGCTTTCGGCACAGGCCGTCGCCGACGTCATTGCGCTTGAAAAAGAACTGGAGCGCGCTATCGGCCTCAAGGTCAAAATCCATCTCGACGGCAAAAAAGGCTCCATCGCCATTCACTTTGCGGGCCTCGACCAGCTCGACGGCGTGATACGGAAGTTGAGGGGATAGGGGGCAGAAGTTTTATTTAATTGAGAATCTACAAAGTCAGCGACAGTTGACGAATCTCGTTTAGCCTTATAACTCCATTAATAAGCCATGTATCTGGGTGACGCGAATGGGTTCCTAACGCAAAAACCATCCCTTCTGAGGGATATTCTTCGCCAAACACTTTTTTCATTTCTATTAAAGCTTTTTCTTCGCCATACAAACTGCGCCACTTAAAAAATGTTACATCTGTTTCCCAATCTTGGCATGTTCCAGTTCTTGCTTTTCCAGCAGCTTCATATTTGTAGATGAATTTATAAGGGCACGGCTTAATAGGTATGGACGGTCGTATGCCTAACAAATCAGGTTGGTTAGTGTAGGCCTGAAAAGCGCGACGCTCAGTTTCAATTTCTTCTTCCGGTTTTTTCTTGATCAAGAATCTCGGTTTTTGGGGGCGCAGAAGTGCAAGAGAACCACCTTTTTCTGCGACATCCTCAATAGTAGCGGTTTCCAGTCTAGAAAGCAATTTTTCGCGGTCTTGTTTTTTCAGGGATCCGGTAATTTCAATAGTTTGGTGTTCAACCCGTCGACTCTCCGGACGCCGATCATCTGTAGGAAGCCTCCAGCGAAAACGAACCCTGTTCCAGCGGCCAAACTTCTGTTCTTGATTCAGCGAACGGAAGCTAATTGGATAAAGCCGCAACCACTCAGCATTGTCGGTGACCCCAGCACAACAAACCGTTTCCCCGTGTTTTTCACCAACATGAGGGGCGGCTTTAACAAGAATTATAACTTCCGCAACACCGTGTTTTTCAGGCGTAGGCTTTTTGTTTAGTATAGCGGGCTGAGAGTTTTTCATCTGAGAGCGGCTGCTGTATAACAAGGTTGTTTATGGCATATCCTGTAAAACTAGACAAATAATTCGCAATAATCGCCCTATGGCACCTACTGTAATCTGCCTCATAACACATTAAGCAGGCATTGAATCTTTGTACAAGGTCGATCGCCTTTAGAAGGTCTTCCTGCGCTGCAACAGTTTTTATGTGGCGGTTAAAAATTTTCTTGAAAGAGACATAATCACCCAGTCGTGCCGCTATTCGTCCTTCTTTTGGATCGCCCAGCCCCCTTAAATGAAGGTATGCGATTTTGAAATTTGCAAGGGTTTGGGAAAGCGGGTTCTTAGAAAACCCATGTTTTCTTGAAAGCGGCAAATCGCGAACATCAATCAACAGATTAACGGAATCATTTTTCAGAACTTTAATAAAAGATTCTATGTCTGCCCCTTCGTAGCCGACAGTCATAATAAATTTTCTCATGTTCGGCTCCTTTGGTTCACACGTGGAGCAGTTTTCCGATTAAGTAGTTAAATCTTGGTTAGCAATAAGTTGCAATAATAGTTGCTCAGAGGGATTATGAGTTAATAATACAGGTTTTTTCAAGCAAATGAACGTTGTTTTTTGGCTTTACTAAATTTAATTTCTTAATGGTTTGCAACCCTACGCCGCCGCACGCAGAAGCAACTGTGAGCACAGCGCCACGTCCGGCGTGCCGGTGCGTTTCACAATCGGCTATAATGGCGTTTTAACAGGCCCGCCATGACTCCCGAAGAAAAACGCGCGTTGGTCGATCGTTATCTGAGCGCCTACAACGCGTTCGATATCGACGGCATGATGACCGCGCTTCATCCGGCCATCGAGTTCAGGAATATTACCGGCGGCGAGGTTAACGCGCGCGCGTCCGGCCTCGATGAGCTGCGCAAGCTTGCCGGTCAGGCCAACGCCATTTTTTCATCCCATGAACAGACGATTATAAAATTCGAGGCCGAAGACGACCGCGCCGCCGTCGAGGTTCAATTTCGCGGCGTCATTGCCGCCGATTTTCCGAACGGCATGAAACGCGGGCAGGCGCTGGAGCTGATCGGGCGCACGGAGTTCGGGTTCCGCGACGGTCTGATTTGCGCGATTACGGATATTAGCTGATATTTAGAGCCTATTCCCATTAGGTTGTCCCATATCCTGAGTTTGCAAGATAGTTGGAACATTCGGCGGGAGAGAAAGAGTCGAGAAGGCTGCCGATGGCATCCCAAAGAACATCAACAGTTCTTGCAG
>Ga0302247_1003031_pt1 | contig 10156 bp, 9 predicted proteins | sample AAG_UR_Ile_MG_FD_193529 | JGI IMG/M metagenome (GOLD analysis project Ga0302247, IMG submission 193529) | Enriched activated sludge microbial communities from anaerobic digester in WTTP, New Holstein, Wisconsin, United States - AAG_UR_Ile | ecosystem: Engineered > Bioreactor > Anaerobic >...
AGAATCAGCGGTGCTAATCTTCTTGGCATCAATAAATGATAATATTAATAAAATCAAAATCCATGGTATAAACATATTCCAATATTCGTCAGAGGATCTGCTCGTAACGATGCTAAATAAAAAATTAATGATGGAAATAATTTTATCGATAACAGTTTGATGATGATAATAGCTGTATCTGATTGTATTTCCAGGCGCTAATATCATAATCGACCCGCCGATAATCAAACCAAACACACCGATTAATAACCAGACGGGAATATTTCGAAATGTTCCGCCTTTATAAGTGAAATACAACCAGATGCTGGTAAGAGCCAAGACAGATGTAAAAATCTGCTCATGACTACATCCCACCCATATGCCAATAAGCAGCATCAGGAGGGAATATGTGAAATTTTTCCATCCCGAAGCATGTTGAGAGTCAGCGGCAAATAATTGAAACCTGTACGGAAGTAGATAGATGGATGCAAAAAAGCAAGGCCAGAGATAAACGCTAGCGCCGGCGCGCCAAAAGACAGTTTGGCCGATTGTGGGTAAAGCGAACCACAATACGGCTATAAGAATAAAGAATAATAGTCGATCAGATGAAAGCAGCTTAGGCCATCGTCCTTTTGCCAAGGCAAAGGTTAAGAATACCAGGCAAATAAAACCTAAACCATTAACCGCTCCATATTTTGTATCTATGTCAGATCCTACGGTATAATATCCAATAATCACACCTGGAATTCTTCCGCTCCATGCGAGATAATAATCATGGATCGATTTGACAATATTTGATTTTTGATTATAGTATCCCAACCAATCATCGTTTGTTAGCGGCGCCATGGCGCCGCTAAAGATAATCAGGATAAAAGTTGAAAATGTAATTGCTAATAAATATATATCGAGTAACGGCGTGCGAATGATCGGTTTTGACACTATTGATATCCTATCGCTTTATTCGAGATGACCTTCATGTAAAGGCTTTCCATTTTTCTCATCTGATCAATGTGAGCGGCCTTATCTCTGATCAACCGCCCATTATATGCAGAAAACCTTTCAAGTTTATCCTTATCCAAGAGCAGCTCGATTACCGCACCGGTTAGCTTTTGAGAATTGCGGACGGGTACGATTTTACCGTTGACTTCATCAGCAACCCACTCTCTGGGTCCGGGCAAATCGCTGATAACCGGAACGGCGCCGCAGGCCATGGCCTCTTTCAGAGAAACCGGTCCTGCGTCCCATGAAGGGACGGATACATATATTTGGGACATGGCATATAGGGCCGGCAAGTCTTCATGGTTGAATTGTTGTAGAAAGCGAACGGAGGCGTCTATCCCGAGTTTCCGAACCAGGGACCTTAACTTGGGTTCAAGGTTCCCTCCGGCGTTCTGAAGAATAAGGATTGTTTGCGGGAAGATTTTTAGCACCCGGTCCATCGCCTCGATGACGATATCATTGTTGTAGAGTTCACTGTGATTCCGGTTGCTCAAGATGACGATTTGATCAGAGGCGATGCCTAGCTTCCTTCTTAATGCAGTCGAATCGACATCCGGCCGAAAACAGTCAATATCCACTCCCCAGAAAATGACATGAACACGGTCTTCTCTCGCCCCCAGCCTGACCATTTCACGTTTCAAATGTTCCGAGGTTCCGGTCAACAAATCGGCTTTTTTCAGTGTATATTGTGTGAGATATTTGCCGAGCTTGAGGCGCGATGCATCCGGCAGATTCAGAATATCCGTTCCCCATGCAGTTATCGCTAGAGGGTGGAAGCCGATCAGTGCGGCAAGCCATCCGTACTGATGAACAAAATGACCGTGAACGATATCCGGCTTCTCTTTTTGGATAATACGACGTGCCCGAAAAAGTACCTGCAGGAAGAGGGGGGACCCGTAATAGAATTGATCGAAGTTGGCAAGATGCCTGATGCCCGGGATGATCTCTCGCTTTTTGCCCAAGGTGATGATGGAAATATCATAACCGACATCGCGAAAGAAGGACACCCACCGCTTGGTGTGAACGCTTGTGGAGTCGGCAATATAGAGTATCTTCATAATCCCGGACGTACGGCAGACGGGGAAGGTAATTTGTCCGCAATGTTAAACATTTCCTTTTCAGTCAGATCGATCATCCTCTCGATACTGAAATACAGGCGGACCGTTGCTTTTGCTGCGGAGCCGAGGCGTTCGGCAAGATTTCTGTCGTGAATCAGTGCGGCAATCTGACGCGTCATGGCGGCCTTATCGCCCGGCTTGATCAGTATTCCGTTCTCTCCACCCCGGATAGCCTCGCCGGTTCCCCCGATTTCGGAAGCGATAACAGGTTTTCCGCAGGCCATGGCTTCAAGCAATACGAACGGTAATCCTTCAACGGTGAGCGTCGGAAAAACGAAAATATCGGACGCATTGTAGTAGGAAGCCGTTTCGGCGTTGTCCACCGAACCGGTAAAGATCACGGATTCAGACAGGCCCAGGCGAATCGCCATGGCTTTTAGACGCTCCAGACTTTCACCCTCTCCTACAACCATCAACCTGATTTCCCGCATGTCCCGGCGCATTGTTTGAAGGACCTCGATTAGGAGATGATGTCCCTTTTCACGGGTAAGACGTCCCAGGGTGAGAAGAACCGCTTCATTTTCCTGAATGGCGTAACGGCTCCGGACGATACGCCTGCCCTCCGCATCCGGACGGAACCGTTCGACATCGACACCGTTGTAAATCGTTTTGCATTTGTCGGTTACGGATCTACCGAACCACTTTCCCAGATCCTCTACAACCCTGCGGCTTACCGTCACAATTACCCGCGAGTGCCGCAGAACCGGTTTCTGCGTGATAAAATAGGAATAGAACAGGCCCGCAAAGGCCTTGAGTGGATACATGGGACTTGTCCATCCACGGCCGATGTTGGCCAGGAAAGAGGTGTATTCCTGTTGGATGCTGCCATGCAGGGTGGCCAGCATGGGTATCTGCCTGACTGCTCCGCTGCTCCGCGTCACGCCAAACCCATCGAAACTCTGGCTCCAAACAAGGTCAAAAGGGTTTTGACTGTGCATGACCTCGAGCTCATGAGCGCTTTCCGCTGCCCAACCACGTCGGCGTGACCCAAATGCCGTATTCTTCAGGTAATGTATCTCGACACCGTCGATCTCCTCCCGGGCTTTGCCCAAGGGATGGGCGGTGGAAATGAAGACAACGCGATGGCCGCGGGCTGCCAGACCCTGCGCTAACAGCTTGCCATGCACGTCCATGCCGCCACGCATGCCGTGCCAGTAAGTTGTGCGAGATATGGCGGCTATGTTCATGCAGTCATCTAAGTTAGATACAGAAAATGAGAATGAACATATTTTTTAATTTTCTGGTAACTTCTAAAGCCGCTCAGCGATAAAAATATCTGAATTGCAGATCTGCATTTAATTGAAATATTACCCGGTCGAGAATACTTAAATGCCATTGTAAAATGCCCTCTTCCCCGCTCCATCATTTCTTCTTTAAAGCATTGAATTCCTATGATGTAGTGTTGTAAGGCATGAATATCGGGATACAACCGATACAGAGAAAAAAATTTATTCAACATTATTTCTCTGCCGGATATCATTCTTCTCATATCTGCTGATGAATTTGAAGAATGTGCGGTAAAAATTACAAGCTCCTTATCAATAAACTCGAAAAGGCAAGAGCGAGAAACTCTGATCCACATATCCCAGTCTTCACAACCGCGCATAGATACATCAAAATCGCCAGCTTTATCCAGGCATTCTCGTTTTATCATAACACTGCTGTTACCCACTTGGTTTGCTCTAAGGAGGTCTTCAAGAACCTGCCCACGATAGGGATGTGACGGCCCAACGGAGATTTTTTGCGTCTTCTCGTCAAAGGTTTGCATTGATGTATGTACAAGACCTAGATTTTCCGGTCCGTTCATAAACACATTGATTTGAGCTTCAAGCTTGTCAGGCATCCATACGTCGTCACTGTCAAGGAAAGCTATGTATGTTCCTTGTGATGCTTTTATACCGGTATTGCGCGCTTGACTTGGACCATAATTCTTATTATGCTTAATATATTTAATTCGTTGATCATGATATTGATTAACAATATCTTTTGTATCATCATCGGACGCATCGTCAACGACAATGATTTCATAATTTTGATAAGTTTGCACTAATACACTGTTTAAAGCTCTTTTAATAAACCGCCCATAATTATAGGTTGGCATTACCACACTTACGAAAGGCATCACCTTGTTTCTCGACCTACCATTTTCTTGATCCATAGAATCTTTTCAAAATATCTTTGAGGCAACATGCAATAGGTAATGAGCTTAATATTATTGAAGTAATTTCCTTTGCACGCTATACTTTTCAAGGCATATTTCCTTGCCAGTTCATGCTCGTTCTGGAAAAAGAAAAAGTCGGCACTCCGGAATAAAAAATCACTTTGCCTTTTTTTAATGTCCTTGATAAGCTCAATATTATTGCAATTTTCAGGTATAAATTCTGATTCAATGTAACTATTAGTCAGCTTAACCGCCTCTTTTTTTGTCAGTACGGGCTCGCGAAATTCACCTCCCTTGGGATTGCGATAGTAAAGACCAAGATATTCATTAATGTTATATAAGTTGCAGCTCTTTGATATGCGGAGCCAGAATTCATGGTCTCCAGCTACTTGATAACATTGATCAAAATATCCAAATATTTCGTGAATTGATTTTCTCCACATGGGGAAAGGGCCTGGGAGACATTGAAACAACATCCTGCGACGATCATAAGCCGGAGAATCGTAATATTCTTCACTTTTACTGTTCTCGAACGTTTCGTTTTCCTTCTCCGCTATCTTATAGGATGGATATACCACGTCAATATCGCTGTTGTTATCAAGTACTCGTGACATAATTTCAAATGCATCTTTCCTATGGCGATCATCGGAATTTGCATTCGTGATGTATTTGCCAGAAGAGATTTTAATAGCGCGGTTCCATGCAGCATAAATGGTTTCCCTTTGTTCAGTCTTCAGATAAAGAATATTTGGATGCTTTTTCTGATAATGTTTTATTATTGCCTCTTCATTTTGCTGAGAGCCGCTATTGATGATAACAATTTCGACTCTAGTTGCAATAGTCTGATTGAGAAGGTCCTCTATGCACCCTTTAATGAAGCGCTCGCAATTATAGACAGAAACTATAGCCGAGATTAGATAGTTGTTCTGATGGCTGCACATCGAAAAAGACCTGATATCATTGTATAAAGCTCCATTTATGTCATTCCCGCGCATGAAACCTTTGAAAAGCGCCCCTTTCTGTCATTCCTGACCTGATCCGGAATCCAAAAGATATCGGCAACAATGGATTCCCGCATTAAATCAGCTTATCCAGAATGAGGTCAAAGGCCCTGACTATTAATGATTCAGACCGGGGTTGAGTGTGTTGCAGCCAGCGATGTATCATTTTCTGCATAAAATTCCTGGGATCTTTAAAGATTTTTGCTTCACCGGATGAATAGCCATAATTTACGGCTATTTGTTGCCAATCAACATCCCATATCTGATCTTGGGAAAATGTCTTCGTGCCGTGTTTTATAAATAAATCGATTATATCTTTATCCCAACGATAAGGGAGATCTTTATAGATACTTGTCATGTCTATACCCTGCCGGGCATATTCATCAAACCACCAGTTTGGTATAGGTATTAGTTCTTCTTTAGGCACGGCGAACATGTGATGATATTGACGGTAAACACTTATCGCGCTGCGTCGCGGCATATTGAGGCGCTCCCAGACCATATACCATCTATGTTTGCTTCTCATCCGCTCCCAGTCGGCATATTGATAATGCATAACCTTGATTTCACGCAATTTGATTGTTGGGGCATGGCGGGGAAAGGGGATTCTTAAACTATGGATGGGGCTCCCTGCATGGGGACTGTCATCATCAAGAAATCCCCAAGGATTGTCATACGGCGTCGTCCAAAAATGACACAAGTCAGGCCGGATGTTTGCCCATTTAAAACAGATGACCGTTCCCCTTGGCGCCCCCAGCATTGTTTGCCATTCCGGGCTGGTCAGGAAATTGGGCGTTAGAAACTCATCCACGTCGAGGGCAATCAGGAGTCGGGGCGCGGGAAGCCTTCTGGCCGCCTCGATGAGAATCTTCTGACGTTCAGCTTCATTGAAATCACGGCTTGTGTTTCTCACCAGAGTGACCTTGGCGAAACGATTTGCAATTTCGACCGAACCGTCGTCGGAATTTTGATCTGCAATGATGATATGATCCGCCCAGAGAGATGCACATTTCAAGAATCGTTCGAGAATCCAAGCCTCGTTTTTTATCGGTGTCAGACAAATGATGTTTGGATGATGATCAAGCAAGGCCATTTCCCCCCAAATGTAAAATTACAAACCTTCCCCTGCACCGGCAATTCGCATCACTTCTTTTGACCGATCCAAAGAGAATCTGTCTGTTTGAGAAACGCATATCTTCCGGATTTCATCACCTTGTTGTTGACCACATCCGTTGGTCCAAGATCGTTTCTTTCCGGATTATAATCATGAAAAACAATATAGCCTCCCCGAAGAATATAATGAGAGAAGTTATCATAATCATAATTGCAACCCCCTAAACTGTGGTCGCCGTCAATAAAGAGCAGGTCTATCTTTTGAAACGAATTGACATATTGGCTAGAATAACCATGCAATATAATTATCTTATCAATAACACCGAGAGTTGACATGGTATCCTGGAACTGGTTTAATAGGGGGGTATTTCCCTTTTTCTCCTCGTAGAGTTTGGCGCTTGCTTCCTCAGCAGATGCATCAAAGGGATCGATAGTAAATACCTTTCCATTCCTTACCCCTTTTGCCAGGCAATAGGTGCTCTTTCCTTTCCAGGAGCCAATCTCCACAATAATGCCATTTTGCGGAACCAATGCCGCCAGTCGATAAAGTTCAAGCGCTTCATTGGGCGATAACCATCCATCAATTTCTTTATATTTTCTTATGGCGTAAAGATCGTATTTATTCCTAATTCTATTGATGATATTCATATTTTACAATCATATGAAACTGGTCAGCCAAGGTTGGAACAATTGATGCGAGTCGTGACAATAGATGATTATTGTGTTCAAGGCTGTAGTATTCAACCTTTTCCACTTGGAATCCCTTTCTCTCAAGGATGATCGCAAGCCCTTTGGGTGTGAAGTGCCAGTAGTGTTGATCTGGAACCCATGCATACCATCTTGACTTAAAATATCTGGGCATCAGTCCTTTCCAGTTGGTCTGCACAAAGAGAATTTTGCCGTTTTTAGTCAAAGCCGCAGCAAGGTGATTTAAAAAAAAATGAAGATTGTTGATGTGCTCCAGTACCTGCGATAAGATGACGAGATCGAACTTCTGCCCTTCAATCCTGTTGCTGGGGAAATAGTCATTTATGACATCAAGGCCTTTTTCAGCTGCCTTTTTCGAACCGGAGACGCTTGGCTCTATTCCTGCAACTTTATAGCCATCCTTCTTCAAAGCCTCCAACAACAAGCCCTGGCCGCATCCTATTTCGAGCAGTCTCGATCCGGGCAATAAAAAACGCCTGATAATCTTTATCTGTTTTATTAGGCCATTTCTCCACTGTTTAGGCAAATCCTCCATATCTATATAGTTGAATCGACCGTGAAAATCATCTGAATCATAGGACTTGCCCGCGGGTGGCGGGTCACTCCAGGCGTTTGTACAAATTCTACATGCTATTATCCGTGCTTCTCCTGCCTTCACAATTTCATGTGTAGATCCCTCGTTTCCGCACAATGGACATGTCATATTTATATTTCCATGGTCTGAGAAGCACCTGACGGCATTAAAGTATTTATTTAATGAAAATAGCTTAATAACCTATTTTTAATGTGTTTTATGAACAGGACTCTTTTTTCTCTATGATGATTCAAGAGAGTTCCATAGGGAGAATTTGGAAAAGATAGGGCATCTGTGTATGGCTTTATGCAATATTCACCTTGATATCTATATTTATAACTTTTCAGATGATTTCCATATTGGGTCGGGTCTCTGAATACTTCTTTTTTTTCCCTCTGGGCGAGTAAAGAAAGAACCGACTGATCACTACGGTGTTCTATGAATCCATCCAAATTGTCTTTTCCACAAATATTGCCAATATCGGTAAGTATATTTCGGTTTCGACAAAAATCAAGCCATTGTTGCAAAAATATCCTGCATGTTTCGTTTTTTAGATATAAATGAAAACTGGCCAGACACTGCATACCAGACCAATATTCTTGGGAATCACAATTCATCATGACGAAGCAGTCTCTTTTTGTATAATGACTGTTTAAATGTTCTCCACCGGCATGAAAAATCAAAACATCTTTTTTATTAACGCATAATTCAATCAACGGCTGAAGATTCCCAATAACTTCTATCCCTGAATCCGCATAAATGACAATATCGCCGGCATTTACTTTTGCCAGATGATCCAGGATGATATATGGTTTCCAAAGCCAATAGCCGGCACCTCGTTTTTGAATTAATATCTCTTTATTATGCTCGTAAAAACCGGTTTTTTTTATATCGCTCCATCTATAGGAAACTGTTTTATCGACACCGTATTTCAGGGCAGAAGCATTAAGTTTTCTTTGACTGTGATAAAATTCCTCAGTGGCAAAATTTACGAGATATACTTCCATGCATCATATCTCATTTCTTCTGAAAAATCGTTAATCGTCCAATTGATTTAATGTAATTCAAACGTGAATCAAATATCAACTCATCTGCAAGCCGTGATGGTCCTTCCCAGTATTGTTGTCCTCCCCGATTCATGGTCGAATCATGGAAAGCAACAATGCCGCCGCCAACCAGATGGGGATGCCAATCTTCAAAATCTTTTTTCACGTGTTCGTAAATGTGGCTGCCATCAATAAAAAGATAATCAAAAGGCTTATTCCATGTTTTTATGACATTATAACTGTAGTCTCTAAAGAAATGGAAATTGTGAAGACCTTCCGTATTTCTTTCAATCGCCTCCTCAGATCCTACAAGCGCAGGGTTCATCGAGTCTGGAATTAATGGGTCGATGCCATAAACGGGCACTGATGAATTTGATTGGGCAAGAACCCTTGTTGTATCGCCAAACAGTATCCCTATTTCAACAATTCCTAATTTACATCTTTCAGCAATGCTGGAATGTTCAAGAAGCTCAGCTTTTAATGCATCATTATCAGTAGGGTATATTTGCGACCAATATTTTTTATCAAAAGAATGTTTTTTTATTTTTAGGAAAAGCGATTTAAAATCTGTTCTGATGCGGCTCACTATGGATCTTATTTTTTTGAAGAGTCTTTTTATTATCACGATCACTTATGTCCCTCATATATCATTAATTCTACGTTTTAAACTTTCAATTGCCGGAACTTTAGCGTGTTGTTATGTTGACCGATCCGCTTAATACAATGAAACCATTGATTTTGTTTTCCTCGAATACAAAGCCGGTTTTTGCAGGCGCGCCCTCTACATGCAGTTGTAACGCAAAAGGGAAGTGAACGTATGTCTTAATGTTAGGATCGTGGATTCCTATATCAAAAAAATATGTCCCTTTCGCCAAGCTGGGTAAGGATATTTGAGCTGACAGCTTATAAAAGCCAGGTTTTATATGATGAACGACAGCCTCCGTATGTCCGGGGCTATAAACTCCCAAAGCCTGGTCATGCTTACTTTTTAAATATGCATACAATGATATTCGGCAGTCCTTGACAACGGAAAACTCTATTTCCACATGCAAAGGATCAAGAGTAGAAACGACATGCAGCACATCGGCAGTGTTTTCATTTATCATAATCTTTGTAATATTGATTGAAGAATCAACAATCAGTAGATGTTCAATCAACAATCCAGACCTCGTACCCACAAGATTCAAATATGCGTCAATACAGACTTCAGACGAATCTTGCATTATAACTGCGCCATTTGCCATAACTAAAGCCCTTTTGCATAGTTGACGAACAGCCGACATGTTATGACTTACAAACAGCACCGTTCTCCCTTCTTGAGCTACGTTCTCCATTTTTCCAAGGCATTTTTTCTGAAATTCGGCATCCCCCACGGCAAGAACCTCATCGACCACCAGGATCTCCGGCTCCAGATGGGCGGCGACGGCAAAGGCGAGGCGGACATACATCCCGCTGGA
>Ga0302247_1003036_pt1 | contig 10139 bp, 7 predicted proteins | sample AAG_UR_Ile_MG_FD_193529 | JGI IMG/M metagenome (GOLD analysis project Ga0302247, IMG submission 193529) | Enriched activated sludge microbial communities from anaerobic digester in WTTP, New Holstein, Wisconsin, United States - AAG_UR_Ile | ecosystem: Engineered > Bioreactor > Anaerobic >...
GAGGCGCAGCGGCTGCCCGCGCGCCTCGTGCGCCTCCCGCGGGAGCTCGCCGCACAGGCCCTCGAGTGGTTCGAGCCGCGGCTGTCCCCGGGCGTGCGGGTGGCGATCCGCGAGGCGTTCCGGTCCGAGGTTTGTCTGCAGGATCCCGCCTGCCTGCCCGTCCTGTTGCACGCGGTCGGGCTCGCCAACCGCCAGGAGGTGCGAAGTGAACCGGAACCCCGTCAGTGACGAGACCGCGAAAAAACTGCTGCAACTGGCCCGCGACACCGTGACCGCGCTGGTCCTGCGCCGCCCGCCCCCCGCGCCCGACGCCACCGATCCCGGAATGAACACGCCCGCCGGCGCCTTCGTCACCATCAAGATGAACGGCCGCCTGCGCGGCTGCATCGGCAACTTCGAGCCCGCGCCCCTGGCCGTCATGATCGCCGACATGGCCCGCGCGGCGGCCTTCGAGGATCCCCGCTTCCCGCCGGTTACCGAGGCCGAGCTCCCGCGGCTGCACTTCGATCTGTCGATCCTGGGCCCGCGTTTTCCGATCACGCCCGAGGAGGTGGTCGTGGGCGTCCACGGGTTGTTCATCACCCGGGGCCGGCGCCGCGGCGTGCTGTTGCCCCAGGTGCCCGTGGAGTGGGGCTGGGACCGGCTCACCTACCTCGACGAGCTCTGCCTGAAGGCCGGGATCCCCGAAGGTTCGTGGAAGCTCGCGGACACGAAGCTCGAGGCCTTCACCGCCCAGGTGATCGAAGAAGCTTGAAATTTCTTTGATCGAGAATTCAGGGGAGGTGGAAGAGCGGAGGCGCGCTTACTTCGCGCTGGTGCAGCCCATCATGGTGTCGCAGGTCTGGCCGGCGGAGCAGCACGAGCACTGGGCCTCGCCACCCATGAACGAGAAACAGCAGCAGGTGTTGCCGTTGCAGTTGTTGCCGCAGGCGCCGCAGTTGGCGTTGTCAGGGGTGATCATGCCGGTCGGCATCATTTCGGTGACTTTGGTGATGGCGCAGCCGTTGGCGCAGCACTCCTCGGTGCAGGTGGACAGGCCGGGCATCAGGCCGCAGTCGTACTCGCCCTGGCAGACCTGGCCCGAGGTGCCGCAGGTGCAGTCGCCGCCCGAGCAGCCGTTGCCGGTGCCGCAGTTGTTGCCGCACTCGCCGCAGTTGGTCGTGTCGGAGGTGAGGTTGGCGCAGTAGTTGCCGCAGCAGCTCTCGCCGAAGCCGCAGGCGGTCGATCCGCACATGCACTGGCCGCCCGAGCAGGTCAGGCCGACGCCGCAGGCGTTGCCGCAGGACCCGCAGTTGTAGACATCGTTGGTCGTGTCCTTGCAGGAGTTCGAGCAGCAGGTGCGGCCGCCCGTGCACTCGGCGCCGGAGCCGCACGCGCACTGCCCGTTGAGGCAGGCGTTGGCGCCGGTCGAGGAGCAGGCGCGCCCGCAGGAGCCGCAGTTCTGCATGTCGGTGCTGGTCGTGCGGCAGGAGAACACGCCGCCGCCCACGTCACAGCAGGTCTGGTTGGCCTGGCAGGGGGCGCCGATGGCCGCGCAGGCGTCGACGCACTGGCCGTTGGTGCAGGTGCCGCTGCAGTAGTTGCCCACGGCGCCGCAGTTGTTGGGATCGGTGAACAGATCGACGCAGCCGCCGGAGTAGCAGACCTTGGGGCTCTCGCAGGGGCACGGGGAGGCGCAGGTGCTGTGCTCGTCGGTGCTGCCGATGCAGACCTTGGGCGAGTTGCAGTAGGAGGAGCAGGGCCCCGTGACGTTGTTGCCGTTGTTGATGTTGTTGATGTTGTTGGTGTTGTTGTTTTCGCTCTTCTTGCTCGACGCGCAGCCGACAACCAGAAGAACCATCGCAATCGTGAGTCCAAGGTGTTTCATGGGGGTCTCCCTCCTTTGGTAGAAAATTTGTACCACAAGAAAGCCGCCGGACAAGAAAATTTCTCGGAAATCTTTGAAGGTCGCAAAAAGAGAACGCTTGTTATTTGGCACGCCGTGTCAAACGCTGAAAGGACGGGTTCAATTCGGCTTCGTGGTCAGGGCGTGGCCGGCTCCCAGGCGGGCATGGCGGCCTTGCCCTGATAGAGGAGGGCCGAGGCGCCGCCCACCAGCGGGCTGATGTAGATCCCGGCCGGACTCGTGCCGCTGCCGTGGGATTCGTAGGCGATGAGGTTGCAGTGCGGGCTCCAGGTGGGGTTCTCGGCGTCAGGCGCGTCGCCGGGAGTGACCTGCCAGCCCTGGGAGGTGGCCACGTTGTAGACGTAGATCACACTCTGGTTGCCCACGAGCTGGGTGAAGGCCAGGTATTCGCGGTCCTCGGACCGGCACCAGCGCGGGGTGAACGTGCGGTGGGGGGTCACGAGCAGCACGCGCTGCTCGCTGCCGTCGGCGTTCATGACGTGGATCTGCGCGCGCCCGTTGCGGGCGGAGACGAAGGCCACGCGGCGCCCGTCGGGGGAGAAGGCCGCGCTCGTGTCGATGTCGTGATGGGTGGTCAGTTGCCGTGCGATCCGCCACTTGCGGGTGGTCTCGAAGTCGGCCGTGAGCAGGAAGAGGTCCGGGCTGCCGGCGTGGTCCATGGTGAGCGCGATGTGCCGGCCGTCGGGGGAGAACGTGGGCGAGTGGTTCATGCCGACCTGTGCGCTGATGCGGTGCGGCGGACGGGAGAGATCCGACGGCACGATATATAGATCCTGGTTGTTCCGGATGTGCGAGGTGAACAGCAGGTGCCGGCGGTCCGGCGACCAGACCGGGCCCTTGTTCATGGAGGCGTCGAAACCGGCCAGGATGCCGCGCTCGGCGAGGTTCCCCGCGTTGGCGGCGTCGACGGTGAGCAGGCGGATCACGCTGCGGCCGGGCCCCTGCTTCTGGACATAGGCCATGCGCGTCCCGAAGGCGGCGAACCGGCGCTTCAACAGGAACTTCATGATGTCGTTGCTCAGCCCGTCGATCAGGCGTCCCTGGCCCAGGGCGTCGAGCTTCGCGGGGATCTCGATGGTGGCGCTCCAGAGCTCGGCCCGGCGGACGCCGTGGGGGGGCGTGCGCTCGGCCAGTTTCACCGTCAGGGACAGCCCGTCGGGCTTCTCGACCGCCTCGAAGGCCAGTGCGGTCCAGCGGGGAATCTGGTCCTCGGGCTTGTTGGCGGGCTCGGCCTTGGGCGCGAACTTCTCCTGGAGCGAGAACATCGCCGTCAACTTCAGATTTCCGCGCACCCGCGCCAGGTGGGGTTCGATGCGCGCGCGGGTCTTTTCGGTGCCCTTGTTCTCGAGCACCAGGTAGTGAGGCGGCGGCGGCGGACAGAAGCAGAGCTGGTCCGGCGGGCAGTTGGGGATTGGGCACTGGACCGCGGCGGCGGCCGGGATCCAGAGCATGAGGGCCAGAAAGACGGGCAGGGAACGCATGGGACCTCCTTCAGTGGGCGCGGCGCGTCAGGGCGTCGCGTCCATGGGGGCGCCGGACTTCGCGCCGATGGTGACCGGGAAGATGCAGCCGCGCGCCGAGACGCAGCCGACGATCCGGGCCGGCGGGAGCACGGCCCCGGCCGAGGAGACCGAGTCGCGCACGGCGCCGTCGAACCGGGAGTCGCCCGAGGAAGCGAGCAGGCCGGCGAGCTTCAGGGTACCCGCCGGCGAAACGGTGACCTGGATGCGCGCGGAGAGCTCGGAGTCCTCGGGGATGGCCAGGCGCACCGTGCCCAGGCGGGCGTAGATGGCGGCCCGCACCTTCGGGCAGAACGTCGAGGTCATCTCCGACAGCGCCTCGGGGGGGCAGGGATCCTCGGGGGCGCACGGCGGGTTCAGGCAGGTGCCCGACGGGGACGTGGGCGCCATGGTGTCGGTGCCGCCCGCGCCGTCCATGTCGGACTTCTGGCAGCAGGCGGTGCAGATCTTGGGATCGGCCAGGCACGGGGAGCAGGCGGCCTCGTCCATGTAGCGGCAGTCCACCACGCTCTCGGGGACCGGTGGCGTCGCCATGGGAGACGGATCCACGGGCCTCGTGGGATCGTCGGGGCGCATCGGGGAGGTCTCGGCGGGGCGCTCCTGCGGAGTCACGGCCCTTCGCTGCGGGCGCACGCGGCCTGCGGCGGCGGCGATGTCCTTCGGATCTTCGGGATGGATCAACTCCACGGGTATGGGCTTTGGCGGCGGCTGCACCGGCGCGCCCCCCCGTGACCCCAGCCAGAACGCCAGCACGAAGAACACATGAAGCGTCGTGGTCGCAGCGACGGCGGCGGCGTTGGAGCGGGTGAGGTGGAGTCGAAGCTGCATGGTGAAAGCCCGGTCGACGGGCGACCGTCCACGGTCGCGAGTGATCGCCGGAAACATATCATACGGACCAGCGGGGGAAAACCTTCAATTTCTCACGGCTCCGGGCCCGTCCGTGTTCTCCTGGCAGTGGGGCCGTGTTCAGGCCGCGTGGATGGATTGTGGAAAAATTCCGAATCAATTCTTGAATGACGAGGACGAGGAGCTGCGGATTTCCCACGTCACCAGGCGCAGAGGCGGCCGCCCACCAGCTGGAAGCGGGCGATGAAGGCGTAAGGGGTGCTGTAGGCGGTGGAGCCGCCCGTGAGGACGCCGCCGTCGCAGTCGCTCCGCCAGGCGGCGTCGTGGAGCACGGTGCCCGAGGTGGCGTTCCAGGGGGCGGTCCCGAAGGCGGGGATGGAGACCTCGGTGATTTCGCAGTTGGTGAAGGGGGTCACGCAGGAGTAGTGGCCGTGGCGGTACTCGAACACGCCGCCGAAGACGTTGCCGTAGATGCTCTGATATTGGCCGAGGATGAGGGCGCGCCGGCCGTCGGGGGCGAACACGACGTTCCACAGACGCCGGGTGGAGAAGCGGGGCGCGTCGGAGTAGCCGTTGAGCAGCCCCGCCTCGAATTTGTAGATCGCGTCGCCCGAGGACGAGATGACCAGGGCGTAGTCGCCGGAGGGGTGGGCGTCGCAGTGGTTGCTGTTGCCGATGTTGTTGTTGCCCGGGCCGACGGTGAACTCGGGGGTGCCCGTGACCTCGGTGTAGTAGGCGGTGAACGCGCCCGACGGGCCGCCCACCAGGAAGACGCCCGGGTCACCGTAGCCGTTCTTCGCGGCCGTCATGTCCACGGCGTCGGCGCCCACGTTGCGGGCGGTGAGGATCGACGCAGTGTCGGCGACGGGATCGAGGTCGACCAGGTACAGGATGTGGTTCGAGGAGCTCGCGTTGTGGCCCAGCAGCAGCACGTCGGCGAACAGGTCGAACTCCACGGCGGTGTAGTCGACGACGGCGGTGACGCCGGTGAGCGCGAAGGGGGTCGCCACGCCGGTGGTGTCGGGCTTCACCGCGCGCCAGACGGCGTCGTCGAAGCGGTAGGCCACGCCGTGGTTGGCGGTCTGCGTGCTCATGCCGGTGATCACGGCGTAGGCGCCTGACGGGTGGAAGGCGACGTCGCGCAGGTACACGTTCGCGCCCCCGCCGGGGGACAGATCGATGGTGGAAAAGGCCGCGGTGGCCAGGTCGTACACGTGCAGCCGGTTGGTGTATTCGGCGACCACGAAGTACGAGTTGTCCGGGTGGAAGGCCACGCTCACTCCGGCGGCCATTCCGCCCAGCGGGATGCGCGCGTACTCGTAGACGCCGGGGGCCGTGTCGTCGCAGCCGTCGGGGATCCCGTCGCCGTCCGCGTCCGCAGTGTCATCGAACCCGGGGCAGCGATCGCAGCCGTCGGGGATCCCGTCGCCGTCGGCGTCCGCAGAGTCATCGAAGCCGGGGCAGGCGTCTGCGGAGTCGCATACGGCATCGCCATCGGAGTCGTCGGGGGCGTCGGCGGGGCAGGGGTCGCAGCCGTCGGGGACCGAGTCGGCGTCGGCGTCGAGGGCGTCGTCGTGCCCCGGGCAGGCGTCGAGGTCGTCGGGGACGCCGTCCCCGTCGGTGTCGGGTGTGGTGTTGTTGAAGTTGTTGGTGACGTTGTTCGTGTTGTTGACGTTGTTGACGTTGTTCGTGTTGTTGACGTTGTTGACGTTGTTGACGTTGTTGACGTTGTTGACGTTGTTGACGTTGTTGACGTTGTTGACGTTGTTGACGTTGTTGACGTTGCCGGAGTTGAACGGCTTCTCCCGGCCGGTGTCGGGGGAGCAGCCGGGCGTGAGCAAAAGGGAGAGCAATACCGTGATCAGGATCGGTCTCATGGCGTTCCTCCTGGCGCACCATAGCACATATCCGTTGGACTTCGCCCACGAATGTGGTACGGATGCCGGCCGTCATGTCCGAGCCCGCCGCTCCTCCCCCCGCCGACACCCCTTCCGATTTGGATTCCTCCACCGGGATCATCCCGGCGGATGCCGGTCGCACCTCCGAGTTGATGCGCCTGGCCTTCCCGCTCATCGTCACGTTCGTCTCCCACGTGATCATGGGAGTGGCCGACACCGTGGTCATGGGGCAGGTGGGCACCGACGAGCAGGGCGGGGTGGGGCTGGGCGCGTCGCTGTTCTGGTCGATGTCGTCCTTCGCCTCCGGGATGCTCTCGGCGGTCACGACCTTCGTGGCGCAGGCCTACGGCGCCCGAAAGCACGAGGAGGTGCGCCACCCCGTCGTGGTCGGGATCGGCCTCGCGCTGCCGCTGGGGGCCCTGCTCGTGATCGCCTCCCTCTGGGTCCCGGAGTTGATCGGCCTGCTGAACACCAACGACGGGGCGCGCCCCCACGTGGTCACCTACCTGCGCTGGATGCTGTGCGCTGCCCCGCTGTTCCTGCTCAACTTCGTGCTCATCGGGTACTTCCGGGGCATCTCCGACACGGTCACGCCCATGATCGTCACCCTCGCGATCAACGTGGTCAACGTCGTGCTCAACATCGTGTTCGTGTTCGGCTATCTCGGGAGTCCTGAGATGGGCGTGCAGGGCGTGGCGCTGGCCACGCTGATTTCGATGGGACTGTCGGTGGTGGTCTTTTTCGGCCTGTACTTCTCCCGGTCCCATCATGCGCGCTACGCCACCCGCCGCCCGCTCCCGTTCGCCGAGATGCCGTTCCGCCGCTTCCTGAAGGTCGGGCTGCCCATCGGGGTCACCTGGTTCCTCGAGAACATGGCGTTCAACATCATGTCGCTGTACATCGCGGCGTTCGACCCCGCCTCCACCGCGGCCAACACCATCGTGTTCCAGTTGTGCCACGTGAGCTTCATGCCAGCGGTGGGCATCTCCATCGCGGCCACCACGCTGGTGGGCAAGTACATCGGCGCCGGCCGCCCCGAGCTCGCCTTGCGCAGCGCGCGGCGCTCCGTGGCCCTGGCGGTGGCGTACATGGGCACCCTCGGGGGCGTCTTCCTGCTGGCGCCGGCGTTCTTCATCAGCCTCTTTTCGTCGGATCCCGAGGTCATCCGGCTGGGCGCCATGGCCCTGCACGTGGCCGCCTTCTTCCAGGTGTTCGACGCCATGGGCCTGGCCGTGGACGGGGTCTTCCGCGGCGCGGGCATCACGTTGCTGCCGATGCTGGTGCGCCTGGGCGTCATGTGGTTCCTGTTCGTGCCCAGCATATTCCTACTAGGGCACTATGTATTTGACACCGGGATCATGGCCGGCTGGACGGCCGCGCTCATCGGCCTCGCGTTGCAGGGGACGATCCTGCTCGCCGCGTTTTTTTTCACCCCATGGCAGCTGCGCGGCCGCGTGTGATTCCTTGACATTTCCCCCGGATTCTGGTGCAACGCCACCTGGACGCGCCGTGTCCGGCGTGCCCAGGAGGACCCATGGCCCCCCACGACGACGACGAACGGAAGAAGGAAGCCGAGCGCCACTACGCCACCGCCCTGACCTGGCACGAGGCCTGCCGGGGCAAGCAGGAGCTCTTCCCGCGCTGCCCCGTGCGCGGCACCGCCGACTTTTCGGTGTGGTACACGCCAGGGGTGGCCGAGCCCTGCCGCCGGATCCACGCGGATCCTGCGTCTGTTTATAAATATACAAACAAAGGCAACACCATCGCCGTGCTCTCCGACGGCAGCCGCGTGCTGGGCCTGGGCGACATCGGACCGGCCGCCGGCCTGCCGGTGATGGAGGGCAAGGGGCTCATCTTCAAGATGTACGGGGGCGTGGACGCCTTCGCCCTGTGCGTGGACGCGCCCACCACCGAGGCGATGGTGGCCGTGGGCCGGGCCATCGCGCCCTCGTTCGGCGGTATCAACCTCGAGGACATCGCCTCCCCGCGCTGCTTCGACATCCTGGACAGGCTGCGGGCCGAGCTGGACATCCCCGTGTGGCACGACGACCGGCAGGGCACGGCCACAGTCATCTTCGCGGGGCTGATGAACGCCGCCTGCGTCACCGGCAGGCGCCTGGCCGACTGCCGCTTCGTGCTGCTGGGCGCGGGCGCGGCCAACCTGGCGGTGGCCGAGCTGCTCGCGTTCACGGGAGTGGATCCCGGACAAGTCGTGTTTGTTGACCGCCCCGGCATTCTGGGTCCGGAGCACGCTCCCTACCACCCGTTGCGCGACGGCCTGGTGGCCCGCTCCAACGCCCGTGGCCGCACCGGGGGTCTGGCCGAGGCCCTCGACGGCGCCGACGTGCTCGTGGCACTCTCTGCCCCTGGTCCAGGCATCGTCACGCCGGCACATCTTCGCGTCATGGCGAAAGATCCCATCGTGTTCGCCTGCGCCAACCCCGTGCCTGAAATCTGGCCGTGGGATGCCGCGGACGCCGGCGCGGCGGTGGTGGCCACCGGGCGCGGCGACTTTCCCAACCAGGTCAACAACGCGCTGATCTTCCCCGGGGTGTTCCGCGGCGCGCTGGACGTGCAGGCCCGGACGATCTCCCAGGGCATGTGCGTCGCGGCGGCCACGGCCCTGGCCCAGGTGGCGACCGCCGAGGGGCTGCGGCCCGATCGCATCCTGCCCGCCATCGACGATCCCGCGGTGGCGCCGGCGGTGGCCGCTGCCGTCGGACTCGCCGCCATGGCCGAGGGGCTGGCCCGATGTCCCCTTTCCCGGGAGGAGCTCGTCGAAAAAGCTGAGTTTTCCTGCAACCGCTCCGCAAAAGTCATGACAATGATGTTGCGTGAAGGTCTGCTGCCCCAGCTCCCATAGGGGAAAATGGGCCACGTGGACAACACAGCTTTCCAAAGCGGCACAATTCCAGTAATATATTGGCCGGTTCTTTTGGCTCTTTGCAGAGGTTTCTCATGTTGAACAAATATTCGCTGGTGTTGATTTCCATTGTTTTCATGTCGGTCCTGTCCTCCTGTGATGAAAAGAAGGAGAAGGCCTGCGGCAACGGCAAGCTCGACGCGTTCGAGATGTGCGACCCGGGGATCGCCGGGCAGGCCGACCTCTGCACCTCAGAGTGCAAGTTCGTGTCCCACTGCGGGAACGGCCTGGTCGAGGCCGCCGAGGAGTGCGACGACGGCAACCTGCTCAATGGCGACGGCTGCACCCGCGAGTGCGTGGTGGAGCGCGGTTGCGGCAACGGCGTGCTCGACTTCACCATCGTCGAGGGTGCCCTCCACATCGAGCAGTGCGACGACGACAACACCCGGAGCGGTGACGGCTGCTCGAGCGACTGCCGCCTCGAGGGGGGCAACGGCGTGTGCGGAAACGGCCGCCTCGAGTGGCCCGAGGAATGCGACGACGGCGGCGCCGCCGACGGCGACGGCTGCTCGGCGCTGTGCGAGGTCGAGACCGGCTGCGGCGACGGCCAGCTCGAGCCGTCCCTGGAGCAGTGCGACGACGGCAACCGCGTCCACGGAGACGGCTGCTCGGCCTATTGCCGCGTCGAGTACCGTTGCGGCGACGGCACGTGCGACGAGGCCGCCGGCGAGCACTGCGAGTTCTGCGCCGCCGACTGCTGCCCCACCTGCGGCGACGGCGTCCTCGATGGCGAGGAGACCTGCGACGACGGCAACAACGTCCACTTCGACGGCTGTTCGGCGGGCTGTGACGACGAGGACGGCGTCGCCACCTGCGGCAACGGCATCTGGGAGTCCCCCGAGGAGTGCGACGACAGCAACCTGGTCGAGGGCGACGGCTGCTCCCCCACCTGCCTGCGCGAATTCGTGGTGGGCGACGGCGTCTGCGAGAGCCTGCGCGGGGAGACCTGCCGCCTGAGTCCGGCCGACTGCTGCCCGAGCTGCGGCGACGGCGTCCTGGGCGCCGGCGAGGAGTGCGACGGCAACGCCCTGGGCGGGTTGACCTGC
>Ga0302247_1003046_pt1 | contig 10114 bp, 9 predicted proteins | sample AAG_UR_Ile_MG_FD_193529 | JGI IMG/M metagenome (GOLD analysis project Ga0302247, IMG submission 193529) | Enriched activated sludge microbial communities from anaerobic digester in WTTP, New Holstein, Wisconsin, United States - AAG_UR_Ile | ecosystem: Engineered > Bioreactor > Anaerobic >...
CAGGGGATTTCCGGGATATAACTCAAATATGTCTCGCAGGGCCATCAATGTGTCTTGATTGTAGAAGGTTCCGATGTGCCTTGATATTATCTCGAGGTCTTCCTCATCGAGCTGAATGAGTGTCTTAACGACGTCTTCGAAACCGAGCTCTTCCTGGTTAACGCTTGAAAGCACAAGGAGCTCAGACTGCCAGCCGCTTATCCCTTGTGCATAAACATTTTTTAAGCCACTGCATTCGCATCCGATCCATCCTGTTTCGAACGAAAGCATCTCCTGGCATGCCGTTCTCCAGTTAAGGGGTCGACTGCTCCTGATGAGCCTTGTAAAACGTTCCTCGTCAGAGATCCATACGGAGAATCCACGCGCAAGCTCTCGGAACCCCAGCTCGGAATTCCATCCCCCGCCCAGTCCCCCTCCTGTGGCCCCCAGCAAGTACTTGAAATTCATCTCCCTCATCTCCATTACGCTGTCTCGCAGCCACTGATTGAGGTGCAGTTACTGCTTACCACAAAAATCCTTTGCCAAAAAGAGTATAACCTGGCTCTAGGCTACTCTTTGTTCTCCGGGTGTTTCCCGTGCCAGGCTTCCATCTCCAGGTCCGCTTGCCTTCGTGCTTCCAATTGTGCTCCGGACATCACGTTGACAGGGAAGTCAAACCTCTTCTTCAGCGCTTCGATAAATTCCTTCGGGTTCTTAGGTTGATGATCCAGCGGCTCGTGAATCTCGGCATCCCTCTCTTGGTTCCATGCCTTTCCGTCTTTGCTCATGCTATCTGGTCCCTCCTGTACTGGGCTGATTTCGGCACAGGGCCAATATAACGGCAATCTCTTTTGCCACTGCTTGTCTCAGTGCTGATAAGGGCATCCGGCTAATGGTTTCTACGCGATTTCTTATCCCCTTCCTTTTGAGGCAATATCGTCCTGCAGGTGACTGCTTTTACACCGCCGAAGCCGTCGTAATGCCATTCCAAGATGGGCGTTCCGCTTTCTTTCAATGTCTTTTCAAGGACTTCCTTCTGTTCCTGAATGGACATCGGCTTGCACTCCCCTGGCTCCTCCAACTCGAGCTGCAGCCATCCCCAGATGTAATGGAAGATATACCCGCATGTTGAGTTGTGAGGCCATTCGAAACCATAAACCTTCTGGACAGCCTGGATTGCCTCCGAGGCTCTCGGGTGATCCGACACCCTGCAGTAGTCCATGAATTCCCTGCAGCGACCCAAGAGAGCCCAACGGAGGTATTTCACATACCACTCTTCACTTCCGGCAGAACCGTTCCTGCCCCTCATCCAAATTCCCCAGTCGGCAATGTCCTCGATAAGGGATGGTCCAATCGGGGGTTTATCCGCAAGCAATCTCTTACCGGCGCTCAAAGACGGCATTACAGGAGCACCCCCTCTCATTGCTTCGGTGAGGCGCATTTCGATTTTCAATCTCTCTTCCCGGGGCGTTCCAGCAATTGTGTTATCGCGCCCGTTATTCCTTGATGCGGTTTTCTTGTTTTCGTTCACGCCTTTCGACCCGGTTGTCAAACCCTGCTTTTCCCCCTTTTTCATCGTTGACCTCCTGGACAGTTTTGATTTCCGACAAAAAAACCCCGCGGCAAACAAACGTCACCGCAGGGTTGACGGCTGTTTAGCACCTTGGTGAGGCGGCTGCAAGTTGCCCTAAATCGTCCCGCCGAACTGGTTGTCAAAAAACGAAAAGCCCGCGCCAAAGGCACGAGCTTCAATACTTACCCATTTGCCTTTAGCACATTTGTATAGCGGAGCAAGTAGCCATTTAAATCGCCGCTAAAAATCAATCTATACGAACTGGTTCAGACAATCAACAACTTTTAGTCGGATAGATAAAGCCGCTAAGTTACTGACGAAACGGCACATTTTGCGCTCGATTCAAATTCGGCATGTCGGTCTTTATCTAAAAAGGTATTGTGCATTCGGAGATTTATATTTATTATACTGCCCGAAATAAGCATTTAGTTGATGGGCAGGTACTTATGCAAATTTGGATGGAAATTGTGGGGACATATCCCGAGAGAGTAGGGCAATACTTGATATGCCCTATCAATACTTGCACAATAAATAATTATCCAAAATATCGAGTCATGGAAGAATTAGATGAGGGCGATTTAGTTTTTCATTATATTTTACAAAGGGCAAGTCAGAAACCAGCCGCGCTTACATCTTTTTCCAGGGTAGCGAGCAAATTTTATATTTCACGAAAACAAGATCCTCTGTGCACTTATCCCCCACCTTACAGAAAAGTAGACCTTTCACATAACCTCCCACTATCTGTGCCCATAACCTTAGCTATGCTAAAGCCGCACAGATCAGAACTGGAAAAGTTATCTAGTGAAGCTGGATTCACAAGAACCCCATTTGATAAAAACTTTAGAATTAAACAATTATATTTAGCGCGTATACCATATGGATACATGGAATTATTATCACATATATCCAAGACGAAGTTGTTCCTTGAGAGCAAGGCATAGTGAAACAATTATCTCTTTTTACTTATAGCGGAAAGCATTTGGCTCCATTCAAGCGTTCCGAGTTGGAAGTTAAAGAACCTGTTGCCCTTTCTTTGTTCTCTGGAGGAGGTGGCCTTGACCTGGGATTTTCTGCTGCTGGTTTTAAGGTCCTTTGCTCAATAGATATAGACCCATTCTCTTGCAGTACACTGCATCTCAATAACAAAAAAAGATTGTTTTTTTCTCATGTCCATTCGATACCAACTGACATAAAAGATGTCACTACGACCGTACTTCTCAATAAGGCCGACTTGGAGAGTAGCAAAATAGACATAGTTTTAGGAGGCCCCCCCTGCCAGGCTTTTTCAGTATTTGGACGCAGGCAAGGCCTCAATGATCCAAGAGGCAATTTAGTTTGGGAATATTTGAGGATTATTCGCGAAGTTAAGCCTAGAGCTTTTCTGTTTGAAAATGTTTCCGGCCTTAAGAGCATTCATGATGGCGAGCTCTATGAATCCATCCTTAAAAAACTTTCTCTTAGTGGGCTGTATGCTGTATCAGCCCATAGATACCAAGTCGCAGAATATGGGATTCCACAATACCGAGATCGAGTGTTCTTTATCGGCTCAATAGAGGGAATTGTTGTCCCTGAAATGGAGCCGACGCATGGAGATGGCCTTAAGCCATATCGCACGGTAAAAGAGGCTTTGCGGTTCTTGCCCTCCGACTGGGAAGGCAATATGGTACCCAACCACATCGGTCGTAAACATAGCAGACCCATAATTGATCGTTACGAAGCGCTCGCTTTCGGCGAGCGAGATCCAAAGACTCGTATTAACAAGTTACATCCCGATCGCCCCAGTTTCACAATTATAGTTGGTTCCGACAAAGGTGGTGGCAAGGGGCATGTACACCCTTATATTCCGCGAGAAGTAACGCCCCGTGAATCGGCACGCATGCAAACATTTCCTGATTGGTGGGAATTTAGTGGGACTGGTAGGCACGTAATAAGACAGGTCGGCAATGCAGTTCCGCCTTTGTTTGCTGCGGTTCTTGCCGAGCATATAAAAAAGATTCTATTTGGCTCGAGAAAAAAAAGGAGCTATGAAAAATTCATAGAAATACTTGGATTAGATTACTTGAGAAATGACAAATGAATAGAAGCGAAATGATGGCAGCCGTTCACTCAAAGGACACGCAGCCAGAAATGATTATTAGACGGTATGTACATTCTTTGGGATATAGGTACAGGCTTCATCGGGCTGATTTGCCAGGAAAGCCTGATCTCGTTTTTGGCCCTAAGAAGAAAGTTATATTTGTCCACGGATGTTTTTGGCACCAACACGGGTGCAAGGGTTCTCATCTACCAAAATCTAATACCGATTATTGGGAACCTAAATTGAGCCGCAATATTAAGCGCGACGCTGAAAATATGCTCAAACTTATTGATAACGGATGGTCTGCCATCATAATTTGGGAATGTGAGTTAAAAGACATGGATCTCGTAAAAAAGAAAATTAGGGACTTCTTAAGATAGCGATTAGTCCACTATGATTTTGTGGCATTAGCTTGGAGTGCTCTTTTGGTTAATGCGATTTACGACATATCTTGGGTCGGAATAGATGCTGGCCGTGAGGGGTTATGGCAAGAGCCCATATGGACACGAGTAATAGAAATTATTAGCCTACATCAGGGCGAGAAAGTATATGATCCTAATAGTCCAATCTATGCATCTTTGATAAAAGAATTCCCCAATGAAAAATGGTGCAGCCTAACCCCGGAAAAATATTTTCGGCCATTATTCAGGGATTATCCGAACTCGTGGACAAGAACAGGTGTTATTTCGCTGGACGGAAGGCTATTTCGTCTTACTTCTCTTGGCGAAAAATATCTTGACGGCTTGATCAAGAAATCGGACATATTGATCAATCTCTTCTCACATCACGCCGAATCAAATCCTGTATTGAATAAAATCGAATACCCTTTTTCTATTCTATCCAATGCGCTCCTTGTAACTCCGAGGCCGCTTACTGCAAAAGAAGTCTACTGGGTTGTAATGAAAAATTACAGGCCCGGTGAACAAATCTTCGCAGATATTTTTTCTCAGAAATGTAAATATACGCCAAAAGATCCTGAACCAACCCCTTTTAGACGCATACGCCATATGCTGCAATTATTAAGGGCGGCCGATGCAATTGAGTCATATAGGAGGGGGAATGATGTTTATTGGGGGCCGAGAGATAGCACGATATTGAATCGAATAACTCGGTTATCACTTGCGAAATAGCACCGTAGAAAGAGAGGCGGCGCAATGGCGGAAAATTTGCAAGAATTTAATCTTGTCCCCGACCCTAAAATATTAGTTATTCTTACCTACGCTTCAATGAAGCCGATCGATAGCCTGTGCGAGCTTATAGATAATGCTATCGATTCATTTAGTATAGAGCCCGAAACCACACATCCTCTTGTATTAATAGATCTGCCAACTAGAAAGGAACTGCAAAGAGGAACAGGCTTGTTACGGGTTCGCGACAATGGCCCAGGTCTGACGCTAAATGAAATGGAAAAAGCTTTGCGAGCGGGATATTCGTCAAAAGCAGCTTTTGGCACTCTAGGGCTTTTCGGTGTGGGTTTCAACATCGCTTCAGGGAAGTTAGGTCAGACGACAAAATTCATTAGTGCACGTCGGGAAGACGACTTTGCTTTTGAAGCGACTGTGGACTTACAGAAACTTCGGCGACAAGGTGACTACAAGATTATGCCCAGAAAGGCAGAAAAACCTGAAAATCTGATTCACGGGACAATTGTAGAAATAACAAATCCGTGGCCAGAGGGAAATCAAAACTATGGATTTATGCTGAAGTTAATTCAGCAAGGAATGCCGTCAATCCTTCGAACCTTAGGCCGGAGGTACGCAACCATATTAAAGAAGAAAAATATCCGCATTCAGGTCGGGGATGATACTGTCGAAGCTTTCGAACACTGCGTTTGGAGTCCCCTGCGTTATGTGGAAAGACAAAAGCATGGAAAGATATTCGCTAAATATGAATTCGACCAAGTTATTCATAGTCAAAGACGTTGTGTAGAATGCGGCAATCTCATTATCGACGGAAGTTCTGCTTGCAATCAGCCAGATTGCGGTAGCTCTTCAATTAGGACTATGGAAGAAAGGGTTTATGGCTGGATAGGAATTCAACGCTATTTGGATTTAAGCCATTTTGGCATTGATCTAATTAGAAACGGACGCGCAATCAGGACTCTCGAGAAATCAGCATTTTTTGAGTATATCGATGAAAATGGGGATCCTATTGTGGATTATCCCATCGATGATCGAACTGGGCGAATCATTGGAGAAGTCCATTTAGATCATGTGCCTGTTGATCCTGCAAAGCAGGATTTCGAAAGGAGTAGTCCTGAGTGGAGAAGAGCAATAGAGTATTTGAGGGGGGATAGTTCGCTACAACCTACAAAACCCAATGCTGAAAATAATCAAAGCATAATTTATAAGCTTTACCAGGGTTATCGCAAAGTCAGAAGCCCTGGGCAACACGATTTGTACATGGGGAAATGGCTTCCTGGTGGTCATCAGGCCGTCTTGCTAACTGGAGCAGAAGTAGACGAACTGAAAAAGAAATTTGAAAACCGTGAACCTGGATATTTCGAGGATACTGAATGGTGGAGATTGGTGGAGGTTGCTGACACAAAACCATTTACTGGTCTCAAGAAGTGCCCAGATTGCCATGCTGATTGCGTCGAAGAGGCCGAAGAATGCCCTTCCTGCGGTTATGTTTATGAAGGCAAGAATTGCCTCAATGCTGATTGCAAAGCGAGGTTGCCAAGGAGTGCAGTTATATGTCCAAAATGTGGAAGCAATCAGATACCAGTAGTACACAATCCTTGGTTATGCGAAGTCTGTCGGAATTCCAATTCGAAAGAATCGGAGTTATGCAATATATGCGGCAGCTCCAGGGGCACCCCTAATCCACTGGCTAAGACTACACTTTTATCTGCGAGTACGCTTTCTAAGGATTTTTCTATTGACACGATTACAGTCGACCTCGCTTCGGGCGATAACAGTTCTCCTCTGATACTGAAAACATATATATCAAACTCTCCTATTCTGTCTGTGGACACACTTGGCCAGAAAACGCGCCTCCCCCTTATGAGGTTTGTAGAATCTGAAATGGTGGTAGTCCTTGATCTGGGTCACCCTCTTTTTTCAATATTGAGGCTGGCTCCTGAACAAATCTTGGCATATGAGGTAGCGCAGTACATTTTTACCCTCAATCAAGGACTAGCTTCCAAGTATCCTGGCGTGCACTCAATATCCAACATAGCAACTGCCATATTAACAAAATACTGGTCGGAGAGATTGGATAGATCAGATGCAGAAACAGCGAGAAAAACCTCAGACCTTATTCAGAGAATAAAAGAACGTTTAGAGGCGACTATAGGCGATAACGGAGAAGACGTATATAAGAGCTTGAATGAAAAAGAAACAGAACGCCTAATTGTAGAAATTCTAAATAGAAAAAAAGATCCAGCAGATTTGAAAGATATGATTAAATCTGGCGAACTTGTACGATATATGTCGCCTACGGCAATTCTCTCAACTTTGAAGCGCTATCCTCAGTTATTTTTCGATGGTAACGTTTGGAGAATAAACTTCACTCAGCTAGATGTTTCAGAAACAATGTCCAAAAGGATCCAAGAAGAGATTTTGAGTAGGCATTACAACTGCTTTGAATCCATTGTCTTGTATTTAGAAAGGTCGGCGCACGAACCTCGCGAGTCATCAGTTGCTTCATTTTGCTGCGAAATACTCACCGAAAAGCTTGTGGAATAAAGTAGTGTTTATAACCAGAGAAATATTGAAAAAATGTTCATGGCAGGCATTCGAGCGTCTTATCGCAAGACTTCTCATTGTCAGGGGGTACGAGGGGGTACGCGTAGTTGGCGGCTCCGGTGATAAGGGTGCAGATATTATTGCCATCAAGAATAGGCGTCGCTGGTTAATCCAAGCAAAGCACTGGCGGAAGCCGATTGGAAAAAACATTCTGAAGGGCACAATTGAAGCCGGGCAGGCCTATCGTGCAAAAGCAACGGTCGTAGTAGGCCTGGAAGGCTTTGATGACTCTGCCAGGGACTATCAAAAATCCATTATAGCTCAGGGGCATAACCTAACGCTTTGGTCTTCTAGCGAGCTCGTTGAGCAGGCGCAAGGTCTCCAGGAGTCGGACTATTATATCGAGCCGAAAGGTGATTACCAAGACGAAGCAATTAAGGCAATCGTAGAATCCATTCGAAGGGGCTCGCCAAATAAGGGCATGGTTGTTATGGCGACGGGCCTTGGCAAGACTTTCACAGCAGCTGAGTCGATACGGCGGATACGGAAACTCAAAAAGAATTTTCGAGTTCTTGTTCTTGCCCATACTGTTTCACTTGTTGAGCAGCTTGAAAGGGCCTTTTGGCCGTTTCTAGGCCCAAGAGATAGCACTTTGGTTTGGACTCAGAATGAACCTGTGGGCTATGAACAATTAGCATCCGCTACAATGGTCTTTGCATCTAGGGACAGTGTTGCAAATCATTGCAAGTCGGGCCGCGAGCTTGATGGCTTTGATTTGGTACTGATTGACGAGTGCCATCATGCGCATTCCTCCTCCAAAGCCTATCTTCAAATCATAAACACGGCACGCGCAGGCGAACCCGGCGGCCCGTATTTATTGGGTTTAACTGCCACACCTTTTCTGGCTGACAGTACGGCGAGGCTAGAGCCAATCTTCGGCGATTACCCTTTGATAACCATCGACATGGTCTATGGTTTAAGACACGGCTTCCTTTCACAAATTGACTATCGAATGCATACGGATAATATTCGGTGGGAAGGGCTTAAAGACCTCACTGGAAATAATTTGAGTCCGAAGCAAATTAATCGTGCGCTCTTCGTTAAAGAGTGGGATGATGCTGTGGTAAATGAAATTCAAAATGCGTGGAACGAGATCAAAGATCCTAAGGCCATTGTATTCTGCGGGACAATTGAACATGCAATGATGGTCTGTAATCAGATCAATGCCCGCAGTTTTTGCAGAGCTAGTGTGATATTTTCTGGCGAATATAATGGCAAAAGACTGTCACAGCACGAAAGAAATTTACTGTTATGCGATTTTCAACAAGGGGATATAAACATAATCTGCACAGTTGACATATTTAATGAAGGTCTTGATGTGCCGGATGTTAATATAATTGTATTTAATCGCGTAACCCATAGCCGTAGAATATTTATACAGCAATTGGGTCGTGGACTGCGCATCGCAAAAGGGAAACATTCAACTTTAGTCTTAGACTTTGCACAAGACATACGCAGACTCGCTGCAGGGCTGAAATTAAAAGACGGCATTATGGTACCGCCGAAGGGAGGTGTTACCGTTTCGATAGGAAATAAAGTTGTATTCAAGCGAGTAGGAGGTGAAGATCAGAAAGCTGAAGCATTCCTGCGTGCATGGATTGAGGATGTTGAAAGATTAGAATCCGCAGGGGAAGACATTGGCATCCTTAAATTCCCCCCAGAGCTATCATGACTTACGCAAAATATTGTGAATGATACCTAGATCGATCAGGTGCTGAATGGTATAGGATGCAACTTGAAGTGTGTTATTTTTCGCTCTTTTTAATGGCTACCTCATGAAAATCAACGAATTCTACATCAAACTCTTGCTCTAGGTCACCATTCCTGGCCACGCTAAATCTGACTTTCATGGTGGCCTCAAGTTCAGGGTATTAAAGCCCTTTCCCTGTTACCGCTGAGCCATTAACCATCACACTGTATCCGTGAACCTCAAACTCAGAGCAAATTATGCCGATGGCCAAGTTCTGATCATCGTCTTCCAGTGCCCTAATACCTTCTCAACGCCAGCAATTGAAATATGCCTCATGCCACAGTTGGACATTCATACTTGCTCCATCATGACAGCGTCTAAATATCCTTAAACAATGACGCAATCAATGGTCAAGAACGCCAGGAAATTATTTTGGTGTGTCCTTCATAGGCTTTACCTGCACAAACTCGAACAGGTAAGGGCCACCGTTTTCACTTCTCTTGGCCATGCTGAATTCAGGCAGTTTGCACGCTGCGAGAAACAGGTAAAGAGCCCAGAAATGAAACTCCATGGACACACATATCTTTCTTATCTCTTCAATTGCAATACCCTCCCTCAACGGGCAGGGCACTATCGCTTGGTTCTGGTAATCATCGAGGACCGATTCGTTCAAGTCTTTGTATAAACTAAGTATATCGTCTCTTTTTCGACCAGCTATGGATCCTGAGATTGTAAGAAACTCGCACTGGTGAACCATCCACTCGTTCGTCTGTACATGGACCCTTTCAAACGCAATCCCCACAATCATTTCCGATGTGATCTGTTTCGCCAGCAAACCATATACGGTCCCGTTGTCTATCTCGAACTCGATCCAACACTTGGGAAACGGCAGCTTCACGTGGATTTGATCCGTCCTGAACATGGCCTGCGCCGGCGCATGTTCCTTCCACAGGATTTCCTCCATGAGCCTGCCGCTTTCTTTCCCGACATGGATTTTGGGGGAAGCTTCCAGGTCCGAGGCTAGTTCCTTGAAATATGTGGCAAGC
>Ga0302247_1003050_pt1 | contig 10102 bp, 14 predicted proteins | sample AAG_UR_Ile_MG_FD_193529 | JGI IMG/M metagenome (GOLD analysis project Ga0302247, IMG submission 193529) | Enriched activated sludge microbial communities from anaerobic digester in WTTP, New Holstein, Wisconsin, United States - AAG_UR_Ile | ecosystem: Engineered > Bioreactor > Anaerobic >...
GCGGCTGCGCGGTTCCATGGCAGGAACACGAATGGCCGCCGCTGCGGAGCGTCGCGGCGGGTGAAAAAAGGGGCTAACCGTTTCGGTTAGCCCCTTCGTTTACTGGCGGGGCCGATGGGATTTGAAAAACTTAAATGCGCTTTTTGAGCCTCTCACAATCACCCGCAGAAACAACGTATTAGCTTTATAAGTCAATAATATACCGTCATGACCCCTACCCTGCATCAATCACCCATTCTCACCAAAAATCACCTTGACTAACAGTTTTTGTTAGCATAATGTTAGCAAGAATTGGCCCCGAAGCCGGTTTTATTGAGGAGCACAGACCGGAATCGGACCGGTTGGGTGAAAATCCCAAATGCACCTTGTGGCCGACGGGTTTTAACCCCAAAAGCGAGTTTTCCATCCATTGACTGTTAGCATTTGTTAGCACGTTAGCGGGAGGTTAGCATGGAACGGGTGAAAACGAAAGCACGAGGCGTCTACACGCGACCCCTGACGGACGGTGACGTTGCTTACGATATAACGTACAGGAACGGGCACCGGGTGATCTTCGAGACTGTCGGAAGGAAAAGCACGGGATGGAGTGTGAAACTGGCGGCCCTCACCCGTGCCGAGAAGGTCGGGAAGGTTGCCAGCGGCGAGCCCATTCCTGACAAGCAGCAACGCAACGCCCTCTTTAGTGCCTGCGCCGATGCCTATTTCGCATGGGCAAAGGTTAACCGCAGGGCAATGGGCGAGGCCGAGGAAAGCCGCTATCGAAATCACCTCGAGCCCCGCTTCGGCAAGATGCGGGTGCGGGACATTACCGAGAGGGAGATTGACGAACTAAAAGAGGCCCTCTTCAAACGTGAGCTTGCCCCGAAGAGTATCGCCCACGTCTTGACGACGGCCCGCACGCTAGTCAACCACGGCATTTCCAGAAAGATATATTCCGGCGTCAATCCCTTCGCGAAAATCGAATTGCCGGACTTTGACAACAAACGGCAGCGCTTCCTCACGGCCGAGGAAATCAAATCCCTGCTTGCCGAACTCAAGCGCAGGAAGATGGAGCAAGTACACGACCTCACCCTTCTGTCTGCTTACACGGGTTGCCGGGCTGGCGAGGGCTTCGGGCTTCGTGCCGGGGATATTAACTTCGAGGCCGGTTTCGTGACCTTCACAAACACGAAAAACGGTGACGTCAGGCACATACCTTTAAGCGCCCCGGTGCGCGAAATGCTCAAGCGGCGAGTAGATGCCGCGAAGGGACCGGCCGAGCTGCTTTTCAAGTCTACCAAAAACGACCAGATAGCGGAACTCTCACACGCTTTCGGCAGAGTGTGTAAAAAGTTATTCAATGAAGGCGTCAAGGATAGGCGCTTCAAGGTGACATTTCACACGCTGCGGCATTCCTTCGCCTCGCACCTCGCCCTGCAAGGCGAATCGCTCTACACTCTCGCCGATCTACTTGGGCACCGGACTCTGATGATGGTTAAGAGGTATTCTCACCTGACGCAAGGGCACAGACAGAAAGCAATTAACGGGCTCGAAGAGGTGCTCAAATGAAAAGGAAAGTCCCGCCGAGAAACCAGACGGAAGAGTTGAATCGGGCCCGCCTCGAATTCCTGACGCGCAACCCTGAAGAATTCAAGAAAGTGACGGAACTGCTTGAACGGGATTTGAAGTATCGCGAAGAGCTGGCAACCCGGCTCGCCACGGTAGGCGATAAACCGAATCCAAAATTAAAGGAATCGTGGGACTTCCTGCTTGCACACTTCGACGGGCCTTTTGATGCCGAATTCGCGGCGCACATGAGCCCGCAAGCCGTCAACGCGGTATGGCGCTGGCTGGATTATTCAATGGAAGTACAGGGCGAAGCGATACCGGCGGAACCGGGAAAACCGGACGTTTTGAGTTATGAAGAATTAAAGCCGAAGGTCATGGATTGCTATGCCAGGGACGCACGGCAGATTTTTACCGAATTAACAAACGACAGACCGGGCGTCCATCTACTGCTAGGCGTCGATTTGACACGAAACAAGGGCGTGATCTTCGCAGAAGTCGAAAGGCTGGTTACTGAATACCAGCGGAAAATGGGCGTCAATGAGTTGCCCGAAAAGCGCCTCAAGTGGCTTGCGTCTGTCGATGAACTCGTGGAGGTATGGGACTTGTACGCAAAGGCCGGACAGCAACCGTCAAAAACGACATTCCGGCAGATTGCGAGAAAGGTAAAGCGCCCACTTTCGACGGTGCGGGACCAGTGGCACGCGGCGCACCGGTGGATTTACGGAACCCCTTACGACCCCGAAACCAAATACGCAACCGAAGACAAGCGAAGGAAAGCGGATGAACTCTGCGCCAAGTGCCCGCACGGTGCGAAATGCTATCGCGGTGCGGATTGGTACCCGTGCGCGGACTACCTCAGGTTGTCGGGTAAGGAGCGGAAGCGGACAGCGGTGCCCTATATAGATGAAGTCGGGTACCCCGATCCGTAACGCATAATTCACGAATAATCCGCTGAAGCCCTGGGCGATGCTCAGGGCTTTTTTGTTCCTACGGAATAAGGCAGGTGCTTATTCCGTCTTTTTCTATTGGTGAAGGGCAAGCATCACAGGTGATTTTTATGGAGGTGCAAAGTTGAACGAGAGCATCCAGAAGAAAGCGCTTTCAGCGGCAGACGTCGAGGCGATTTACGGCATCCCGACAGGGACCCTTGCAAACATGCGCTGCCAGAAGCGCGGGCCTCGGTTTTTCAAGATCGGCCGCAAGAAAGTCGTTTATTTTCCCGAAGACGTAGAGCCCTGGCTGCGCTCTTGTCCTATCGAAACCATTGATTCTCTGAAAGGGTGAAGCGCAATGAAGGAACGAATTGAGAGCATAAGGAATCGGAAGGCAGCCATTACTGCGCTGGAAAAGCACAACACGGCTGAGCGCCGGGAACTGCTTGTGGCGGGCTGGACTACGGCGGGACCCCTTGACGACGTGCTTGAAAGCCCCTGGGACCCTGCCCTTTCGCTCAGAATCGACGAAGCCGAACAGGATTGATGGATGGACAAGCAGGCTATCTCCGACCACTTCAACGGCCGCTATCAGGAATTTTTCGCAAAGTACCTGCCGACGGGGATCAGGAAAATCGGCGGCGATGAGTACCAGGCCCTTTGCCCATTTCACGATGACAAAATACCGTCTCTCAACGTCAACGCTAAGACGGGTGCTTACTTTTGCCACGGCTGCGGTAAGAAAGGTGGCTTTCTTCACTTTTACGCGAAGCTCAACGACCTGGATGACCGGCGGGACTTCCCGAAGATTCTATCCGGTATTGCTCGAGACTTCGGAATCGAGGCCGAGGAAGTCAAGGCCAAGCTCGTCAAGACCTATGACTACACGGACGAGGCAGGCCGCCTGCTTTTCCAGGTATGCCGCTATGAACCGAAGTCCTTTAAGCAGCGGGCTCCCGCAGGAAACGCGAAATGGGATTACAAGCTCAACGGCGTGCGGCGGGTCCTTTATCGCCTGCCCGAAGTCATGAAGGCCGAGGAAGTCGTGATCGTGGAAGGCGAGAAGGACGCGGACACCATATGCTCCCTGGGCCTCACGGGCACGACCTCGCCCATGGGCGCGAAGAAATGGAAGCCGGAATTCTCTGACAGCCTGAAAGACAAAGACGCTGTGCTCATATCTGACAACGATAGCGAAGGCCGGGAGCACATGGCACAGGTAGGCGCGGCCCTGCGGGGCATCGCCCGATCTATCAAGTGGATCGACTTGCCAGACCTGCCGAGCAAGGGCGATGTTTCCGACTGGGTGCAGAGGTTCCAGACTAAAGAAGAGGCGGCTGAACGTCTCGCCATGATGATCGAAGCGGCGGGACCCTACGAGGCCCCGAAGGTTCACACCCTCGAAGACGCGGTGCTCGACGTTTCCGACTATCACCGGATCGAACTTCCCCGCAAGCGCACCATTCTTCACCCCGTCGTCTGCGAGCAACAAATCATCCTCACGTCCGGCTGGCGCGGCGTCGGCAAGTCATGGTTTGCCCTGGGGCTGCTTGACGCCGCGACGCGGGGCACCTCTTTCGGCCCGTGGGAAGTTGAAATCCCCGTGCCCTGCCTGTACCTGGACGGCGAAATGGCCGCAGAGGACACCCGAAAACGAATCCGCGACCTCAACCCCTCGGGCGACAGGAAAAGCCCCCTGTACGTCTACAGCGACGCCTACGCTAACCACCTCGGCCTGCCCCGTGCGAACCTGCTTAGTGAAGTCTGGCGCACCACCATGAAGCGGATGCTGCTTACCAGGGGCGTCAAGCTGTGGGTTGTGGACAATATCGCGTCCCTAGCCTCAGGGATCGACGAGAACGCAAAAAAGGAATGGGACCCGATCAACGGGTGGCTGATAGACCTTCGCTTCGCCGGGATCACGACGGTTATTTTACACCATACCAACAAAGAGGGTGGCCAGCGGGGCACGTCGGCCCGCGAGGACAACATTGATATGAGCATCATCTTGAAGCAGCCCGCCGACTATGAAGCCGACCGGGGCGCAGACTTCATCCTCACATTCAGCAAGAGCAGGGTTTCCTTCGAAGACCTCGGGCTCCTACAGGATGTCCATTTCACACTCACGACAAACGAGGATGGCAGCCTCGCCTGGACGTGGGAACGCGTCAAGACGGAGCGCAAGGCTGAAATCCTTGCCCTGCTTGAGGCTGGGGAGGGCATCAGCGAAACGGCCCGGATCGTCGGCTGTGCAAAGTCCTACGTTTCCAAGGTGAACAGGGAGCGAAATGTGGTGAACGATTGAGGTGAACACCTTGGTGAACGGGCATAGTGAACAGTAGGTGAACGGCTAGTGAACACACAGGAAAAAGAGACAAGAAAACAAGATGTTACAAAAATGGCAGGTGAACGATTTAGTGAACGGTCCCGTTCGTTCACCAACCCCCCCGTTAGGGGGGTGAACGGTGAACACTTTGCGGGGAATAATTAAAGGAGAGGATCATGGAACGGATGGAATTTACAATTCTACTGCAACCCACTACTAAGATCGGGCGCGTGCGGTTCAATGATGAAAGCAGCACCATTTACTTCCAGACACGGCCCGGCGGCTGGGAATACGACGTTGACATGAAGAGGTGCAGGACGGCAGAGCAAGCGCTCGATTGGATTCATCAACTCAATGCGAAGTCCTGGGCGAAGCCGCACATGACTGATTTTCTCTCGATCATGTTCAGCGCCATATCGTCAACGCTGTGGTCCGGCAAAGCATAGGCGCAAGCACTGGCCGATGGTGGGGCCGGTGATTGGCCAGAGTCCCGGCCCTGCCATAACAAAGGGGGATGAAATGACGGAAGCTGAATTCATGCAGGACAACCAGGAATTGCTCAGGGCAATAGTAGAGGCGTCTCACAAGTACCGGAAAGCGGGTGATTGGGACGCACTGCTAATGCTTGCGCGTACACTCAACGCGGGAGCACAGGCTTGTTTCGAAGTCTTCTCTTTGGAGGGCTACGTCACAAAGGAGTTGACGATTAATGACGTACTCAAGCGGAATCATTGAGCAATACCGGGGGCGGGGGTCAATCGTCACAGCCCTGCGGAGAGAACCGACTCTTGGCCTCGCGTGCATTTTCGCAGAAATATTCAAGGGGGGATTCATCAGTTTTGAAGAGGTGGAATCGTGGAAACTAATTTGACATGCCGGGTTTGTGGGCAACCGTTCATCGGTAGACCAAACAGGGCGTTCTGCTCGATCAGGTGCAAGCGGGACGTTGAACGGCGTCGGCGCTATTTCGACCAGATCGGGCTCTATATCGAAACGTGCGAGCGATACGCGGCAAACGAAGCCCTGCCGGAAAAACTCCGGGAAGAGTGGCGGCAGCGTGCCGAGGGTGCCCGGCAGCGCAGGCAGGAGCGGTTCGGATCGAGGCCGTGAAAAGATAGTTGACACGTATACTATTAGTGTGGTAATGAATATAGACCGACGTTGCAGAAAATTGCATATTGCACCCGTAAGGGTTCCAGGCGGCCGAGTTTCGCACGGGACCCCGAAGGGCAGCGGGGCCGAAGCGCTGGCCGAGATTCAGGGCATGGCCTCCGAGGTGCGGAGAATGACGGTGCGCCGTCATATCTGAACCATTCGGGGGGCGATGCCCTTTTTGTTGGTTTGGTCCCCAGCATTAAGGGCACGCCGCCTCGGAAACCTTGTGAGGGCAATACAAACGAAGGATGCAAATTAATGGACGCAAAAGAACTTTCCTTTAAGAAGGTGTTCCCGGGGCTGAGGCTGGACGGCAGGCCCGTGCGAGATTGTGAGTGGAAAGAGTTGCACGAGATGCGCAGCGAGTTTATGAAGGCGATGGAAAAGCACCTCGAGAAAATCGAGAAACGGGGCGACGGCATGACGGAAGCGGAAGCCGAGGCTTACGAAGTGGCCGAAAACGTCGTCCGTACCATTCAGCGGGAGATGGACACCCGCGAGGCAGACGGTGACAAGGGCCCGCGCCTCGTGCGTATCGGTGGCAACGGCAAGACAAGGAACGCCACGAGGACCGGGGGTGAACTCCGCAGCGGCGAAGTGGGCCTTCGTCCCGAAGAACTTTTCGGCCCGGGCGACATGGGACCTTATCAAAGCCGTGACGACTTTTATGCCCATGTGCTCGCGAACCAGGCCCCCGAGGCCCGCAACATGGTTGAAGGCATCGGATCACAGGGCGGTTTCACCGTGCCGAGCCAGCTCCATCGGGAGATTCTCAATTCGGTTTACGAGGAATCCGTCACGGTGCCCTTCCTGCGGCAGTTTCGCATGGACAGCCTGAGCCTCGCGATTCCCATGTGGGACAGCGAGGACCGCTCGCAGGGCGGCATTGCATCGTTTGAAGGCCAATGGATTGCAGAGGCAACGGATGCCGACATCAAGACGCCGAAACTCAGGCTTGTCACGCTGACGGCTCACAAGATGATGGTGCTCACTCGGGTTTCGCGGGAGTGTATCAACGACAGCCTGACCCTCGGCCAGCAACTCCAACCGACGCTTGTCAGGTCCCTTGCGTACACGCTCGACGCCGCAATCATCGGAGGTTCGGGTGTTGGCCGTCCGCTCGGAATTATCAATTCCCCGTCGCGCATCCAGGTTGCGCGTGCGGTTGCGAATCAGATTTCTTACACCGACATCTGCAACCTGTATGTCCGGCTGCACCCCGGGTTCCTCAAGGGTGCCCGCTGGCTGGTTTCGCCGTCGGCTGTGGCGCAGCTCTTACAGATTGCCGACGCTGGCAATAACAACCTGTGGGTCCCGGCTGCCGGGCCTGCCATTCCCCCGACGCTCCTGGGGCTGCCTGTGGGCATTTCCGAGAAGTGCTCGGCGCTCGGCTCCGAGGGTGACATCATCCTTTGCAACCTGGGGCAGTACGCTTTCGGTTTGCGCGAGGACTTCATTGTCGAGCGCAGCGACAGCGCCTATTTCGCCTCGGACCAGGTTGCGTTCCGGTGCGTCTGCCGCTGTGACGGCCACGCGCTGATGGATGCCCCTATCACGCCGGTGAGCGGTTCCACGTTATCGTGGGCCGTGACGCTGGTTTAAGGGGGTGACGCTATGAGTGGAAAAATTGTTGAATACAACAAAATTGACTGTGAAGTGCTCGGCATTTCGAGCGCTGCGGGGGCAACCTCGCAGGCTTACGACATGCGCGAGTTTCCGCAGGCTGCGGTGCTTGTGGCCGTCGAGGGCAGCTATGCCCCCGGCGTCACGATTGACTTGATGGAATCCTCGGCCGCAACGGCGGCCGGTTCCAGCGCTGCGGCAAGCAAGGCGGGCCTCGTTATCGGCGGGACCGCAGCAACCTATATCACAGGCGGCGGCGTGCGCAAGATGACGCTTACGATGGGCACGGCAAGCACGGCCGATGAGTATTTCACGCTGACGGCCGGAACGGTGACGAAGAAATTTACATACACGACAAGCACGGCGGCATGGGCTGCCGGTTCCACGCTCCAGACGGCAACGAACCAGTATTTCGGCTCGACGGTTGGCAGCACCGTCAACGCGGGGATTCAGGGTTCGCTTGATTCCCTTAAGACGGCGATTGAAAGCACGCTCGGTTTCGCCGGGACGCTTCTTTGCAGCACGCCGACGACAGGGACGCTCACGGTTGAGGTTGCGGATTCGGCGGCCGGTGCTCTCGGCCTGACGGCAACGGCCGTTATGACGGCGCTTGTGAACCAGGCCGTGGGATGCTTTGACCTCAAGGCCGATGCCCTCTCGACGGGCAAGCGATATATCGCGGCGAAGGTTTCCACGGCAAGCACGGCCTGCCGGGCCGCCGTGACGCTGATTCGCGGAGGTGGCAGGTACATGCCGGCCGCAAACGTGAAATATAAACTTTCAAGCTGATTCCTGCGGTTGGCCGGTTTATGGTTTGTCCGGCCAGAAGGGCCGCTCCGGTTCCCGGGGGGTTGACCTCCCCCGGGGCCGGGGCAATAAAAACATCAATGGAGTGCATCACGCTATGCAATACGAGAAAGCCATAGTTGACGCGGACCCTGCAATGCGCTCATACCTTGCCTGGGTCAAAGAGACACGGGGCGTTGAACTCACCCCCGAGGAAGCGCTTGCAGAAGTGCGGGCACGCATTGACGGTGCAAAGCAACCCAAGCATGACACCTTGAGGCTGCGCATGCGGCGTCTTGCGCTCCTGCTTGCATAGGGACATTAAAACAACGGGAGGGCATCCCCCGTGCCTCTCCGCGCCTCCTCCCGGGGAGGCCGGGGGTTCAATAATGAGGACAAAACGAAATGGGATGCTGCACAAAACAAAAAACTCGTTGGATGCCTTACGTTGAATTCTTCGCGGCAATCACGGCCGGGACGTTGCTCGGCCTCATCGTCGTGGGATTGTTCCGAATCTTTTGAGGACATCCTGGGCGACCTTGAAACGGGCGAGGCCCGGTTATGGGCCGCCGTTATCCTGACGGCATGGAAAGATAGACGCTGGCGGTATTTCCTCGACCCCGGGAGCACGTTCCCGCTCGCGGCGGTATGCTGCGGGGGCCGTGAGGGCGGCCGTAAAGGCCCGAAAACGAGGTTGACAGGCACACAGGCTGTGTTACAATAAATACGCTGAAAATTTGACCGGGAGGCCCGCCGAGATGAGGCCGTTTTTGTATCTGCAAGACAACCGAAAATGTCCCGTGGAATCCGTAACCCGTGAGGGCCGGAAGGTGCGTTAAGTGCCTCAGCAATTCCACGGGCGTTTTTTTATCAGAAAGGAGAGAGGGCATGTACGCGACGGAGTATCACAAACGGCGGCTGGGCAGGCTCTTGAAACAGGGCGATGCATGGATTGAGGGCAAGACAAGCGGCGGCAATCGTTGGCCGGACCCTCCGCATTACTGGGTTGTCACAGACCCGACGCGGCAAGAGGTGTACCACGTTCCCGTCGAGGACCGGCCGACCTGGGGCCGGTATGCAAGGGGGTGAGGGCATGAGCAAAAGGTCGGAAAAAGAACGTGAGCGGATAGCATACCATGAGGCGGGGCATGCGGCGTCTTGCGCTCCTGCTTGCATAGGGACATTAAAACAACGGGAGGGCATCCCCTGCGCCTCCCTGAGCCTCCTCCCCGGGGGGCCAGGGGTTCATATACGGAGCACGACAATGCACGACACAGGACCCTCCAGAATCGACCAGGACAAGAGAACTCCCTGCGGTGCGGGTGAGGATAAGGGCTTTAACGCTGACGCTTTGCTCCAAAAAGAAGGTTTCGTTTTTGAAAGGCAGATAGGAAGCCACAGGTCTTACTCGAAAAAGGGAATCAACCGGCCGGTTGTTATTCCGGTGTACAAGCAAGTCGATCCTTTCATAATTCGCGGTTTGATAAGAACTGCCAGAATGACAAGAGACAGGTATTTTGAGCATCTAAAACAATGCAGATAAAAGCCGGGTTGAATCCGGCTTTTTTGCTCCGTTAGCAAATCGTTAGCACATAGAAAAAGGGGTTTCGGTAAGTACCCGAAACCCCTTCTCTTTTACTGGCGGGGCCGATGGGATTTGAACCCACGCCCTCCGACGTGACAGGCCGGCGTTATAACCAAGCTTAACTACGACCCCGCATTGTGACCGCTA
>Ga0302247_1003054_pt1 | contig 10095 bp, 7 predicted proteins | sample AAG_UR_Ile_MG_FD_193529 | JGI IMG/M metagenome (GOLD analysis project Ga0302247, IMG submission 193529) | Enriched activated sludge microbial communities from anaerobic digester in WTTP, New Holstein, Wisconsin, United States - AAG_UR_Ile | ecosystem: Engineered > Bioreactor > Anaerobic >...
GACGGCAACGGCGTGGGCGACGAGTGCGACACCGACAACGACGGCGACGGCGTCCCCGACGAGGTGGACAACTGCCCGCTGATCGTCAATCCCAACCAGGAGGATCTGGACACGGACGACCTGGGTGACGCCTGCGATCCCGACGACGACGGCGACGGCGTGAACGACGACGTCGACAACTGTCCGGTGGACGCCAACGCGGACCAGCTCGACCTGGACGACGACGACCAGGGCGACGTCTGTGATGCCGACGACGACGGCGACGGCGTGAACGACGACGTCGACAACTGCCCCGAGGACGCCAACCCCGGCCAGGAGGACCGCGACTCCAACGGCATCGGCGACGCCTGTGACGCGGCCCCGGACGGCGACGGCGACGGCGTGCCGGACTTCGAGGACAACTGCCCGCTGGTCCCCAACGAGGACCAGGCCGACGAGGACGAGGACGGCACCGGCGACGTGTGCGAGGGCGACCAGGACGGCGACGGCGTCGCGGACGAGGACGACAACTGCCCCGAGGACGCCAACCCGCTGCAGACCGACCTGGACGGCGACGAGGCCGGTGACGCCTGCGACGACGACATCGACGGCGACGGCGTGCTCAACGACCCCGACAACTGCCAGTTGGTCGCCAACGAGGACCAGACCGACACCGACGAGGACGGCGAGGGCGACGCCTGCGAGGGCGACCGCGACGGCGACGGCGTGGCCGACGAGGCGGACAACTGCGTCGACGTGCCCAACGCGACCCAGGACAACCTGGACGGCGACGCCCAGGGCGACGCCTGCGATCTCGACGACGACGACGACACCGTGAACGACACCGCGGACAACTGCCCGCTGGTGGCCAACACGGATCAGGCCGACACCGACGCCGACGGCATCGGCGACGCCTGCGAGGACGAGGAGCCCGCCGTGCGCACCCTCGACGGCGACTGCGGCTGCCGCACGCCGGCCTCCAACACCGGTTCCGGGCTGCCGGCGATCTCGCTCTCCCTGCTGCTGGGCCTGTTCCTGGTCCTGCGCCGGCGCAGCGTCGGCCGCCGCTGATCATCAGGAGGCTGCGACGATGCTCATCCCCCTCCGCAATTTCAAGCGAATGGCCGTCGGCCTGCTCTCGGCCGGCGGTGCCTTCCTCCTGGCCGCCTGCTACGGGCCCCAGCGCACCCCCGTGGGCCCCGTCAGCGGGTCCGTGCGCGACAGCGGCAGTGGCGGCCCGCTCCCCGGCGCCCGGGTGTGCGTGTTGCCGCGGGGCACCAGCGAAAAACGGCAGGGTCCCTGCGTCGACGCCGACGACCAGGGCGCCTTCACGGTGCCCCGCTTCCAGGCCCTCACCGGCCCGGGCGCTCCCGAGATGGAGGTCTGCGCCACGGTAGAAGCCGCCGCCCCCGACGCCAAGCCGCGCACCCGCTGCGTCCCCTACGACCCCCAGCTCTCCGGCAACACGGTCATCGACTTCGTCAACCTGCGTTGATGCTTACAACCTGAACGTCGCCAGGTATTCCACGTTGCCCGCCGGACCCGTGATCGGGCTGCGGACGGGGCCCTGGGGCTCGGTGCAGCCCAGGGCGGCGACGGCGGCCATGATGTTCGCGACCGTCTCCTCGCGCAGGGCCTCGTCGGTGACCACGCCGCCCTTGCCCACCTTGCCCTTGCCCACCTCGAACTGGGGTTTGATCAGGGTGACCACCCGGGTGCCGGCGGGCAGGAGCGCCTGGAGCCACGGCAGGACCTTGAGGATGGAGATGAAGGAGACGTCCATGACCACAAAGGTCGGCGGGGGCGTGAGCCGCTCGGCGGTGACGTCCTTGATGTGGGTGCGCTCGTGGACGCCCACCCTGGGGTCGGTGCGCAGGCTCCAGTGCAGCTGGCCGTAGCCCACGTCCACCGCGTGGACGAAGGCCGCGCCGCGCAGCAGCAGGCAATGGGTGAAGCCGCCGGTCGAGGCGCCCACGTCCAGGCAGACCAGGCCGGTCACGTCAAGGCCGAACGCGTCCAGCGCGTGCTCGAGCTTGAACCCGCCGCGGGAGACGAAGGGACAGTCCGCGGGCTGCGTGACGGCCACGCTCGCGCCCTCGGCCACCTGGGAGGCCGGCTTGGTGATCACCAGGCCGTTGACGGCCACCTTGCCCTCGGCGATGAGGGCCTGGGCCCGCTGGCGGCTCTCGGCGAGCCCGCGGGCGACGAGCACCTGATCCAGGCGGCGAAGGCCGGACATGGCTACTTCAACTTCTCCAGGACCGGATAGGTGGGCGCGATGTCCACGGGGATGTCCTTGAGTCTGCCGATGATCTTCTTCACGGTGAGGGGCACCTCGCCGTACTTCTGCTCGAAGGCGGCCGCGGCCGCTGGGTCGCCCGTCGTCTGGATCTTCAGGATCTCGGCGACGAAGTCGCGGCAGGCCTGGGGCATGCGGTCGAAGGCGACCGTGACGGTGAGGGTGGCGGGGTCCAGGGCCAGGGCCTTCTGCTCGAGCAGGTAGTTGAAGGCCATCAGGTTGGCCTTCCCGTGGGCCTCGTCCGCGCCGAAGCGGATGCTGCGGAAGATCGAGGCGACGAAGGTCACCTGGCCGGCCCGGAGCGCGGCGTCGGGGACGCGGCCGGTGCGGGCCATCTCGGCGAGCCCCACGAGGGCGCCGACGTCGGCCTTGGCCTCCTCGTTGGCCGCGTGGTGCTCCTTCAGGAGCGTGCGCACCTCCACGTTTTTACCGTTGACCTTGACGAACGCCGGCCCCAGCCCGTGGAAGAACTCGTGGTAGAGCGTGTGGGTGAAGAAGGCCTCGAAGGTCACGTGCTCGAGCTGGGCGGGGTTGAGCACGGCCTTGGCCACGGGCACGAGCACGGCGTCGAACTTGGCCTGGGCGACGTTGCGGAACAGCACCAGCTTGAAGCCCTTCTGGCGCCGGACCTCCTCGTCGTTGGGGAGGTTGAACGCCATGGTCTGAACCCCCGCCCGGGTGTCGCCGGCCGAGAACAACTGGTTGACCACCACGATGGGCACGTCCCGGCCCCGGGCGGTGCGGAACTTGGCGTCATAGGGCAGGGCGGCGTCCAGCTCCTTGCGCCAGGAGCGCAACTGGGAGAGCTTCTCGGAGTACTCGCGGTCGATCAGGTTCACGAAGGCCTCGTAGGCGGCCTTGTAGCCCATCAGGCCGTCCTCGTAGACCTCGTAGGGCCCGATGAGGAACTCGACGGGGCCCTTCACGTCGAGCCAGGCGAGGTCGCTCTCCCGGTAGAGGTCGTCCGTAAGGGCCTTCGCCCGCAGCGTGAGGTAGCGCCGCAGGGTCGGCTCCTTCGTGAGCTTCGCGGCCTCCTCCAGGGCGGCGACGGCGCGGGCCAGCGGCTCGCGGTAGCGCTCGTGGTAGGGGGTCGAGACGAAGGCGCCGTCCTGGCGGCCGATCACCGTGTACAGCGACTTCAGGTCGTCGAGCTCCGCCTGGAGCTTCATCCGCTGGCCGCGGTTCTTCTCGGTCTCGAGGGCGGCCTCGAGGGTGGCCAGGTGCGTCTCGAACGCCTCCCGCGTGATCCCGGCCTCGTAGAAGCCGGCGCCCAGGGGCTTCTTGGTCTTGCCCCAGAACGGCTTCTGCTCCCCCAGGCGGTCCCAGGGACCGGCCATCCGGTCGAAGTAGTCCAGAAAGGGCTTCTGCTTCGGATCCTGCTCGACGGCCTGGGCGATCGCCGCGCGGGTCGCGGGGTTCTCTGGGCTGACCTGGAGCAGGAAGATTTCGTCCATGGCGCGGGCGGCCTCGACGAGCCGGGCGATCACCGGGACCAGCTCGGGGGTGAGCTCCTCCTCGGGGTAGCCGAGGACCACCGGATGGAGGCGGGCGAGGCCGGCCTGGACCTCCTCGAGGGTCATCACGTCGGACTTGGGCTTGGGTTTCACGACTTCTCCTGGGGGCGGGCCGCCGGGCGCGGGAGCGGGGTTCGCGGGGACCACCAGCATCGGCGGCGGCGGCAGATCCACGGGGAGTCCAGCGCCCTCGTCGCGGGGCGGCTTCCCCGAGCAGGAGACGGCTGCGGTCAGCAGGCAGACGGACAGGATGCGTCGCATGGGGGTCTCACCTTCTTCCGGGACGGATGTAGCGTGAAACGGGGCTGGAGGGAAGGGAAAAACACGCGGCGGGGGTCGTCGCCAGACGACCGGGGGACGGGATCCGGGGAGCCTAGAGGCCGCCGGTGGTGCCGACGAACTGGCAGGGGGAGTAGTCCTCGGGGGGGAGGTCCTTGGCCTGCTCGGGCTTGGTGTCGGGCGTGCGCTTGTAGGACAGCGCCTGCTGGAGGGCCGGCGTGAGCTGGACGCGTCCGGCCTTGACGATCTTGATGCACTGGTCCTTGATCACGGTGTCCAGGGCGAACGAGCTGCGCGCGGAGATGGGGCTGACGGCCTCGGCGGTTTCCTGGGCGTCGAAGTCCTCGCGGGAGGGCAGGCGGCGGTTCTCGAGGATCATGACCTTGAAGACCTTCTTGCCCAGGACCTCGTCCACGACGACGCGGGGCAGGACCTTCCCCGGGGTCTCGAGCTTCCAGAGCTCGGTGGCGAGCTCGCGGGTGATCAGGCCGGGCTGGCCCTTGAGGGGGTTGACGGGACCCTCGGTGAGCAGCTCGGGCATGCCCTCGACCTGCTCGGGGGTCTTGCCGGCCACCAGGGCGGCCAGCGCGCCGTCGGCGGCGGCCTGGGCGGCGGCCTCGGCCTTCTTGCCGGCCAGCAGGTCGCGGGCGGCCAGGCGGACGCCCTGCTCCTTGGTCAGTTTGCCGCCGCTCTCGGACTGGGCGACGTAAAGCACGGCGCCCTCGTCGGTGAACAGGGGGCCCTGGACGGTCAGCAGGGGCTCGCTCCACACCTGGGCCAGGGTGGTGGCGTCGATGGTGGCGGCCTCGGCGGTCATGCCCAGGTGGCCCAGGGAGGCGAAGCCCTCGGGCATCGGGGCGTCGGCCTTCACGGCGGTCTTCGCGGCGTCGAGGCTGCGGCCCAGCTGGCCCAGCGCGAACGCCTGCACGGGGAGGGCGGCCTTCAGGCTCTCGAGGTCCTGCTTCTCCTGCTTGCGGATCTCGGCCAGCAGGGCGGCCTCGACGGGGAGGGCGGCCTTGAAGACGTGGCGGGTCTTCGGGGTCTCGGCGTACTTCTTCTCGTCGACGCCGTAGGCGGCCTCGGCGGCCTTCTTGCCGTCCTCGGTGGCGAGGAAGGCGTCGAGCTCCTCGGCGGTGACGGTGCCCTTGTCGAGGTAGGCCTCGGGGGCGAAGCGGGCGGCCTTGAAGGTGATCTCGAGGTACTCGTTCTGGTAGTTCATCCAGCGGGTGCGGGTGGAGCCGGCCAGGCCGAACAGGAAGGCGTCCCGGTAGGCCTTGGCGGTCATCTCCTCGACCTGGATCTCGAGGAAGCGCTTCTCGTCGGGGATGCCGACCTGGTGGCGGACCCAGTTGCGGAAGCGGGCGTAGTTGAACTCGCCGGGCTTCTGCGTTTTCGGATCCACGGGCCACGCGCCGAACACGGTCAGGGGGACCTCCTGCCCGAAGACGATGATGCGGTTGTGCAGGATCATGTCCTCGGCGTCCTTGACGGTGAAGCGGATGCCGTTGGCGCGGGCCATTCCGGCCAGCAGCTTGCGCTCGATGATCTTGTCCATGGCGAAGCGCACCAGGGTGAGGCCCTCGGTGTCGCGGATCAGGTTGCCCGCCATCGCCCGGGCGTACTGCCATTCGGTGAGGCTGACGTCCTGTCCGTCGACGGTGGCGATGACGTTCTCGCCGCCGCAGGAGAGCTTGTTGGCCGCGGGGCCGAACGAGATCACGAACGTCAGGATGATGACGCCGAGGACCGCATAGACCATCAGGGAACGGCTCTTGGTACGCATGAATTCGAGCATGACTTTGACTCCTTGCGCCTCACCGGGGCTCGCTTGACCGGCTCCTGGACTCCAGGCCGGGTGCGTCTCCGGGCGCATCACGGGCGCCAAATATAAGGGAGGACCGGCGGAGAATCAATGGAAATCTACCATATTACGAACCACCCCGACCACCTCACGATTTCGATGCGACGGCCCGGGTCATTGCCCGGTGCCAGCAGGGGCCCGAGGACAGAAAACCATTGACAGGATCGCGGGATCGGACTTGGATGGCGACCATGACGCGGGCGCCAATATTATTTACAATATGCCTACTTTCCCTCGCCGGGATCTCCTGCGCCGGCGGCGGCGCCGGCGGGGCCGGCCTCTCGGCGGTGGCGATGGACGGCACCCTCACCCACGCGGTGCTGATCCTGGAGAACCCGTCCCTGCGGCCCCTGGCGGTGACCCTGCGGCGCCCGGGCTTCTTGCGGGAGTTCACCGTCCCGCCGCGCTCGGCGCTGCGCCAGTTGGTGCCCGAGGGGCCGCTCCTGGTGCTCTGGGGGGTGGGCCGTCGGGAGGTGTTGCTGCGGGCCGGCACCCGGGGCACCCTGCGCCTGGACGTGACGGAACCGACGATTCAATAGGGGATTTCGGCGCAGACAGGGGGCACGCACGTTCCGGCGGTCTGCGTGAACTCGCAGATGGCGCCGTCTCGGCAGTCGAGGAGGCAGGGCTCGCCCAGCCCGGGCATGGGCACGCAGAGGAGCGCCCCCCCCTCGCCGGCGTTCACGCAGGAGCCTGACGGTCCGCACTCGTTGCCGTCGTCGCAGGCGCCGCCGGACGGGACGTGGGCGGCGCACAGGTTCAGCGCGAACTCGCAGTAGTTGCCCGACAGGCACTGGGTGTCGTTGGTGCAGGGCTCGCCGGCACCGACCCGGGGCTCGCAGGTGTTGGTCCCGTCGGTGTTGAAAGCGCAGCCCAGCCCGTCGGCGCAGGCGTGGTCCCCGCTGCCGCAGGCCTCTCCCAGGGTGGGGAGCGGGCCGCACACGTCCCCGAGGCAGGCCAGCTCCCCGGCGCACACGAAGGGACCGCGCTCGTCCATGGCGCAGGGCTCGCCCAGGACGGGCAGGGCGGCGCAGCTCCCCTCGATCGGGTCGCAGGCCAGCCCCGGCGCGCAGCGGACCCCGTCGGCGCAGGCCTCGCCAGCGGCGGGCAGCGCGACGCAGGTCCCGCCGTCGCACCAGGCGCCGTCGTCGCAGTCGTCGCCCCCACAGGGCTCCCCGAGGGCGACCCGGGGCACGCAGAGCCGGGCGTTGGAGGCCACGCACGTGGCCTGGGTGCCGCAGGCCTCGGGGGCGTCGCAGGGCCCGTCGGGGAGGGCGCAGGTGTCGGCCAGGCAGCGCAGGCCCGGCTGGCAGTCCGTGTCCGGGCCGCAGGCGCCGCCGGCGGGGCGGGGCAGGGCGCACGCGCCGTCGATGCAGAAGAGGGAGGGCCGGCAGTCCCGATGATCGACACAGGCATCCCCGGCGGCGCCGGCGACGCACCGACCGGCCACGCCGCACACGAGGCCGTCGGCGCACACGCCCTGGCAGACTTCCCCGGCGCCGGGCACCTTCGCCGCGCAGCTCCCGTCGTACGGGGAGCACAAGCCGCGGCCGTCGTCACAGGAGATGCCGGGGATCGGGCACACCTCGCCGGGCCGTGTGTCGACCGTGAGGAGCTGGACGCAGCCGGCGGGGAGCGTCTCCTCGGGCATTTCGCGGCCGCAGGAGGCCAGAAGCGGGCGCCAGGCGTCCACGCAGCGGGCCGCGGCGCCGTCGCACCAGCGCAGGACGCCCGACTCCAGGTCGGCCCTCCAGGCCTCCAGCCGCGCCGCGCAGCGGGCGGTCCAGTCCGCCCGGCAGGTCGCGGGGTCGGGGAAGTCCTGCAGCGCCTGCTGGCAGTCGCAGGCGAAGGCGGCGTCGCACACCGCCTGGGCCATGGGCTCGCAATAATGATCCATGGCTTTTGTCAGTTGGACGTCGGCGTCGCCCCCCGGGCACAGGGCCTCGGGCGCGGGCGCGTCCTCACAGGCGGGGAAAAGGAGCAGGGACAAAAGCAGGACGGGCAGGGTGAGTCGGTTCATGCGGACCTCCGGCGCAGGTCGCGCCGCGAGGCCGCAAGGTAGCAGAAGGCGGGCGCGGTGTCTTCAATTCTTATTGCATCCGGGCCGCACTTCCTCTACCGTTTCGCCCAGTCCAGGAGGCCCCATGCTGACATCCCTGCTGCTGTTGCTGTCCCTCGCCGGGGCGCCGCCCACGGTCGGTGAGCGCCTCGCCGCCGCCGACGTCCCCGGGGCCGACGTGGTCATCGCGCACCACGAGGTGCGCACCGAGGTGAAGCCCACGGGGGCGTCCACCGTCCTTGAGAAAAAACTATACAAGGTCCAGACGCTCCAGGGCGCGGCCCGGCTCACCGCCCTGCGCTTCGACGTGGATCCCAACACCAACGCCGTGGACCTCGTCTCGGTCAGTTCGTGCCATCCGCGCGGTGCCTGCACCACCGTCACCCCCGTGGTCACCGAGGTGCCCCAGCCGGCGGGATGGATCCTCTGGCGCTTCCGCATGAAGATCCTGACCGTCCCGGCGCTGGAGCCGGGCATGGGGCTGCAGGTTGTCACCCGGAAGCGCGGCTTCCTCATCGCCTACCTCGGGGACGACGGCGAGGAGTTCATCCCGCCCATGCGCGGTCATTTCTACGATCAGATCCTCTTCGGCGACGAGCCGTATCCGACCGTCGAGAAGGAGTACATCCTGAAGATGCCCGCCGCCATGCGGATGCATGTGCGGGAGTACAACGGGCCCATCACGTCTTCCTCCACGTACACGACCCAGGAGACCACCCACCGCTGGGTCATGCGCGACCTGCCGGCCTTCGAGCGCGAACCCATGGCGCCGTTCGAGTCCGACGCCCTGCCCAAGGTGGTGCTCGCCACGGTGCCGGACTGGCAGGCCAAGAGCCGCTGGTTCTTCGAGGTGAACGAGAAGCAGTTCGAGGCCACGCCCGAGATCCGCGCCAAGGTCGCCGAGCTGCTCCGCGGCGTGACGGTTAGTGAGCAGAAGCTCGCCGTGCTCACCCGCTGGGTGGCCAACAACATCCGCTACCGCGGCTTCTCTATGGGGAAGGCCGAGGGCTACCTCCTGCACAGCGGCGCCCAGGTGTTCGAGGAGCGCGCCGGTGTGTGCAAGGACATCGCGTCGATGCTCGTCACCATGCTGCGCGCGGCCGGCTTCAAAGCCTACGCCGCCATGACCATGGCCGGCGCGCGCGTCGAGGCCGAGCCCGCGGACCAGTTCAACCACTCGGTCGTCGCGGTGCAGAACGACGACGGCACCTTCACCATGCTCGATCCGACCTGGGCGCCGCTTGACCGCTATGTCTGGAGCCCGGCCGAGCACGAGCAGCACTACGTCATCGGAACTCCCGGGGGCCGCGGCCTCGAGATGATCCCGCCCAGCCGCCCCGAGGACAACCTGCTGCGCTTCACCACCGCGGTCCGGTTCAAGGATTCGAAGACCCTGGCGCTGTCCTCCCGCATCGAGGGGCGCGGCACCACGGACTCCCAGCTGCGCCGCGCCATCGGCTACGCCCCCGTGGCCGAGCGGGACGCCCTGGGCCTCGAGTTCGGGCGCCGGCTCTCGCCCGCGGCGAAGGTCAGCCGGTTCACTTGGACCGACCCGTGGAAGTTCGACGCCTTCGTCGTCTTCGCGGCCGAGGTGGAGACACCCTCCCCCTGGCACCTCGACGGCGTGCGCTTCACCTGGACGCCGCTGGCGCTGCGGGCCCTGCCCGAGTACGACCGGCTGCTGCCGCAACTGCAGTTGAAGCCCAACCCCGCCCGGCGCATGCCGGTGCTGCTGCGGTCCAACGGGGTGGTCGAGCTCGAGGAGACCTTCACCTCGGATGAGCCGCTGACGGTGCGGAACCTGCCGGCGGCGGCGCCGCTGCGCACGCCCGTGGCCGAGCTCACCTGGAGCGTCCGCGTCGAGCCGCGCCGCGTCCGGTTCACCGCGCGGCTGGTGCTGCCCCAACGGCGGGTGCCGGCGGCGCAGTACGGAGCCCTGGCGGACACCATCGCCGCGTTCGCGCGCCTGGACCGGCTGCGGGTGGAGCTGGAGGTGGGGAAATGAGACGCCTGTTCGCCGCCCTCGTCGCCGTCCTCGTCTGGTCCTTCGCCTCCGCTCCCTCGTCCGCCGCCCCCGCCGAGGGCCGGCTGCCCGGGCAGGACG
>Ga0302247_1003056_pt1 | contig 10086 bp, 9 predicted proteins | sample AAG_UR_Ile_MG_FD_193529 | JGI IMG/M metagenome (GOLD analysis project Ga0302247, IMG submission 193529) | Enriched activated sludge microbial communities from anaerobic digester in WTTP, New Holstein, Wisconsin, United States - AAG_UR_Ile | ecosystem: Engineered > Bioreactor > Anaerobic >...
GTGGCGGGGCTGCTGGAGCTCCACGGCGGGGGCATTCCGACGACGATGATCAACCTCTCCTCCCACAGCAAGTTCATCCCCGTGGACGGGGCGGGGCGGATCCTCGGGAGCCTCACCACCCTCTCCGGTCAGGTCTTCGAGGCCCTGGTGAAGGAGACCTTCATCGGAAAGTCCGTGGCCCCCGGGGACGGCTCACCGTGGGACGCGGAGGTCCCCTTTCACCGGGAGACGGCGGACCTGGCCTACGACATCGTCGGCGAGGCGGGCCTTCTGCGGGCCTTCATGATGCCCCGGTTCATGGACGTTTTATTGAAGACCGACTGGAAACGGCGGCGCGCGTTCGTGGAATCCGCCCTGGCGGCGGACGATCTGGCCACTCTCCGGCTCTTTCCCCGGTTCGGTTACCCCTACGGGGAGCGGATCTTCCTGGTGGGCCCCGCGGCCCGCTGTGAGATATTCCATCACTACCTGACGGACAAGCTGGGCCTCGCTTCGGAAATCCTGGTCGTTTCGGACCCCGAGGAGGTCCTCCGGCTGGCGGTCCTGGGGGCCCTGCATCTGGCTGCCCGGGCCGGGCTGCGGTAGCGCGATGCATTGCTGTTGATTTTTCTCCGGGAAAGGTGAATATTCCTAACAGAAGAACTCTCAGTTCCAGGAGGATTGTCATGAAGCGCACCCTCATCGCCGTTCTCGTCGCCCTTGTTTTCGTTTCCGGACTTCTCGCCGCCGGCCGGGGGGAGGCCGGCTCCCGGTGGCCGGACCCGGAAAAGAACATCACCCTCATCGTCCCCTTCGCCGCCGGCGGCGGGACGGACCTCATTTTCCGGGCCCTGGTGGAGGAGATGAAAAAGAACCTGCCCTCCACCATCATCGTCAGCAACATCGGCGGCGCCGGCAGCGCCACGGGGACCAACGAGCTGCTGCGGCTCCCCGCCGACGGCTACGCCCTCCTGGCCTCGGGGACCCACACCGTGGCGGCCACCCTCCAGGGCCTCACCGACGGGGCCAACCAGGTGGAAGGCATCATGGGGATGAACTGGGACCCCTTCATCGTAGCGGTGAATATCAACAAGCCCTGGAAGACTTTTCAGGAGGTGGTGAACGCCGCCAAAGCCAAGCCCCGGACCATCTCCCTGGGCAACGCCGGCATGGGGGGCGCCACCGGGGTGGCCAGCATCGGCATCAACCTGAATTTCGAGAACGCCTTCAACGTCACTCCCTTCGGCGGCGGCGCGGACCTTCTGGCGGCCACCCTGGGGGGGCACTGCGATGTGGGGATCTTCTCCCAGTCCGAGGTGGTGGCCAACCGGAACATGCTCCGGCCGCTGGTGGTTCTCTATGACGCCCGGAGCATCATCCCCGACCTGGCGGATGTGCCGACCCTGGCCGAGGCGGGCTACCCTCAGGTTAAAATCCCCGCCGGCTCCTACCGCTCCATTTCGGTCAGGAAGGGGACCCCGCCGGAGGTGAAGAAGGTGTTGGCCCAGGCCGCCCGGAAGGCCTTCGAGTCCCCGGCCTATCAGACCTACATGAAGCAGAACGGCCTCATCCCCGCCTTCACCGAGCTTGCCGCCACCGACGCCTACTTCGGAGAACTGCGGGACATGTACCTTCCCATTCTGAAGGAAGCGGGGCTTCTGAAAAAATAGCGGGAGGTTCTCCATGAAAGGCTTGTCCGGGCGGACCGGGGCGGTGGTTGTCTGCCTCGTGGCCCTTCTGGTCATTCTACACGGGTTTTCCCTGGAACAGCGGCGGATGATCGGGGACGAGGAGGGGCACGACCCCGGAACCCGGGCATTGCCCCTGGCCTCGGGGGCGGTGATGCTGGCGGCGGGCTTGTATCAGATCCTCCGTCCCCGCCCGGCGAAGGAAAGACCGCCGGCGCAGGCGGGAGGGGTGAGGGTTCTTTTCCTCGCCACCCTGGGCGCCTCGGTGGCCTACATCCTGCTTCTGGAATGGGTGGGCTTCGTTTTGCTCACCACCCTCTTCATGTACCTCCTCTTCGTTCTGAACGGCCGGGCCGCCATGGGGGGGGCGGCTTTCCGCATCTCCCCGGCCCTCTGCGGCGCGGGGGTCGCCGCCATGGCCGCGGCCGTCCTCTATACCGCGGGGCGGCTGGTTTCCCGGGAGCTCTTTTACCTGGGCAGGGACGCGGGGATTGGGTTTCTCTCGTCCCGGACCGGTTCGGTGCTTTTTTTCATCCTGGCTTCGGGGCTCCTGTTTTTCCCGTCGGCCATGGCGGCCCATCGCTGGGGCCGGAAACGGTCGGGAACGGAGGACCTGGTGGTCAATTCCGTCATCCTGTCCAACGGGACGACCCTTTTTCTCTTCGTGGTGTTCCGGATGATGTTCCGGGTCACCTTCCCATCGGGGCTGCTCTTCTGGTGAGGTGAATCATGGTGGATTTTCTTTCCGCTCTGTCCCAGGTTCTGACGGTGGAGACGATCTTCTGGACCGCCCTGGGGGCGATCCTGGGCATCATCATCGGGGCCCTGCCGGGGCTCACCGCGACCATGGGAATCGCCCTGCTCCTTCCGGTGAGCTTCCATCTCTCCTTCGCCGCCGGCTTCGGCATGCTGCTGGCGGTCTACTGCGGGGCTGTGTCGGGGGCCTCCATCCCCGCCATCCTGCTGGGCATACCCGGGAACCCCAACGCCCTGGCCACGATCTACGACGGCACGCTGATGACTGCCCGGGGTCAGGCGGGGCTGGCCCTGGGGAGCGCCGTGGCGGCGTCCGTCATCGGGGGGATGCTGAGCCTCTTCGCCCTGATCCTCTTCGCCCCCGTGGTGGCCCGGTTCACCCTGCTCTTCGGGCCGGCGGAAAAGGCCACCCTGGCCCTGGTGGGCCTGGCGGTTATCGCCTCGGTCTCGTCGGACAATCTGGCCAAGGGGGTGGTCACCGGGGCGCTGGGACTTTTTCTGTCCAGCCTGGGGGTGGACCCCTTCACCAACTCCATCCGCCTGCCTTTCGCGGATTTTTTCGCCCAGTCCCCGCTGGTGACGGGTCTGGGACTCATCCCCATACTCATCGGCCTCTACGGCATCTCCCAGGTCTTCTTCGATCTGGAACGGCTGGGGGCGAACCCCGCACCCCCGACGCTGGAAAAACTGGGGGGTGTGTTCCCCCCCTTCCGGAAGATCCGCGCCATGTGGCGGATCATCCTGGAGTCCACCGGCATCGGGACCCTCATCGGCGCCATCCCCGGCACCGGGGCCTCCATCGCGGTGTTCCTGGCCTATGACAGGGCCAAGAAGATCACCGCCTCGGGAAAGCACGGCCTCGGAAAGGTGGGGACCGGGGTCGTGGAGGGGGTCTTCGCCCCGGAGGTGGCCAACAACGCCGTAACCGGGGGGGCCCTCATTCCCACCCTGGCCCTGGGCATCCCCGGGGACTCCTCCACCGCCATCCTGCTGGGGGCCCTGATGATCAAGGGTGTCGTTCCGGGCTACCAGCTCTTCCAGCAGAAGATGAACCTGGTCTACGCCGTTTTCCTGACCCTGTTCCTGTCCAATATCTTCATGTTCGCCTTCCAGACCAAGGGGATCCGCTGGTTCGCCCAGGTCGTCCGGGTGCGGCTGCCCTACCTGCTGCCCTTCGTCCTGATCCTGTCCATGATCGGCGCCTACGCCGTCTCGGGGCAGGCGGTGACCACGGCGGTCTACGACATGAGCATCTGCCTGGGCTTCGGTCTTCTGGGCTACGTGCTGAAAAAGGCCGACTACCCCCTGACCCCGCTGGTTCTGGGGGTCATCCTGGGAGGCATGCTGGAGGAGAACTTCCGCCGGGCGGTGAAACTCTCCGGCGGGGATTACCTGGTGTTCTTCAAGAAACCCATCGCCTTGGCATTCATCCTGCTGGCGGTGCTTTCGGTGCTGCCGCCGGTCCTCAAAAAGAGAAAGGGCTGACGGGGGTGGAACTGGTCTTCTTCGGGGCCTGCGGCTCCATCCCCTCGGGGGCGAGCGGCAACGTCTCCTTTCTTGTCCGGGAGCGGGGCTGGTCCCTGCTGGTGGACGCTTCGGGAAACCCGGCGCAGTCCCTGCTCCGGGCGGGTGAGGACCCCCGGGACCTGGACTGTCTGGTTCTGACCCATGTCCACACCGACCACCTCTACGGCCTCCCCTCCCTGGTCCACGCCCTCTGGCTCATGGGCCGGAAGAAGCCGCTGACCGTTCTGGCCAACCCGGAGACCCGGGACCGGGCCCGGGGCCTCCTGTCGGTCTTCGGCCTGCTGGACCGGGAGGGGCTTTTCCCTCTCCTTTTCCTGTTTCCCGAGGGAGGGTACGGGCTGCCCGGGGGGGGGAACATCCGTCTCCACCCGGTGCGGCACTCGGCGCCCACCTGCGGGTTCCGGCTGGAGGGGAGGGGCCCGAGCCTCTTCTACACCGCCGACACGGGACCCCTGCCGGGGGATTTCTGGGTCGGGAAGGGAGCGGAGATACTGATCCACGAGGCCTCCGGCGGCGCCGGGGAGGAGGAGGCCCTCAACGCCTCCGCCCATTCGTCCGCCCGCCAGGCGGCGGAGGCGGCCCGGGCCTGCGGGGCCAGGGCCCTGGTTCTCTGCCATCTCCCCCCGGGGGAGGCGGCGGCCCGGGATCTGGTCCGGGAGGCGGAAGGTGTCCTGGGGGCGGGCGGGGCGCTGGTCCCCCGGCCGTACCGGGTCTACAGGGGGGATGATCTGGCGGGAGCGGCGGGAGGCCGGGGATGATGCAGGTCCTGGAGCGCTTCAACCTCTCCAAGACGGGGAAGCCCGACTCGGGGGAAGACATCGTCTTTGTGGGCGAACATTTCGCCGCAGTGATCGACGGGGTGACCAGTGCGGCTTCTTTCGGCTCCCCCGGGGGCGCCCCGGTCACCAGCGGCCGGGCCGCCGCGGAACTCATCCGGGACGCCATGGCCCTCCTTCCCCGGGAGGTGTCCGCCACCGAAGCCTTCCCCCGGCTCGATGCCGCCATACGGGACTTCTATTCCCGGGAAGGGATCCTGGCGGAGGCGGAGCGGGACCGGACCCGCCGCTGCGGGGCGGTGGTGATCGTCTACAGCGTGCACCGCCGGCAGCTCTGGAGGGTGGGGGACTGTCAGGCCCTGGTGGACGGCCGGGACTGGCCCGGGGGCAAGCAGGTGGACGCCCTCCTGTCGGAGCTGCGGGCCTTTTTCCTGGAAACGGAGCTGCGGCGGGGAAAAACCGTGGAGGAGCTTCTGGCCCGGGACACCGGCAGGGAACTGATCCGGGATCTGCTTCTCCGGCAGCAGGAGTTCCAGAACGCCGGGGGAGCATCCCGCTACGATTACCAGGTGATGGACGGTTTCTTCCGGAGTCCGGCGGAGGTGGAGGTCCTGGACCTGCCGCCCGGGACCCGGGAGCTGGCGCTGGCTTCCGACGGTTATCCCGTCCTGCGGCCCAGTCTGGCGGAAACCGAGGCGGAGCTGGCCCGGATCATCCGGGAGGACCCCCTCTGCTTCCGGCTGTTCCGGTCCACCAAGGGGGTCTACCCCGGCAACGTTTCCTTCGACGACCGGTCCTATCTGAAGATCCGGCCGGCCTGATCGGGGCGGGGCGTAAACCGTCCCGGGGGCGCCTCTTCCCGCAACGCCGCCGATCCCGGCCCTCCGCCGCGGAACGGTTTTCCTTCCCCCCCTCCGCCGGGAATCCGCGAAGAGTATTTTCCTTGACAGATATCACCGTCGGTCCTTTAATTGAATGAGAGCTGTAGTCGAATTCCGGCGCAGAAAGCGGGTTTTCTTCGTCGGCCATGGATCGGAAAACCGACGAAGATTTTTGAATGCGGTTCGTTGAAGCCGCAGGATAAATCTCCAGTGGAAGGAGTCGGTATGGCTGGAAAGAATCTCGGTAAACAGTACACCATCATGGAAATGCCCTGGACCTGGTTCGCGGTGGTGGCGGTGGTGGTGATCCTGTCGGGTTTCATCACCTACGGGAAGGACAACGCACTGACCGTTCTGCCCCAGAACATGGTGGGGGCCTTCGCCTTCATGGCTGTGACGGGGGCCATCCTCAACGAAATCGGCAACAGGACCCCCATCGTCAACAAGTATCTGGGGGGAGGTCCCATCGTCATCATCTTCGGGATGGCGGCTCTGAACCATTTCAAAATTCTACCCGCCCCCACGGTGAAGACCGTCGGAAATTTCACCGCCAACTTCGGTTTTCTGGACTGGTACATCGCCGCCCTGATTACGGGTTCCATCCTGGGGATGAACCGCAAACTGCTGATCCAGGCCTCCCTGCGCTACATCCCCACCCTTCTGGCGGGGGTTGTGGCGGCCCTGGGTCTGGCGGGGATCGCCGGCGCCGTCATGGGCTTCGGCTGGAAGGAGGCCATCCTCTATGTGGCCACCCCCATCATGGGGGGTGGCATGGGGGCGGGAGCGGTGCCCCTGTCCAAGATCTACGCCGCATCCACCGGGGGAGACCCGGGAAAGATGCTCTCCATGATGATCCCCGCCGTGGCGCTGGGGAACGCCATGGCCATCATCTTTGCGGGGCTTCTCAACGAGGTGGGAAAGCGCTGGCCCAGGACCACCGGAAACGGGCAGATGCTCCGGACCAGCGACAACTCCATCCTTTCGGAAGAAAAGAGGAAACCCACCGATCTCATGATGATGGGCATCGGTCTTCTTCTGGCGGGGACCTTCTTCGTGGTGGGACAGTTCATCAGCCTGCTGATCCCGGGGATCCACACCTTCGCCTGGATGATCCTGGTGGTGGCGGTCTTCAAGGCCGCCAAGGTCCTGCCGGACAAGCTGGAGGAGTCGGCCTATCAGTGGTTCCAGTTCGTGGTGAAAAACCTCACGTCGGTCCTTCTGGTGGGCATCGGGATCCGCTACACCGATCTGGGGGACATCATCGCCGCCTTCAGCCCCACCTACCTCTTCCTGGTCTTCGTCACCGTCATCGGCGCCGTTCTGGGGACCTGGTTTGTGGGGCGGCCCCTGGGCTTCTTTCAGGTTGAGGCCTCCATCACCGCGGGGCTCTGCATGGCCAACATGGGGGGGACCGGCGATGTGGCCACCCTGGGGGCGGCCCACCGGATGGAACTGATGCCCTTCGCCCAGATATCCTCCCGGATCGGGGGCGCCATCATGCTGTTTCTGGGGGGCATCCTGATATCGGTTCTTTTATAAGGGGGCCGGCCGGCACGGTCTGCGGGCGATATCCCGTGGGCCTGTGGGGCCCTGCCCGGGGAGCTGTCGGGATGTCCCGGCGGGGCGCGGCCGGCGGAGCGCATGTTCCGCCGGCGCACGATTTTTCTGATTGCGGAGGATCCGCCATGGTTCTCAAAGAAAGGGCCCAGGCGGGCAGCCTGGAATCCAGCGACTGCCTGGTGAGTGTCGAACCCGCCGGGGAAGGACTGGGACTCCAGCTGTCGGTCCGGAGCATCGTCATGAACCAGTTCGGCGAGGCCATCCGGGAGGTGGCCCGGGAGACCCTGGAGGCCGCAGGCGTCAGGGATGCCCTGGTGGACATCAACGATCGGGGGGCCCTGGACTTCGTCATCCGGGCCCGGCTGCGGACGGCCCTGGAAAGGGCGGGAATGAAGGAGCCCATCCCATGAGAGGTCTGCGGAGAAGCTTTCTTTTCACCCCCGGGAACAACCCCGCCATGCTTCTGGCGGGGCCCATCTTCGGCGCCGACGCCCTGATCCTGGACCTGGAGGACGCGGTGGCCCCGGGGCAGAAGGACGCCGCCCGCATCCTGGTGGCGGAGGCCCTGGGGAAGATCCCCTACGGCGGGGTGGAGACGGTGGTGCGGATCAACCCCCTGTCCACCCCCTACGGGGAGGATGACCTCCGGGCCATGCTGAAGGCGGGGCCCGACACCATACTGCTGCCCAAGGCGGAGCCCCGGGCCCTGGCCCAGGCATCGGCCATGATCCAGGAGGCGGGCGCCAAAACGGGCATTCTGGGCCTGTTGGAGACCGCCCTGGGGGTGGAAACCGCCTTCGAGTGCGGCGGGATCCCCGTCGTGACGGGCCTGTTTTTCGGCGCTGAGGACTTCACCGCCGATATCGGCGCCCGGCGCAGCGCCGAGGGCCTGGAGATCCTCTATGCCCGGCAGCGGGTGGTGGTGGCGGCGGCGGCCTGCGCCATCGATTCCATCGACACCCCCTTCACGGGGATCGATCTGGGGGAGGACTTCTTCGCCGATCTGGAGGTGACGAAAAAGTTAGGCTTCACCGGAAAGGCCTGCATCAGCCCCCGGCATGTGGAGGGGATAAACCGGGCCCTCTCCCCCAGCGCCGAGGAGATAAATTACGCCCGCCGGGTCCTGGAGGCCGACGCCGAGGCCACCCGCCGGGGGCTGGGGGCGGTGAGCCTGGACGGCCGGATGGTGGACGCCCCCATCGTGGCCCGGGCCCGGGCAACCCTGCGGCGGTCGGGGCTCGATCCGGGACCTGCATCAGAACCGGCTCCAGGACCTGCCTGGGGACAGACCCCGGAGCGGGCCTCGGGGCCGACCCCGGATCGGGAAGGAGAACGACCATGAGCCTGAACTCCATCGGACGGGACATCCCCGACTCTCATGTCGGCAGCCGCCTCCTGTACCAGGGGCCATGGGCTCGGACGCCTGAGGGGCTCCGCCATGCCCCTCCCCTGGGAAGCATCCGGCCGGGGGACTCCAAGATAATCCCTTCGTTACGGGAGGCCATAGCCGCCTCAGGGCTCCGGGACGGGATGACCGTCTCCTTTCATCATCACCTGCGGAACGGCGACCATGTGCTGAACATGGTCATGGAAGTCATTGCCGGGATGGGGATCCGGGACCTCACCGTGGCGCCGTCCTCCCTCTTCCCCGTCCACGGTCCCCTGGTGGATCATATCCGAAAGGGGGTGGTCCGGGGGCTCCAGACCAACTACGCCCTGGGACCGGTGGCGGAGGCGGTCTCCCGGGGGGAGCTTCCCACCCCCATGATCCTCCGGACCCACGGCGGCCGGGTCCGGGCCATCGAGGCGGGGGAGCTCGCCATCGATGTGGCCTTCATCGCCGCCCCGGCGGCGGACCCCTACGGCAACATCAACGGGGTCTACGGCCCCTCCGCCTGCGGCTCCCTGGGCTACGCCGCCGCCGACGCCCAGCATGCCCGTTTCGTAGTGGCCGTCACGGACAATCTCATGCCCTACCCCCTGCGCCCGGTGAGCATTCCCCAGACCCGGGTGGATGCGGTGGTGGTGGTGGACAAGTTAGGGGAACCCAAAGACATCGTGTCGGGCTCCACCCGCATCACCCGGGACCCGGTGGGGCTCCTCATCGCCCGGAGCGCCGCGGAGGTCATCGACGGGGCTGGGCTCATAAAGGAGGGGATGTCCTTTCAGACCGGCGCCGGGGGGACCTCCCTGGCGGTGGCGGCCTTCGTGCGCCGGTACATGGAAGAGAGAAAGATCACCGCCTCCTTCGGCATGGGGGGCACCACCGGCTACTTCGTGCAGATGCTCCGGGACGGCCTCCTCCGGAGCCTGCTGGACACCCAGTGCTTCGACCTGGAGGCGGTGGAGTCCCTGCGGGACGATCCCCGGCATGTGGAGGTGGACTGCGGCTATTACGCCAACCCCTGGAACAAGGGGGCGGTGGTCAATTTATTGGACACGGTGGTTCTGGGGGCCACCGAGATCGACACGGACTTCAACGTCAACGTGGTAAGCTCCTCCGACGGCATCATCATGGGGGGCTCGGGGGGCCACGCCGACACAGCCGCGGGGGCCCGGCTGGCCCTCATCGTCACCACCACCCGGCGGACCCGGCTCCCCATCATCCGGGACAGGGTCACCACGGTTACCACCCCGGGGGAGACTGTGGATGTGGTGGTCACCGAGACGGGCGTCGCCGTGAATCCCCGGCGGGCGGATCTGGCGGACCGGCTCCGGGAGCGGGGCCTGCCGGTGGTTTCCATCGAAGACATGAAGAAACAGATCCAGGATCTGACGGGAAAGCCCTCCCCGGCGGCGGTGACCGACCGGGTGGTGGCCCTGGTGGAGTACCGGGACGGCAGCCTCCTGGATGTGGTGTACCAGGTGAAGCAGGACTAGTCATGTGGGGTGAATGGAGTCTGAACCGCTACACTCGCT
>Ga0302247_1003083_pt1 | contig 10003 bp, 7 predicted proteins | sample AAG_UR_Ile_MG_FD_193529 | JGI IMG/M metagenome (GOLD analysis project Ga0302247, IMG submission 193529) | Enriched activated sludge microbial communities from anaerobic digester in WTTP, New Holstein, Wisconsin, United States - AAG_UR_Ile | ecosystem: Engineered > Bioreactor > Anaerobic >...
AAGGTGCAGTCTGCCGCGCAGCCGAGCTCACCACCGAGAAATCCGAGAGACTCGCAGGACTGGTCATTCAGATCTTCTTCTTCGCACTGTTCGTAAGGCTCCGTGATGATGTCATCACCGCAAAGCGAAGAAAACTCGCACGCCGAGGTGTCGAAGCGGCAGCTGGATTTACAGGTGAGCTCGCCCCGGCCCTTTCCCAAGTCACGGCACGCCAGTTCAGCGACGTTTTCTCCATCGCACTCCTCACCGAAGTTGGCCTGAATGATGCCGTCCCCGCATCTGGAGGCGCACACCGACACATCTAACTCACAATTGCTCTTGCACACCAAACTCCCTTGCTGGCTGTAGAACCCGAGTTGTTCGCAATTCTCAGCCGTAAGCGCCTGTCCGTCGCACTCCTCCCCAGGATCGATGAACCCATCTCCACATGACTGGATATTCTTCGTGTCTGCATCACACCCCGAAATAAGTAGAGAAATGCTCACCAGGAATACAAACGGTATATTCAGGGACATGACGAGCCTCCAGTTGCAGAGAAAAAGCTTAGTCGGTTCCTGCGCCACGGTCAACCATTAGAATATTGTAGGCTTCCTGGTACAAGAGTTATAAGGCGCGCACCGACGAGCCTGCCTGTCTGTACCACCCCATCCCGCCGAACGTCACCGCCGACCACGGTAACGACCCCATCGACCCAACCACGACAACACCTCCATTTACCTCCCCACGACCAACCTCCAGCCCCCCGCCAAGATCGCCTTTGATCCCCGCCTCTGCCCGCATCCATACTAGCAAACTGACCGACACCCCAACCCAGGAGTCCATCATGAACAACCGCAGTCCGCCGCCCATGACCCACCAACTCTTCCACCTGTAACCCCACCTTTGATCTTCAAATACATCAATAAATTCAATCAGAAAAGGAACACCCCATGAGTCACGAATTTGAAACCGGATTCTTCGTTCAAACCCCACCCTGGCATAACCTCGGTACCCTGCTCACCGATACCCCGCAGACCGCCATCGAAGCCATCACCGCCGCGGGGCTCAACTGGTTCGTCACCAAGGAGTCCCTGGAGGCTGTCGTTCCCGTCGATGGAACCTACCGCCCCACATACTCGTCGAGTTCTCCACCTCACGAATTGACCACTACAAACAGACGCCCCAACCGTTGGGCAGACCCAGGCCGGGGTCGCAGGCGCCGGCGGAGCACGGGTTGTCGACGTCGCACAGGGCGAAGCAGATGCCTTCGTTCAGGCACAGGTGGCCCGGGGCGCAGTCGGTCAAGTACATGCAGGGATCGCCCGCGATGCCGGTGCCGCCCGTGAGGCACGAGGACGCGCCGTCGAAGGAGATGATGTAGCAGCCCTCGGGGTCCGCGCAGCCGGTGTCGGCCACGGGGTCGCAGTCGTCGGGCATGGCGCAGAGGTACAATTCCGAGGGGGGCAGGTAGTACATGCACGTGCCGCCCTGCGGGCAGGTCGGGTGGTCGGTGGGATGGCAAAAAGGCATGCAGACGGCTTCCTCGGTCGAGGGTCCAACGCAGAAGGACCCGAACGGGCACTCCTGGTTGGCTCCGCAGGCGCCGTAGAACGTGCCGCCGGCGAACATGGCGTCGGGCAGGCAGGTGGGGATGAGGTTCTGGTCGACGCCGCACCGGGAACCATCGGGACAGGTGGCCGCGCTGTCGTGGTAGAGGTCGGCGGCGGTGCAGGTTTCGACCTGGCAGGACGGGTGGGTCGAGCATTCGAGGTCGTCGCAGTCCCGGGCGCCATCGCCGTCGTCGTCGTGGAGATTGTCGCAGATTTCGGGGGTGGCGAACACGCAATTGCCGGTCTGGAAATAGCGGCAATCGTAGGCGCAGGCGAGCTGGCCGCCGTCGTAGCCGAAGCTCGCGCAGGTCATCCCGTCCAGGTCTTGGCCGTCGCAGAGCTCATTGCCCTCGATGACGTCGTTCCCGCACTGTGGCTGGGTGTCTGCGCAGGAGGTCACGTCGATGGTGCAGGTCTCCGTGCAGGTGAGGGTACCCGCGTCGTGGCCGAAGCTCGCGCAGGTCAGTCCGGCGAAGTCCCCGCCGTCGCAGGCCTCGTCGGCGTCGAGCACGCCGTCACCGCAGACCTCGGGCATGCGGCAGTCGGACACGTCGACGGTGCAGTCGGGCTTGCATAATAGTTGGCCAGCGGGCAGTCCGAAGCTCGCGCAGGTCAGTCCGGCGAAGTCCCCGCCGTCGCAGGCCTCGCCGGTCCCGGCGACGCCGTCGCCGCAGACGGGGTCGTCGACCTGGACGCCGCCGTCGTCGTCGCAGGACACCAGGAGAAGGCAAGATGTAAAAATAGCCATGAGCGCGATAGTGGGAACTCGCATGACCACCTCCAGATGATTTTCGAATCGGATACCAGAACCAGACCAGAAAAAAGTAGCGCACGATTCCATTCTTTTCAACCCGAGAAGTGGTGATTGGGGTCACGCGCGAACGCGGGGTTGACACCGGGCGATGGGGAGGGCTACACCGGGGGCATGAGAGACCGGAACCTGCGGCTGATTTTCGTTGTTTTCGCGGTCGTCGGGCTGGGGGTCGCCTGCCGGGAGACCGTCGCGCCGTCGCCTGCGCCTTCACCCGTGTCCACCGCGGCGGCGCTGGAGCCGGCGGAAGTGGGGACACTTCCGCTTGGCGAAGCTCCTGGCTTCGCCCCGGCGCCGTCGGTCTCGACGGCCCAGGCGCTGGTGCTCGCTTACGACGACTTCGGGCCCCAGGTGATGGCGCACCCGCTGGTGGGCATGGAGTGGTGGCAGTGGGAGGCGCACGGGGATTCGGACCCGGCCACGACGTACCCGGTGCGCGTGGTGGTGCACCGCGGGCTCGGGGCGGCGGAGCTGGCGGCGCGGTTTCCGGTGGATCCCGTGAAGAAGCTCGATCACCGGTACGTGACGGTGGAGCGGGCGCTGGCCTGGCTCGGGGAGAACATCGCTGAACTGGAGAAGGACGCCGCCAGCGCGAAGGACGCCGAGGACCGGGCGCTCGCGAACGGTCTGCTTCGCACCCTGCGCGGCACGCGGGACCGCATCCGGCGGCACTTCGGGATCGAGGGCGGGGACTAGAAGCCGATGTCGAGGCGGTACGAGGAGCAGGAGCCCGTGCCGCTCCAGCGATAGACACGGTAGTAGACGGTGCCGCCCTCGTTCACGTCCAAAAAGACGTGCTCGGCCTGGGTGCCGGTCTTTGCGGAGCAACAGCCGCTCATGCCGGCCCAGGTCGAGGCGGTCCCGATGTCACAGGAGACGCTCGAGCTACCCGAATAGTACACGCACAGATCGTAGTCCTGGCCGGCGGGGATGTTGTTCAACTGGGCCTGGACCTCGACGACGTGCCAGAGCTCGTCGCTGAAGGTGGCCCGGAACCAGTCAGTTTCGTCGATGGAGGGGGTGAGGGTGCCGTACCGCGTGGCGGCGATCCAGTTGTCGGCGTCGTCGAAGCCGGAGCCGATGTTGAGGGCGCTGGTGTAGACGTCGTCGTACCCGCTCATCGTGCAGGTGACGGCGTTGAGACCACTGCAGGTGTAGGAACCCTCGCCGCAGGCGCAGGAGGAACCGGGCGCGTTGGACAGGGCCGAGCAGCCGCCGCAGGCGTTGGTGCCGGGGTCGTTGCAGGTGACGGCGTTGGAGCCGCTGCACTGGTACGTGCCGCAGGCGCCGCAGGAGGCGCCGGGGGTGTTGGACAGGATGGTGCAGCCGCCGCAGGCGTTGAGGCCGGGATCGACGCAGGCGACGGCGTTGGTGCCGTTGCACTGGTACGTGCCGCAGGTGCCGCAGGAGCTGCCGGGGGCAAACGGCAGGGCGGCGCAGCCGCCGCAGGCGTTCAGGCCCGGGTCGTTGCAGAGGAGGGCCTCGGAGCCGTTGCACTGGTACGAACCGCACGAGCCGCAGGCGCCGCCCAGGGTGTAGGGCAGGGTGGAGCAGCCGCCGCAGGCGTTGGTGCCGGGGTCATTGCAGGTGACGGCGTTGGCGCCGCTGCACTGGTAGGTGCCGCAGGAGCCGCACACCGACCCGGGGGAGAAGGGCAGGGTGGAGCAGCCGCCGCAGCCGTTGAAGCCCGGGTCGTTGCAGGTCACGGCGTTGGCGCCGATGCAGACGACCGTGCCGCACGAGCCGCAGGTGGAACCCGGGGTCGAGGCGAGCGCCGAGCAGCCGCCGCAGGCGTTCTGGCCGGGGTCCTGGCAGCGCACGTTGGCGATGCCGTCGCAGACGTAGGTGCCGCACAGGCCGCAGGCGTCGCCGGGGGTGTGGGGCAGGGCGACGCAGCCGCCGCAGCCGTTGGCGCCGGTCTCGTCGCACACCAGGCTGGTGCCGTTGCACTCCCAGACGCCGCAGACGCCGCAGGCGCCACCCACGGTGCCCGGGAGCGTGCCGCAGCCGCCGCAGGCGTTGGCGCCGGGGTCGTCGCAGTCCAGGACATCCCCGTCCTGGGGATCGCACTGCCAGGTGCCGCAGGTGCCGCAGGCGTCGCCGGGGGTGGCCGAAAGCGTGTCGCAGCCGCCGCAGGCGTTGCTGGTGGTGTCGGTGCAGGCCAGCGCGTTCTGGCCGTCGCAGATCCACTGTCCGGTCCCGATGCAGCCGCAGGTGCCGCCCAGCACGCCGGGCAGGCGCGCGCAGCCGCCGCACTCGTTGTAGCCGGGGTCGTCGCAGTCGGTGTTGGAGTCCACGCCGTCGCCGCACACCCACTCGCCGCACTCGCCGCAGGCGGTGCCCAGCTCGTGTTCGAGCTCGCCGCAGCGCCCGCAGACGTTCATCCCCTGATCGTCGCAGCGCGTGTCGTTCTCGCCGTTGCACACCCACACGCCGCAGGTGCCGCAGGGGTCGCCGAGGGTCTCGGGCAAAAGGCCGCAGCCGCCGCAGCCGTTGTCGGCCATGGGGGCGCAGACGACGGCGTCGGTGCCGTCACACGCCCAGGCCAGGCAGTCGCCGCAGACCTCGCCGACGGGGTGTTCGAGCGTCGGACAGCCGCCGCAGGCGTTCTGCCCCGGGTCCTGGCACGCCAGGGCGTCGGTGCCGTCGCAGGCCAAAACGCCGCAGGCGCCGCACGCGTCACCGACGGCCCCCTCGAGGGGTGTGCCGCCGCCGCATTCGTTGGGGTCGCCGGTCGCTGGGGAGCCCTTGGCGCAGGCGGCCAGCGCCAGGGGCAGCCAGATCAGGGTGAGGAACCGGAATCCGAAGTCGCGCAGGCTGGGGTGTTTCATGACCGAAGTCTCCTCGAGGCGGCGTCAGCCCGAGATCGCGGGCTGCGGGCTCCATGCTGTGCGCGACAGGATAGCACAGGATGGGCTACAAGGCGAACTCGAAGGCCTCGTAGGAGATATCAACCTTGGCGTTGACGATGGCGGTGCCGTTCGTGTCCCTGGCGGTGACATCAAACCCGGTGGTGGTCTTGTTCGTGATGACGGGCACCAATGGGGTTCCCTTGGGCAGATTGACTGGGGGGATGGCCGTGGGGTCCTGGTAGTCCTGGGCAAGCACGATCCGGGCATGCACCAGGTCGGGGAGCTGGATCGAACAAGGTCTGGGGAACGTGACGGGCACCTTGCCAGCCGAGTCGGTGATGCGTCCCTTCAGGTCCTCGAGGTTGATCGTACCGGCAGACCCGGGACTCCCCGCGGGTCCGGTGGCTCCCGCGGGTCCTGTGGGTCCGATGTCTCCCTTGTCTCCTTTGTCTCCCTTGTCTCCCTTGTCTCCTTTGTCTCCTTTGTCTCCCTTAGGTCCTGCGGGTCCTGCAGGTCCGGTGTCTCCCTTGTCGCCCTTGGGTCCGATCGGCAGGGGGGCGGCGGCGAGCTCATGCAACGGGGTGCCCGTCTGGACAGACCATTTCTTGTACCCATCGGCGGCGGAGAGGATGTGCACCTCCGTGGAGTTCGTTCCGCAGGCTCGGAGCTTGAGGACCACGATGTCACGGTTTCCTGCGAGAAGGAAACGGAAACTGTCATCGGTCTCGTGGAGGGGGGTGCCCGTCTGCAGGGACCATTTCTTGTATCCATCCTTCGCGGAGAGGACGTGCACCTCCGTGGAGTTCGTCCCTGTGAACCGTTTCTTGATGATGATGAGGTCACGGTTGTCCGCCAGCAGGAATTCGAAGTGCGATTCGTCCATGTGTTCTCTCCTTCGTGATGTGGAATGGTCAATAGGCGACCACGGGTGTTGTGCGTTGGATCGTGGTGCCGTCGCCGAGCTGGCCGCCGGTGTTGCCACCCCAGCAGTGGATGGTGCCGCCAGTGAGTCGGGCGCATGTGTGATCGGCCCCCGGTCCGATCCCGATGGCCCCGAGAAGGCCTCCCACGGCGACGGGCATGCTCGAGAGAGTGGTGGAGCCGTTTCCGAGCTGCCCGGCGGTGTTTGACCCCCAGCAGTAGGCGGAGCCATCAGCGACCAGGGCGCACGTGTGGGCTTGACCGCAGCCCAGGGTGGTCACCCCGGTCAGCGCGACCACGTCGACCGGGCTGGGGCGATCGGTCACGGTGCCGTCGCCGAGCTGGCCCGACTCGTTGCGTCCCCAGCACTTCAGGGTGCCGCCTGCGACCAGGGCGCAGGTGTGCCAGGTGCCGGCGGACATCGCGGTGACACCGGTCAGCCCAGAAACGGGCGTGGGCACCATTCGATCGTTGGTAGTGCCGTCGCCGAGGCGCCCGAAGGTGTTGGCGCCCCAGCACACGGCGGTCCCGCCGGCGAGCACCGCGCAGGCGTGCTCATAGCCCACGTGCAGGGAGACGGCCGTGAGCCCGGAGACCGTGACCGGCGTGAGGGAGTTCGTGGTCGTGCTGTTCCCGAGCTGGCCCGCGTTGTTGCGTCCCCAGCAGGACACCTGTCCACCGGTCCTGCGGGCGCAGGTGAAGGCGCCGCCGGTCCCCGCCTCGACGACGCCGGCCAGGCCGGCCACCGGCACGGGGGCGGTGCGGTTGACCAGGGAGCCGTCCCCGAGTTGGCCCTGGTTGTTCAGGCCCCAGCACCGGAGCTCGCCCCCCGGGATGACGGCGCAGGCGTGGTTCGACATGCCGCCCGCGCCCTGCACCGCACCGGTCAGGCCGGTCACGGCCACGGAGGCGCTCCGGTTGGTCGTGGAGCCGTCGCCGAGCTGGCCGAAGCCGTTCTGTCCCCAGCAGCGCACGGTGGCGTCGTCGACGAGGGCACAGTAATGGTAGGCGCCCCGGAATATGGCCGTCACGGGCCGGCAGGGCGCGGTTTCCAACTCGCAGCCACCGCTGCAGTCCGGCAGGCCGAGTCCGGCGCCCAGGGTCCCGCACGTCGCTCCATCGAGCTCGCCGAGCTCGCAGGCCTCGTACGCGGGCTGCAGGACGCCGTCTCCGCAGCGGCCCCCGCAGCCGTCGGTCACGAAGCCGCCGCAGTCCACGCTGCAGCCGAGGAGGCCCGGATGGTATCCCAGCGCCTCGCAGGTCATCCCGTCGAGATCGTCGCCGTCGCAGGTCTCGGCGGGCGGCTGTGTGATCCCGTCGCCGCAGCGCTGGCAGCCGGAGAGATCGAACTCGCACGCGACGGAGCACGCGAGCACGCCGCCGTGCTGCCCGAGGGTCAGGCAGGTCTGCCCGTCCAGATCGGTGCCGTCGCATTCTTCATGAGCCGGTTGGGTGAGGTCGTCTCCGCAGCGACCGGCCGCCTCACAGTCGTCGAGGACGAAGCGGCAGTCGGAGTCGCAGCTCAGCACGCCGCCGTGAAAGCCACGGGACAGACAGGTCTCACCCGCCAGGTCCGCACCCTCGCACTCTTCGCCATATAGGTCCTGTACCTGGTGGTCTCCGCAGCTCCCGAAGGTTTCGCAGGAGCCGGTCGCGAAGCGGCAGTCGGAGTCGCAGGCGAGCTCGCCGCCGTAGTAGCCGAGGGTCAGGCAGGTCTGGCCCTGCAGATCGTCGGCCTCGCACTGCTCCGTCGGCGAAGAAACGGCGCCGTCCCCGCAGGAGGAGGTGCCCTCGCAGCCCGACACGTCGAAGCGACAGGTCGCCAGACAGCCCAGGGTGCCGTTGCCCTGGCCGATGGAAGCGCAATTCTGTCCGCCGAGGTCGGCCCCCTCGCAGTCCTCCTCGTACTGATACTGGATGACCGTGTCACCGCACCGGGAGGCGCAGACACTGACGTCGAGGGTGCAGTTGGAGTTGCAGCGCAGCGCCCCGGTCTGGCTGTAGTAACCGAGCTGCTCACAGTTCTGGAAGGGCAGGATCTCGCCATCACATTCTTCGCCGGGGTCGATGAACCCGTCGCCGCACGAGGCCTTGTTGACCACGTCCGAGTCGCAGGCCGAGAGAAGGATCGGCGAGACGAGGAAAAAAAGGACGATGGGAGAGCGCTTCATGTTTCCATCCTCTCTAAGGGCGTTAATGAAAGTCAGAAAAACATGAAAGGAGGTGTTTGTCAATGTATAATCAATCTGCCTCGGCCATGATCTCCGCGAAGGGATCATGGGGCTTGCGAAAGAGGCAGTACGCGCTGACCATGAGGAAGACGCAGGCGAGGGGATGGAGGACCGCGGCGTAGGTGACCCGCGGGGCGATATGGGCGCGGCTCGCGAGGATGAAGGTGACGTCCAGCGCGATGAGCGCGAGGCCCACGATCGTGCCCGAGATCAGGGGCACCAGGCGCGGCAGCCGGCGGCGGTGGAGGAACGCCCATATGATGAACAGCACCGCCAGCGCGAGGCCGGCGAAGCTCACCCACTTCACGACGGGGCCCCATTTGTCGATGGCGCGGAAGCTGGCGATCTCCTTTTCGAGCTTGACGATGTTGGGGGCGTCGTCCCAGTACAACCCGCGGTCACGGGCCAGGCGGGCCTCGAGGGCCTTCAGGTGATCGACGTACGGGAAGGTGTCGCACACCCGCCGCGGGCCGTACAGGGTCTCGCAGTTGAGCAGGCACTTCTGGCAGATGGTGACGTGGGTGAGCCCCCACCCCTCGCGGTACTCGATGACGGTGTCCCCGTTGTTGTACTTCGAGAAGCGGAAGCGCCACTCCTTCGAGAACGTCCCGATCAACAGCCCCAGCAGGGCGAGGACGGCGAAGATCACCGCGGTGATCCGGATTTTCGGCATGACACACCTCGTGGGGACGACCTGGGTCCCGAGTTCAGTCGGACAGGATTATCGTGCGACCGGCACCATTGGCCAAGCTGATTTTCCCGGGGTCGGGATGAGCCCGGATTCGATGGGCCGTAAATGGCTGAAAAGATTCATTAATATAAGAACTGGACTGCTCCAGAAAGAATGAATAACACGGGTTACACAGCTTGACATCGCATTAATTTGGATATACGGTTCCGAAAACGCGAAACCACCATTTCCTTTTATACCTGATTCATTTCGCGTGAGGAGATGCAAATATGAAAAAATTAATCCTGTCCGTTTTCATGGTCCTGGCAATGATGCCGGGACGGGCCGCGGCCCAGAACCCCTATGACTTCAACCTCCTGCCCTTCAAGATGAGCAGCGATCCCACGGGCCTGATCACCTCCGAGGGCGCCCGCAAGATGGAGCACCTGCAGTGGTTCGTCGGCGGCATGATCGGGTACGCCTACGACCCGATGACCGTGGCGCTCAACGGCGACAAGATCGGCTCCATCGTCGAGCACCAGGTGGCCATGGATCTGTCGTTCGGCATCGGCATCTGGAAGTACTTCCAGCTGGGCGCCAACATGCAGGCCGTGCTGTACCAGGGCGGCGACGACCCGGCCGAGCTGGGCTACGACGGCGCCGGCGAGCTCAAGGCGCAGGCCATCTCGGACTTCCGCCTGATCCCGAAGATCGTCATCTTCCAGAGCCAGGGCCCGGGCCTGGGCCTGGCCATCCTCCCGATCCTGCAGTTCCCGACGGCCTCGGGCAACGCGGCCGCCGGTGAGGCGGGCTTCATGCTCGATCCGCGCCTGGTGGTGGACTACCGCCTGGGCAACGGCATGGTCTTCATGGGCCAGGTCGGCTACCGCATGCGCGAGGGCGTCGAGGTCAGCAACCTGCTCCAGGAC
>Ga0302247_1003086_pt1 | contig 9998 bp, 4 predicted proteins | sample AAG_UR_Ile_MG_FD_193529 | JGI IMG/M metagenome (GOLD analysis project Ga0302247, IMG submission 193529) | Enriched activated sludge microbial communities from anaerobic digester in WTTP, New Holstein, Wisconsin, United States - AAG_UR_Ile | ecosystem: Engineered > Bioreactor > Anaerobic >...
TTCCTTCCGTCGGTCGTGCTTGAGCGCAGGACCTTCGAACGCCTCCAGGCCGAGGGGCACCCCAACCCATTCGACCTTGGTGACCAGGTTGTTATCTGCTCGTATTACTTCGCAGCAAAGAACGGTGACATGATCGCTGCGGTTCCGTGGGATCTAGCGGTCATTGACGAGGCTCACCGGCTCCGCAACATCTACAAGAAGGGCAACAAGACCGCGAAAACCCTGTCCGACGGGCTGGCCAACGCCCCGAAGCTTCTACTCACGGCCACCCCGCTCCAGAACTCACTGATGGAGCTCTACGGGCTGGCCAGCGTCATCGACCCCCATATCTTCGGGGACCCCATCTCGTTTCGTGAGCAATTCGTCCGGGAGACCGATGAGGGTATAAGAAACAGGCTTCTCAAGCAGCGACTGGCCGAGGTATGTCAGCGCACCCTTCGCAAGCAGGTACTGGAATACGTGCGCTTTACCGAGCGCATCCCCATGACGCAGGAATTTTATCCTGACGACGAAGAGCAGGCGCTCTACGACCGGGTCTCCGAGTACCTTCGCCGGGACACAATATACGGCCTTCCTGTTGGGCAGCGCACCCTCATGACGATGGTGTTGCGCAAGCTGCTGGCTTCCTCGTCCTTCGCAATCAGGGGCACTCTCCAGGCGCTGCTGCAACGCCTGCGTGCCATTCAGGCGAAGATGGCCAACGATGCGGCTTCCGCAGAGGCCCTTCACGTCGAGTTCGAAGAGGACTTCGAGATCGTCGATGAAATCGAAGACGACTGGGAAGCCGAGGGCAGCGAGGCTGACCGTGAAGACGCCATCGACCCGGCGCTTCTCGCGGAAGAAGTGGCCTACATCGAGGAATGCGTCGATCTCGCCAAGCGCATCCAGACAAACGCGAAGGGGGAAGCCCTTGTTCGGGCCATTAGTCGTGCCTTGGACCAGGCCGAGGCCCTCGGTGCCGCTCGCAAGGCCGTTGTGTTCACCGAGTCCAGGCGCACGCAAGAATATCTGTACCGGTTGCTGAGCGCGAACGGTTACGCCGGGCAAGTTGTTACCATCAACGGCAGCAACAAGGACGAGGTCGCCAGCCAGATATACGCCAAGTGGCAGACACGGCATGATGGTTCTGGCATTGCCACCGGCATACGTGCCGTGGACATGCGAACCGCGCTCGTCGAGGCGTTCAGGGAAGACGCGACTGTTCTGCTTGCCACCGAGGCTGCGGCCGAGGGTGTCAACCTTCAGTTCGCCTCCCTGGTCTTCAACTTTGATTTACCCTGGAATCCGCAGCGGATCGAGCAGCGCATTGGCCGGTGCCATCGCTATGGCCAAACCCACGATGTTGTTGTCGTGAACTTCGTCAACGAACGAAATGCAGCTGACAAAAGGGTTCTCAGCCTGCTTTCAGAGAAGTTCAGGCTCTTTGAAGGGGTTTTCGGGGCTTCTGATGAAATTCTGGGCATAGTTGAGTCCGGCGTGGACATCGAACGCCGAATCGTCAACATTTATCAGACCTGCCGGACTGCCGAAGACATAGCCGCCGCGTTTGATGAACTGCGTGCCGAACTGGACGAGCAGATCTCCACCCAGATGGCCGACACTCGGCAACGTCTGCTCGACAACTTTGATGAGGACGTTCAAGCCCGCCTGCGGGTTAACCGTGACAAGGCCCAGGCGTCCCTTGACGAGCGTGGACAGATACTGCTGAACCTGACGCGCCACGAGTTGGATGGCGAGGCCACTTTCGACCCAGATGCTCCGCGTTTCCATTACATGGGTACCATCGCGCCGCATGGCTGGTACACACTTGACTGGCGGGTCGCAGAAACCGAGGGAATGACCTTCTACCGCCTGGATCATCCGCTTGGCACTCACGTTGTCAATCGGGCGTGCCGGCGACCGCTCGTGCCCCGTCATCTTGTTTTTGATTACAGCGGTTACGGGACATCGCTGGCCGTATTGGAGGCCCACAGGGGCAAGAGCGGCTGGCTAACCTGTGGCCTGCTTACAGTCCGGTCAGTTGACGACGAACAGTACGTTCTACTGGCCGCCCGGTCCGACAGCGGAGAGGTCCTAGATCAGGAATGGTGCCGGAGGCTACTTAGAGTGGCAGCCGAGGTCCAGGATCGGGCTGTGGTTGCTCCGGAGATGGGAAGCGAGGTCGATACCGAGGTCCGGCGCAACTTGACCGACGTAGAGTCCCGAAACGGGCGCTACTTCGACGCCGAGGTGGCAAAGCTCGACCGCTGGTCGGACGATTTGAAACTGGGTCTGGAACGTGAGCTGAAGGACATCGACGCAGCCATCAAAGAGAAGCGCAAGGAATCGGCGGTCGCCATTGCCCTGGCCGATAAGCTGGCAGCCCAGAGGGACATCAAGACACTTGAACAACGACGCAACCGCAAGCGGCGTGATCTGTACGAAGAGCAGGACAAAATTGACGAACAGCGGACGGCCCTTATTGAGGGCATCGAGCGGCAGCTTCAGACGACCCATCAAGTCGAGAGCCTGTTCACGATCCGTTGGACCATTATGTGAGGGAGAAACGCATGGCGAATAAGACAAAGCTGGAACTGACATGGATTGGGAAGGACAACCGCCCCCGACTGGAGCCCCGCATTTTGTTGGAAGATCCAGAACTGTCCTACTGCGCCGAGCATCGTGTTACTGACGACGACATTTTTGACAACATCCTCATTCACGGGGACAACCTGTTGGCGCTCAAGGCACTGGAGCAGGACTTCGCAGGTAAGGTGAAGTGCATATTCATTGACCCGCCGTACAACACGGGCAGTGCGTTCGAGCACTACGACGACGGTGTTGAACACTCTATCTGGCTCTCTCTTATGGGACATCGACTTAGAGCACTTCACGGCCTTCTATCAGATGACGGTTCCATGTGGATTGCGATTGATGACAATGAAGCGCATTACTTGCGAGTTCTGGCGGACGAGGTTTTTGGAAGAGCAAATTTCGTAGGTAATGTCGTATGGCAGTCGAAGGATACTCCTGGCAACAATGCAACTGGGATTGCACAGACTCATAACCATTTGCTCGTATATCGAAAGAGTCCGGCATTTATGCCCAACCTTCTCCCTCGTGACGAGAAGCAAATGGCCAACTACAAGAATCCAGACAACGACCCTCGTGGTCCGTGGTTGGCGGCACCTCTAACTCGGGCCGAACATCGAGACAGAGACTACTATGTTCTCAGGAATCCAGCCGGACAGGACGTATATCCTCCGAAGGGCAGCAGTTGGCGGCGCCCCCCTGATGTGCTTAAGAAGTTACTGGAGGACGGTCGCATATACTGGGGCAGGGACGGCACCGCCCAGTTTCCAAACGAGAAGAAGTTCTTGTCAGAGGCGAAAGATGGAGTCACACCGCAAACATGGTGGCCTTACCAATTTGCTGGCAGTACTCGAAACGCAAGTGCAGAGATGAAGGCGCTTTTTGGCGGGACAAAGGCCTTTGATACGCCAAAGCCAGAAAAGCTAGTGTTTCGGGTTCTAGAGATCGCTACCGTCGCAGGTGATTGGGTATTAGATTCTTTTCTTGGATCAGGAACCACTGCCGCTGTCGCGCACAAAATGAGGCGGCATTGGATTGGCGTCGAAATGGGGGCGCACATCAAGTCGCTTTGCCTTCCAAGGCTTGAATCGGTGGTCAGGGGGAGCGACCCTGGCGGAGTCACCGAGGTTTGCGACTGGAAAGGCGGGGGTGGCTTTCGCTTCTACCGTCTCGCACCCTCACTCCTTGAAGAAGACAAGTGGGGCAACTGGATCATCAATCGTGCCTACAACAAGGAAATGCTTGCCGAGGCCATGTGCAAGCTGGAGGGCTTCAAGTATGCCCCCAGCGACACACTCTTCTGGATGCACGGCCAGTCCACCGAGCACGACTTCATTTACGTCACCACCCAAACCTTGACGCACGAGCAACTCCAGGCCATCAGTGCCGAGGTTGGCGACGAAAGGACTTTGCTCATCTGCTGTTCGGCCTTCCGCGCGGATATTGAACAGTTCCCTAACCTCACGGTAAAAAAGATTCCTGCTGCCGTTCTTGTCCGTTGCGAATGGGATAAGGACGACTACAGCCTCAACGTCCAGACGGTCATGGGAGAGGAGCCCGAGCCAAAAAGTGAATTGTCAGGCAGCGATAAGCTACGGGGAAAAGGCAAGGCAAAGAATGTGCAGGAACTGCCGCTCTTCGCGGATGCGAAAAACGGAGGTGCCGAATGAGCAGCCGCCTCGTAAATACCATCTCGGGCCGCTTGAGCCTTCGTCCGCCGCAGCGAGAGTCGTTGGAGATTCTAGACCGTATCTGCGAGATCGCCGACCCAACTAAGGACACGGACGTCGCGGCTGCGCTGGAAGTCATCCGTTCTGAGTATCCAACCGTCAAGGATTTCGAAAGGGAATTCCCCTCGATGTGCTTTGCCCTGGCTACTGGCGTGGGCAAGACGCGCCTTATGGGCGCCTTCATTTCGTACTTGTACCTGACCAGAAGGAGTCGCCACTTCTTCGTTTTGGCCCCGAATTTGACCATCTATAACAAGTTGATTGCCGACTTCACGCCTGGCAACGCCAAGTACGTGTTCCAGGGCATCTCGGAATTCGTGACCGCGCCGCCCGTAATCATCACGGGTGACAATTACGACAGCGGTATCGGCGTACGCGATGAAGTCCGCAAAGGACAGATGGACTTCATGCGTGTTGGTGGCGACGCCCCCCACATCAACATTTTCAACATCAGCAAGTTCAATAAGGAAGCGGGCGGACAGAACAAGGGTATTCCCCGGATGCGGCGCCTGGCGGAGTACATCGGTGAGAGCTATTTTGATTATCTGGCCGCTTTGCCAGACCTGGTCGTCTTGATGGACGAGGCCCACCGCTACCGGGCTGACGCAGGACTGAAGGCAATCAACGAACTGAAGCCCATTCTTGGTCTGGAATTGACCGCCACGCCCTTCACGGAATCCGCTAAGGGGCCGGTGCCCTTTGGCAACGCCATCTACTCGTATTCGCTGGCCGAGGCCATCGCCGACGGGTTTGTCAAGGAACCAGCGGTTGCAACCAGGCGCGACTTCAACGCGAGCCAGCTTGATCCTGTTCGTCTGGAGCAGATTAAGTTGGAGGATGGGATACGCTTGCACGAGCAAGTGAAGACCGACCTCCAGGTCTTCGCGTCGGAGACCGGTAAGCCATACGTCAAGCCCTTCATGCTTGTCATTGCCAGGGATACCGAACACGCATCTGCTCTACTGGAGTTCATCCGGTCGGACACCTTCTTCGATGGCTTCTATCGCGACAGGGTCATTGAGGTTCACTCTGCCCTGACGGGCGAGGAGAAGGAAGATGTTGTCGAGCGTCTGCTTGCCGTCGAGGACCCTCATGAGCCCACGGAAATCGTCATTCACGTCAATATGCTGAAGGAGGGCTGGGACGTAACGAACCTCTACACAATCGTCCCGTTGCGGGCAGCGAATGCCCGGACTCTCATCGAACAATCCATTGGTCGTGGTCTTCGTCTTCCCTTCGGGCGCAAAACCGGGGAAAAGGCGGTCGACCGGCTGACCATCGTCGCCCACGACAAGTTCCAGGAAATCGTGGATGAGGCAAACCGGGGCGAATCGATAATCCGGCGGATCGACACCATCATCCTTGATCCCGACGGAGCAGAGGACGCTCCGAAGGCTTTCGAAGTCAAACCCATCGTTGACCAGATCCTGGGGGGCGAGGATGCGCCCGGTATCCCGCCTCTGGGGCCGGTCCCGGCGAAAGAATCCTGTCTGCCATCATCATCCCCAGTCATCGCGAAGCCCGTCTTCACGACACCATTTGAAAAGGCGGTTGCCAGTGCCACACTGGCTGCTATCACACGGCGGACTACGCTTGCCTCTGCCAAGACCTTGCTTGCACCAGAACAACAAAGAAAGCTGGTCGAGGAGGTCAAGGCTGCGACAGCCGCGCAAGCAGATCTCCCAGGCGTCGGCAAGGATGTCGAGGTTGGCGTCAGAGAGGCCACAGAAATCTATATCGCGCGGTCCATAGATATCCCGACTATTACGGTCGTTCCGACCGGTGAGGTCACCATCGGATACCATGACTTCGACCTGGACATCTCGGTTCTGCCGCCAATCAGGCCTGTGGAGCAGGACATACTGATTCAACATCTGAGAACCCATGAACAAGATGCCCTGGCAGTCGCCGGTGGCGAAGTCTACGAGACGCGACTAGAAGATTACCTGGTAAGTGCCCTCATCTCATTTGACGACGTGGATTACGACGCGACAGCGGACCTTTTGTACCGACTGGCAGGTCAGCTCGTGCAGCACCTTAGCAGCTATTTGAAAGACGACGATGCGGTTCGTAACGTGCTTGTGTATTACCAGAGGCGATTGGGCGAACTGGTTCATGCCCAGATGGATAAACACCGGTACGAACGAACCACCGGTTACGAGGTAAAGATCCTGTCCGGGCACCGGCCGCTCAAACCCGAGACTTTTAAGCTCAAGCCTAGCGAGAAGGCCCGTTTTTTCCGTATCCCGGTGGACGACAAACGAAGAATTCCACAGATGCTGTTCGGAGGCTTCAACAAGTGCCTGTATCCTTGCCAGAAATTCCACTCGGACCCCGAGCGCCGTTTTTCGGTGTTGTTGGAGTCGGACCCGGCCGTTGAAAAGTGGGTGAAACCTGCCAGGGCCAACTTCCAGATTCAGCTTAACGGGGGCGGCCTTTATGAGCCTGATTTCGTGATCGAGGCCGCTCACGGCAAGTATCTGGCCGAGGTGAAGAGTGACGACGAACTGGACGACGCGCTGGTCCTGGCCAAGGCGGAAGCCGCCGCCGTCTGGTGTCGCCACGCGACGGATGCCGCTTTGCCAGGGGACAAGCCCTGGCGCTATCTACTGATACCGGCTTCGGCCATCCAGGAGAACCTGACCCTGAAGTACCTGGCCAACCAGTATGAGCGTCAGGCAACCGTGATGGGAACCCTTTCAGGGGGCGTTTGAAATGCCTGGTTCAGATGGTGCGTCGTCTCTCGCCGAGTTGTCCGAGCTTGTCGAGACGTTCAAGAACGGGCTTCTCGATCACGCTACCGGCGGCAGGATGGATGAATCGGCATACGGACAGAGCCGGAAGTTGATTCTGGGTGAGCCGCGACTGGAAGGTCACTTACCAAGGTTCATAAGGACCTGTCGCACCACCCATGAGTTCTGGGTGTTCATCAAGTACAAATTCTCGACCTACCATGAGCGGCGGGATTATCTTGCGAATCAGTTCAACCCCATTCTTGATGCACTTGAAGCGGGACGTGTGCCAGGAGGGAGCAAGACGGTTGGACTCGCCGCCGAGGTCACCTCCAGTAATCCGTTGACCCAGGAATTCATCACGAGCCAGCTTCAGAAGTGCGACGCGAAGCTCAATATTGGGGACTACGACGGTGCGATCACAAACGCCCGGACTCTGGTCGAAGCAGTGTTGGGTGAGATGGAGGTCCGACTGACAGGTAGCGAACCCTCCACCGACGGAGATCTGACAAAGCAGTACCAGAAGGTACAGAGGCTCCTGAACCTCACCCCGGCCGACGACAAGCTCGAAACGCCTCTTCGTCAGGTGTTGACGGGACTTGCCAGCATCACTGCCGGGCTTGCAGGCATGCGGAACAAGATGGGGGATGCCCACGCCCGGACCTACCGGCCAGAAGAACATCATGCCCGCCTGGCGGTCAACTCGGCGAAGACACTTGCGGACTTCCTGTTCGAGACCTTCGAATATCAGATGAAGCGGGGGTCCATCTCAGAACCGCTGCCCCGCAGCTGACCTGCTTCCTGTGTCGCGACTCCAGCCTTGGCGCAACCCCAACTACGCGGTACAATGAATTTGTTCCCATGGACCTTGTTTCTGACGCGGGCTTCGGCCCAGCCCGGACTAGTCACCCGGACCTAAGTCGGGAATCGAGGAACAATCGGGGACGTGCCCCTGACCCAGCGAACCTCAACGCCAATCTCAGCACTGGGATGACTCCCCGGTGCTGTCTGGATGCAAGGCGGTGGTCCTCGCTGGGTCGCCATCGCCTTCGCATATCCAAATTTCTGGAGGTAGTGCGGCTACTCGTCAATTCTCAGTCAACAAATCGCCCGCCAATCTTTTTGTGCCAACGCATGTAATGCCCGCAATTTGGGCATTTCTTCATGAACAGTCCAATATTCCAGGCAAACATAAAAATCCAGAACAGCTTGAGCCAAAACCACATGAACTTTCCAATGAAGCTCCGGGTACAACACGTGCAATCACGACAACCACTCACGTCGGCCTCCTTGTTTGTCCATCGACCAGTCCTCGTGGACCTTCAGTTCGGTACGGTGTACGGAATCTTTGGCGGGGCCAGGAACGGGTTACCTGGACAGGTGCCTTCTGTGACCTTGCCTTTGGTCCAACAGAATGTACCCAAAATCGTTACGCTATCCTTAAGAAACTGGCTGGTCTGGAAACTGATTTCGCACATCTTCGGCCGTGCTTCAAGCCCTTCCATGTAAAACAGTGTGGCGCTCACTTTTTTGGAAAACCCCGGTTCGACTGAATCGAGATCAGCCCCGAGAATTACGGACTCGTCCACGGTCTTCTCGTCCTTGACCTCGCACATCGCCTTACATTTGAGCATAGAACCCTGAGGGAGTTGCCGGTTGACTTTTATCTTCGCCCCAACGTCCAGGTAGAAGCTACCTTCGTTGTCCCCAAAACTGATTCGTTTCACGCCCACTGATGTTTTGGAGAAGGTGACCGGCGGGTCCGCCAATGCAGTTCCGCTCGACATGACACATGCTGCCAGAATCATCAGGAACAAGGAGCGCTTCATGGGTTCCTCCTACGCGTCGGCACGTTTTTGATGTGCAGACTGTAAATGAATCGCCATGCGGGTCAAACATGACATGATGTCCATCGAGCAGTCCTCGTGGACCGTCAGACGGTTAGTAATGGCCCTGCATTGGCGGTTCCGAGGAAACCCCGGAAAGACCGATTCGCGGCGGGTCGTTCTGGAACCCGCCCCGGTCCGTTCGGACAAAGACGCTGGGCCATCAATTTATGCCGACACTCCGCTGGCTCTTCTTCGGGTGACTAGTCCGAATAGTGGCAACGCCGCAGGCCAGGTTTGTAGTCAAGCAAGCAATAGATACATGAACTTGTGAGCTATTTCAAGGGCGGCGTTCATTGGGCGATTTCCGAAGCCGACAGCAGGTCTTTTGGGAGAGGTTGGTTTTGATGGACTATTTGGCGCCAAGCAAATTGACAATCGCCTGAAGCAACTGTACCACCACCTGGTCATTTGAAGCCGACTGCGACGACAGCCACAATTGGACGGCGGTCGCGGCAGCCAACGTTCCGAACGCGATTGAAATTGCTAACCAGACTTGAAACCTGTTCGCCTTGGCTTGTTGTTCTGAAGTGGTACGAGCCTGTTCCAGGTGTTCGACCAGAGTTCCGACTTGTGTCGTAAGCAATTCGTTTGCTGTCTGGAGTCCATGTGTGATGTTTTCGAGTTCAGTGAACTGTATCCGAAGTGCGTCGGCAAGGGGCGAAGACTCGATGCCCTTCTTGATGGCCTCCACCTGCCTGCTTTTTTCAGCTTCCTGCTGGTTCCGAATCATCTTGCTGACGTCAGGGACCTCGGGAATCGGAGGCAATGGGGTCATTGGAATGATGGGCACCATGGGAACGATTGGTGTCATGTTGGCCATCGCGGCGTTCAGCGTCTTCGCACTATCCGTGAGTCTGGCAAATGAAGAATCAATGCTGCCATACACCTCGTTGAGGCGGGCTGCGGCCCTGTTCCATTCACCAAGCGCAGAATTGTCCTTGTGGAGCGCCTGAAGGATCGGCGAACCCGGATTCACTAATTTGGCGAGTCGAAGCGCTGCCACAGAGGGGGCTGAAGCTGAACTGATGGCGAACCCCGGTCTGTTATCACTTTTTAACCCATTTGCTTCGTCCTCT
>Ga0302247_1003095_pt1 | contig 9972 bp, 4 predicted proteins | sample AAG_UR_Ile_MG_FD_193529 | JGI IMG/M metagenome (GOLD analysis project Ga0302247, IMG submission 193529) | Enriched activated sludge microbial communities from anaerobic digester in WTTP, New Holstein, Wisconsin, United States - AAG_UR_Ile | ecosystem: Engineered > Bioreactor > Anaerobic >...
CCTGGCGCCGTCTTCCTCCGCCGTGGCCGCATCGTCGCCATAAACGGGAAGAAATCCGTACTGGCCGTCCCTGTTAATGGTGAATTCCCCGCAGAGCACCCCCCGGGGATTGTAAACCGTCACCCGGTCTCCCGCTTTGGCCCCGGCGATGGTCCCGTAGAAATCCATGCTGAAGGGGGTGGGCCGCGGTTTGTCTTCCTCCCCCCAGCAGGCGCCGGAATACATCACCGTTATAAATACGGCCATCAGCAGAATCCCGCCGAGAGGAAATCGCCGCCGCCGGCCTATCCGTTCCATTGTCATTTCAACCTCCTCGCCTCCGGTTTTTCTACAAATCCCGAATCCCTTCCCATTGCCGCGCTTCGCCAGGTCCGCAAACAAAAGCCGTGGCGCCCGGAGGGAATCAAGGAGAAACCTCCCGCCGCACCGCATCAGTACGACAGATCCTTCACCGTGTTCATCTTGATCCACATCCCGTAGCCGGGGCCAAAGTACTTCAAGTTGTTGAAGCTGCCCAGGGCCGGATCATAGGTATGGCCGCCCTGAACGTCGAAGGACCGGACCACGGCGTAATCTCCCTGGATCGCCTGGAGGACCGCTCCAATATCGTTCACCTGGGTCATGCCGGCCCCCGCCGGAAACGCGACGGTCGGCGCCAGGCCGGTGTAACGGACATCGGGATGCCAGTAACCGACGAGATTCCAGTTGCCGTGGAGGGCCAGGGAGTCGGCGGCCGCCGCTTTCAATCCCACCAGTTCCAGATTCGCCGCCTCCTTCATCTTGATCCAGTACCCATAGCCGCCGGCGATGTATTTGACCGTGCTGAAGGTCGGCTCTTCGGGCAGGAAGGTATGGGCGCCCTTGCCGTCGAAACTCCGGACAACCTCATACTTCCCCGCAATGGAACCGAACACATCGGCGATACCGGCGACCTTCTGGAACACCGTTCCCGTAAGCATGGGTTCCACCGGTTCCCCGTCAGCCGTCCCGGGAACCCCGTCGGTGTAGAAGCAGGTCTTCAGGGGGAAGCTGATGAGATTCCATCCCGCATGGAGGGGAATGACATATTTCCCGGAGGCGTCGAGATTGATATGGAGGACATCATTGTCCGAAGTCCAGGTCGGCGGCTGGGTGCCCGTGATCACTGTGGCTACGGCGTCCACCTCCACGCCCGTCGCCGCTTTCCAGACCCGGAAGCGCAGGACGTCGCCGGGCAGGGCGCCCTCGTCGGCCGGCGTGCCGGCATCGTCGCCGTAGATGTTCATGAAGCCATACTGCCCGGAAGTGGTAACCGTCCACTGGCCGCAAACCACCCCCGACGGATCCAGGACCGCCACCTCGTCCCCCACCTCGGCGGGCAAGCCATTGATCGTCAGGGTCCCGTAGGCCACGACCGATCTGCTGGTCATGCCGGCTACATGGAAGTGCTGCATGGCCACCGGGATCGTGCCGTTTATATAATGCTGGAGGTTCGTCGTCCCATCCCGGTTGGCATCCTGAGCGGCATCCGCCGGATCGAGGGGATTGAGACCGTAAAGAGCCTCCCATCCGTCGGGCATGCTATCGGCGTCCGTATCGGCAGACTTGGGGTTCGTGCCGCGGCTGTACTCCGTTAGGTTCGAGAGGCCGTCGCCGTCGGCATCCAGGGCGGCATCCCCGGCGTCATTGGGATTCAGGCCGTTGGCCAGTTCCCAGGCATCGGGGATGAGGTCGCCGTCCGTATCGCCGAGGGTCCCGCCCTGCTGGACGGAGTAAGCGCTGAACGCCACGGGTGACCCCAGCAGCCCTGTTGCCGAGGCGGCAACGGAAACCGTCCCGGTGGCGGCTCCCAGCGCCAAAGTATTCATGGCATAGCCACCCCCATCCGTCGCCACCGGCGTCGTCACCGTCAGGGTTGCATCGCCGGAAATCTTCGTAAAGGTCACATCGACACCCGCCACCGGGGTGCCGTTTATATCGAAAACCCTTACCACCAGGGGGTTAGCCAGGGCCGACCCGGCAACCCCCACCTGACTGTCCCCGGACACCTTGTTCAAGGTCATGGCCTGGCCCGCCGCGTAAGCCGAGGTGGAGAAGACCACCGCCTGCACCGGGCTGGAGTCCCTGATCGTGGCGGAAACGGTGTTGGTCCCGGAGATTGCGCCCAGGGTAAGGACCGTCGAGACAAAGCCGTTGGCGTCGCTCGTCGCGGAAGCGGCGGAGAGGGTTCCGCCGCCGCTGACGACGGCAAAGTCAACGACGATCCCCGCACGCGGCCGGCTGTCCGAATCATAGATCCGGGCCGTAAACGCCTGGGGCAGGACCTTGCCCGTTTCACCATTCTGTCCGTCTCCAGATACCTTCTGAATGAAGCTCGGGATGGCCGCATCCTCACCGATCCGGATGTCGTCCAGGGTCCAGCCGGCCCGTCTGCTGTTACAGTTGTTGTTTTCCGACCGGTTGTCGTTCAGGACGAACTTGATCCGGATGTTGGGCAGACCCGCCCAGGAACTCAGATTGATCTTCTCCTCCTTCCAGGTGGACTGGGTCCCGGTAAAGCGGCCGATCTCCTTCCACGTCCCCGACTGACCGTTGTACGTCGAAAGATAGACCATGCCGTAGTCATGCTCCCGGTTGTAATTGTTGCCGCAGTCCGAATACTCTCCATAATTGCCACCTTGATTGATCAGCTCATACAGGTGCCAGAAGGACAACTGGGGATGGACGGATCCCCGCAGATCGATGGTGTTGGAAAGAATCAGCTCCGGCTGGACCTGGTCGCCATATGCCCCGAGGGGACTATCCACGAAGGCGAGACTCGTGACGCTGTTGCGCACGTTGGAAACGAGGCTCCAGTTGCCGGGGTGCCAGTTGTTGTCAGTTACGGCGCCATCGAGGTTGTCGAAGAAGGGATAAGCGAGGGGCGGCTGCGTCGTTTCGGCGATCCTGACATCGTCGATAAACCAGCCGTCGGACTGGGTATCGCTCGCATCGGCAACGACCCGGAAACGTATATTGACCTGTTTACCCGCATAGTTGGAAAGGTCCACCCTGGCCTCCACCCAGGAAGGGGAGGTGCCGGTGACGAAGTACAGGCGCTTCCAAGTCGCCGAACCTGCTTCCTTGACCTCTATATAGCCGTAATCGGAATTGTCTTCAAAGGCATAACGCTGCCAGAAGGACAGAAGCGGCATGTTTGCCGACCCGAGATCGATGGTCAAATAGAGAGATGAGTCGGCGCTCTTGGCGTAGCTCGCGCTTGGAGAATCCGTCCAGACTACTGAGGGCTGTCCGGTTCTGGTCTTGTCCCCGGGGAGGAGGACGAGGGCCCAGGGAGAGTCGTAGAACCACGGGCTGGGGCCGTTCTCCATGGTATCGTGGAACGGATAGGCCGCCATGACGGCCCCTTCCTCGATCTTCAGGTCATCCATATACCAGCCGTCCTGCTGATTGGCGGCGTCGGAAGTAAGGCGGAACCGGAAGCCGAGGTTGGCGTTGCCCGCATAGGCGGAAAGGTCGATCCGCTCCTGGCTCCAGCCCGTCTCCACCCCCGTATAGGACTTCAGAACCGTCCAGTCCTGGCCGTTGTTCGTCGAAACCTCCAGCTTTACAAAGTCTTTCCCCTCCTCCAGGAGGTATTTGTGCCAAAAGGTCAGGATTGGGTTCGTGGAGCCGTTGAGGTTGAGGAAGGTTGACAGGCTCGTATTGGCATTGGCGGCATAGTTCGTCCCGGGAGAATCCGTCCAGGAATAAATCCCGGAGTACTTCTCCACATCCGTCAGACCCCAGGGCGCTCCAAAGGCCCACTTGGCTGTTCCAGCCTCTCCTCCGTCAGAAAAGGGATAGGAATTGGCTGGAATGACGTAGGTGGCCTGGACCTCGTTACTCCCCATGGAAACGTTTCCGTCGGCGTCGATGACCCACAGGCGGTAGAAATAGGTCCCGGGCTGCACGAGGGCCACTGGGTCCGTGTAGGTTTTGGTGTCCACCTCTGTCGCCGTCATCACCAGGGTGGCGTTGCGGGTCACCCCCGCGGAGGCGGAACGATAAAGCTCATAGCGGTTGAAATCCACGTCCGTGTTGGCTGTCCAGGAGAGGGCCACGCTGTTCATTGACGAAGAGGTGATGGCCAGGTCCACATCCTTCGGGGCGTCTTCCACGACGATGTCATCCAGGGTCCATCCTTCCCGCCTTGTCGTGCAGTCGTTGTTCTCGGACTTGTTGTCGTTCATGACGAAGGCGATGCGGACATTGGGGAGGCCCGCCCAGGTGCTAAGGTCGATTTGCTCCCGTTTCCACGCCGCCTGGCCGCTGAAGCGGCCGATCTCCTTCCAGGTCCCCGCCTGCCCGTTGTAGGTTGAGAGATAAACGATTCCGTAGTCGTGCTCCCGGTTGTAATTGTTGCCGCAATCGGAATACTCTCCGTAGTTGCCGCTTTGATTGGTCGTTTCGTACTTATGCCAGAAGGTCAACTGGGGATGGACGGCCGTCCGCATATCAAGAATATTCGCCAGGACGAGCCGGGAGTTGGTAAAAGCACCGTAAGGTCCGTTGGCGCTGTCCGTGAAGGCCAGACTTCCGGGGCTGGCCCCGGGCCGGCTGTCCGGAACGAGGGACCAGGAAGCGCTGTGCCAGTTAGTCAGGGTGGCAGCGCCGTCCAGGCCGTCTTTAAAGGGATAGGTCAGAGCCGGACTCTGGGTTTCCCCGATACGGATGTCGTCGATATGCCAGCCGTCAGCCTCCGTGGACCCGTCGGCAACAACCCGAAAGCGAAGATCGATCTGTTTGCCCGCATATAGGGAGAGATCTATCCGGGCCTCCGTCCAGGCGACCTGGGTTCCCGTCACAAAATAGATCCGCTGCCATGATGCGCTCCCCGCCTCCCGGATCTCGACATATCCGAAGTCCACGTTCGTATCGAAGGCGTACTTCTGCCAGAATGAGAGGACCGGCATGTTGGCCGATCCAAGATCGATGGAAATTTGAAGGGATGTGTCCGCGTTAGGTGAGTAGGTAGCACCGGGGGAACATGACCAGCTATAGGAGCCGGCGTGTTTGTCCTCCGTCGTCCTGCCCCAGGGGGACGTATAGAACCAGGGGGCCGGTCCAGTCTCGACTCCGTCCGTAAAGGGATAAGGGGCGCTCACGGCCTCTTCCTGGATGGTCAGGTCATCCATGAACCACCCATCCTGCTGGCCCGCTCCATCGGAGGTCAGATGGAACCGGAGGCCGAGGTTCGCCTGTCCCGTATAGGCGGCGAGATTAACCCGTTCCTGACTCCAGGCCGTCTCCGTCCCCGTGAAGGACCGGAGTACGGTCCAGGTCTGGCCACTGTCCATTGACACCTCGAGTTTCACAAAATCCTTGGCCTGCTCCAGGGAATACTTGTGCCAGAAACTCAGGACGGGATTGGTGGAACCGCTCATATTGATGAAGGTCGTGAGGGTCGTATCGGCATTGGCGGTGTAATTGGCCCCCGGGGAATCTGTCCAGACCGTGGATGCCTGACCTGTGTGGGTCTCCCCGGCGGGGAGGGCAACCTGTCCCCAGGGGGAACCCCAGGACCACTTGGCCGATCCCGCCTCCCCATCTTCCGCAAACGGATAGGCGCTTCCGGGAACCGTATAGGTGGCATGTACTTCGTTGCTCCCCGGGGAGACGTTGCCGTCCTCGTCCACCACCCAGATCCGGTAGTAGTAAGATCCGGGCTGAACCATGGCCACGGAATCCTTATAGGCCAGGGTGGTCTTCTGGGCAACGGACGCCACCAGGGTGTTGTTCCTTGTCACCCCTGCCGTTGCGGACCGATAGATCTCGTAACGGTTGAAATCGTTGTCGGCGTTTTCCGTCCAGGAGAGGTCAACCGTGCTCATGGTGCTGGCTGTCAGGGTCAGGATCACATCGAGGGGGGCATTTTCAATGATGACGTCGTCGATCGTCCACCCTGCCAATCGATTATTGCAACTCGCGTAGTTTTCCGATCGCTGGTCATAGAGGACAAACTTTATCCGGACGTTCGGCAGTCCCGCCCAGGCGCTGAGGTCGATCTTTTCCTGCTTCCAGTCCGCCGATCCCGAATAGCGGGCCAGTTCCGTCCAGGTTCCCGCCTGCCCGTTATAGGTGGAAAGGTAAACGATGCCGTAGTCGTGCTCACGGTTATAATTGTTATTGCAGGCGGAGTATTCCCCATAGTTGCCGCTGTGATTCGTGAGATTGTATTTATGCCAGAAGGAGAGCTGGGGATGGATGGCCCCCTGGAGGTTCATGCTGTTTGCCAGGATCAGCTCCGACCATACCTGATCTCCGTATTTCCCGGTGGGGCTGTCCTTGTAGGCATAGGTTCCGGAGTGGGAATCGGGAACCAGGGACCAGGATGATGAGTGCCAGTTCATGACCGCCAACGGAAGATCCATGGTGTCCCGAAAAGGATAGACGGTAACGGGGCTCTGGGTCTCCCCGATGCGCACGTCGTCGATGTACCAGCCATCCGCCTGGTTGCTGCCGTCCGCGATGAGGCGAAAGCGGACGAAGACCTTCTTCCCCGCATAAGAGGAAAGATCTACTTTCTCCTCGACCCAGGCCGCCTGGGTACTCGTTACGGCATAGATCCTGTTCCAGGTGGAAGTCCCGTCTTCCTTCACTTCCACATAGCCGTAATCGACATTGGGATCGAAGATGTACCGGTGCCAGAAGGAGAGGACCGGCATCACGGCCGGGCCGAGATCCACCTTGATCTCCAGGGCGGAATCCGTGGAGGCGCCGTAAGGACCGGCCGGTGAATCGGTCCAGCAATACTGGCCGGAGTGTCGATCCGACGAGGTCAATCCCCAGGGGGCCGCCGCCGTCCAGCCACCGACGCCGTTTTCCATGTCGTCGAAGAAGGGATAGCTGTAAAAACTTACAATTGTGGCCAGGTAGGCCTCTTTGCCCGGGGTATAGAGATCCAGGGAATTGACTATATATATCTTGTAATAATAAGTGGTTCCGGGCATGAGTCCCGTATCGGTGTAGGTGGTAATGCCCCGATCCGTAATCGTTGCGACCAGGGTGCCGGCCGGTGTAACGCCGGCGGACAGGGACCGGTAGATCTTGTATGCGGCGAAATCGGCATCGAGGCTCTCGGACCAGGAGAGATCCAGGGAGGTGTTCTTGGGATTCCCGACGGTGAAAGTCGCCGTTTGGTTCGGCGGCTCGCCGATGCTCACGTCGTCGATGGTCCAGCCGTCCCCGACTACCGTCTTGTCCGTAACGAGACGGAAGCGAAGCTTCACGTCGGCCTGGCCGGCATAGGGGGTCAGATCTATCTGTTCCCGTTTCCACGGGGAGGTGCCGGTGAAAGTCGCCAGGCGGTTGGGCCAAGTCTGGCCTCCGTCCGTGGAAAGCTCCACGAAACCTTTGTCGAAATCCGCTTCGAGTTGATATTTGTGCCAGAAGACCAGTTGGGGACTGACGGCGCCGGTAAGGTCCAGGGGGGTGGTGATGGTGAGGGAGACGTCCTGAGAGTTGCCGTAGTATCCGCCCGGACTGTCGGTCCAGGCCTGAGCGCCGCTGTGCTTGTCCGCCGTGGAAACGGCCCAGGGCGGGTCGGCCGTCCACTTGGCGACGCCCTCCATATCATCGCTGAAGTAGGCGGCGCGAGCCTCGGCGCCGGCCAGCATCATTATCAGCACCGCCAGCAGAATCAATAACTTATGCGCAGTAATATTCAATCCGCCGCGCCCTCCGATGACGGCGTTATGGGCATCTTCTCCGCGTCGCCTCGCTTTCATGGCCAACCCCCCGTATTGATTGGAAAGATAATCTTGTGTAAAGACAGGTTATGAATTGTTGGAAGTCTTGTTTATTAGAAGGCAATGTCTGCTGAATTTGAAGAGACGTACCGAAGGATGCTTTTCGACTGACATTCCCCAAATCTTGGGATTTTTGTAACAATATTGCCTTGACCTGTCAACTCCATTTTGACCTGGGGTGTGACCTGATTCACAGTTCAAGTGTGAATTAGGTCACACCCGCCCGAAAACGGCTAAAAATGCGGCGTTTCATGCAACTCTTATTATCATTTTTCTATTGACTTAAACAATGCCAGACTTTAAAAGAAACAGCCAGGCATCTCCTGTCTCAAGTAACATTTTCTTCACATACAGCCTGGTGGCGACGATCGGGGGTAGCAATATCAATATCCCCGTGACCGATGGGGCCTTTGTCCTGTCGGCCAATCCGGGATTGGTGGCATTGGCGGGTACTGCGGGCGGGTATTCGGGCGCCTATGTCTCCGACGTGGCGGTTCGGGCCGGAGAGGTAACGACCCTGAGCATTCCCATGTCGGCTACCACCCAGATGATCCAGGGGGACCTGGACGGCCAGAACGGCGTCACCCTGACAGATGCCATCCTGGCCCTCCAGGCCGTCGCCGGCCGGAATCCGGCGGCCATCCGCCCCGACTATGCCGCCTCCGGCTCCGACGTCAACGGGGACAACAAGATCGACCTGGCGGAGGTCCTCTATATCCTTCAGACTGTGGGAGGGGCGAGGTAGACAAGCAATGGGCACAAAACATCGGAGGTCATCGACACCGCCCCGATCTGATTGCATGGATTGTCTTTTCATGGAGTGTTCTTGATGAGAAGGTTTAACGATTCCCGATTGACGTTCGTATATTTTTGAAATATACATATAGGTATGGATATCGTTGGCGACCTGCTTCAATGTATTGGTTTTGACTGGGATGAAGGAAACCTGCTTAAAAACTTGGAGAAGCATGGAGTATCGACATCGGAATGTGAACAGGTCTTTTTCAACCGCCCGCTTATTGCAGCGCCTGATACTGGACACTCCGGCAATGAAGCGCGGTTCTATGTTCTGGGCCAAACCGATACAGGCAGGACGCTCTTTGTTGTATTGACCGTGCGGCGCAATCTCCTGAGGATCATCTCGGCAAGGGACATGAACCGCAAAGAAAGGGAAGTTAATGAAGAATATGGGGAAAATACCTGAATTTCAGTCCGAGGACGAAGAGCGCGCCTTTTGGTCCGATACGGACCCTTGCGAATACATCGACTGGTCCAAGGCAAAAAGAGTCATGCTTCCCAATATCAAACCTTCTCTTAAAACGATTTCTCTTCGCCTGCCCGAGTTTATGCTCGATGAACTAAAACTTCTGGCCCACAAACGGGATGTTCCCTATCAATCGCTCATCAAGATTTTTATATCGGATCGCCTTGCAGAAGAATGGAAGAATTCATCATAAATTCCTTGTATTCATGTTCGACAAAAGGTTGGGAACACACGGGAGGGGAAGCGATGAGATTTTTCAATACGGCGGGGCCGTCGAACCTCGAGGATCACGACGGCCTGATTCAGACCGCCGCCTACATGAACCGCACCGGCACTACGGAAGACGGACACCTGGTGATCTTCGACCGCACCCCCGACAAGAGAAGATCTTCCGCCGGGAGGAAATCCACGACGGCAAAAACATCACCATATGGGGGATGTAGAACATGCTTCAGAGTCATCAGGGGAATCCGCCTGGCATCCGCCCCGACTACGCCGCCTCCACGGCGCCGACGTCAGCGGGGGCAACAAAATCGGTATGGAGGAGGTGATCTATATCATTCAGGCGGTGGCAGGGGTGCGGCAGATCTGAACATTTCCTTTACAAAAGGATACATTTAGAGCAATATTTCCTTCAGCAAAGGAAATATAAGAACGATGGACGAGATCCGTAAATCTATTCGAGAGGTTATCGCTGATTTTCAGACACTCCCCCGGCGGAATCTGACCCGCCGGGATACGTCGATCCCTGTTTTGCCTTCCGACCTCAACAAGGTCATCGCCCTGATCGGCATGCGCAGGACCGGGAAGACCTGCCTTCTCCAACAGATCTTTCAGGACCTCGAAACGGAGCGGGGCATTGGGCGGTCACAGATCATCTATGTGAATTTTGAAGACGACCGTCTGAACGGTATGAAGTCGGATCAGTTGCGGCTCATA
>Ga0302247_1003102_pt1 | contig 9968 bp, 4 predicted proteins | sample AAG_UR_Ile_MG_FD_193529 | JGI IMG/M metagenome (GOLD analysis project Ga0302247, IMG submission 193529) | Enriched activated sludge microbial communities from anaerobic digester in WTTP, New Holstein, Wisconsin, United States - AAG_UR_Ile | ecosystem: Engineered > Bioreactor > Anaerobic >...
GAGAAGAACAGCTTAGGTTATGGAATGACGACAGCGAATGACATTGTCAGGAGTTGTCGTCATTTACAAAGCCACCGACAAGGTCGGTGGTAGTTTACTCATTTTTGCTTTTGGTTGCATCCATCATGAAACAAATATTTCCGTGTTCTGATGAACGGCAGGAGTTCAGGGCATTTGCCGCCCGGACGCTGGCAAGGCTGCTTGCCACGGCAAAGGAGCTCCAAGGGGGAAAGCAGCTCGGCGTGACAAGATTCCAAGCGGTGGCTATGCTCTCCGCAAGCCGCCACTATCAGGAATTTGTCGTATCTCTCCTCAAGAGGGTGAAGGTCGAGTTTGAAAGGGCGCAGTATTCCCCCCTCGTTTCTCTGGAAGAAAAAAGCCGTTTATTCGCTCTTGCCCTGGTCGAGGCAGAGCGGCTGGAACTTATAAGGGACTATAAGGAATGGGAGCGTTTCTGCCGCAATCAACCGCCGCTGTTGGTGGAACTGAAGAATTTGCAGCCAGAAATGAAACGGGTATGGGTGCATGCAACACGGCGAAAGGCGACTGACCGTGATCTCTTGCTTGCCGAATATGCACTTTTTGACAGATGCAGTTTCACTAATCCCGGCTACCGCATGCTCCAGTTGTTCCTTACGACTTACGAGGGATATCGTTATTACTTACGCCCCGACGCCGATGAACGGGCCATGTGGATGGCATCATTCTGGATTCACGCCATTTTCGGCATGACAATAGATGAATTTCAGATCTGGTTTGATGAAAATTCCGACCAATTAAAGAGGGGCCGTTTCGGTCTTGTTTCGTCTCCCCGTGTCTTGAAAACGAAGAGCCAATCAAATAAGGGCGCTTCTGTCTTCAAGGCAACCTCTCCGATTGCAGAAGATAAACCCCGAACATCTTTTATCCATTCATCTTCTTCATCTATACAATTGTCCCCAGGCATAAAGGACGAAAGAGATAAAGCCTTTAGCGAAGCCCCGGAAGTTGAACGGAAATGGTGGCTTCTCAAAGCCCGCAATCACAACGAAATTGATTTCATGGCCACTGCACCGGGCGAATTCTGGACTTGGCTTGGCAAGGTCAAGTGGTGTTCCCACCTGCACATCGATCTCGTTAGGGACAGTAGGGCCTCCATGCCCCGATACCATTGCCGTTATTGCGGTGCGGTTCTCATTTGTCGCTGTTCCATGACAAGCGGCGGCATCGATCAAGTACCTCCAACTTGCCGTCCCCGCCGCTGGGAAGACGAGAGACTCTTTGCCCCCTTTTCGGACGTATTTATCCGTTCTCGTCTCTGCCCCCACTGCCGTATGGAGTCGGCGCTGAGGCAAACAGGCAGTGGTTGCGCACTGGCCGACGCCTTGAAGGCAATCAGGCACGGCGACGTCTATCTCACCCTGAAGATGCTTCAGAAACTCTGGGATGAAGAAAGAACGGCGCTGAAGAGACATAAGCGGCAAATCAAAGACGCTTTTAAGGACGGGGCCATGGCATGGGCGGTTCATGAATACGGCCTCTTCTGTGAAGGCAATTACAGCGGTTTTGAGCGGGGGATAGCTCGCGATGTCGGGCTTGCCCGCTGGTTCTACGATGTCATCGCGCCGGCGGCGCCGGATGATTTACTCGCAGGTGGCAATGTCATTACCAATATTGTCGGAATGGCGCATGCGTTGGGGAGTTCGCCATTGAATCTGCACGACTTTTTCCACAACGAACAGATCACGTTGTTACGGGAACCCGGCAACGTCCATGATCCGGATGCAGTGGCCGTCATGCACCCGCGCTTCGGTAGGTTGGGCTACATCAAGCGTTCCCTGACGGCCTGGTTGGCGCCGATCATTGATAGAGGCACTGAAGTCGAAGCCCGCTTATTCGGTAGGCATTATCAGCCGGAGGAACCGGACGCTGCATTTTTCCTGACCCTGAAGGCAGCAGCTTCCGTCGGCGATACAGCCGCCATTGATCTAAATAGCAGCAATGAATGCTGGACGTCTCACCATTCCTGCCATGATTTTACCCAGGATGAGCTTTCCCGCACCGTCAGGAATCTGGACAAGGCCCGTTATCATCTCCGCCTGGCACGGGAACGCATCAGTTCCCGAAAGATCGAAAAAGCCAACATCATCAACCGCATACGCGCCGCCGTCAACAGGGCGCAGGAGGCTTGGCTGTTCAAATCCGGCATGGCGCCCGGCAGCCTCGACGACAAGGACTCCTTGCTGTCCAAATTCCTTGGGTTGGCGCCGGCGTCGCTCCTGAAAAAATCCCACCTTTTAGAACAGCGGCTGCGGTTTCTTTATTACGGCCATCCGTTTCTCCCTTTGCTTTACGAAGGCGGAACAGCGCCGCCCGAGGCTTGGAAAGCCGAGACGCTGGCCTGCCTTGACGACACCGAACAATTGCTTGCCCATATCGAAAAGGGAACGCCCATGACAGCCTTCCGTTGGGAAACGGATGACGTCTATCGCCCCGGTCAATGGGTGTGGGAACTGAAGGATTTGTCATCCTTTGAGCCTCGCTACAGGGTTATCCTGAAGAAAATTCTGGCTGTGCAAGAGGGGAAAGTCATCGTCATCGATCCTGATAAGCGGACTGTAGATGAATTTTGTGACGGGACGCTCATGATCAAGCCATCCCAACTTCCGGACGACGATATGACCACGCCTTATGAAAGGCGACGGTCCTGGTTCGACATCCATCCCGAATACCGCCAGATCCCTCTGATAATCATGGCCTGCCGTGATTACGGCTCATCCGTCTTTTTTACCTGTCCCTGCTGCGGCTACCCCACGATGACCTCCCATCCCGAATATAATCCGGTCTATTCCGACGATCCATACAATGATGGCTTCTGGGAAGAAGAAGATGATGATGACGATGACAACGAAGACATGCAGGGTGAATCCGATGCTGCGGATCAGGAAAAAGGGCGCCCCAATGACGCCGCAGATGATGCGGGGGAGGCGCCGCTGCCATATAAATATTCGGAATATTACGAAATCTGTCCTCTTTGCGACTGGGCGGAAACGGGCGGTGAACAAAAAAGCGCTAAGACCGGTTATCGCAATGGCGGCTATGATATAGAAAAGGCCCGGAAAAATTTCGATGTTTGCCGCTGCATCTATCGCCCGGAAGACGGGACATATTTTGACTATCAAACGGACGACGAAAGTCTTTTGATCAAGAACAGGTTTTGCGCCGCTTTCGACGCCATGATCGGCGCCACCAGCCAGGGAAGAATCTATCTCCATTGGTGTGAAGCGATGGCGCTGAGAGAAAGGCTTCTTAAGCACTTGCAGTTTCGCCAAGCGCAATGCGATCCGGAGGCGTTCAAAACTCGCTATACGGCGCAAGGAAAAGTCAGCGGCCGGGTATTCGAGAATAAATGGAAGTTTGCCCCCTGGCGTTGGCAACCAGGGCAATGGGGGAGTGACATCATCGACGGCCTGTGCATGCTTGTCTGGATCGGCAAGAATGCATCCGGATATGTGGGCAAGATACGGTCCCGGCAGGGACATATCCGTGACGTCTCTCTCCCCTGTATCGCATCCTCACAAGAAGACAGACCGGTTGACGACGTATGGCGGCCTTTTTATTTTCGCCGCACCTGGTTTGAGGTGCATCAGGAAAATTGCCGTGGTCATTACTGCTGCCCCTGTTGCGGTTATCCGACGCTCAGCAGACGTGATAATTGCGAAATGTGCAATCTTTGCACATGGGAAGACGATGGTCAGGATGACAATACAGCACAAGAAGTATGGGGCGGACCGAACGGCGATTATTCCCTCCGGGAGGCTCGCGACAACTTTGAAGAGCACCTGACCATGTTTCGCTCTTCCGAACCAGGAACGAGCGAAAGAATTAATTTTGATTTACGGATTCAGGATGCTAAACGCAAATTAACGGCAAGCTATGACCGTCTGATAATAGAGCGGGAAGAAAATAAAGTTGATTCAGTTTGGCAGGAAATAGATTCAAATACAGACACATTGAACTCCTTGAGAACAACGATTGCACGAGGGAGGGCCTATGACAAATGATTTTATGGCCAAGATGTACACGCCGCCAAACCCGGCATTGAACGATTATGACGATCTCATCGAATACGCGCTTACGATCGACGGTTACGAATACGCCGAAAAGGTCTGGGGACTCGACGACACCCAAGATCATTGGGCGAAGATTCAATCCTTCAAAAAGCGGGGTCGGTGGCAGGGCTCCTTTGAAGACCTCCGCTGCTGCCTCTTTGCCTATCAGCGGAGCATCCGGTGGTCGGAGAGCGGCGCTTACGACCGGGAGGGCCGACGGGAATTTATGAAGATATACCGGGCGCTGTGCAAGGCTTGGGAGAAAAGGCAGCTTCTTACAGAAGGACCATCCACATCTAACTTTCCAAAAGCCGCCTATAAAGACAACGAAACCAGGTGATAAGACATAAAGGTTAATGCCATGATACTTCTTCTCTCAATTCCCCTTTATAGTTTGAATTTCCTTGCTAATTTCATGAATATGAGTATCATGGCTCACAGATAAATCTATCAATTCACTTGGATCAGGAGGATATTCAATCATAGTTGACGCCCCCAAGTATGAAAAAGGCAAGCTCTACGATATTTCCATTATCGACTTCCACAAAAACCTCGACCAACCTCGTAAATACTTCGATACGGTTGCTTCTTTCTGATTCAATATCGGAGATTTAACCATTATCAGATGGATAAAGAAATGGTCATCGAGCAGAAATGACTTCCGAACAATTCATCGAACTCTGGAAAGATAACAAGCTCACCGAGCGGGGTGGAGCGCAGGCCCATTTCGACGACCTGTGCGACCTCCTCGGCGTGGAAAAACCGCGCGACCCGGACAACTATTGTTTTGAGCGGGGCGCGAAAAAATCAACCGGCGGCGACGGCTGGGCCGATGTCTGGAAACGCGGCTATTTCGGTTGGGAAAACAAAAAGCCGGGTCGCGACCTCGACGCCGCCCTGAAGCAGCTCACCGATTACGCCCTGCAACTTGAAAACCCGCCACTCCTCGTCGTCTCCGACCGCGAACGCATCATCATCCATACGGCCTTCACCGGCTACCCCGACGAGGTGCGCGAAATTCGCATCGAAGAGCTGGTCAATTCCGAAAAGCTGCAAATCCTGCGCTGGGTCTTCACGGACCCCCAAAAACTGCGCCCGGAGAAATCCACCGCCGCCATCACTGCCGAGGCCGCCGGGCACTTTGCCGAACTCGCCAAGGCCATGCGCACCCGCGGGATTGACGGCCAGCAAGTGGCTCATTTTCTTGTGCAATGCCTGTTCTGCATGTTTGCCGAAGACGAGCACCTCCTTCCCGGCATAGTGTTCACGGAAATCCTCAAAAACGCCGGCGGCGACGCCGACAAGGCGGGCAAACGCATCGGCAAGCTCTTTGCCGCTATGGAGCAGGAAACGGGCGGCGAATATGGCGATCACGACATTGCCTGGTTCAACGGCAGTCTCTTCAAGACCATCGACATTCCCCCGTTGAACAAAGACGACCTGGCCGCCCTGTACACCGCCGCCGCCGACATGGACTGGCGCGCCATCGACCCCACCATCTTCGGCACCCTTTTCGAGCGGGGCCTCGACCCCGCCGCCCGCGCGCCCCTCGGCGCGCACTACACCGACACCGGCACCATCGCCAAGCTAATCCAGGCGCTTATTACCGAACCGTTACGGGCCAAATGGCAGACCGTCAAAGCGGTTATTGCCGCCGGGCAAGAAAAAGGCTTACGCACCAGGGAATACAAGGAGGCCCATGCCGCCTACCAGGACTTTCTGCAGTACCTCCATCTCTTTCAGGTCCTCGACCCCGCCTGCGGATCGGGAAATTTTCTCTACCTCGCCCTCAAGGCCCTCCGCGATGTGGAAAAGCAAGCCCACATCGAAGCCCAGGAACTTGGGTTTGAGTCCGAACTCCTCATGCAAACGGGACCGCACAACATCCGCGGCATCGAAATCAACGAATACGCCGCCGAACTCGCCCGGGTTACCGTCTGGATCGGCGACATCCAGTGGTGCCGCCGCAATGGACGGGAAATTGCCCGCAACCCCATCCTCCGCACCCTGGATAGCATCGAACACCGCGACGCCCTTCTCAACCCCGACGGCAGCGAGGCCGCCTGGCCGCAGGCGGATGTAATCGTCGGCAATCCGCCGTTTCTGGGCGACAAGATGATGCGCAGCGAACTGGGCGACACATATGTCGATACTTTGCGCAAATGTTACGAAGGCCGCGTCCCCGGCGGCGCCGATCTGGTGACCTACTGGTTCGAGAAGGCCCGGGCGCAGATCGCCGCGGGACAAACCGTTGCGGCGGGGCTGGTGGCCACCAATTCCATCCGCCAGAAACGCAACCGCGCCGTATTGGAACGCATCCTGAAAAGCACCCGCATCTTCGCCGCCTGGTCGGACGAGGATTGGATAAACGAGGGGGCGGCGGTACGGGTCAGTCTGGTTTGTTTCGGCCAGGGCGGCGACACGCTTCTCGACGGGAATCCAGTGGCCGCTATCCATCCTGATTTGACTGGCGGCGCTCCGGGAGATGAAACGTCGGACCTAACCCAGGCCCTGCCCCTTCCCGGCAACAAAGGGCGATCTTTCTTCGGCGTCTGTCTGGCCGGACCCTTCAAAGTCGATACGGCCACGGCGCTGGCATGGCTCCGGGACAGCGGCAACCCGAACGGACGCCCCAACAGCGACGTCGTGCGGCCCATCTACAACGGTTCCGATATCACCCGGCGCTGGGCGGGCAACTGGGTGATCGACTTTGCCGGGATGGATATGGCTGCCGCCGCCGATTACCTCGCCCCCTTCGCTCATGTAGAGGCCAAGGTCAAGCCGATACGCATCGGGAACAACCGTGCGGCCAGAGCGGAAAAATGGTGGCAGCATGGCGAAAAGCGACCGGCGATGCGCGCCGCACTCCAGGGCCTGACCCGTTTCATCGCCACCCCGGAAACGGCCAAACACCGTTTCTTCGTCAAATTCCCCGTGGCGGTGGCCCCGGAACACAGCCTCATCGTCATCCCTCGCCAAGACGACGCGACGCTGGGCATCCTCTCCTCTCGCATCCACTGCGTCTGGTCGCTGGCAAAAGGGGGCCGTATGGGATTTGGCAATGATCCCCGTTACAACGCCAGCCTCACCTTTGAAACCTTCCCCTTCCCGCCCGGATTCGATCTCAAGGCGGAGGCCGTTCCCGAAAAGAGAGATGTGCCCCTGGAGCGCGGCAGCGCCGTTTCACCCGAATTTTACCTCCAGACGCAGGCGCCTCCCGCAGGGAAGGCGGGAAATTCGGAGCTTGGCAGAGCCGTTTCACCTGGATTCAATCTCAAGGCGGAAACAGCCCCGGATAGCGAACCGTTCACCGCCATCGCCGCAGCAGCCGCCGACCTCGATGCCTGGCGGGAGAAATGGCTCCACCCCGAGGGCTGGCTGGACTGGGAGCAGACACCGGAAGAGCAAAAGGCCGGTTTCCCTCCCCGCCCGGTTCCCAAGCCCGAATACGCGGCGACCTGGAAGAAGCGCACCCTGACGAATCTCTACAATGAAATGCCCGCCGGGCTGAAACTGCGGCAGGAAAATCTCGACCGCGCCGTCGCCGCCGCCTACGGCTGGGAGGATTACACCCCTAACCTGTCCGACGAAGAGATCCTGCGCCGCCTCCTGGCGCTGAACAGGGAACGGGCCAAGACAGCGAAAGCATAAAATATTTGGATAGCGATGTTGGGGCGATGAAAGATAGATTTTATTTGAAAGGGCGCAAGTTGTCAGACAGATTTTACGGAAAATATTTCAAGATGGATTAATCACCGATTTTCGCGGACGGTTTAACCGTCATTTTGATATAAGGTTTTGAATCTGTCATCATTGGAAATCAAGGTTCAGTTTAAGGCCGCCGAGCCAGGAGATGGACTGCGGCAGACGTTGCCAGGGAACGCCCCTGAGGATGGGATTGTGTGCCCGGCGGGGATAGGAAACCTGCACCGTGCCGCTTTGAATGTGGACGACCGCCTTACCCCGGACAAAATGGCGGAAGATAGTCTGGGCGTCACACTGTTCGAATCCCCTGAGCTTTTTGGCCAGCATGCTGTAAAGGGTGTCTGCGATCATAGTCATCAAAACGTCAAAGTGCACCTTCACCAGGATCGGGGAAGACAGAGCGTTAAGGTTGAAAAACTTGACCGCTTCGGAGATGACATTCTCCACGCGCCATCTGCGGGCATAGTCGCTGACGATGAGTTCCACCGGGGTTGCAAGATCGTTGGTAATCAGGAATGCCGGTCGTTCATGGCCGTTGCCCCTAAGGATGATCTGCCGGAGTTGCCCCTCATAATCTTGGAGAGAGATGAAGGATTGATGGACATAGGGATTGGGGTATTTCCGTTTGTCGTGGGGAATGTGGATCTTTTCCCAGGGGCTGAGTTCCTCAAGATTTTCAATCAGTTTCTTCCCTCGTCGTCGAAGGGTGATAAACTTGACGCCCATGCGATTCAGCACCGAAAGATGTTCGTAGGTGGTAACCTTGGAATCGAACACAAAGGTGGAGGCAACGCCCTTGCGAATCCCCTTCCAGAAGGACAAGACGCTGACGACCTGTTCATTGGCCTCTTCCTTCATGAGGTCGGCGGCTGTATAGAGAACAAGTTTGGAGGAGGCGTCCTGGGCAAAAAGGGTCAAGGCCCCCTTCATCCGCTTGCCTCTGGCGCCGGCCCAATGCTTCTGAAGAACCGATTCATCCCCGTAGTGGGGAATGGTGTGGAAGTCCAGATTGATGACGCTTCCGTCATACAGTCCCAGACTGGCGGCTTTTTTCACAAAAGCCTGCTGAAGTTTCAGGATGTGAACCTCATCGAGGGAATAGGAATAGGTGGACATGGCCGTGCACTTGGGCAGGAAGTTGAGGCCGGCGAACAACCCCAACCCGGGATCGAAAGCGTGATCCCCCATGTGGCCATACCGCTCCGTACCAATGAGCTTCAGTGCCAGAAAAGACAGAAAATAGCTGACAGCCGGGATGACCTTGTTGCCGGGAAGTCCCGCGGCTCGAATAAGTTCCGGGATATCGAAACTCTCCAGGAACGGCGCAAACAGAAAGACGCCCGCCGACTCGCAGGGAAGATGCTGTCCGTCCATTTGCTCGATGGAAACTCCTTCCGCTCGTTTGGGCGTCTCCGCACCCTTGACGGTCAAACCGATCTTCAATCGGGTGCGACGGGGAAGTTTGGGAAATCCTTCTTCCGCCAAGACTCGTTCCACTGTCCGCACCGAGATATCGACGCCGTCCTCGGAAAGGAGTTGAACAATTTCTCCCGCCGAGAGTTCTCTCTCGCGCCAGTCGCGGATCTTCCGGCGAGTTTCAGCAGATACCCTATACCGACCGGTGCCGCCTTCAGGGACCGGCTCGGAGAAGTCTATCTTACCGGACTTGAATTGATGCCTCAACAGATGAATATATGTAATGGTATATCCAAAGCGCTGTGCCACGGCTTGTGCCGGCAGACGATCCACAAAGGAGGCCCGGAGGGCTTCGTATCGCTTTTGCCATTCATGGATCGGGTTGATAAAATAGTTGGCGTCGCGCATGAATATCTTATATGAAATGACGGTTAAGATGTCAAGCAATAATTTGTTAAAATATAAAATGCTCAAAGACTTCCTAATCGCTAACTGTTGATGCAGTAATCGTGATTTGCCAGTAATTATAGTATTTTCAGCGATCATAGAGGATTAGGATTGTCTATTGCGATGTCTGTGGTTCTCAATTTTAACAACGGAATTATCCTTAGCATACCGTCATTTGATATAAGGAATTTTCAAAACTTGACAACTAGGCACAATCCCAACTATCTTTTATTATTGCTTTATATCCGATTGGCTTCATATGTGGCCACCAAAAATCTTATATCAAATCGCTCCGCGAAAATCGGTGTT
>Ga0302247_1003105_pt1 | contig 9951 bp, 12 predicted proteins | sample AAG_UR_Ile_MG_FD_193529 | JGI IMG/M metagenome (GOLD analysis project Ga0302247, IMG submission 193529) | Enriched activated sludge microbial communities from anaerobic digester in WTTP, New Holstein, Wisconsin, United States - AAG_UR_Ile | ecosystem: Engineered > Bioreactor > Anaerobic >...
GAAGACCCGGAAAGTCTCACGATACCTTGGCCGGCTCACCCCGGATCGTGGTCTCCTCGCCAGGGGTTCTTCCCGCCCGTCGCAGGAAGAACGTCCTATGACTGCCCTGCAACGGCCTCGTTCCGTATACGAATACGGTAACGCTCACCTCCTCGCTCTGGAGTTCCAGGATCTCGTCCCGGTTCTCACCGAAGCATTCCCCGACCATTGGCAGGAGATTGTTGCTCTCGTCTTCACCCGGATCACCGGATATCTCCCCCTCAAACGGGTGAGGACTTCCTGGGAGAAACTGGACAACCCCCTGAACATCCAGCCCGACTGTTCCCCCAAATCCCTCTCTACCACGCTCCGAGCCATTGGCGATGACCGCATCGGTCAGGATCTGATCTTCCAGCACTTCCGCACCGGCAACCGCCATCTCATCTACGATCTCTCCTTTGTCTTCTCCTTCTCCGATAACCTCTCCCTTGCCGAATGGGGTCACAATGCCATGGAAATCGCCCTGCCTCAGGTGAACCTCGCTCTCTTCTCCGGGCGAGAGACCGGGCTGCCGGTGATGCTCCGCCCCCTCCCCGGGTCGGTGAAGGATGTCAAGACGCTCCTCCCCTCGATGGATGGTCTGCACCTTGCGGATGCCATCCTGATCCTTGATCGGGGGTTCATCTCGGGAAAGGTGGTCGAGGGGATCGGCAACCGTGAGTGCTCGTACCTCCTCCAGCTCCGTCGCGACAGTGTCCACTATGCAACCCCGATCCACCCGAGCGACCGGTTTCTATATCACAAGCGCCTGATACGAGGTGGAAAGAGGGAGATCGGGGCTAAAACCCTCTATCTCTTCGAGGATGAGGATCTGCGACTCGAGGAGAGGAAGACCCTCTTCGAACGACTCAGTGAAGGCACGATCACGAAGGAGCTAGCCGGGGAGAAGGAGGAACGCGCCGGCCGAATCCTCTTCCTCTCGAACCTCGATGAGACGCCGCAGCAGATCTATGAACTCTACAAGACCCGGGATCTGGTGGAGAAGCACTTCGATACGCTGAAGAATGAGATCCGGGCAGATGTCCTGTATCTTTCGGATCGGAGTGCAGTTTGTGGTCATCTCTTCGTCGGGTTCCTCTGCCTGTATCTCTACTGCAAGTTGCTGGCACGTATCAAGAAGGCCGGCCTGACGGCGGAGTACTCACCCAGGGATGTCTTACTGACCTTCTCGAAGGTGATGAGGGTATCCTATGAGGGGTTCGACCAGATCACCGAGGTCCCGGAGAAGGTACGCAACCTCGAACAGAAGTTGGGGGTGCAACTATTCCCTAAGTGAGCGAATAGTTTGGGCCGGAGGTACCGCTTCCGCCGGGAGGAGACCTCGCTACCTATGGATCAAGAAGTTCATGCCCTCAAATTCTTGATGACCTTCTAACTCGACAAACCCTTGATCAAACGTGTGCAGATCTCCGGCAGAGAACTCTTGTGCGGTAAGTGCGTGCTGAATGTCATAGTGCCCGACGCCCCTGTACTGATACTTCGGCAGTGCTCTTCTCCTGCCGTCAGGATAATAGTTATGGGCAGAAATGTCACCCGAGGAGGAAACAAATATCGAATACGTCGCCTTGAACCACTGGTCTACAGGCTTTTGAGAATCGATCAGTGCAACTCTATGCTCTCTTATAAGCCGGGAGAGGACTTTAAGGAAGAGATTCGTCTTTTCCTGAACCTTATCCGTGATCTCCTTCTTTTTATCGTCGCCCAGATCTGTGTATGGCTCGTTTTCGGTTATCCGCTTCCGGATGACTTCAAGCACCTCCAGCAAAACAAGGTGAGAGATGAGGATTACTCCTTCGTCCTCCTCGATCTGATGGAACAGTCGCTGAACCGTTTGTGCTCTGTTATTCCGTTTCTCCTGGAGAATATGAGAGATCCATATGGAGCTGTCGAGGTACACTCGCTTCGCTTCCATCACTTCCCTCGTATAGATCTGACCAGTTCGACGGAATCAACGGTTTCATCTGAATATTCTATCAATAGACCCTTTAAGGCATCCAGAGGATCCTGTTCTCTGCCCGGAGGGGTGGTGATACCTGATGCCTCTTCGAGGGCCAATAGGTTATTGTCACTGATCTTCCACAGGCTATCGATAGTCATCTCTCTGGTTAATCCCCTCTCCAGGGCCGACACCCTTGACTGTAGTGCAGAGTTCGATTCTTTAAGCTCTTGAACGATCTGGCGCAATTCATCAATCTCTCGGCTTAACATACTCACCGGGAGAGTGGCATTCTCAATAGAACGGTTGATGTGCCATGGCATGGGCTCAGGGGTACTCAGCCACTCCCGTGTTTTTTCAGCAACGATCTCGTTCAGAGGGTATCGAACCGACATTTCCCTCTTTCCCCAGGTTTCCCCCGAAGGCCGCCCACTCTCGATATCGGAGGAAGATGCTCTCTGTTCACGCTGATCCTGAGCGTCCCACTTCTTTACCGGTTGAAGAACCACCATTGTGAACCCCCCTAATAATACTTATCCCCGATGTTCAACCTTGCCTGTCGTTGCACCTTCATCGGCCTGGATCTCATGCATGTAATCTGAAATTTTGTGGCGATAGAACGGAGATCTCGCAGGGCCTGGTAGAGGATATTCTTATCCTCGGCACGATATGAATCGGCGATGATCTTCATTTGCGCGGCCAGCTGCTCATTTATGAATCCGATCTCCTTCGCATCCATTTCTTCGGCAAAAGGACCTACCTGAGAGAACACCCCTTCCAGTATTTCGCTTATCAGGATTCCATCCTCATAGTCCAGCAATGTTGAGAACAGGGTGAGATTTGAAGAGTAAACAAAAGAACCTTTATAATTTCCCTGCCCGACCATCCGGGTAATTTCACCGAAGCCCTCGTTGAACACATCAAATACATCCTTCATATGCTATTTTCCTCTCATTATACGTAATCTATCGACATTCTGAACCGCGACAACAAATGTTGTATTTTGTTAATCCAGTATATATGGATTGACAAACAAATACCTCACGAACTATTGAACGGAGAGGCCGATCACGGCGTGATACCCACTACATTCCCATTCCCGGCGAGGGAGGGGGACAGGGATGATGGTGCATGATGTGTCGATCATCTCCGGGCCAGCCGGAGCCTCCGGTCGCCGATGGGTTCCAGGTCAAACTGCGGCGGCTTGCCGTTCGCCCAGGGGATGATTCTTGAATTCAGCATCCATTGCCCGATTACTGAACTTCTGAGTTCAGGTTGTCCAGAATGTTTCCGATAGCGATACTTCGGCAGCCTCGCCGTTATCGGGGACGATCTTCACTGAGCCCTGGTTCCCCGGGAAGTAGCGGTCGCGAACACCGGAGTGGACCCGGACACCGTACCCTGCGCCGGTATGCTTGCTTGGAGTTTGCGGAGTACGGGATCGCGCCGGCGGCAAACGTCCGGCTCGTCGAGCCGCTCCCCTACTTCGATATGCTCGCCCTCCTTGCCGGCGCCCGGGCGGTCCTGACCGACTCCGGCGGCGTCCAGAAGGAGGCCTACATCCTCGAGGTGCCCTGCGTGACCCTCCGGAGAACACCGAGTGGGTCGAGACGGTCGAGGACGGCTGGAACGTCCTCGCCGGCACGGATGCCAGCCGGATCGTCGCTGAGGCTGATGCGGCCGGCGGTGCGCGCCGGGGGCACTCCGCCCGGTTCGGCGACGGGCAGGCTGCCGCGCGGATCGCCGCGATCATCAGAGAGTATGAACCCTGAATACAGATCAGAGATGCATACAATAGATGTGCCGGGCATCGAGCACGTCTATGGTTCCCAGCGAAACTCCCCCTCGTCGGGGTAAAGATTCAACCGGGGGAGTCGCCGCTCAAGGGCGAAGGAACTTCCGGAACTGCTCAGGATGGTCGCCCGGTGCGATGTAGTGATCCTCGCCATCCAGAAGCCTTCTCTCGATGAGTGAGGAGAGGGGATCGGGGAGTCGGGCGTGACCTCACCCCCGGGACGACCGCACGCATGGTCCGGAGTAGTTGACACGGGATGGAGAGTTATTCAGACCTGGATACCTGCCCGGACGAGCGCCTCCTTGATGGAGACGAGTTCCCTTCTGATATCCCCAAACTCGTCATCAAGGTGCCTCCTGGTATCACTCCGAAGCCCGACAATCTCTTCTTTCGTCTCTCGCGCGATCTGGAGGGTCTGGTCCTGTTTGTCCAACATCTGGTCCTGTTTGTCCAACATCTGGTCCTGTTTGTCCAACATCTGGTCCTGTTTGTCCAGCATTCGGTCGAATTTTATATCCATGCTGTGCAGTACATCCCCGGCGTAATCCATCCGCTCGAACGTCTCCTCCTGGATGTCTCCCCGGATGATCTCAAAGGTGGCATACTCCCCTGTAGCTTCTTCCCACCGGATGGTGAACGATTTGACGGCAATAGGTCTTTGTATGATATTGATCTCGTTGATGAACTCCCGGAGGTCCTCTTCACTCCCCTCTGCAACGATCTCGACCTCCCCGTTCTTGAGATTCATCACGTACCCCGAGATATCCCGTTCGAACGTCTCGTTGTACACATGCTCCCGATAGCCGACCCGCTGGACACGCCCCCGTGCGATGGCCACAAATCGTTTCATTCAATGTCACTCTGTATGGCGGACATAAATAGTTTCTCCGGATCTGTACTTCGCCCGGCGAAGGTCTCTTTGGACCCTGCCAGCACCGCAAAAGGAGGTGACAGAAGACAGAATATCAACCTTGAAGACAAACCAGAAATGCAGACAATGGCCGAGAACCTGGCAACGCTTATCAGGAAACGCGGCCCGATCCGGCGGATCGGCGTCATCGGGATGGGCTACGTCGGCATCCCGGCGGCGGCGCTCTTTGCGGACGTGCCGGGAGTCGAGCACGTCTACGGCTTCCAGCGGGACTCCGTTACAAGATCGCCATGCTCAACCGCGGGGAGTCGCCGCTCAAGGGCGAGGAGCCCGGGCTTGAAGAGTTACTGACAAAGGTCGTCGGTGCCGGGAAGTTCTCCTGCACCGCGGGCTTCTCGAAGATCGCGGAGTGCGACGCGGTGACCCTCGCGATCCAGACGCCTTTTCTCGACAAGAAAGACCTCCTCCCGGACTTCTCGGCGCTCGTCGAGGGGCTCCGGCATGTCGGGCGGCATCTAACGCCGGGGACGCTCGTGGTGCTCGAGTCGACGATCACCCCCGGCACGACCGCCGGGATGGCCCGCGAGATCCTCGAATCGGAGTCGGGGCTCGTCGCCGGGAAGGATTTTGCCCTCGCGCATGCGCCCGAGCGGGTGATGGTCGGCCGGCTGCTCCGCAATATCCGTGAGCACGACCGGATCGTCGGCGGGATCGACGACGTCAGCACGGCCCGTGCCGTGGAGTTCTACTCGCCGGTCCTCACGGCCGGCACGGTCATCCCGATGACCGGCGACCGCGGCCGAGGTGACGAAAACCGCCGAGAACACCTTCCGCGACCTCCAGATCGCGGCCGTGAACCAGCTCGCCCTCTCCTTTGAGGCGATGGGGATCAATGTCTACGCTTGTCCGGGCCGGGGTGGCGTCGCTGAAGGGCGAAGGGATCACCCGCGCCATCCTCCGGCCGGGGGCCGGGGTCGGCGGCCACTGCCTGACGAAGGACACCTACCATCTGGAGCGGGGGATGCAGGTGTTCGGTAAGGATCTGGACTTTCCGGCCGGCCGGGAGTCCCTCTACACCCTCGCCCGCGGCATCAACGACTTCATGCCCGAGCATATGCTGCGGTTGACGGAGTCGGCGCTCGCACAGGTAGGGAAGAGTCTCGCGGGTTCCAGGATTGCGCTCTCAGGCTCGGGCGTTCATCAACGACTCCGACGACGCGAGGAATACGCCGGCGGAGCCGTTCCGGGATGCGGCCATCGCTGCCGGCGCAGAGGTCGCCGTCCACGACCCCTGGGTGGACCCCAAGACGTCGCCGGACGCGCCTCCGGGGCTCTCGCGGGATTTGGAAGGGGTGCTTGCCGGCGCGGATGCGGTGGTGGTCTTTGCCGGGCACAAAGAGTACCGGGGGCTCGAGCCGGCGCAGGTGAAGGGGTTGTGCGGGTGCGCGCGGCCGGCGGTCGTGGATGGGAGGAACGTCGTGGACCCGGATGCGTGGATTGCCGGGGGCTTCGCCTACCGGGGGATCGGCCGGGGCGATAAGAACCGGCATGCACTAAGGGAATAACACCCCGCTCTCCCCTTATTCTACCGGTCTGAGGAGACCCTTTCCACCCCGGGCAGATTCGATCTCCGTCAACCTTGCTGCCAGGTCACCATTCAGCGTTGAATGTCCGGGGGCTCTGGATCGAGCGGACCCCCTTATAGTGCCATAGGCTACCCGCCACGGAAGGGATTGGTTGACGGGTGAGATCACTTGCCACGAGGAGGAAGTGTGTTGGGGCCACCACCCTGCCGGCTCCTCCCCAACGCCCGCCGGATAGCCTCCTCCGGGTCATCTGCAAGAGGGATCCGGAGTTCGGCCGAGTGCTCACACTATCAGGTGCTCCATCTCCAGCAGTTTGTGATAATCCATATACATATGGACCGGATCGGTGGATCTCCGGGTTGCTCGTTTGAACCCGAATTTCTCGTAGAACCCTACGGATTCCTGTTTTGAATCCACGGTGATGATCCTGCACCCGACATATTTTGATATATTCATCGTGAGCGCCAGAACCTCACCGAGCATCAGAAACCCGATACCGGTCCGTTGATATTTTGAGGAGGTTGCCAGTCGGGCGATCTTGAGAGCCGGGTATTTCCGGTAAGGATACCCTCGTTTCCCATCCTCCGGGGCTACCTGTTTGACATCGATGCAGTCAGTGACGAGCGTGAAAAATCCGACCAGTTCAGAGTCGATATACGCAAGATGCGTTACCGACAGTCGTTCTTCCTGATATTCCCTCGAATCCTCGATCAAGAACTCATCCAGATCGGTATGACCACACCTGAAGGCTGATACCTCCAGGTCCCTGGAAAGCGGTAAAAAACGGAGTGCCGGGAGAGGCATATCTTCACAGACGCTGATTTTGCGCTCTGTGCGCCGCAAACCGGATCAGTTTCCGCGCGTCGTCAGTATAGGTGGGCCTCTCCATGTACTCATGGAAACGCCGGGCATCTTCGCCCTCAAGGGTAAGCCCGAGTTCGATTGGTTTTGCCATTGTCACTCCACCTCTGGATATGATATAATAATCGTGGCTACCTCAAATAGGTTTCGTCATGCTCCCGGGTTAACCCTCTCCGAGCTCCCGGATCCACTCATCACCCCGGAGATGCAGGGGGTCTTTGCATCGGTGAATATCCTTCCCTGATAGGGTTGTGCAGAGAGACCGTCGCGCCGTCGGCGAGCGCCCGGATCTCGACCACGCCTCCAGTGGGGGCGAGGTACTCGATTGCTCGGCGGCGATCCCCCACTTGACCACATCGAGGTATCGGCCAGCGGCGCCGGGCAGCCGCAGACCTGCTCGAAGATGCTTCGGTAGACGGCGAGCTGAGTGTGGTCGTGGTGGCAGTTGATGTAGGCCAAGGCGACCTGCCCGGGCTCCTCCCGGGCCATGGAAAAGATCCAGCGGATGGTGGTGGTCTTCCCGGTCCCCAGCGGCCCGCGGAGGACGGCGTTCCGGGGGCCGGCGCCCAGGAGGAGGAAGGCGAGTTCCTGGCGTCGCGGTGGTGGAGGTGGTCGGGCATGTAGGCGAAGTCAAAGACGTCGGGATCTCTGAAGAGGGTCTGGTCGGAGCGGAGAAGGCGTTTCATAGGAGAGACTGGAGAAGAAGGGATTGTTAAAGGCTGGCCGTGCGCGGGCTGAAAGTGAAGGGGGGTATTCCCCGCTTCACGCCAGGGCGGGCACCGCATCGGTCCAGGTCTCGACCGTGGTCCGGATCGTGTCGTCCTGGTAGGACGAGATCCGGACGGTCTTCCGGGTGAAGGTGACGTAGTAGTCGTCACCGGACGGGTCGTGGCACGTGAGCTGGCAGTAGTAGGACTCGCCGCCGAAGTCGCGCTCGGCAACGCCGCCCATCGCGGTTGCGAGGGTCGCGTTCGCGAGAGCCTCCGCGGCGTTCGCCTCGAACGCGGTGATCGAGGGGGACTGCAGGGAGACGGTCCCGACCTTCTTGCCATCGTTGACGAAGTTCACCTTCGCGGTGTAGTGCTCGCGGTTCCGGACGACCGGGGCGACGGGCTGACCGTTGCGGTCGGTATACCCGACGCACCCGAAGGGGTTGTCGTCGATGACGGCCTGGATGAGGGTGTTAAACGACGTTACGGTGGCGATCGGAACGGTGAGGTCCCGGACCGCCGATTTGTTCACGGTCTTCTGCACGAAGTCTGCCATGGTTGGTTCTCCTAGCCTGCCAGGCTTCCCGGGAATGTGACAGACACTTATAGGGTATACCCGGGGAGGATTAGCCTGACTTTATCAAAAGGCCTGGATTTGACTCTGATTCTTGAATATAATCCTTACGGTCAGGCTTTTTCCCTTCTGCGTCGTAGTGTCTTCCAGGAGGGTTACCAGGATGACCGAGGAGAAGACCACCCGGGAGCTCGTCTACGAGACAAACCGGGATGTGAAGTGGATCTGTAAGATGCTGCAGCGCATGGAGGCGCAGGATGAAGAGTTTGAGGCGCGGATCCGGGCGCTGGAGGGGTGGCGGGCGGAGAAGGTGGGTGAGGAGCGGAGGGTTTCCACGATCAGCGCCGGGGCCGGCGGAGTCGTGGGCGGGGTGGTGGCGGTGATTGTGAGGGTGCTGGGCGGGGGGTGAGGAGGTACGATTACTTTCGCCTTGCTCCAGGTATCTTTATATAAATCATCCTCTTAATTAAAAATTATTATAATATGGAAGTGATGCTTTTTGGCGACTACTATCAAGCAGGCATTCAATAAACTCAAGCAGAATCTAGAAATAACTGATCTCCAGGAGGGAACCGTCTCGGCACGTCAACAAAGGATAAGGGGGGCAGTAGGAGACAATTTTCGGTAATGTCCTAGATTAACATACTTTATATTGGATCACGTCCTATCATTCCTTGTGATTTCAATGGTCAGACCGCGTGGACGTATTGATGTTGTTTGTCAAAACCCTGCCTGTCACTATTATCGCCTGGAAGAAGGAAAAGACATTATCAAACGAGGGAAAGATGCAAGAACCTCCCAGCAACGTTACTATTGCAAGCACTGCAAGAAGTTCTTCATGGCAACAAAAGGCACTATCCTCTTCAGGAGACATCTTCCCGAGACTGAGATTATTACGATTTGCAAACATTTTGTTGAAAAGAACGGTATTCGGAGTATTGAGCGGATTACCGGTCACCACAGGGATACAATTGGGAACCTCCTGACCGCCGTTGCAGAGCATGCCACCGAAATGAATGACATCCTCATCCAGGAGTTAGGATTGACACCGGTTGAATGTGATGAGTTCTGGACGTTCGTAAAAAAAAAGAAAAACACGTTGTCAAAGACGGCTCAGAACCAGATTTTGCAGGCGATGCATGGGTCTACACGAGTATAAAGAGAGGCACCTATTTCCTCATTGCCTATGCAGTCGGGAAACACACCCAGGAGACCTGTGATCGTATGATGGATCAACTCTATGAACGGATTGCGTTACCCTATCCTGACGAGAAACTTGCTATCTACTCAGATGGGAATGATCAATACGAAAAAACCTTGAACAACCTTTACGCGGCCCCTTGCGTGAATTATGGTCAGATCATAAAAGTTCTGGAGAAAGGTAAGGTCGTTGAGAAGTTGAAACGGGTAATCATCGGATCACCGGATCTCTCGGAGATCGAAACGACGGATATTGAAAACTCAAACGGTATCTTCCGAGAACGGGTCGGTCGCCTCGTCCGAAAAACAAAATGTTTCTCAAAACTGAAATGCCGACTGGAAGCAGCACTGGCAGTATTTCAGTTTTATTGGAATTTCA
>Ga0302247_1003107_pt1 | contig 9943 bp, 6 predicted proteins | sample AAG_UR_Ile_MG_FD_193529 | JGI IMG/M metagenome (GOLD analysis project Ga0302247, IMG submission 193529) | Enriched activated sludge microbial communities from anaerobic digester in WTTP, New Holstein, Wisconsin, United States - AAG_UR_Ile | ecosystem: Engineered > Bioreactor > Anaerobic >...
TCACGCTGGTCTGGTCCGTCTCCTCGGGTTTCCAGCGGGAGTTCAAGGAGAAGATCCTGGGTGTCAACGGCCACATCCTCCTGATGCCCCAGGGGGCCACGTTCCCGGATCCCGAGAAGACCCTGGGCATCGCCCGGGAGGACGCCGACGTGATCGAGGCGGCCCCCTTCAACCTCAACGAGATGCTCGTCGTGCGCGGCGGCCGGCACAGCGGCGTGCTGGTCAAGGGGATCAACCCCGCGCTGGCCTCCCGCGTGCTCGACCTGCCCCGGCACCTCCTCGAGGGGGACATCTTCGCCCTGGAGCGCAACCGGGAGTTCCGCCCCGCCGCCGCGGTCGTGACCGACGACTCCGAGGAGACCGTCGAGGACGCGAAGGCCACCGCTCCGGCCTCCGGCGACGACTACTGCCGGCAGAAGGACCACGCCTGGCCGGGCATCATCCTCGGCTCCGGGCTCGCCCGCCGCATGGGGGTGCGGGTCGGCGACTCCGTGACGCTGCTCTCGCCGATGTCCTCGTTCGGCATGGCGATGGACACCAGCCAGGTGGCCCCCGCCGTGCAGAACCTGGACATGTGCGTCGTCGGCGTCTTCTTCGCCGGTTTCGAGGAGTACGACCAGAAACTCGCCTACGTGCACCTGGACATCTCGTACTCGTTCAACCCCAGGCTGGCCGACTCGGGAGAGACCGTGTTCGGCATCGAGATGCGCCTGCGCGACATGGACGTCGCCGACGCCGTCGCCGGGCGCCTCACCGCCCGCTTCGAGTCCAGCGGCCAGAACATCCGCGTGGTGACCTGGAGCGCGCTGAACCCCCAGGTGTTCCAGAACCTCCAGTTCCACAAGATCGTCATCTGGGTGCTGCTGTTCTTCCTGATCACGGTGGCCGCCTTCGGCGTGCTCTCCGCGCTCTACATGCTGGTGCTCGACAAGCGCCGTGAGATCTCCATCCTCAAGGCCCTGGGCGCCTCGGACCACTCCGTGGCCCGCGTGTTCATCCTCGCGGGGGTGATCATCGGCTCCCTGGGCATGATCATCGGCCAGGGCATCGGCATGCTCATGAGCTGGGTCCTGCGGGCGTACTCCTTCCCGCTGGATCCCGAGGTCTACATCATCAACCGGCTGCCCGTGTCGATCCAGTTCGACAACCTGGCCATGATCTCCCTGACCACCGTCGTCCTGTGCATCCTGGCGACGCTGTTCCCCGCCCTCAAGGCGGCCCGGGCCCGGCCGGTGGAGGGCTTCCTCCAGAAGAAGAGCCTCTGATGCGGCCGCGCGTCGCCCTGTTCGGAGGCAGTTTCAACCCTCCCCACGTCGGCCACGCCCAGGTGGTCCTGCACCTGTTGCACGCCGGCTTCGACGAGGTGTGGGTCGTGCCCGCGGGGGTCCACCCCTTCGGCAAGGAGCTGGCGCCGTTCCCCCACCGGGAGGCCATGCTGCGGCTGGCCCTGGCGGACTTCGGACCCCGCGTGCGGATCTGCCCGATCGAAGCCGAGCTGCCCGGGCCGTCGCGCACCTTCGACACCGTCTCCGAGCTGGTCCGCAGGCACCCGGGGCACGATTTCCATCTGGCCCTCGGGGAGGACCAGCGGGCCGACCTGCCGCGCTGGCACCGGATCGGCGAACTGAAGAAGTTGGTCCCGTTCTTCTTCGTGGGGCGGGGACCCTGGACGCCGGGTGACGCGGTCGTCCGCATCCCGGACTACTCCTCCTCCGAGCTCCGCCGGCGCTTCGCGGCCGGGGAGATCCCCCGCGGTCAACTCCACGTCCGGGTGTGCGACTACATCCTGACCCGGGGTCTGTACGGGAGCCGCCCGGAACCCTCCGCCGGGCGGCCGCGGTGCGCCATCATCGGCCTGGGCCGGGTGGGCGGCTCCCTGGTCACCACCCTGCTGGCTGCGGGACTGCGCCCCGCCTGGGGGGCGGATCCCGATCCCACACGCAGGGAGCGGGCCGGGACGGCGGGGATCCCGCTCTTCGCGGACTGGATCGAGGCCTGTCGTCAGGATCCGGAGCTGGACCTGCTGTTCTTCTGCACCCCCGATTCGTGGCGCCCGCAGGCCCCCTCCGGGCTGTTCACGACGATCCCCGGCTGTCTGCACACCGGCGGGATGCACCGGCCCGGCGAGGTGTTCTCCGGCCTCGGCCTCCCGACGGAGCGGCTGGGGATCCTGCATCCCGTCCGCAGCGTCCCCGGACCCGGTCTCGACCTCTGCGAGTCTTGGTTCTCCTACACCGGCGGTGAGGGGTTGCGGAACCTCCTGGAGCCCCTCGTCTCCCGGCTGCGGATCCGGTTGACCGTCGTCGGGGAAGCGGACAGGACCGCCTTTCACGCCGCCTGCGCGCTGGCGGCCAACGGATCCCAGGTGCTCGAGGAGGCCGCCGCCGGGCTGTTCGGCGCGCTGGGACTCGGGGCCGGGGAGGCCCGCGCCCTGGTGGGTCAGTTGGTGCGGTCCGGCCTGGAGGGCTGGGAGGCCGGCGGTCCGGGGGGATTCACCGGCCCCTGGGCCCGCGGGGACGAGGCGGTGTCCGAGCTCCATCGGCGCGCCCTGGCCCGCGTGGCGCCTTCCCTGGACCCTCTGTACCTGGCGCTGAAGGCGGCGGCGGGACGGACGGCCGGCGGTCGGCCGGGCGGTTCTCCCGGGGAGGGTGCCGGCGGGGAAAACGTGCCGGAATGACCGTGACTTTTCATGAAAATACCTTGACTTCCTAATTGGATGGAAATACGCTACGAACAGCTTGGCTTCTTCAAAGAGGCGAATTGTGGCGATGTTAAAACTCATCATAGAAGACGATGAAAAACAAGTGAAGGTCGTGCGCCTTCTGCGGGACGAGGTCACCATCGGCCGCAAGGAAGGGAACACGATTCGCCTGACGGAGCGCAACGTCTCCCGGCGGCACGCGCGCCTGATCCAGCGCCCGGAGGGCATCCTCCTCGAGGACCTCGGGAGCTACAACGGCGTCAAGGTCAACGGTGATCGGATCACGGAGCCCCTGCCCATCGCCGAGGGCGACAAGATCGTCATCGGTGACTACACGCTCATGCTCAAGCTCGACGAGCAGGAGGGTGCCGTGGATCCGTTCGAGGAGATGGCCACGGTCCCCGTGGAGCGCGTCGACCTCGAGTCCGTCACCGGGGTCGCGGCTCCGGCTCCCGCGGCGGCGGCCCTGCCTGTGGCCGCGGCCACGTCGATCCCGTCCCAGCCCGCAGTGGCCTCGGTGCCGGCCATCCCGGCGGTGTCCGAGCCCGCGTTCACGGCGGAGCAGGGCACGCAGTTGATCCCGGCCGCCGAGGTCGCCCAGCTCGTGCTGCTCACCTCCAATCAGGCGGGGACCTTTTATTCCATCGACCGCACGCCCATGATCATCGGGCGCACGTCCGAGAACGACATCGTCATCGACCACAAGTCCATCTCGCGCAACCACGCCAAGATCTCCTTCGCCAACGGCATCTACTCCGTCACCGACATGCAGAGCGCCAACGGTGTGCGCATCAACGGGGAGCCCTACGACAACATGTCCCTGCGCAAGGGGGACACCCTGGATCTGGGGCACGTCCGGCTGCGCTTCGTCGCACCCGGCGAGAAGTTCGATTACGTCGCCGAGTCCTACGGCGAGTCCGGTGACAGAAGCAACAAGGGCATCATCATCATCGCCCTGGTCCTGGTGGTCGCCGTGGGGATCGGCTTCGTGGCCTTCGGCAGCAAGCTCTTCGGCGGCAAGGGTGACGACGTGGCAGCCACGAAGCCGCAGGGAGCCTCCCTCGAGCAGGTCACCTCCCGGCTCGAGGAACTGAAGAAGAACCGTCAGTGGCGGGAAGCGATCATGCTGGTCGACGAGACGGTGAACAAGGGCGAGCTGCCCCAGGCCGACCGCGATCGGCTCGCCGCCGAGAAGCCCGAGCTGCAGAAGAACCTGGAGCATGACGCCGCCATCAAGCAGGTGGTCGGCGTCCAGATCCCCAAGGGTCAGTGGACGGCCGCTTATCAGGCCATGCTCTCGATCCCCCAGGGCGCGCTCTACTACGACGAGGCGCAGAAACAGGTCGGGGTGATCCGCACGAGCTTCCTGCAGTCGGCGGTGGCCCAGGCCAAGCAGGACGTGCTCTCCAAGAACTGCCCCGACATCGACGCCCTGATCAAGACCGCCAACGAACTGGCGTTGCCCACCGACCAGCAGTTGGAGCTGGTCGAACATCAGAAGGCCTGCGCCGCCGGCGGTCCGGCGGTCGCCATGAACCCGGATCCGCCCGCCGACATGCCCCCGGACATGCCCGCCGACATGCCCGTGGACATGCCCCCCGACATGCCCGTGGACATGCCCCCCGACATGACCCCCGTCATGCCCCCGGACATGCCCGCCGACATGCCCCCCGACATGACGCCCACCAAGCCCAGCAACGAAGAGGCCGAGGCCTGGCTGAACCAGGCCTGGGCGGCCAAGGACTCCGACTGCTCCAAGGCCGTCAAGCTGGCCCAGAAGGCCTATGCGGTGACGCACAACAACAAGGCCGTGCTCGTCGTCGGCCTCTGCGGCTGCAAGGAAAAGAACACCGGCTGGGCCAAGTGGGCCTACTCCCGGATCGCCAGCGGTCAGAAGAAGACCATCCAGGGCCTCTGCTCCAAGAACGGGATCGAACTGAACTGATCCCGGACCGCCCTCCGGAACGCCCCGCCCCGACCAAGGACATCCTGCGCCCCCGTCCAAGGGGGGCGTCATCGCTGGAGGGAACATGCGCAAAACCAAGATAGTGGCGACCCTGGGGCCGGCGACGGCCAGCGACGAGGTGCTCTCGCGCCTGATCGAGGCCGGCGTGGACGTGGTCCGGCTCAACTTCTCCCACGGCAATCACGAGGGGCACGCGAAGAGCTTCGCCCGCGTCAAGGCCGAGGCCCTGCGGCAGAAGAAGCACGTCGCGGTCTTCGGCGACCTGTGCGGACCCAAGATCCGCACCGGCGACCTGGGCGAAGGGCTGCTCCTCGAGCGCGGTGCCGAGGTCGTGCTGGTCCCGGACGGTCATCCGGGCGGCATCGGCATCACCAACGAGGAGTGTTTCACCGACGTGCTGGTCGGCGACCCCGTGATGCTCGACGACGGCTACCTGGCCTTCGAGGTCGTGCGCAGGGAGCCGGGGAAACTGATCTGCCGCGTGGTCACCGGGGGGCGCCTCAAGAGCCACAAGGGGGTGAACTTCCCGCGCACGAAACTGTCGCTGTGCGCCCTCACCGAGAAGGACCGCGAGGACGCGTACTTCGGCCTGGATCTGGGACTGGACTTCTTCGCGCTGTCCTTCGTGCAGACCCCCGAGGACGTGATGGAACTGAAGCGCATCTGCGGTCGCACGGGGGTCATCGCCAAGATCGAGCGGCCGGTGGCGCTGGAAAACCTCGACGGGATCCTGGCTGCCGCCGACGGCTTCATGGTCGCCCGCGGGGACCTGGGCGTGGAGCGGGGGTTCGAGCACGTGCCGGCCATCCAGAAGCGCCTGATCCGGGAGTCCCGGCTGCGGGCCAAGCCGGTGATCACCGCCACCCAGATGCTGGAGTCCATGATCCAGAACCCCACGCCCACGCGCGCCGAGGTCTCCGACGTGGCCAACGCCGTCCTCGACGGCACCTCCGCCGTCATGCTGTCGGCCGAGACCGCCGCGGGGCAGTATCCCATCGACGCGGTGAAGATGATGACCCGCATCATCGACGCCGTCGAGGGGGACCCGTTCTTCGAGACCGTGCCCCTCGTGTTCCCGGCGGCGACGACTTTCACGCAGGCCATCTCGGGGGCGGCCGTCGCCGCCATCGGCAGCCTCGACGTCAAGCTCGTCGCCGTGTTCTCCCAGACCGGCGAGACGGCCCGCGAGCTGGCCAAACACCACCCGCGGGTGCCCATCGTGGCGCTCACCTCCCGCCTGGAGGTGCTCGCCTGCATGTCCCTGGAGTGGGGGGTCGTGCCGCTGTATTGTCCGGCCCTCTCCTCCCCCGGGGAGATGGTCCAGACCTGTCAGGACCTGCTGCTCGGGAACGGCCTGGTCCGCCCCGGTGATCGCATCGCCATTTCCATGGGTTTCGAGGTCGACGGCCCCGGCCGCACGAACACGCTCAAGCTCCACGTCGTCGGCTGACGGAAATCGATGAATCGGTGAGGGGTCACTCCACGTCGTCGGCGGAGGACGGGGAGATCGTGGTCCACGCGGGGGCGCGGGAGGGCCGGTCGGTGTCCTTGGCGCGAAGGACCCAGATGACGACACCCAGGAGCAAAAGCGATCCGATCAGGGCCCAGGGGAGCCACGCCAGGCGGGATCCCTGGTGGCCGTTGGCCAGCGGCACCAGCGGCTCGATCTCGGGGCCGTCGAGTTGTTCGATGGGGCCGGTGTTCTCCCGCTCCAGGCGGATCAGGGCCTGGCTCTCGGTGTGACGGCGGACCGGCGTCAGGTTCTCTTCCGGGAAGTCGGAGGTGGGGTGTTCGTCGTGGTTGGACATGATCGGTTCCTCAACCACCCGTATATCGGCCGAGCGTGGTCAGGAATTCAGAGAATTCGACCTCGGAGAGCTGGAACAGGTTGCGCCGCAGCTGGGTGGCGATGGGTTTCTTCTTCAACTCGAGTCCGGGATCCAGCAGCGAGAGGTTGCGCAGGGACAGCAGCAGGTCGTCCCGCTTGAGGATGCTGTCGAGCTGGTTGATCTCGTGGAAGAACAGGTGGATCACGCCGGACAACTCGAAGGTGAACAGCCGCTCGCCGGAGAGGCCGCGCACGCCGAAGAACGGGTGCTCCGCCGAGGCGCCGGGCATGTAGAGCTGGCGCGTAACAAAGAATTCGAGCAGTTGGTGGAGGCGTCGCGCGAGCAGGGGATCGGCCACGTTGGCGATGGCGCCCTCCATGCGGGCCGGGGTCCAGATGAAGGGCTCGAGCTCCTCGGTCTTGCGGTCGGGGCGGCGCGCGCCGCCGACGATGCGCGGCACCAGGAGCATGGAGGAGGCCTCGTCGCCGTAGAGCCGCAGCTCGAGTCCCAGGGTCTGGATCGACAGGAACTGGGAGTTCAGGAACTCGAAGACCTGCACCAGCCCCGAGGGGATCTGCGGCGCGGCGAGGATGAAGCGCAGGTGCCGGGCCTCGAGCCGCAGCTGGATGTTCTCCCAGAAGGCCTCCTCGGTGCGCCCCTCGGGCCACAGTTCATTGATGATGAGGGTGACCTTCTGGTTGGTGGAGCCCCAGTAGCTCTCCATGTGGGCCCGCAGGTCGCGCAGGTTGACCGTCTTGAACCAGTCCGCGAGGGTCTCCATGATCTGGCCGGTGAGAAAGCGCACCGCCCCGGGGTCTGGCTCGAGCATCACCATCACCACGGTCAGGCCGCCGTGCTGATCCACGAAGACGTGATCGAGGCGGTGCGGGCCGAGCTGGTAGGGCGCGAGCACGTGCACGAAGCGGGGCGGATCCAGGGTGCCCGGCTGGATCTGGGCGCCCGGCAGCACCCGCGGGTGGCGCGTGAACAGATGCTGCAGCGTCTCCCCGTAGGTGCGCAGCGAGGTGGACACCGGGACCGGCGCCGCGGGCATCGCGCTCATGTTCTTTCCCTTGATGACGAAAACTTCTTCGGAGGATACGGACATCGGACACTCCCGGTTCGACATTGCCCGCAGTGTAACCCAAACTGGCACCCGGAAAAAGACGGATTTTCGACATCCTGCACGGGCGGGTTTACCTTGACGGGCGAGCCGGTGCGCCCCTCGGCACGGAAGGAATTAAATTATGGCCCCCATGGTTCGCCGCGTACAGCACAAGGAGCCCGCCGACGGGTTCACGCGAAAGCGGGCGCTGGCGCTGATCCTGTGCCTGGGCATCCTGCCGGGGCTGTGGCTGGAGAGCACGTTCCTCGCCGCCTGGATGGGGGAGGGCCGACGCCACCTCCTGGCGGTCGCGCTGGGGCTGGTCGTGGTGCCGCTGGGGGGGCTGCTCTTCCTGGTGCGCGGGCATCCGAGGGCCCTGAAGGTGACCGCCCTGTTGTGGGGCGCGGCCTCCTGGGTCTTCACCGTCTTCTTCTGCGTGGTCATCCCCGAGTCGACCTCCCAGGCCATCTCCTCCCACGGCGCCTGGATGTTCTCGTTCGCCGGGGCCCGCACCCGGGTGCAGGGCGACCGCGTGATGGCGGTCGTGTCGAGCCGGTTGCCCGGCGCCGCCCTGAGCGTGCCCTTCACCTTCGAGCAGGGGTCCATCGTCGTCGACGCGACGCTCACGGGGGGCGCGGGGCCGGGGGTTCCCGCCCTGCCGGTGCGCCTCGTGCTGGACACCGGCGCCTCGTTCACCACCATCTCGCCCGCGGTGGCCGCCCGGCTGGGCGTGTCCCCGGGGCCGCGCGCCCCCCGGTTGCACGTCCAGACCGCGGGTGGGGAGGCCGATTATGCCCTGGTGGTGCTGTCCCGGATCTCGGTGGGGGAGGCCCGCGTGGGTCCGTTGGTCGCCGCGGTGTGCGAGCCCTGCGCCGTGGGTGACAAGGCCGGCCTGCTGGGCCTGAACTTCACCTCCCATTTTCAGATGGTGATCGACAACAAGACCGGGCGCGTCCGGATGCGACCGGTGGAAGACTGGGTGGACCGCCACGCCGAAGTGGAGCCCTTCCTCGAGGTCCACGGGCTCACGGGCAGCGAGGCGGGGGATCTGCTGAAGATCCGGGCCCAGGTGACCAACCTGGCTCCGGTGGGCGTGCGCGGCCTCGCGTTCGAACTCACCCTGCTCGACGATCAGGGGCAGGTCCTCAACGCGCGCCGCGTCACCGTCGAGGCCGTGGCCGCCGGCGAGACGCACACGGTCGACGTGGAGATCGCCGCGCACCCCGCCTGCGCGAGCTTCAACCTGGAATTGAAGCAGGCCTTCTGGATCGAAGATTAGTTGCAGATGCCGTAGATGGTTTCGGCGGGCCAGCCATAGGCGGGCGCGCACGTACGGCCCCCGTCGCAGTCGTTGAGCGATTTGTGGCACAGGGCCTGGCAGACGCGGTTGGAGGCATGGCAGAACAGCCCCAGCGCGCAGTCGGCCTCGGTGTTGCAGGGCTGGCCGGCGGTCGCCGACCCCTGGGAGGCGGCGCAGCGGCCGACGTAGCCGGTGCGGCTGAACTCGCAGTGGGGGTAGCTTCCCCCGCAGCCGTACCCGGTGATCGCGTTACAGTCGCCGCAGGTGGACGACCAGACGCCGCCCAGGCAGGCGTAGTCGACGCAGTCGATGTAGCCGTTGGCGTTGTCGTCGACGCTGTTGTTACAGACCTCGGACGCGGTGCAGGTGACGGTGATGGTGAAGGGCCCCGGGCCATCGAAGGTGTCGATGATCACGAAGTAGACGCCGCCGTCGCTGTTGTAACTGACCTGCTCGGCGGAACCGCCCCCGTTGAGGCTGGCGTCGATGCACCCCGCGGTGCCGCAGGTGGTCGGGATGAGGAACACGTCGAGGTCGCTGGTGGAGCCCCCGTTCACGGTGACGTTGATGGTCACCTCCCGGCCGGCCGGCGCCTGCAGGCGGTAGGCGCGCTCGGGGCCTATGAAGTCTGACGAGCTGCAGCTGGGGTACTGTGAGAAGACGCTGGCGCCGCCGGTGGTGTTCCCGGAGGTGGAGCCCCCGCAGCTCAGGGTGCCCGGGGAGGAGCAGGCGGTGGAGGCGCACGCGGGGTCGCTCGCGCAGGACGGCTCGGCGCAGTCGATTTGCCCGTTGCCGTTGTCGTCGATGAGGTTGTCGCAGTCCTCGGTCAGGCAGTTGAGCGCCAGGGCGCAGTCGGGATCGGCGCAGTCGACGAGCCCGTCGCCGTTGTCGTCGATCGTGTTGGTGCAGATCTCGGTGCGGCAGACGAGGACGCCGGTGCAGTCGGGGTCGGCGCAGTCGATGTCGCCGTCGCCGTCGTCGTCGAGGTTGTTGTCGCAGTCCTCGGGCTGGCAGTTGAGGGCGGCGGCGCAGTCGGGGTCGG
>Ga0302247_1003112_pt1 | contig 9925 bp, 5 predicted proteins | sample AAG_UR_Ile_MG_FD_193529 | JGI IMG/M metagenome (GOLD analysis project Ga0302247, IMG submission 193529) | Enriched activated sludge microbial communities from anaerobic digester in WTTP, New Holstein, Wisconsin, United States - AAG_UR_Ile | ecosystem: Engineered > Bioreactor > Anaerobic >...
TAAAAGGCTTAATGTGGGAGATATGTACTGCAGGAAACCCAATGTCGAAAGCTTCAACCTGGCCGCTCCCATTGCAAACCAGAGCAGCGGCAAAGCTGTTGCTATTCCTGAAAGCATCAGTATTGCAGCAGTTGATAAGGGTACCGAATATAGGGCGCTTTGCCCGCTGAAAAGCTTGAACAGGATATAACCCAACGCCAAGGGCATAACTGCCGCTGTTTCCAATACCATACCCGTTAAGGATTCAACCTTAAGAAGCTTCTTAAATAAGCCATACAATGCAAAGCTTAATGCCAGCAGAAGTGAAACCCAGGGTATATTCCCAAACTGTACGGTTATTATAATTACTCCTGCAGCCGCAAATACTATGGATATATACTGAAGTACATTGAGCTTTTCTTTTAGCACTGTCATTCCCAGCAGTACCACCATTAATGGATTAATATAATAACCCATGCTGGATTCCAGAATTCTGCCTGAATTAACTGCCCAAATATAAGTACCCCAGTTTATTGTTATAAGGAAAGAACAAATAAGTATATTTCTTATATTTTTTCTTTCCTTAATTGCTTCCTTAAGTACCCCAATATCATTTTTGGATAAAAATAATCCCCCGACAAATAAAAATGCCCAAAATATTCTATGGGCTAAAATCTCATCAGCAGGGATTTCCCCCAGCAGCTTCCAATATATAGGAAGCAGCCCCCATACTGTATAAGCAATTATCCCGTATACCGCCCCTGAAACATCATTTTTAACCTGTAAACCTTCCTCTTTACCGTTCATAGTATTGCCCCTTTATATTCATTAAGCATAATGCAGCCTGTGAGTACAATTATAGAAAAATACTTATCTTAAATCAATAGGCCGGGGCTTCACTTTCAAATATAATGTTCTTATCCAATGCGGAATATGATGGCAATCAGTATGAATCAATGTTCTCAGATGCTCTTCATTTGCCCGCTCACACAGACAATATTCCCTTAGTTCGTCATATAAATTATTTTTATACTTATTATATTCGTTATAATATATAATCATTTTATACCACCTGTTCTTTAGTATATAAACAGCTTATTTTTCATCTTACAAAGCCTCATAATAGTATCCTTTCCGGTAATCAGTGCCACAGGCAATCCTCCGGGGGGCTGCAGCCACTGGCCGCTTAAAAATATATTTTCCAAACCTTTTATACGCCCTGTATGAGCCATCATCTTTCCTTTAATGGTGGGCAGGAAGGGCATAAACGCACCCCTATATGCATTGCAGTACCGTTCAAATGTTTTTGGGGTTGCCACATCCAGTAAACTGAGTTTCCCATTCATCTGGGGAAACCGTTTTTCAATCCCGCTTATAACTTCTTTGCCTATTCTTGTCTTTTCCCGGCTGTAGGCTGAAGGATCTTCAGCAAGGGCATTCCATGCATCATAATCAGCATGGAACTGATTGATGCTGCAGGTGATTAAGGTATGGCCCGCCGGGGCAAAGTCCGGTTCATAGCTGTAATGAGTTATTGTCAAGTAATTAATTGGTCTTCCATTAACTTTAAAGGAATCAATCGGGAATCGCAGCGTGCGCGGAATTTCGTCCGTCCTGCCTTCATAACCTATTGCTATACGAATTTCCGAGGCTAAGGGATAATCTTCAGGATTATTGAACCGCTTCTGAAATTCGGGATCGGGATACTTTCCTTTCAGCAGTTTCTCATACAGCACGTGTGCATCACAGGCAGCAATGTAATAATCAGCTTCAAAGGCTTTGCCGCTGCTGCAAATGACGCGGCGGACCCTATTGCCTTCAATATTCAATTCAACTGCCTCACAGGGGGCTTCTATATCGCCGCCCAGGGATAAATAACGTTTAACCATGCGCTGGGCGAATTTTTTTGAGCCCCCGTATGGAATTGACGCCTGGCCTTTTGTAAAGGCTGCCAGTGCAAAGAAAACCGTTGAAGCGCTGTAGCCCTCCGGCAGGAAAGATGTCAGGGCTTCCCGCAGTGCCGGGTGCTTAAAGGTTTTGGCATACTCCGGCAAACTGATTTTGCCGTACTTTTTCATAACCTTGCCTGCGTCTTTCATTGAAATCATTAATTTTATCTTTTCCATAAATCCCATCATGTCCTCCGGTTTTCCCACCGGTATTTCAAAAGATTGCAGCTGCTTTATGGTGCAGCAAAAATTATTGATGGCAGCTTCGTCCTGGGGTGATAATTCAAGCCAGCTGGATTTCAACCGGTCAAGATCGCGGTACAGGTGCACTCTTATGCCATCGTATTCAAAAGCCAGGAAGCTTTCCGGATGGTAGATTTCAACCACGTCCAAGGCCCCTGCGGCAGTCCAGAGATCGTGAATGGGAGTCCCCTTTTTTGTCCCCACCAGCCAGTGAATACATCCGTCGATGTGATAACCCCGGCGGTCCCAACCGGTGCATTCACCGCCTAAAACATTGTGCTTTTCCAAAATCACACTCTCAAAGCCGTTTTTTTGTGCGAATATGCCGGCACTCAACCCTGCAATGCCCCCGCCGATAATAACTATCTTATCCAATGCTCATTTTCCCCTCTCTATTACTCCAGGCAAGCTGAAACTTTTTATAAAACATTTATTACATAACATATGTTATATAATAAATGTTACACTGAAACCGAAATTATTGCAAGGGGTTTTTTAGAAAAATGCAATAAAAAATATCGCTCCCCTTCTGACTGTAAAAATGCCTTAGGGTGCGATATTAAAGAATTCTGATGTTTTTATTTCAGCCTTGCGGATAGTATTACATCATCGGCAGTGCTTGACAATAAATCGGTCAAATCTTTCATATCATAATCTTTTGATAGTATACCGCTGGCGGCCATAACCGAAAGTCCCAGTTGAAATATTCTCATCTTTAACAGTATTTCTTTTAACTTATCCTCTGAAAAACCTTCCAGATCTGAATCCTTCTTCATTTCCTCAATTAATGCGGGCATGACTTTCTCATCATAGCCTTTCAAATATCTGCTGTTTTTCATTACCAAATCTCTGAAAAGGACGCTATACTCCATTGCAAATCTTATACTTGCCCTTCCGATATCAGCAAACGGGCTTCCCGTATTTTCTTCAGCAATAAGCTGCTGGCCGATATCTGCAATTTTTTCTATCAAAGCTTCAATCAATTCATTAATGCTCTTGAAATTTACATATATGGGAGCTACAGAGCTTCCCATCCTATGTGCAATTTTTCTCATGGTTACATTGTCAGTTCCTTCTGCCCTGGCTATTTCAAAGGCTGCATCAATTATTTGCTCCCTTGTGAATTTTATCTTAGGCCCCATAGTATCCTCATCCCTTTATTACAAGATTTAACGAAGTAAGGAAATAGTTCATTATATAACATTTGTTATATAATTATATTACATTATTAATTGAAATTATACAAGTACTACAATTAAATAAGGGTATGAAAGACTATGCCGTAAATTGCAACGTAAATTGCAAAAGTAATTTTATTCTTGAATTCAGACATGTGTTATTACCTCATAATTTAGATTTCAAGCATTATAAGCCAATTATACAATATAAATTGTTTAATGTTTACTATTATTTTATCGCAGCACAAAGGTGCGGACAAAGCCGCACCTTTCTATTACACTATCATATGAAGAAATATCCCTCTGCCCTGAACATTGTTCCTGAAGAGGTGTGTCTTATATCAGAACCTATTGTATATCCTGTACAGGAATACCGCCGCCTCCGCCCTTGTTGTGCTGCCCAGAGGATTTATCCTATCACCGCTGCCTACAATCAGTTCTTCCCTGACAACAGAGGCTATGCTGTCTGTGGCATATGCCGCTATCAGTGTTTTATCGGCAAACCTGTCAAGGTCTGAAGCTGAACCCTGTACTTCAAGCTTCTTAAGCATTCTCAATGCTCTCTCAGTCAATACCATCATATCCTGCCTTGTGATACTTTCATCAGGGCTGAATTTGTTGTTTCCCGTGCCGCCGGTAATACCCAGCTTTTTGGCTACGGCTATTTCCTTATAATAGTATGCTTCCCTGCTTATGTCGCCGAAGTTTCCGTCAACCTTGGCATCGACACCCAAAGCCCTTACAAGGTAGTACAGGAAATCAGCCCTTGTGATTTTCTCCTGGGGTGCATATTCTGTTTCTGATATACCCTTCAATATCCCTTTGGATGCAAGCACTTCGATAGGCTTCTTTGCCCAGGCCGCACTTCCCAGATCATTAAAGCTTTTTGTTACATAGGCTACAGCGTAATGACTGAAATGGGTTGTGCTGAAGGTAACCATACCCGTTTCGGGATTATATCTTCCTGAGGGTACTTCCACCACATTGCCGCTGCCATCTATATACCATATTACGATATGCTCGGGGTCAGAAAGCTCTGCTGCTGTTGGCTTATATGGTATGGAAACCGTTACAGGGGCATCAGGATTGTTCCACTCCGCCTGATTTCCGTCCAGTGTCAATGAGAGCTGCACCAGCGGTCTGTCGCCCAGGGCTGCTTTTACATCATCGGGCAGCAGGGATTTGTCACCCTCACCTATGGTAATACCGGCTCCTTTGCTTCCGGTTTGTGCAATACCCGCCAGCATGTTTCCGGGAAGGGTAATGCTGCCTTCAGGAGTGGAGAAGGTCAGGATGTCTTTACTTTGAGAGCCGGAAAGGGAGTCAGCTGGAATTCCTACGGTGTAAGCATTAACTCCGGGAATGGAAGGTATAGTGATGACAGGAACTTCTTCGCCGTTTGAAACATCCTCGAACTGTTCCCCCAGATTTACTGCTGCACTGCCTCTCCGGGTATTGACATTAACTGTAATCGTGGTCCCCGAGGTATTGCTTCCTTTAATGACAGCATTGTAAACAGGCGAAATTCCGGAAACGTTTCTTTCACTTCTATCATCTTCATCTCTATCGTCTTCATCCTCCCTTTCAGGAACTGATCCGGCAGCCTGACTTTTCATGGTGTACACAGCCATATTGCCGGCTTCATCCTGCACAATCACATTGAAATAATAGATGGTTTCCGCGCTTAAGCCGCTTGCCTCCGTACCCGTAAGCCCGGCCGTCCAATCCTTAACGATTGTTCCGTTTGATTCGGCATTAATTGCCGTATCTATATTATTACTTTCCGAACGGACCACTTTGTATTGCAGGTTCTGTTGTGCGGTTACATCGTCCGATGCCGCTGCCCAACTCAGTTCAAGACTGTTATGGGTAATATTTGAAACGGTTATGGTCCCGCCGTTTCCCGGTACCGGCGGGGTATTGTCAGGCACAGCTACTGTTACCGTTACATTGTAAACAATATCAGCTTTGCCTGCCTCACTCACTGTGAGGGTAAATTCGTATGTGCCTCCTTCTGCCGCAATAGCGGAGGTATCTATAGTATAAACCGGTTCTGTGGCTTCTCCGGCTGCCGTTACTTTATCTGCATCAACTCCGCCGACAGTCACGCTTTGAGCCGCTGTTTTCGTTCCGGTAATCTCCACGGACCCTATGCCGTTTACAGTGTCCACATCCACAATTTTAGGAGAAGACTGGTCAACTGCAATGCTGTTTCCGTCAGCCTCCGGAACCGGTGTTGTCAGAGCAAAACTCATATTGCCGGTCGGCATAAGCCCGGTGCATGCTTCCAACAATGCCACGCTGCCGTCAGGCTGCATATTTCCGGCATTGTCTTCAGCCACCACGTAGATATCATATTCCGTTCCCGGAGCCAACCCGGTAATGACTGCCCTTCCGTCTGTCCCTGCGGATATCCCCGCAATGCTTCCCTTGAGGTTTTCAGCTAAGACTGTATTTTCAGAATCCATGCCTGCCTTAACCTGGGCAGCATCAGGTGCATCTACTCCATTAGCCAATACCACGTAATATGCAGCGGCAACCTCATCCACCTGCACCAGTATGTCCATTCCTTCATAGGTGATGTCCTCTGTCTTGGGATAACCCACAGTAAATACAGGCGGAGCAAAATCAAAATTATCTGTCTGCCATTCCAAATACGGATAAGTGCCTCCGGCTAGATTCCAGATATCAGAAAAATCCCAACCTACAAAAGAACCCTGCTGCTTCATTTCTGCAGTGGTCTTGGGTACACCTTTGCCCCCATCGGTTTGCCCGGTGGTTTCCGTATCATAGTAGGAGCTTGTGACAGTACCGTCTGCCTCATTTATTCCTACCAGTCCGCCGACATTATTGCTGCCCGTCACGGAACCCGTGGCGTATGAGTTTTCAATATCGCAATTAAAGTTCTGACCCGTCAGCCCGCCGACATTATAAGTGCCGGTGACATTACCGGTAGCGTAAGAGTCAGTAATAGTGCATCTGTAGTCGGTCCCGCTACCTCCTGTCAGTCCGCCTATATATCCCTCGCCCACAACATCCCCCGTGGCATAGGAACCGGTTATGGTGCCTTCGTTTCCTCCGGCCAGGCCGCCGACACTCTCTGCCCCAACCACATTAACTGCGGAATAACAGTCAATAATGCTGCAGGTAGCAACCTCCCCATTCCTTCCAACCAAGCCTCCGACATAATCACTGCCCTCCACGCTGCCCGCAGCGCAGGAACCGGTTATAGTGCCATGATTTTCTCCCACCAGAGCGCCGACATACCCATCACCAACCACATTCACATCCAGCAGCCTAAGGTTACTAATCTCAGCATCCGCTCCCGTACAGCCGAATATCCCCACGTAATATGTATCAGGACGGTTGATGTAGAGTCCGGTGATGGTGTGTCCGTTGCCGTCAAAACTGCCTGTAAAGGAATTATCATAGTTCCCGATGGGCAGCCAGCCTGCGCCATCATCATATTCCTCCCCATAAGCGTAAAGATAAATGTCAGCCGTCAGTACAAAATGCTTATCCATGTACTCTGATACCGCAGCCAACTGATCCGCAGTCTGTATTTGGTATGGATTCTCAGGCAATCCATTTCCGCCGGCAAAAGTTCCCTCCTCTGTTGTAAAACTGATTTGTTCTCCGTAAACTGTTCCCAAGTCATTTGTAGCGTATGCTCTTACATAGTAAGTAGTTTCCGGTTCCAACCCGGTAATTTCCGAGGTAAATGATCCGGCTCCCAAAACTGCTCCTTCTTCTGTTTTATTGTCTTCCAGTGTCGGATCCTCATGGCTGCTCCAGACAACCCCATGCTGTGTGGGATTGGGATAGCCAATAATAATAATCTCCCCCTGACCAACAGCAAAAATATCTGCAATATCCTCCGCTTCAATGGTAGATACCGCAGGCCATACTTTATGGTCATATCCCTGCCAGGTCAGGAAGGGGTAGCCGTCATTGACAGGGCCATCTGCAGATTCGTCAATACCCCAAATATCATCTTCTCCATTCCCTGTTTCACCTATAAAATCCCAACAGGAATTAAAAAATGTTGTATACGCATTCATTTCAGCTGTACTTTTACGCTCACCCTTGCCTTCATCCGATTGGCCGGAAGTATTGCTGTCGTAAAAGGAATCAGTAACTGCCCCGCCATCATTATTCCCCACCAATCCGCCGACTTTATTTGTACCGCTTACCTCCCCTATGGAAAAGGAGTGTACAATATCGCCTTCGCAATTCTGGCCCACCAAACCGCCTACATATTGTTCTCCTTCCACGGAGCCTGCAGCATAGCAGTCTGTAATAAATGGGTTATCATAAGATTCATCATCAAGAGAGTTGCACCCCACCAATCCTCCGACATATGCAGTTCCGGCGGCATCACCGGTAGAGTAAGAGTTTTCGATAACTCCGGCATCTGTATTCGACCCCACTAATCCACCGACAAGATGAATGCCGGCGACGTTACCGGTGGAGTAAGAGTTTTCGATAGTACCGTAAATATAGTTACGTCCTGCCAAACCGCCGAAGTGTCCCTGACTTTCGGGATCATCATAATCAATACCCGACACAGTGCCTGTGGCATAGGAGCTTTCGATGGAACCGCCATAGTTGTCCCCAACCAAGCCGCCAACCGAGAAAACCCCACTAACTTCAGCTGTGGCTAATGAGTTGGCAATATTCCCAGAATCATTACTGCCCACAAGGCCTCCGACTGTGGTGAAACCGGTTACTTCCGCATTCTCTGCGGAACAACCGCTGATTGTGCAGTTTTCATTTACCCCCACTAGACTGCCAACGCAAGCATCACCGGTAATATAGGCATTATCCAATATCACATCCTTAATAGTTGCATCATTCGTGTAACCGAACAGGCCGACACCCTCCGTATCACTCCTATTAATAAAGAGGCTGCTTATGGTATATCCATCACCGTCAAAGCTACCGGTGAAAGCCTTGGTTGGATCGAACATGTCATACGTCCCAATGGGCTTCCAGCCTGCACCTTCATTCCAGCCGCCACCTCCATCAGATAGATAATCGCTCAAATCAATATGGTCTATCAATTTGAAATGACTACTGCAATATACCTCTTCCGCAACGGTTGCCAGCTGCTCGGGAGTTGCAATCAGCCATGGGTCTTCTTCAGTGCCCGATCCCCCGGCAAACCCTCCTTCCGCCAAGACTGTGCAGGGGATCAGCAGGAAAGCTGAAATCAGGAGCATCGCTGAAATAGCTATTGTCTTCACCGGCAATTGGATAGTATTATCCTTGTTTTTCAAGTCATTCACTTCCTTTCCTAAAATAAATTGATAATTCGATTAATTTGTATTCAGCCCGCCATTTACTGTCATCTTTCAATCATGCTAAGGACTTCATCAATAGTAATCTGGCACAGGCTGTCCCAGACAAGGGTATTCTCATCCTCTACCTTGACAGCCTTGAAGCTGTTTATGTCGGCAAGGCCGCAAAAGCGCACTGTTTCCAGCCTGGGCTTCATGTCGTAGACGATCATATGTTTGTTATTCAGCTCAATAAGCAGTGTGTGGTCATCCTTCGGTTCTACCCGTATTATCTTGGGCATATCGACCCCTCCCATCTACAACAAAAATAATAAACCCTTGAATGATATAATCATACTAGGGTTTAAAAAAATTTCATATTATCAGATCCTATACTTTTTGGGGAAAAACTATAAAATATTCAGCTCAATTGCTTTCTTTACGGCAGAGGGCCTGCCTGTGACACCAAGCTTTTGATAAATGGAAGTGATATTTTTACTGACGGTTACCTCGGCTATAAAGAGTTCAGCCCCAATTTCCCTGTTGGTTTTCCCCTCCGCAACAAGCTTCAGCACTTCCCGTTCCCGCTTTGTCAGGGAAGGAACGGATATTTTTTCTTCTTTAAACCTTTCCAGTCCGGTGCTGTACTGTTCAGCTGCTGATATTAGCCGGGAAATATATTCATCACCTTTCTCATCATTATCCAGGGCTTTAAGTATGTCCAAAATATGCGCACCATACTCTGCAAAGGGCAGTATGATATCATCAGCCCTGCCGATGTCCGCTGCCTGCAGCATAGCTGCCTTTGCCCTTTCAATACCGTACAGGTTATACTTGGCTGCAGCGTCCAAAATATGAGTATGAAGAAAGCCCAGAAGGTTGTTAAACATTGAGAATATCTGCAGCATCCCCTCACAGAGCACTTCCAGCTTTATATAGTTTTTCTGCAGAAGCACTGCCTGAGCATGGACGATATAATTGAATCCCATACCCAGGAATAATATATCGCTTTGCTCCATATCACCGGATTCCAACCAGGGAGCAAAGTCTTGAAGCCGGCAGGTTATCCCTCCCAGGTAACCTTTGCATAAATCCAGAGTGCTGTTATAAACAGGATTATTATATTGAGCGGTCTCCGCTGCCAAATTATCCAACAGTTCCCTTGCCTTATCAAATTTCCCCTGTGCAGCATACGCCCTTGCCAAGGTCAGACTGGCACATATTATTAAGGAGGTCTGTTCCATGGGCTTCGCCTTGTATATGGACTTGAAGGCATATAGTTCTGCCTGGTTAAAAT
>Ga0302247_1003113_pt1 | contig 9925 bp, 6 predicted proteins | sample AAG_UR_Ile_MG_FD_193529 | JGI IMG/M metagenome (GOLD analysis project Ga0302247, IMG submission 193529) | Enriched activated sludge microbial communities from anaerobic digester in WTTP, New Holstein, Wisconsin, United States - AAG_UR_Ile | ecosystem: Engineered > Bioreactor > Anaerobic >...
CGCCAGTCTCGCGGTGTGGCGGGAGATGCCCGATTGGTATTGGTCGTTGACGGCGCCCGACTTGCGGCCCGGGGCCCGCGTCCTGGCGTCGGATCCTTCGCGTCTGGGCTCCGGAGGCGAGCATCTCCCGCTGATCTCGATGCAATTCGTGGGCGCCGGCAAGGTGATCTTCCACGCGACGGACGAGACCTATCGCTGGGCGCGGCATTCCGGCGGGGAAGGCTACTACGCGCGGTATTGGATCCAGACGCTGCGCTACCTCAGCCGGGCCAAACTCCTCGAAGGCGGCCGGTTGGCGGAGCTTACGGCCGACCGCAGCGAATACCGCCGAGGTGAGACGGTCCGGTTGCGAGCGCGATTCTTCGACGACCGGCTGGCCCCCTCCAGCGATGACGGCGTCACGGTGCTGCTGGAATCGGATGGCAGCAAACGGCGGCAACTGACACTGCACCGCGACGCCGTCAATCGAGGCGTGTTCGAATGCCTGGCGGGCAATTTGCCGGACGGCAAGTACCGGGCCTGGATCGCCACGCCGGCGCTCAACGGTCAGCCGCCGTCGCAGCGGTTTACCGTGGTGGCGCCGCCGGGCGAACAGGCCCGATTGGAGATGGACGCCGCCGATCTGCGGGCGGCGGCGAAAACGTCACAGGGCCGTTTCTACACCATCCAGCAGGCGGGCGGCCTGCTGCGCGACTTGCCGCGCGGCCGCCAAGTGCGGATCGAATCGCTGCCGCCAGTGCCGATTTGGAATTCGTCGCTGTGGGCGGCGTTGTTCGTGGTGCTGATTACCAGCGAGTGGCTGCTCCGCAAGCGCGCGGGACTGCTATAATCGTTTGCCCGCGCGGGTAGACCTTCATGCCACACAGAGTCGCAGGAATTTCGCATCGTATGAATCGTTCGCTGATCAAGAAATCCATCGCCGAATCGCGGGGCCTGTTGTTGGCCTGCATGGCGGCACTGTTCGGCTTCTGCTGGACGCGCGTCTGGCTGGTCGGCCAGTTCGAGATGAGCCGGTTCATGACGATCGTAGAGCAGTTTCGCCAATTCGAGCGATTCGCGGCGGTGCCGTTCGAGCAATTGTTCACGTACGCGGGCCGCATCGCGCTGGCTTTTGATGAACCGATCGCAATCCTCTGCGTCTCGCTCTGGGCCATCGCCCGCGGCTCGGATTGCATCAGTGGAGAAATCGGGCGGGGGACCATGGAGATGCTGCTGGCACAGCCGGTCAGCCGCCTGCAGGTCATCTGGTCGCAGTCCGCCGTGACGGTGATGGGCACCGCGCTGCTGGCCGTGGCGGCCTGGCTGGGCGTGTACGCCGGCATCCAGACCACGACGGTGGAAGAACCGGCGCCGGCCGCCAGCCTGACCGTCCCGTGGTTCGGAATCGAACTGCCCAACCCGCTGGCCAAGCAGGAAATGCAGCGGGTCCCGATACGCGACCGCGTGGAGACCGCCTGGTTCATCCCTGCCGCCTTCAATCTGTTCTCGCTGGGTTTGTTTGGCGCCGGTTTGAGTACGCTGCTGTCTGCGTGCGACCGCTATCGCGGGCGGACCATCGGCGTCGTGGTGGGCTTCTACATCGTGGAAATGATGCTGAAAATCGTGGGACGTGCCGCGGACCATCTGGCCTGGCTGCGTCATTGCACGTTCTTCACAGCGTATGAACCCGAGAGATTCGTCAGCGTGGCCATCCGCAACCCGGAACTGGCGTGGGCGGTCTGGACGAGCGATCCACAGGGCGTCTGGACGTTGGGGCCCCTGGGCTACAATTTGATCCTGATCAGCCTGGGACTGGCCGCTTACGCCGGTGCCGCAGCGGTGTTCCGCGCTCGCGACCTCCCGGCGCCGCTGTGAGCAGCGTTCGAGAAACAACTGTCGCCTCGGCAAAGTAGCCATCACACTCCGTGTGATGATCGGCAAGAAACACTGGACAGTTATTTCTCGAACGCTGCCAAGGCGAGCGGCGGACCGGGAATCGCTCCACGTCGGCGCGTCACCCCGTCAGGCGAGAATGCCGCTGCGCCCGCTTCCTTGCTCCCAGGCGGCACAACGCCGCCAAAGCCCGGACCTTCGGCCAAGAAACGGGCCTCACCTCGCACCCCCCCGGTCCAACGAGAACGCCGCCGCGGTCTCGGTTCCATCTTGACCGGAGCTGCCCGGAAAGTCACGATATGAATGGAGTTTGAGATCTCTCCGCTCGGCTGGCTGCCCAACACGTTCCGCGGCGGCCGACGGCATTCCGACGAAAAGGGCTCTTGCTATGCTGACGAAAATCAAATCGCGTCGCGTTTTTTGCGGCATCCCGTTGGTCCTGGCGATGACCGCCGCCGGTTGCGGCAAGAGCGTCAGCGACCTGGCCTCGTCGGTCAAAGACGCCGCTTCTGAAGGCATGCAGTCCGTGAAGGACACGGCGCAACAAGTCGGTCAGGACGTCGCAGACAAGGCCCGGGGCGTGACGGACAAGGCGGCCGAAACCCTGGAGATGGCGGGCACGATGCAGCTGAAGATCGATCAGCCGCTGCAGGTTTCCGCCTGCTACGCCAGTTTCTCCCGTGTCCAGACCGCCGGCGCCGGCGTGCTGCAATTGCAGAGCTATCGGGACGCGCAGCAGGAGGCATTCCCGTCCGTGTTCGTGCGCGCCTCCTGTTCGTCCGCCACGTTGGCCGAGTTGGCAGGCCAAACGCTCGCCGCGCAAATGTTCGTTCAGGCACAGGAGAACGGCCCCGTCTGGTCGGCCACCGACCAGACGGTCCAACTGAAGATCACCGCCGTGGAAAAGCAACAGCTCAAGGCGGAAATCGTAAGCGGCAGCCTCGCCAACAGCGGCACGGGAGCGACACAGGCCGTGACCGGAACATTCGAGGGAGTGCTGCAGTAAATTCGGGGACCGGGATGCGGGATACGGGATACGGGGCACGGGATGCGGGATGCGGGATACGGGATCAGAGGGTAGATGCACGCGTGGCCATCGACTCAAAAAAGCACAACCACAGTCTCGCCCGTCGATTTCTGGTGTCAGCCGTGAATCCTCGCAACTCGCAACCCGCATCGCGTGCCCCGCATCCCGCATCCGGTGCCCCGCAACTCGCAACCCGCATCTTTCTTCTTCGTTTCTTTTTCGGTCGGAGTCATCCCATGCCTTCTTGCCTCTTGCGAAACGTCACTGTCCGCTCGATCGCCAGCGGTGCGCTGCTGGCGATCGGCTTGTGCCGCGCGGCCGCCGGGGCCAATCCGAATCCTCGCGAGCCGATGAATCCGATGGATCTTCACGATCTGATCCGCGTGGAGAAGACGGACGCCGCCGAGGGGGCGGTTGTCGTCGCTGGTCCCGGCGTCGTCGTTGTCGCGACCGCCGCGGAAACGCGCGCCGTCGCAGACGGCCTGTTCACCTCGGTGCTGAAGGACATTCAGGCGATCAGCGCTAACCCCACGCGGGTCGCGGGGAAGAAGTTGAGTGATTTGTACGCCCAGGTTCGGCAATTGCGGCGGGCCGCTCTGGACCTGCAAATGATGGGCGAAACTGCCGGCGTCGACTATAGCCTCCGGGCCCTGGTCCTCAGCAGGCAACTAGGCAAGCTCGTGCAGGCATTCAAGGGAACGCCCGCCGGACAAACGTACCTGAACCAGGCCCGGCAGTACCTGTCCAGTGGCAAAGCGACCGCAGCCAGAAAGGCGGCGGCCCAGAAGCTGCAGAGACTGCTGCAGGACAAGAAACTGGACGAAGCCTATAAGGCCGCCTGTCAGGAACTCGATCAACTGAGGTCCGTGACGATGCTCCTGGAGCCCCGCGAAGAAGAGATCTTCTTGATGGAGTTGGCCTCTGCCGAAGGGCTGATCGCCAGCGATCGGAACACGGCATTCCGCCAGCAGACCCAGGCGGCGCTCGACCGGCTGGCCGTTTCGCTGCTGCCCAAAACCCAGGAACTGCTGCAGAGCATCGCAGCCACCGCCGGCATCTTGCGGACCGCGCCGCAAGCCACCGTTGCCGGCCAGACGCTGGCCGGCCCTCAATGCCTTGAATCGTTCGCCGCGGCCTGGAAGCAAGTGCACCTGTCCGCGCTCCGCGGCCGCGCCGTCGACTGGGCTTACATGACCAGCATTCCCGACTTGTCCCACTTGCAGCAGAAGGGGACGCCTCGCTTCGTGGAGGCCGACTACGCGCGGTTCTGTGACGATGTAGTAAAAGCCCTGGCTTCGCTGATCGAAGCCGATGCTCAGCGGGCCGCCGAAAGCGAGGTCCCGACGTTGTACCTGCAGTACCTGCAAGTACTCGCGCCGCTGGTCGCGGCCGCGGGCGACGACAAATTGGAATTGGCGGTGCAGCCGGCCCTGGACAAGTTGGCTGCCAAGAGCACGGCGTTTGCGCAAGAGGTCAAGGCTTACGTCACCGCCACGCACGAATTGCTCCGCTGGCGAGAACGCCTGGCCCAGGCCAGCGCCGCCTCGGCCGCGACTGCGTTTCCCCCGAGCGACCAGGCCCTCGTCAAGTTCTTTGTCGGCGAAGGCGAGTACCGTGGGCTGTGGGCCCCCTCCCTCCCCGATCCCGCCAGCGCCCACCTGCTGGCCTCGTGCCCGGAGGTCATTCCGACCGCCAGCCAGCGCGCCCTGGAACAGCCCGTCCTTGTCAAGAACATCGCCGGCCTGAGCGGTGGCAAGATCGGAGTCGCTCGCTACGCCACTCGGCATTACACCACGTTGCCCCTGCCGGACGTTAGCGCCGAACTGGTCAAGCTGCAGCAGGATCTGCTCGTCACCGCACAGCAACCGGCACTGTCTTTGGAGGCTGCGGCAGCGGTCGACGCCGCTCAGCGCGGCAGGTACCTCGCTGCAGGTGGTGTCGTGAAAGGATTCTACTTGGAGGGGCTAATTCCGAGATTTGCCGCGTTGCGTCCCGAGGCCCAGCAGATGGTCGCGCTCGGACTCTTGCCCGTCGAGAAGCCCCCCCTGGGCTTCGTCAGCCATGTCCTGGTCCGCTTTGATGTGGCTCCCGCATGGGTGCAGCACAAGCACTTCTTCCTGCCGCTGGCCGCAGCGCCGGCTTCCGGCGATTCCCGGTAGCCAGCGTTGGAGTGGCCGTTGAGGGACAGTCCGCTCGTACAGTCTGTGTCGATTGCGCATTCGCCCTGGTCTTACAAAATTACCTCGACGCTAAATCCTGCTCAATCCGCATCAAATCACTTCCGATGCTAGTCTGTGATCGCTGGGGGTCTTGCACAATCTAGGCAGGTTCCTCCGACAGGGAAGTTGTCGTCGACCGATACGCGCCGCGCGCGGCCTTCGTTGGTTGCTGGTGGCGTCGGTGTCGCAGACTGAACGAACTCGCTGCCCAGACAGGTGATGCCGTGACTCGAAAGACCGCAACCCACTTGCGCCTGCACGTCGAAGAATGCGCCAGGGCCGACCACCCGCAACTGGACGAAATCCGCAGTCTTCAGGGCCTGTGCGACGCGTTCCAGCGTGCCACCGGTTGGTCCTTGAAGTTTCGGCAAGGCGGTGCCAAAGCCGCGCATGCCATTTGGTCCCGGTCGATCGGCGGGGCGACCGGTGGCGAGCCATGTGTCGTTTCGCTGGATGGCGTTGATGAGTTCAGGGCTGGAACGTGCTTGTTGTCCGAGGAAGGCTGCGACCAGGAGACGGCTCAGGAGTTGGCCGAGTCGATCGCGGAGATGCTGCAGGAATTGCAGCAGACCAGATGCGCGCTGTGGCAACGGGAAGCCGAGTTGGCGGTGGGGATTCCGGTGACACCTCATCCGGACGAGCAAGCCCATTTAGCGGAGCGGTTGGAGGCCGTGTTGAAGTCCGGGGCGCAAGCGGTGGGCTGCCAAGCGGCGGCGGTCTACTTGCTGGACGACGCGACGCGCAAGCTCAAGCTCCGTTCCTGCTGGGGCCTGCCGAGATCGCGGTTCCTTGATCCGCCGCGGTCGCTGCGCGGTGCGGCGGCGGACTTGGAGGCATTGGTCGGGCATGCCGTGATCTTGCGGGATTCCGAACTGCTTCCGCATTGGAAAATCCCGGAGGAATTCCGCTCTGCCGTCTGCGTGCCGGTATCGAGTCCCACGACGCCCCTCGGGACGCTGTGGATGTTCTGCGACCGTCGTCGTGATTTCGCCGTCGACGAAACGAACCTGATCGAGATCGTGGCCGGACGGATCGCGGCGGACCTGGAGCGAGCGGTGCTCTTGAGTCAGACGCTGCAGCTGCGCAGCTTGGCCCGGCAATTGACCCATGCGGCCCAATGGCAGCACCATCGGCTGCCGCGGATCAAGCCGCTGCTGCCGGGTTGGGACCTGTCCGGCTGGACGGCGCAAGCGGGTGCCCTGGGTGGCGACTTTCACGACTGGTTCGTCCTGTGCGGCGGGCAATTGGCCGTCGCGGTGGGGGATTCCCAGGGGAAGATGTTCGAATCGGGGCTGACGACCGCGACGTTGCACACGTCGCTGCGTTCGCACGCCGCTTATCCGCACACCGCGCCCCAGTTGGCGGAACGTATCAACGAGACGCTGTGGACCGCCTCCGTCGGGGACCAATTCGCGTCGCTCTTTTACGGGACCGTCCAGCCGGAGACGGGCGCCGTCGAGTCGGTGGCGGCTGGGCACGTCTATGCGGCGATCGTGGGCGAATCGCTGCGCACGCTGGCCGCTGCCGAGACGCTGCCGCTGGGAACGCAGCCGGACAGCGACTATACCGCCGTCACGGATCGCCTCCAGCGCGGCGAAACCCTGGTGGTAGTCAGCGAAGGCGTGCACCGAGCGCTGCGCGGCACCCGAGAACGGGTCCTGTGGCGGTTCTTCCAGGCCAACCGCGGCCTGGAAGCCGACGACCTGATACGTAAAGCCCGTGCGTTCCTGGACCGCCAATCCCACGAAGACGTCGACGATCAGACGATCCTCGTCGTCAAGCGTTTGCCCACGTCTTGACGCGACACCGATTTTGCCTAGACTTTCAACTGGTAACTCACCAGCCGCGGGAATGGCGGAATTGGCAGACGCACTAGGTTGAGGGCCTAGTCCCAGCAATGGGGTGCAGGTTCAAGTCCTGTTTCCCGCACTTTAGTGCAACGCAATGCAAAAACACGCCGAAGCCCGTAAAACACGGGCTTCGTCGCGTTTCTTGGGGCCTCACAACGCCTCCCCCGGCTCCGCGTCTTCCCTGCCGTCCAATGCACCGGAATGCCCCTTCCGGCTCCTCTGTGGACTAGACGGCGGACTAGACGGACTAGCTTTCTCCACCGCTTGGGCCAGTTGCATCTGCTCCAGGTGGGTGTAGTAATTCATCGTCAAGCCGATATTGGAGTGACGAGCACACTCCTGCGCCTCCTTGGGATGGACACCCGCCAGCGAGAACGCCGTAATATACGAATGCCGCAGGGAGTGAAAATCGAACGTCTCCCCCCGCTCGTTCGTTAGCTCGATCTTGGCCGCTTCTAGGTCGTCAACCAGCATTTCGGCAGCACGACGGAACCAGCGACCAGGAAAAAGCCTCTGGTCGCGTGGTCTCCCGTCCAGCCACGCCCGCAGTTCTGGCACGAAGGACGGAGCCAAAACCTGGTGGTCAGGTTTTCCACTCTTACTGACCTTCGCATCGAGCACTGCCACCGCCACCGGACCAGAAAAATCGAAGCTACTCGGCGTTAGACTAGCGAGTTCCGCAGCACGAAAGCCAGTCTCGCGAGCCATCCGGTAAAGCCAGACGCGAATTTCTGGCGACAGGCTCCGCTTGGATTTCCGCTTGGCCGTCGCCTTCAACAACCTGGCAAATTGCTCGTCGTCCATCGCCCGTCGCCGTCTGCGAATGTCCTCCTTGTCATTCAGTAGTTCGATATCCGCAAGCGGATTATGAGCCAGATAGCCTTCCTTTACGAGCCAATCGCACCACGTCCGGTATGCTGACAAGTACTCGTTGCTGGTCTTTCGAGCTAGCTTCTTGTCACCATCACGGAGCGATTTCATGTAGACTTCGACCTTACCAGTTTCGATGCTTCGGGGGTTTGCAAATCCGCAGCCCTCGTTGATCCGCGAGACCCTGGTACAAAAGTGGTCGATGTATTCCTTGCTCCGCTCCCGCGCTTCCAGCAGCCTGCGATACTGCTGGACCAGGGCATCCATGTCGCCCGTACGTCGTGCTTTCAAGATGCCGATTTCCGGCTCTGACAGGATCTCGACAGCCCGATCCAGTAAGCGTTCGGTATGAATCGGGCTGTTCGTCTCGTGCAATTCGATGACCTCCTGCACTTGGCAGAGCAGCTGGTAGCTCTTCTTCGCATCGCGAAACGCAGTCCGATTGTGTTTCTTCTTGCGATACCGGAATGACACGGTGTAAGCGTGCTCCGAGCTAGCTCGCCAAGTGTTCGGAAACGGTCGTTGGTACATGTCCTCGTTCCTTTCTACTGGTGGTGAAGTTGTACGACTCAGCCCCCAGTTGAACTAGGCGCTAGGTTGGCCACAATTCTTGCAACTCGCAATTCACCGCTTCCTAGCTAGCCAAGCTTCGATGTCCCTTCGTCGCCACTTTGCCAGCCGACCAACGTGGATGGGCTTCGGGATCTCGCCAGACGACGCCCACGACCAGACCGTACGCACGCCGATTTTGAGCAACTCCGCTACGTGGTAGTCACGCAGGAGCACAAGCTCCGGCGTCAGCGGTTCCCTCGCTTTCACCGGTTTCTGCCGCGTCATGTCAGCCGGGTAGTAGCCATCATCACCCTCGAAAACCTGCGATACCTCGACCTCGATTTCTTCCCATCTGTTCATGCCAGATCTACCTCCGTTTCTCGAATCAACCGCTCTATCTCCTCACCGCCGTCCTCGCAGCACCCAGCTACGACCCGACTCTTAGACCGCTTAGCCTGTACCCGCCCTGTGGCAGTCACCGACGCTGCGGTAATAGTCCCGTTCTCGATGTCCGTAATCCGCTGACGGAGCCGATTTAGCTCCGCCTTCTTCTTCGAGACCTGAAGCTGCAAGTCTCCAAGCTCTTCATTCAGGTCTGTGACATTCAGCTGCTTCGGCGGTTTCTCGTCCTCTTGCCAACGCACCCGGAGCCAATACCGACCTCGTTTCAAGCCGCGCCGCACCCGTGCATACTCGCTTCCCAGACACCGCAGCATCTCGGCCTTCAGTACGGGCAGCTTCTCTTGCCGGTACCCGTTCACTGAGCACCAAGCAGCGAACAGACCAAGCAACTGATCGCCAGGGATGAAATCTTTCTCGTCGCCACGCTCCAGCTTCTCGCTGATGAACTGCCGTGCCGCATTCACTTCGGCATGACAGCCCGCCACGTTCTGACGGACGACGAGCGGAACATCGAATCGCTTCTGGTGAATGAGCAATGGAATCGGCTCCAGCAGCCAATTCAGGATGCCCGACGCCTCTGTCTTCAACCTGTCTTCCAGAGTTGGGTCAGGCTCGGATGGCTTCTGCTCGCACTTGATGAGCAGCAAACGTCGCCAGAAAGCGTCACTGGCATCATCCACGATCGGCAGCTGATTACTTGCGAAGAAACAAGCCGTGTAGGGCCGTACCGTCACCTGCTTTTGCATCTTCCGATTGACGCTAATCGGATCATGACTCACGAACGAATTCAGGTTCGCGACAGACCGCAGCTTGTCGGGATCTGCCTCCGCACAGAAGACCGCCAATTTATGGAGCACTGGCCACAGCCGGAAATCCGACGCTCCGCTGAAGGCATCAATCTTCAGGGCTGTCGTCGAATCCTCGCCGAGGACGTAATTCACGATCTTCAGGAAGGTCGATTTGCCGTTATTCCCGGAACCGACCATCCACAGCATATACTCCAGCGGCAGACGCGGGATTATCAGCGACCAAGCACAGAACTGCTGGAGCAAGCGAGCTTGCTCCTCGTCACCACCGACCATCCAGAGCACGAACGCTTCCCAATCCGGACAAGCGGCTGTCGGATTGTAGAG
>Ga0302247_1003119_pt1 | contig 9902 bp, 9 predicted proteins | sample AAG_UR_Ile_MG_FD_193529 | JGI IMG/M metagenome (GOLD analysis project Ga0302247, IMG submission 193529) | Enriched activated sludge microbial communities from anaerobic digester in WTTP, New Holstein, Wisconsin, United States - AAG_UR_Ile | ecosystem: Engineered > Bioreactor > Anaerobic >...
CGAAAAATGAACGGGCGTTTGCATCAACTCGAATGACTCGTGTCCGCGACAGTTCCGGTTCAGTCCCGATCCACGGGATCGCAGGAGGCGGCGACGTCGTCCCACGACTCCGGTCCGGGATCGGCGGGATCCCAGAACCCCTCGGCCAGGGGGCCGAAGTGGAGGATCTCGCGTTCCCGCAGGATCAGGGGGGCCAGATAGGTGTTTTCCATGAAGGAGACCACGTGGTCGAGCATGCTGATCGCGTGGTTGGCGTCATTGCTGACCACGGAGCACCCCAGCACCAGCGCGGAATGGTTGTCGTTCTCCTCGATCTCGGCCACTGCCACGGGGAAGCGGCGGCGCGTGCGGTCGATGAGCGCACGGGCCACGCGGCGCTTGTCCTTGAGAGACACGGCCGCGAGGGAGAAGGCAAGGCGAGCCACAGCGACAACCATCATGGTTCCACACCAGACCAGACCCGCGGGGCGCCACGTCGGACACCGTCCCGTCGCGAGGAACCGCACGCGCGGATCCAAGGACGGCTCCCAAGGAGCCCCGGCCGGCGCGTCGAGAAGCCGACACACCGACGGCGCGCAATATACCGGATGCGGCGCCGAGATCAAGAAGTTTCTCTCCCCGGTCCCAGGGCGATCGAGTTCTGTGTGTCCCCGCAGGGCAAACGAGTTCTAATTTCTGAGACTGCTTTTCGAGCGGTTTTTCCATGCTCCAGGTCAAAATCCAAATCGAAATCGGGATCCGGTCGTGTTCAACCCGACATGGGTCGCTTACTCGGTTGTCAACTCAATCTTCTCGCGATTGCCCTGCCGCTCCCCGCTTCTGGCCTTGCGTTTCGCGCGGGTTTCTTCTAGTGTAGCGGCGGTGACGCATGCCTGACACGACCCCGAAGAAATCCCGCAACTGGTCCCAGCTCGCCTGGCTTTTTCCGCTTATGGCCACCATCCTCATCGGTTCCCTGCTGTACTTCGCCCAGCAGTCCCGGGACCGACGGGGCGACAACGACCTGGCCCGCCTGCTGGTGCGCGACCGCCTCGACGGCGCCTTCGCCCCGCTGCGGCTGACCGCCGCCCATTTCGGCTCCATCACCCCGGACGGCATCCCCATCCCCCAGGAGGTCATCCTGCGGCACTTCCGCTTCCTGCAGGCCTCGGGAGACTTCACCGACCTCGCGCTGGTCTCCCACCGCCAGCAGGTGGCCGCCTTCTCCGGGAAGGACGCCGACGCGCTCGCCGCCACCGTGCGTCAGCGCACCCCCGGGGCGACCTACCTGCACCTGTCCACCCGCGCCGGTGCCCTCGACAGCCTGATCCTGGGCGTGCCCCTGACGCCCACCGGCGACGACCCCCGTTGGATCGTCGCCCGCCTCCCCCTCGCCCGCCTGCTCGCCGGCCTGCCGTCGTTCTTGCGGGTGGGCGTCGCGGCCGAACCCCAGGAGCCTGCCGTCCACGCCCTGGCGCCGCTGCTGTCTGTGGGCATGGCCGCCCATGACCGCCCGGTGTGGCCGCTGGTGCTCGGGGAACTGATGCTGTTCGGCGGTCTGGTGCTGCTGGTCCTGGCCGGCCACCGGGTCCAAGCCCCCCACGCGCCGGCGCCCGCCGAGCGCAAGCCTCCAGGCGGGGCCGAGAGTTGATGCACGAACCATGTCGTCCAAGGATGGTTGACCCATGAAAAAATGGATGTGGCTGATGTTGATTCCGCTCTCCCTGATCGCGGCCTCGGGCACGGTCCTGGCCGGCCCCGACGCCGGTGGGGGCGCCCCGGAGCGGGAGCTGGCCGGTGAAGAAATCCGCGGTCCCCTGGGGCTGCCCCCGGTGCCCGCCCGCGAGTGGGAGGTCCCCGGTCAGAAGGTCGGCCCCGTGGTGACCCGCGTCCGCCCGGGGCTGCACAAGGCCTGGACCCCGAACGCCCAGGGCGTGCTGTGGGGGAAGACCGTCTACCTGAGCCCGGGGCACGGCTGGTACTGGACGGGATCCCGCTGGACCACCCAGCGCGGGTACAGCGAGGGCGTGGTCGAGGATCTGTCGAACGCCGAGAGCGTGGACCAGTTCATGGTGCCGTGCCTGATGGCCGCCGGCGCCCACGTCGTGCCCCTGCGCGAGCTGGACACCACCACCTCGATGGTCGTCGTGGACAACGACGACGGCACCGCCGCCACCGCCCGGGGACAGTACCAGGAGGTCGGCGACCCCGGCCTGTTCTCCACCTCGAGCATGTCCGGCTACGCCCACCCGTCCGGGACGCTGACCTCGGGAACCAACCCGTTCGCGGCCGGCACCAACCGGCTCATGGACACCGCCGCCACCGAGACCGCCCGCGTGCTGTACACCCTCGACGTGCCCGCCGACGGATACTACCACGTCTACATCTCGTACTCCGCGTGGACCCAGCGCGCCCCAGACGCCCACGTCATCGTGCTGCACCCCGGCGGCCAGACGCACTTCCGCGTGGACCAGCGCCACCACGGCCAGACCTGGGTGCTGCTGGGCCGCTTCTGGTTCCGCGCCGGCGCCTCGGCCACCGAGGGCGCCGTGGCCTTCGCCAACGACTCCGCCCACGCGGGCACCGACATCCAGGTGAGCGTCGACGCTGTGCGCCTGGGCGGCGGCATGGGGTTCATCGACCGCGGCGGCGGCCCCTCGGGCAAGCCGCGCTACGAGGAGGCCTGCCGCTACCACGCCCAATACATGGGCGCTCCGACGACCGTCTACGACGCCTCCGACGCCGACAACTCCGACGACGTCTCCTGCCGCTCCCGCCTGGCCGACTGGATCCACGAGGAGGGCGAGGACGCGGTGTTCGTCTCCTGGCACTCCAACGCCGGCGGCGGCCGCGGCACGTCCACCTACGTCTACGGTCCGAACCCGGTCGACGGCACCTACAACTTCACGGGCACCCCCGGCTCCGACCGCCTGGCCGTCCACATCCAGGACAGGCTGGTGCTGCAATACCGGCAGTACGAGGCCGGCTGGCGCGACCGCGGCGTCTACTCGGCCTACTTCGGCGAGCTCAACCCCTCGTATCAGGACGAGATGCCCGCCGCCCTCCTCGAGATCCTCTTCCACGACAGCGCCGCGGACATGGCCTTCTACCGCCAGCCGCGGATCCGCATGCACAGCGGGCGCGCCGTTTGCCACGCCGTGCTCGAGTACTTCGCCGAGCGCGACGGGACGCCCCTGGTGCTGCCCCCCGAGCCCCCCGTGGGCCTGCGCGTGCGCAACTCCGGGCCCGGACAGGTCCAGGTCGCCTGGTCCGCCCCCCTGCCCGACGCCGCAGGCGGCGACGCCCCCACCTCCTACCGCATCTACACGGGGCTCACGGCCACCTCCTTCAACGAGGGCGTCGAGATCGCCGGCACCTCCACCACGCTCACCGACCTGCTCCCCGGCCAGACGTTCTACATCAAGGTCCACGCCGTGAACGCCGCGGGCGAGAGCATGATCGGCACGCCCCCGGCCGCCGTGGGCGTTAGCGAGACGGGCCAGGCGAACATCCTGATCCTGGACGGCTTCACGCGGCTGGATGCGGGCATGAACTGGCTGCAGGACCTGGGTTACGCCGAACCCGTGCACCGCATCGTCATGCAGCGCCTGTACGACCACCACGAGGGCCTGAAGCACCACGCCCCCGAACTGGCCTCCCTGGCCATGGCCTTCGACACCTGGCAGATCGAGGGGCTGGCCGAGCAGGCCCCCGCGTGGTCGCAGTACGAGTTGATCGACGTCCTCGTGGGGCGCGGCACCGAAAACTTCGACCCGTCGGTGTGGGACACCCTTGCGGCCGCCGCCCTCTCGGGCTCCCACCTGCTGATCACCGGCTCCACGGTCACCGGCCAACTGATCCGCGCCAACCGCGCCGACCTCTTGACCCAGCTGCTGGGCCTCTCGTCGATGACCGAGGCGGGCTACGAGGCCGTGACCTTCGACGTCGACGGCGTGTTCACCGGCATCCCGGGCGCCGGTTTCGGCTACGTCGAGGGGCTCAACTACGAAGCGGGGCCCGCCGAGACCTACGAGAGCGCGGGCGCCCTGGCGGCCGTGAGCTCCTCGTCCGGCGCGCTGGTGGGCGTGCAGCACGTGACCGCGGGCGGCGAGGTCTTCACCTTCGGCTTCCCCTTCGAGACCCTCACCGACGCGGCCGTGCGCCAGGAGATCATGGCCCGCCTGCTCGATCACCTGGGCGTGGAACCCCCCGAGGCCCCCGAGCCCGACGCCGGTCCCGACGGCGACGATCCCGACGCCGACACCGGTCCCGAACCCGACGCCGGCCCCTGCGGCCCTGACCGTGTCTGCACCACCGAGCGTGTCTACGGCTGCCAGTGCCACCATGGCGGCCCCCACGCCATCGACACCGGACTGTACCTGCTGCTGACCCTTCTGGGCGTCTTCCTGCTGCTGCGCCGGATGAGGAACCACAAATGACACCGGAGCTCACCGCCCTCATCGCCCGCCTCGGCCTGGAGAAACTCCCCGAGGAGGGCGGCCTCTACCGCGAGACCTACCGCTGCCTCCAGACCATGGCGACCCCCCAGGGGGAGCGCCCCTGCTGCACGGCCATCTACTACCTCGTGACCCCGGAGGAGTTCTCCGCCCTGCACAAGGTGGCCAGCGACGAGATCTTCCACTTTTACGCCGGGGATCCCGTCGAGATGTTCCAGCTCTGGGACGACGGCGAGGCCCAGACCATCGTCCTGGGCCCGGACGTCCTGGGCGGCCAGTTCCCCCAGGTGGTCGTGCCCGCGGGTGTCTGGCAGGGCACCCGCCTGCAGGACGGCGGCAACTGGGCGCTTCTGGGCTGCACGGTCTCGCCGGGCTTCGAGCTCGCCGACTTCGAGGCCGGCGATCGTCAAGCCCTCACGCAACGTTTCCCCCACCGGACCGCCGACCTGACGCGCTTCACCCGCAGCTGAAAAAAAACTCCTTGATTTCGGTTAATTCCGGGACCAAACTTCCGATAGGATCCAATCACAAGGCCTGGTGTACCGTGCACTCCGACGACCACGAACACGATGAATCCCTGCAGACCAAAATCTATCCGGACGACGTGCGCCCGGAGAAGGTCACCTACGAGGGCTACGTCGAAGCCGGCCTGCTGGATCTGCCCCCCATCGACGACGACGAGGACGTCCCCATGGAGCCCGCCATCATCGAGGGCGACGAGGACCTTCCCAAAACCCCGCCCCCGTCCCCGTGACCGGCGTCAGAACACCAACCGCAACAACACCGATTTGTGATCCGAGGGGCGGCCCTCGGGGGCGACGATCTCGACCGAGTCCGGCAGGTAGCGCGTCATCAGCGCCGGTGACAAGATGATGTGATCCAGCAGGCTGTCGAAGTCCAGGTGGGTGGACTCGCGCCGGTACGTGTAGTTCACCGGCGTGAGATCGTTGGCGGTGTTGGCGGGGTCGTCCGAGCGCAGGGTCAGAAGATCCAGGGTGTTGCCCGGCTCGAAGTCCTCGTCCAGCGCCGAGTTCGCGTCCCCGGCCACGAGGACCAGCTCCGTCTCCGGTGCGTCATGCTCGAGGATGTAGGTCTCCAGCGCCCGCGCCTGGGCCCGGCGCCGCTCCAGGCAGCCGTCGCACTCGGGGAACGGCACCTGGGCCTTCAGGTGCAGGTTGTACACCGTCAGGTCGTGCCCGTGGACGTTGAGGGACACCCGGTGCACCGGCCGCATGTACTGAAAACTGAACGCCTCCCCCGTCACGGGATCGGGGTAGGTGCCCCCGAGGATGGTCTCATGGGCGGTCAGCGGGTTGCGCGAGAACACGGCCAGGTAGTCGTCGCCGATGTCGCCGCCGTAGCCGCCCCGGGCCGAGAAGGCGTAGTGCATGTCCACCCCCTCGGCAGCCAGGGACTGGGCCAGGTCGGCGGCGTCGGCGGGCTGGATCTCCTGGAACAGGATCAGGTCGATGTCCCGGGCGGCGATGTACCGGGCCACGCTCGCGTGGGCGCCGGGCAACGTCAGATCGTACAGGTTGAAGGTGGCGACCGTGAACGACCGGCGGCAGGCGCCGTCGACGCAGACGCCAGGCGCCTCGCACACCGCGTCGCCGCACACCAACGTCCCGTCCACGCAGGCGCCGTCGACGCAGACGGTGCCGGCCGGACAGCGGTCGCAGGGCTCCCACGTGTCGAGGGCGCCCGGCGCGCAGGCCGCGAAAACGAACGGGAGCCAGAGAAATGGAGAAATGAGTCGCGACGCGCGTGGCATGGGCTCTTTTGTACCTTCGATCAGGGCGCCGCCGGGAACGGCGCGAAGGCCAGGATGGTGGTGGGGAACTTGTCGGTGACCAGCAGGAAACCCCGGTCGTCGAGGCGGGCGATGCCCTCCCAGTTGCGGCTGTCGCCCTCCATGAGGCGCAACTGCAGCGGCGCGCGATCGGCCAGCGTCACCCCCGCGGGGGACCACATGAACTCCACCAGGCGCTCGACGCCCGAGGCGGCGGCGTGGGTGGGGCCCTCGCCGTACCGCGCGGCCAGCGCGTCGGGGGCCGGGTCCAACAGATCGTCGTCCCCCGGGTAGAAGTAGTTGATGCCCCAGAAACGTCCCGCCGTGTCCACCGGGGTCACGTCGGTCACCCGGTACTCCAGGCGCGCCATGGGCAGCGCGGTGAGGGGCACGAGCCCCGGGTCGAAGGTCTGCACGACCGGATCGGGGTTCACGTTGGCGCCGTTGGCCTCGAAGAAGGTGACGACCCGGTCCGGCAGCGCCAGGAGCGCCTCGTGGCACATGTTGTCCAGCTGGACGGTCAGGGGGATCCCGGTGAGGCTCGACGGGTCCAGCACGATGGAGAGCGCGGGCGAGCGGCGCACCTCGCCTCTCACGACATAGCAGCGCATGCCGGCGGCGCCGCTGGTCTCGATGGTGAGATAGGCCGTGTCCCCCGAGAAGGCCAGGCCCTCGAACCCCTCGAACCAGGACACCTGGGCCGGGATCCCGCCGTCGTCCAGCGGCACCCCCACGGGCACGAGGACGTCGGCGGGCGCGCCCGCGAGGTAGGCCAGGATCTGCGACTTCTCGAGCGCCACGAGCTGGTTCCCGATCTTCGACGGGTACTGGGGCACCAGGATCAGCGTGTCGCCGAGCCAGGCCAGCGCCGAGTACTCGCGCAAGGCGGCCGCCCAGGCGCCGGTGAGGGGCAGTTCGACCACCCCGAGCTCCACCGGCTGCGTGTTGTTGGCGTTGTTCGTGTTGTTGACGTTGTCGGCGCCGTCGACGTGGTCGGCCGCGCCGTCCACCGCGGCCGTCCGCCGCAGGTCCTCACCCTCGCAGCCGCCGCAGGCGGTCCAGGCGAAGAGGCCCAGCCACAGGATCCCGGAGCCCAGCTGGCGAAGTCGGCGCGTCATGGGGCCACAGTGGCACAGTCCGCCACCGGGCGCAAGCCTCCGCGGGAGGGCGGTTCCCCGGGCAGCCCCGCCCCTCCCCTGCTGCCGATTCCGCGCCTCCCCCGTGTTTGCGGTTGACAAAACCCGAAAAAACCATTTGATCCATGTGGGCAGGTTCCGACCGATGCATCTGTATTCCTGGGCACTGACGGACGTGGGCAACGTCCGCGAACAGAACGAAGACAACCACTGCGTCAACGATGAACTGGGGTTGTACCTGGTGGCCGACGGCATGGGCGGCCACGCCGGGGGCCAGATCGCCTCGCGCCTGGCGGCCGAGACCGTCGAGCGCACGCTGCTCGGGCGGACCAACGGTAAGGCGGCCGACCAGTCCCTGGCCGACGCCCTCCGTGAGGCCAATCGCACCATCTTCGAGCACGGCAAGAGCGTCCCCGAGCTCCAGGGCATGGGCACCACCTGCACCGCGCTGCTGCGGGAGGGCTCCCGCTTCCACCTCGCCCACGTGGGCGACTCCCGCGCCTACCTCTTCCGAGACGGCCAGATGACGCAACTGACCGCCGACCACACGTGGGTCAGCGAGCAGCTGCGGGCCGGCTACATCTCCGCCGAGGAGGCCGCCGTCTCCCGCTGGAAATCGGTGATCACGAGATCCGTCGGCTTCGGGGAAGAGATCAACATCGACATGCAGGTAGTCCCGTTTTCTGCAGGTGATGTCTTCCTGCTGTGCAGTGACGGGCTCTCCAACTACTTCCACCAGGACGAACTGGAGCGGCTGTTCACCCACAATTTCTACGCGAACATGCCGCAGATCCTCATCGAGACGGCCATGGCCCGCGGAGGCGCCGACAACGCCACCCTGGTCCTCTGCTACGCCGCTAATGAATAATTTATAGCACGTATTTTGTGTATGGCCCCACTTGCAAAGCGTCCGCGGGCTCCGGTATAGTAGCCATACCGTCTGCGGGGTTCGACAGTTGGATTTACATAGGTTCAATCCCAACGCTTCAACCCCGGGTTCTGCCTCTGCCCGCACCGCGCAAGCTCCTCGTTAAAGTGGAGGAGAAGCAGGCTTCGGGCACGTGGGACCCACCTTAATTGGATGCGGGGTTGATCAGAATCCGGCACCGGCCTCGTGGACGGCTTTTTTTTTCCCGCTCCTTGACCCCGCCCATCGCGGTCTTACGTTCCCGTTCGGCCGGTGACGATCCCTTCCCTTCGCCGGCCGGAGCGTGAGATGACCGCCCTGTGGAACACCTCGAAGACCTTCCTGCTCATCGCCGCCCTCACGGCGCTGGCCGGCGGGCTCGGCTATGCCATGGGCGGCCCCGGCTGGGCCGCGGGCGCCATCGGCGTCATGGCCATCGTCAACGCCCTGGCGCTCTTCTCGGCCGACTCGGTCGTGCTGGCCATGCACCGCGCCAAGCCGCTGGGGCCGCGGGACCTGCCCTGGCTCCACGAACAGGTGACCGCGCTGGCCCACCGCGCCGGCATCCCCAAGCCGCAACTGTACCTGGTCGACGATCCGGCGCCCAACGCGTTCGCCACCGGACGCTCCCCCGCCTCGGGGGTCGTCGCCGTGAGCACCGGCCTGATCGAGTTGTGCTCGCGCCGCGAGGTCGAGGGCGTGCTGGCCCATGAAATCGCCCACATCGTGCACCGGGACATCCTGATCTCGACGATCACGGCCACCCTGGCCGGCGCCGTCTCCATGCTCGCGCACCTGGCCGGCTACCTGCTGCTGTTCGCCGGCAGGAGCTCGGACGACGACGGCCCGAACCCACTGGTGATGCTGGTCTTCATGATCCTGGCGCCCCTGGTGGCCGCGCTCATCCAGATGGCGGTCTCCCGCACCCGGGAGTACGAGGCCGACCGCGAGGGCGCCCGGCTCGCGGGAACCCCCGAGGGCCTGGCCTCGGCGCTGGCCCGGCTCGGCACCTACCACAAGCGGGCCCCCGCCCGCCACGCGGAGCCCGCCATGGCCCATCTGTACATCGCGATGCCGCGTCTGCGCGGCGGCCTCTCCTCCTGGTTCTCGACCCATCCCCCCATCGAGGAGCGCATCCGCCGCCTGCGCGCCATGGCGTGACCGGAAGCGAGGTGAGAGCATGCTGAACCTGGAAAAATGGACGATGAAGAGCCGCGAGGCGCTCCAGGGGGCCCTGACCCTGGCCCAGGAGCGCGGCAACCCCGAGCTCGCCTGCGAGCACCTGCTCTTTGCGCTGCTGGCGCAGGGCGCCGAGGGCGTGACGACCGCCGTGCTGGAGAAGATCGGCGCGCCCCCGGCGGCCATCCGCGACGGCGTGCAGCGACTGGTGGACAAGCTTCCCCGGCAGACCGGCGCCCACGCGGAGCCAGGGGTGTCTCGTGAACTCAAGGCCTGGATCGACCGTGCCGGCAAGGACATGACCGCGCTCCAGGATGCCTATCTCAGCGCCGAGCACTTCCTGCTGGCGGCCTGCGACCTGCCCGGCACGGCCGCGTTCGCCCCGCTGCGCGAGGCCGGCGTCACCCGTGAGCGGGTGCTCGGCGCGCTGGAGGCCATCCGCGGCACGCAGCGCA
>Ga0302247_1003121_pt1 | contig 9895 bp, 11 predicted proteins | sample AAG_UR_Ile_MG_FD_193529 | JGI IMG/M metagenome (GOLD analysis project Ga0302247, IMG submission 193529) | Enriched activated sludge microbial communities from anaerobic digester in WTTP, New Holstein, Wisconsin, United States - AAG_UR_Ile | ecosystem: Engineered > Bioreactor > Anaerobic >...
ACATTAACGAGGAGTGGATCACGAGTCGTAGGTATTTATCTGGATCTGATGTGATAGTGTGTCAGGATACTCGGGTCGAATTTACAGCAGTTTAGATACACTGCCCCCGAAGGGCATCCATCATGATAACTGCCTCTCCCTTTGGAGAGGAGGAGGCTGGCCCCTCAGGGCGAGGAGCGAAGGGGGTAGCAGTGCCCCCCTGGAAGCGACGAGAGGCCGGGAGAGTGGGTGGCCACAGCGGCCCGAGCGAGCGCCGGTTACGACACGCATCAGCGGGTCGTCGTGCGGCCGCGAGTCACCGAGCGTTAGCATGTGTACGGGACACAGCGACGAGCACGCTGCGAAGCATGGTGTGAGGAGCGGGATGAAACAGGAGAAGGCGAGGAGTGTGCGACGAAGCCTTGGCCGTTATAACGACCTTGGATTTGGAAGAAGAAACAGGCCAATGATGTGAGCGATGCGGAACGAAGGAGCACCGGACAAGGGAGGAGCGGACGGAGAGCAGCAGAGCGATGCATGATTGGCCGTCACTTCTGGAGTGGTTAAGATTTGGAGGAGGATTCTACAGGAATAAAAAGGCATCCAATATTTTTAGCGATGATACCCTGTATCATGTGTTTGCGCAACACCTACTTGGCTCCACATTTCTCGGATTGCTGCCTCACAATATCTCTTCATTGGGTCAAGGATTTCATCTATAGTATTAAAATCGTGTTTAATCCATAATTCTTTCATTAATGAATATGATCCCTCACAAAGAGTTGCTAAATCACTTCCCCTTTGAATGAAAATACCAACAAATCTTTGTCTATCTTTTCGAGCCCATCCATATTCCATCGCCACCGAATCTAAAAGTATCTCCTCCTGTATTGTCGGAGGAATTAGAATAAAAATATGGATATCGCTCGTATTGTATAATTGTTCACTTGTTAAAGTTGCCTCTTCCTGGTAGGAATGTGGTGGGGAACTATCTGGAATTTCAATATCCGATGCAATTTTTGCCGAGAAATCGAGTTGATTTAAATGATCTCTTACACTCTCTAATATTTGTTTTCGTCCTTGTGAATAATATCCATAAATAGCAATTACTTTTGATTTCTGAAATGAGACGTAACTTTCTCGCCTAGAGTTTCTTACAGGCGATATCATATTATTATTAGTAAAAGATGATGCAATAAATTTACAATGGTATCGATTATGTAACCTACCTATACCAAAATAATTATTAGGTTACAGAAAATAAACTCAATGGTTAAGAGGTGTACTAATGGATCCGACTGTGAAAGATCAATACCTTGAAAAAATTCCCATACAGATAAGGGATTTGGTAAAAAATCTTGATGATGATAATACATTAGCCATATATGGCGCACTTCTTGAACATGATAGGTTAGGGTTTAACGAGCTAAAGACGTTATTTCATGCAAATTCCTCTCAAGTTAATAGGGCGTTAAAATCCCTAATAGCCGGCGGTTTAGTATTCAGACGCGCAAGAAATGTAATGGATACAGATGAGAATAATAGAATATATTACGAAATTTCAGAGTTGGGACAAAAATTCTATGATACCATGTTTGATTTGGTAATCCCAAATAATCCTGCGGTAGCACAAGAAACTTTCACACAAAATATTGTAATCCCTGAACAATCGGTGAGCAGGAGAGAAAGAAGTGCGATAGGGATAGCTTTCCCATCATCGCCTGCTATTGTGAGTGCAGCGAGATCGATACATGAAAGACCCTTTCAAAGCTATGTGCCTGCTCAAGCCTATAGCCAGCCCATGTCTCAGAGTTCGCATAAAAGGAGTGTTCAGTAATGGTTCGGGTTGAAAAAGACTTACCTATACACGTCAAAAAGTCAGAGGGTTATAAAACAATTTCTTTAGATGGTGTATATGGTGGATTAAATGGATTAAACGGATTTATCGGGATTTATACGGATGAGCTTGAACAAGAAGCAGATGAGAAAGGGATAATGCGCCCTGTTTCGATAACAAGAACAATTCATACGGAACTTCGTATGAATCCTGATGTATGGATTGGAATAGCTCAATGGATGCAGGACAATGCCGAAGGTCTGAAAAAATTCAGACAAGATCAACTTGATAAATTAATCAAAGAAAAAATAGGTAGTAAAAAATAATCATTTTTTCAGATATGCGCGGCCACAAATCCGGGAGAGATTTGAACCCAGATTCTTTCTTCACGGCTGGGGCTTCAGAAGTCAACCTTCAATTTTCTTACCCAAAATGTAACTGTTCAGCCTATTCTGTGAGCGGCAGAGGGGATGAAGGGATCTCCCTCGAACACCTTCAGCAGAGAAGCGAACACAGGCATCTCATTCTTTTTCATGGTTGAGATATACCCCCTGACCCTGCAGAACCAGTCAGCTCCTTCTTCACTCCTGAACGTACCAGAGATCTTCTGAGTGCGATCCAGTACAGCGACATCAGTCCGATCGCCGACTCGAAAATGCCGTACGGATAGTCCTTAATCAATAAGCCCAGGGCAATTGCAACAGGTGCGCATATGATCGCGGTGATTGCACAAGCGACATACCTGATTCGCGGTGCTGCCGGCATTGCCAAGAATACAGCAAGGAAACACGCTGCAAGGAGCAGGGTTCCAGCTGCCCAGCCGGTCCATACAATATCCGGCACGCTGCCCGGGATCTCCCCCTTCCCGGTGATAACAATGATAGCACCCAGTGCGAAGACTGCGAGAAGGTCCAGGAAGAGAGGGATAACATAGTATCGCCGGGTTGTTTCTGTGAATCTCCCCGAAAGGATAAACAGGGTACCGGCGATTCCAAACTGCACAGATCGCTGTCGGAACGGCTGTGAACAGGAATGGGCCGCTATATGGGTATCCCAGCAATAAAACATAGATAACCGGCATCCAGAAGAATACTGCCGATACAAGCACCAGCGGGTATTTCATCATTCCGGCCTTCATTTTTATCTATCAACCTGCCGGGACCGGAACAAACCTCTTCGCCTGTGCCCAGACGGAAACGACAGTACAGTTGGGAATATCGACGTGGACATGTACCGTGTCGTTGACCGTTTCGATCATCACATCAGTCGTCTTGATCGTTATATAATTCCCGTTTTTAAAAAGCGTGGTTTCTGCACGGGGATTAACTCCCACAATAGTGTAGGGAGACCCAAGATAGTGAAGGACCGAGGAGTTCGTTAATGCGAGCCCAATCGCTGTCGCATTATCATCCGAACAGTTGCAGGAACATGAATCGCTTTCCTTGGTGTCTATGCAACCCGGAATAATGACAATGATTAATACAAGGCAAAAAAGGAGTGGAAATAATTGTCTCTTCATGCCCAGGTTAACCATCTCCAGGAGCTGCCGTACATATAGTGGGTCTCATAGGGCGGATTATCAGGCGACCAGTAGGTCTGCGTTGCCGGATAATTTCCCCACCATTGGTATCCGGTAGTCTTGTATAGGTATATATTCTGGAAATCGCTGCTTGTTGCATCGTGGGAGAAAGGATTACTCCCCTGAGCCCAGATTTCATTGGCACAGTTATACTTGGTCTGTCGGTAGTACAGGTGACCGCTTCGTTTCCAGTTGTGATACACAGTCCTGGCACTCATTTTTTACCCAACCTTTCAATACGGCTTACAGTCCAACCCTCCCAGCGATCCTGTCGTGGTATTGAGATCAGCGAAGCCCATAAGATTCTGAACCAGTTCTTCTGAATTTTGATTGCTTCCATCGTCATTGATGCCATAATATAAAATATAAAAGTCATCAGAAGAGGAGAGAAAAGGATGCTCTACAACTATGAAATAACCCTGAAAGAAATCTGTTGAATAGCGGGTAACCTGGAGAATATACTCATTGTTGTCAGAATCTTTCATCTGCAACCATACCGGTTCGGTTGATCCTCCCGTGCAAAGGTAATTACACAATTCATAATTGGCCTTCAAAAGATCATCACGTCCCTGAAAATACCAGGAGTTTACTGATAACTTGGCGGCGGTTCCTGAAACACCATATTCGGCTTGAAGGCATTCCCCCAGAGGAACTGAAGTGGCCAAGAGACAGGAGCTCTTCCCGACATGGCTGAGATAGAGCGCGCCATCATGAATAGCAGGACCATACGGTGAGCCCGGAATAAATCTGTACTCCCGGATATCAGGAGGAGGAAGGCCGGGACCGATGGGTAAAAGAATAAAAATGGATAGTATGACTGCTAATACAATGACAATTCCTATAAGTAAAACGGTTATTCTTGCATAGTTTTTTAAAAGGCTTTTCCCCATAGAATCACCAAAAAAAGATTATGGGTTGACCCAGGTAGCCATTGATCCCCACCAGTTCCCATAGGCAATGTAGTGGGTAGAATAGATATCCCATGTATCCCATACATTTACAAAGGGTGTTGAAAACTCGCTATACCCGGCACAGGTAACACTGTGATCCCCATAAGGTTGTGAATATCCACTCCCAATACCTCCATGTAGCATACTAATCACGAAGGGTTTCTGAGAATTGACTGCATTTTTGATCTCAGTCCATTCCATCCAATAGTCGTTTGCTGCCGAAAACCCGCTATAACCATGATTTTGGCATACCGTCATGATACCGTCATCAATCATCCATGGCCAGGTCGAACCATCGAATGGCCATGTCGATCCGGTCCCCATGGCATTTGCAAGTTCATTTATCAAACTTGTACCAACAGGGAAATTCGGGTAACCATGAGAATCCCAATAGCCAAGTACCATACCTGCGGCTGTTGGGGAACAACCCCTATACCAATAATAGGCAGGAATTCCGGAAATGTACCCCGAATAACCAGAAAGAGGATCAGTTATTGTTAAAGACCCTTCCCCGGCGATGATTGCAGCCCATTCTTTTTGCGCAAGTTCATGATATTCGTGTTCTATTAAATTGTGCTGTTCATACAACTCTAATGGGACCTCCATCGGTGAAAACCCCGAAGGAAAAACCTTTGATCGAACGATATCAACAAGAGCACTTGGTTGCTTCATTCCATGTGAATCCGTCATGGGGTATTCGATATAGTAGAAAGTCCCGCCAAGGTAGATATTTCGCGGATCTTCGACGGTAAATTCTTTCTCAGATGATATTGTCTGGACCTGTTTCTCAAGATCTGTCTTATCAGTGAGAATTGAATACGGGTTCCTCCCCTTTGAGAATTCAAGCACTGGCACTTTATCTGTTGTGGAAGATATCAGGATGAAACCGGAATATCTGCCATCCGAATATACCTCGAACATATATGCAGTGAGGTTCCCCTCAAGGTCATAACATTGTTGTGATAGGGTAACTGATGCTTTTGACCAATCTGAAAATTCGTTTAGACGTGCCGATATTTCTTGGGTGGATTCCAACGCAACTTTTTCGGCAGTGCCAAGAGATACTTGAATCGAATCTCTTTCAGCACTAACCCCCGGCACAACTATTACGCTCAACAGAACTAATGCAATGAGCAATGCAAGTGCACCGGTCGTTCCATTTTTCTTCATTTTCCTTACCTCCATTTTGTGGTTTTCCAGAGGCGAGGAACAAAAAGCCTTTAATATGAGAAAGCGAATCATTCCTTGCCTTCGGGCAGCGGTAGGTTCATCGATCTGTTGAGGACACGGTGAATCCCCTCCTGAATTCTCAATCAGACCTAATGAAAGAAATACTTTCTCTTCTCACTTGAATTTAAAATTTAAACGTTTTAACCTATTAGTTCGATGAATGTTAATCATCGCGATGATATGCATCGCATCGATTAACATGGTTGTTCATGTGATTTTCGAGTCTGTATCCTACAAAGGCGAGAACCCCGAGATAGAGACTTTACAAAGCGGCCAATAAACGACACGGTGAGATTAAAACATTGGCAAGATCTGTTGGACGGGCTGAGACCGGTATCATCTCCCCCAGCATCTCTCAGCACGGCCCTGAGTTGATGGAGTTCATCATTCAAAAGAGCGGAACGATGCCGGCTCCTGTCCTCCGGCATGTCCCCACGCTCCCGAAGGTCCCGAGGTGATTCCCTTTATCCGATATAGTCAGGCTTATCCTGACCCACTTTCAGGAGCTCCCGTTCACCCTTATTTCACCCGTTTGGCCATGCTGGTTTGCATGTGGCGGCACGGGTTGCCGGCATGCAGGAACGAAACACCATGGAACAGCTCGTGGTCACACGGGAAGCAGTCGAGGCCTATGAACGCCGGACCGGGTTCGTAGGCATCGGGGAGTTCTTTCTGCGGAAAGGACTCTTTGTCCTGAAGGAGGGTGAAGTATGCAAAGAGAAGTAGTGGGCCCCCCAAAATCAGAAGCATCTTCCACAATGATTCAACTTGAGGGACCCAAAATATCCTCTCTTTTCGGATTAAAAAAGGTATGGTTATCTGAATTTTCGATCTGGTCCGCAGAGGTGGCCTGATGCCCATGGCACAGCACTCCACCTCGCCGGTCCCGCTCTATCTCCTCCCCCAGGCACTGGCGGAAGAGATCAAGAAATACGAAGATACGATAGCAGAGATCAGGATCCGGCGGACGCCGAGAGCGACTCCACGTACCGCCGCTGGCCTTCCGCGTAGATGGTGTCGAACGCGAGTGTCGACTTGCCCGAGCCCGAGAGCCCGGTGATGACGATGAACTTGTCCCGCGGGAGCTCGACCGTGATATTCCTGAGGTTGTGCTGCCGTGCTCCCCTGATGATGATCTTCTTCATTCTTCTGCGGAATCAGGTATTCCCTGTAACCATAAAGAGATCAGGTTCGTGGTAGGAGGCGCGAAAGTGACCGGCATCCGTGCCAGGGTTTAGAATTATAATTCATCCGTAATAATGCCTTTTTCTTGTCAGTTGAATCATAAATTTCTGAATTTGGCAACAATAATCTCCATTTGATTAGAATCGATGCTGCGATTAATCGAGATGATGAATATTCATCGAACCATCAGGTTAAGGGTTCCTTTTGGAAATTTAAGCCACTCAGAAAGTTTTTCTAGGTTCAGAAGTACTGAGCAGTGTCGCTGGGGGTTTACCTCACCAAGAATGAAGAACCCCTTCGCGGCCCGTAGCATGATAGAATTATCTTTTCATCGTAAAAGCCTTTTTGTCATGCCTTCCGGAATCCAAGAGAAAATGGAGGAAAGAGACATGAAGAATATAAAACAAGGTATTATCCTTGGATTGTTGTTGCCTAATTGCAACAACAATGATGTCGATGGTAAGCGCAAAAGATTTAATTTCGACCGAATCGTCAATTGAAACCACACGCTTAGAGTTACATGATCTCGATTTGGATAATGTTCCAATAGCGAGGCCGTTGACAGAATCTGAACTTGTCACGATTATAGTACCTGCATATATTGTAACGGATACAAATACGATAGAGGGTAGTTCAATTCTGAATATCACTATGCCGTCTGATGAATTATTTTATTCACAGGCCGGTTTCCCTAATTCTAGAATTCTCAAACAGATGAGTGAAAACGAACCTGTTGCAGTATTACGGATTCCTGATTATATGTTCCGGGCACTCGTGCCTGATCCTGCTAGTATTTCGATACCTTCCCAGTACTTTAAGGTGTTTCCCAGTCTTCAAGAATTTAATTCTTTAAGGATTGAAGAAAACAGGCAAATTAATGAGGAGATTAAAAAAATCGAGCTAGAAGAAAACGCGACTCTACAAAAATTTATAGATAATCTCCCACCCGTCGAAATGATAACAATGGATAGTGGACAGTGGATTTCACGGAAAAAATACACAGCACCAACCAATTGGCAAATTGATTATGAAATCGGGAAAATGACGCTTTCAAGCTACACAAGGACTGGTTTTGGACATTTCATATTTGAAGAACGGGAAATCGGTCTTAATCGTATTGGTGCCAATGGATATTCGATAGATGCAATGGAAGTTGTTGCATATTATCGACCTTATTCAAGCGATGGATCGAATAGAATCGAGGTATACCCAGTTTTCTACAATTTTGACTTGAACGAATCTCCAATAGTTGGGGAAAAAAGGGTAATACAACCGTGGACTCTCCCTCATGATTTCGGTATGCATTTCATCATTGGAAAAGGACAAGATACAGGTTGGTATTGGATATCGATTGAGGATTTCAATCCCGAATCGGGGTTATCGAGATGGTATGATGGAAGTTATTTTGATACAACACCAAGTCAGTATATAAAAACTATGACAGTATCATCGGAAGTCGGATTGACAGGTCAAACTACGTCATTCGATGCTCGCACAACGCCAATCAAGGAGGAATGGATCCGTAACCAGAATATGTGGTATAAACCATTCGGTTATTATAGCGGACCTATTTCAGAACAATTCCACCCGCCAGGTAAACCAATGCGATACGTAAGCACGGTTGGAGATTTAACGTCTCCCGATGGAAATATTTATACTCATGCATACTGCATTGGATGATTGGCATGGTCCTAATAGAAAATCAAAACATTTTTTTCGATGACTCAATTTCCGGTATTTGTAAAAAGAAAACAAAGATCTGTATTAAAACCTGTAAATTTCTCTTAGTCTTTATGCTCATGATATCTTTATCGTCAATGAGCATCCTACCGGCGGGAGCAGATACCGGTCTGAGTTCGTTAGGTAACGTAGAGAAACCGACGACCGCTCCCCTCGTTTATGAATCTCCGGACACAGTGTCACACCCGTATATACTCACTATCGATCCAATAGGTTTGTATCAAACGGGTGATGCGATAACAATCACAGGCACAACGAATCTGCCCGGGAATCCCGAAATATGGGTGGATGTCTTATGTACTCATATACATACGATAAAGGCCCCGGTCCTCCCCTGCAATGCAACGTCAGGCCCAGCAACCGTCACCCCCGAGTACGTGAACGGGTTCCGGAGGTGGTATTTCGTTGCTGACGCATCGGAGTTTGCCCCTGATCACTATCTGGTGGAAGCCGGAAAGGTTGCAGGTTACCCGGGGGACTCAGCAGCTTTCGATTCTGCTCATTTGTATCTCCTTTCGCCCGATACCGCATCCGAAATCGATAGTCTACCGCTCACCATAGACCCCGTTCCTTCCCCTGCAGACAAGAAAACGATTCGATTGCAGGGTTCCGTTGCGGACTACTCCGGTGAAGAGCTGACATTGACCGTGTCCCCGGGGTATTTCCAGCCCGGAGGTGCATGGAGCCCGAGAATGGGAGCAGGCGGTGTCAACGGCAGTATCCAGATCGCACCGGGGATCCATGGGGCGAATACCTGGACCTACGATCTCGATACAACAAACCTAGATCACGGAGATTACTCAATCGAGATCCGATCACCGGAAGGAAAACTCCAGGGATACGGGATATTCTCGATCCAAACGATAATCTACCAGTATTCTGTTCCGACCTCTTCTCCTCAAGAGGGGAATGTTCAAGAAACCTCAGCAAGTCCTCCTGAAACCTCCCCAAGGACTCATGAAGAGACAGTTCCACCAACAGGAAAAACGTTGCCCATCTCACTGTTAAGCGTTTTTGTTGCTCTGGGTATACTTCTCATCTTCGCGATTAAAAGAGGGAGATGATCCTGAACGGATTCATCTTTCGACTATCGCTATTAAAAACAAGAATCACTATCCCACAATTCGCATTAAAACTTGAAGATCCCGAATTAACGACTGTAGTATCCCGAAATAACTTTACACTCAGCACATGCGAATATGTGCAGAAACTAAAGAATCGGGATATTGAGCGAATAATCAAACAGTGGAAGAGAAGGAAACCAATACCAGAAATAGCCAATTATTTTGGAGTAAGCCGGCAATGGGTCTACCATATCATCAATCGCTATAAACAATCAGGAACAATTCCCATTCTCCACAAACCTGGTCGAAAACCGAAGGGTATCCCCGAAGA
>Ga0302247_1003130_pt1 | contig 9876 bp, 9 predicted proteins | sample AAG_UR_Ile_MG_FD_193529 | JGI IMG/M metagenome (GOLD analysis project Ga0302247, IMG submission 193529) | Enriched activated sludge microbial communities from anaerobic digester in WTTP, New Holstein, Wisconsin, United States - AAG_UR_Ile | ecosystem: Engineered > Bioreactor > Anaerobic >...
TGCATAAAGGGATACTGGATGGTCAACATTATCATAGACTGAAAAGGGTAATTTTGTATTGGCTCCATATACTGAACTCGAAGAGGCAAAGACAAGGTGTTTTGGTTTTATCTTGCGACATCCTTCGAGGATATTTAAAAAACCATCTATATTGCTTTCTGTATAGGCATATGGATTTACAAGAGAATAGCGGACTCCTGCCTGTGCGGCAAGGTGGATTACGTAGTCAAAGGATTTCGGTTGTTCTAAACCTTGAGTCTTAGGTGCAAGGTGGTTGGATTTTACATTGGAGGAAAAGAACTCTGCCATTTTCTTTCGGTTGGCGATATTGATCTTGTAAAATGTAAAGTTGGGATAGCCGAGAAGAATGGCAAGTCGATCCTTTTTCAGTTTAGGGTCGTAATAATTGTTGAGGTTATCGATCCCGACAATTGTATCGCCTCTATCGAGGATTCGCTTTGAGAGGTGAAAGCCAATGAAACCGGCACATCCTGTGATTAAGTAGTTTGGATTGTTCATGGTTATCTGGTTAATTTAGTTTCTCTGGTTTATTTGGTTTCAAGAAGGTTGCGGGAAAGGCCAAAGATCAAAATTGGTAGTAATATAGATAAAGTATATGATTCAACAGCTTTCTACTCAGCGCTATCCTTTTTCTCCGATTCCAGTACTTTCATTATGTTATGTTTCAAGGACGGCAAATTATTCTTTATAGTGTCCCAGACGGCCTCGATGTCTATCCCAAAATATTCATGGATCAACACATTTCTAAAACCAATCGCTTCTTTCCATTCCACAAATGGATATTTCTGCTTCATTCTCTCAGGAACATTTTTTGAAGCTTCACCTATGACTTCCAGGTTACGAACAATTGCATCAACGGCCATGTCATTTTCGACAAGATTTTGTAAGGAAAGATTTCTTGTATAACGTTCTATTTTATCAATGGCACTTAAGATATCCTTCAGGAAAAGAGCATAATCTCTCGCCTTTTTAGGCATATATTGCCTCACTAAAGATTCTTTTTCTAAATTCGGGCTTTACCGCATCCTTTATCACCAAGTCTACTTTTCTCTCCAATGATTCTTCGAGGTAATATTTCAATCTCATGTAATTAAAAAAATCTTTATGCCCTCTTTTGAACTCTACGAGAATATCAATATCACTTTTCTTTGTTTGTTTATTCATAACAAATGAGCCAAAGACCCCGATTGTCTTAACATGAAATCTTTCTTGGATATCCTTTTTATTTTTAAAAAGTGTGTTTTTAATTTCTTCAATGTTCATAGTTATCTGTTTTATTTAGTTTCTCTGGTTTATTTGGTTGGGGAATCCTTTGCCCTTGACTCTTTTGGTTTTGAAAAAAAGACACCAAGAGAACCACTTGACCCCTCGACTCCTTGAATCCTTTCTTTATAACATGAATTATAGTTATTTGTTGTTATTAACGTAATTGATAGTTATTTGTTGTTATAACCAACGGTCTATTTCACTAGAAACTACCATGTGTTATAGTAATTTATTGTTATTAATGTAATTAGTGGTAATTTGTTGTTATAATCTACGGCTATTCACCATAAATAACCACGAATAACCATAAATCACACTTTTCACCATGAATCGCTCTTCCCACAATAAATATGTACGAATTACCATGAATAACCATGAATTACATTTTTCACTTGAATCCTTGAATCCTTGACTCCTCGAACCCTTTCTTTAGTTTGGGGCGCTGATAGGCTACCGCCATTGATGTTCAGGAAAATCATCTATAAATCAAGCATTTTCACGTGTTTTGATTATCGTTCAAGTTCTGAACGTTGTGATATTATCGTATTAGAACAAGGTGTGTCAACAATTTTTATATGTTTCGGTACATTCATGGAATTCGCGTGAATCCTGCTGTGGTAAAATGTTTGTCGAAGGTGAATGCCTTTACTGTCTGACATTCTCCAGGGTGATCATGTTCTTTTCTTTCCATATTTCACTAGATATCTATCATGTTTTGCAGCAAGATCCTGCTTTCCCGAATTACCCAGGCCAATAAGGCTCATTGCGGGATACTCTCCAGTGGGAAGCTCGCTGAATAATTTGTCCAAACCACTACGGACAATGGATGCTTTCGACACTCCCTTTTTCTTTGCCAGCAATTCCAAAAGACTATCCTGTTCAGGCTCAAGGTATATCCGAATTGGTCTTTTCTTAAGTGATTCCATACAACCAATATACGTCAATTACAGGGATGTGTAAATTATACAATGCATTAGCCTATACATCACTTTTGTTTTTTCCACTTCGTAAGTGGAATTTTTACTCTGCGTCCTCTGCGAGAGACACTGCCTTTAAGGCTTTTTCTCACGCCCAGGTCCCCCGTTTACAACGGGGGCCTTCGAGTACGCAGAGTACACAGAGGGTAAATGTTTTTGCCATGATTTAGAGAAAGATTAATCATGGCAAACCCGCAAACCCTGCGGGTTAAAATTTTTACTTCTGCCCCGCAAGGGGCATGAAGTGTGGTCAGAATTCATCAGTCTCAGAATTCTGGCCACAAGTATATCTCGTCTTTCTCGTCTTTCTCGGCGTTCTCTGCGGGCTCTGCGAGAGACAAAAAAACATTTAGGAGTGAGGGGAGGCGGTAAATTTTATGGTTCAAGGCTGAGAAACATACCAGTCTATGGTTTTACGGAGGCCTTCGGCAAAAGTAGTTTTAGCGGAGAATCCAAATTCTGTACTGGCACGGGAGGTGTCAAGCATGCGGCGTGGTTGACCGTCAGGTTTGGTGGTATCCCACGCGATTTGACCTTGAAAATTCATCAATTCAACAAGTAAAGTAACTAATTCTTTGATGGAGATTTCAAATCCGGCACCTATATTGACAGGATCGGATTTGTTATAGCTTTCTGTGGCGAGTGTTATGGACTCAGCGGCATCTTCGACGTAAAAGAATTCACGTGTTGCAGAACCAGTACCCCAAACCTCGACACTAACAGGATGGAGTTTCTCTGGTTGAGAAGAAGAATAGGAAATACCATAATGATTCAAAATTGCTAAAACATCTCCAACCGGGGAATCGGGCTTTGCCTCAAGTCTTTTGCCTTCAGTCTCTATCGCCCCATCATTATTGCGAAGAAAATCTTTTATGATGCCATCAAAATCACTGCGGGACAGGAGATTGGCGAGGTGAAGTTTGCGGATAAGAGCAGGAATGACGTGTGATGATTTGAAGCTGAAATTGTCATTTGGGCCATAGAGGTTGACGGGGAGTAGAAAAATCGAGTTGAACCCATATTGTTGCCTATACGCCTGAGATTGGACAAGCATCATCTTCTTGGCAAGACCGTATGGGGCATTCGTTTCTTCTGGATAGCCGTTCCAAATATCGTCTTCATGGAATGGAACTGGCGTGAATTTCGGGTAGGCGCAGATTGTACCGAGGGCTACGAATTTATCAATCTTGCGGAGATATCCTTCATGGATAAGCTGTATGCCCATCATGGCGTTTTCGTAGAAGAGCGTTGCAGGGTTTTCCTGATTGAAGCCAATGCCTCCGACCTTAGCAGCGAGGTGAATGACAATATCCGGTTTCTGATCAATATACATACGCTTAATGTCAGGGAGGCTGGTGAGATCATATTCGGGGAGATCGGCAATAAAGATATGGGGGTAGCCGCGTGATTGGAGGGTGCGGATGAGGTGCGTACCGAGAAAACCTTTGCCACCGGTGATGGTTATTCTTTTATTTGCTTTCAACATTCTCTGATTTTTTCGTTTGTTGCGAAGGCGTGTTCGGTGTAACAGAAGTCTTTTGCCTGACATGCTGCGATTCCGTCGCCTGGTGGCTCGATGCCAACCATCTTGAGGTCGTAATCCACCATGATCTTTATAAGTTCCGAGAATGTTATCCGTGGCCCCCAATTGAGTTGTTTGCGTGCCTTGCTGATATCAGCCAAGAGGAAGTCCACCTCGGTGGGTCGAAAATAGCGGGGATCGATCTCTACGAGTATGTCGCCGGGCTGGAGATTGGAGGTATCTTGCTCCAAACCTTTTGCCTCAAACCTATCGCTAAGCAAAGCGACTATTCCCCGTTCGCTTGTGCCGGTGCCTTTCCATTCGAGTTCGATGCCAGCGTATGCGAAGGCGAGGTTGACGAATTCACGAATTGAATGGCTTTCGCCGGTCCCGACAACATAATCATCAGGTTTATCCTGCTGGAGCATGAGCCACATCATCTCCACATATTCAGGGGCAAAACCCCAGTCTCGTTTGGCGTTCAAATTGCCAAGATAGAGCCTTTTCTGACGTCCTGCAAGAATATTGGCAAGTGCACGGGTAATTTTACGAGTAACGAAGGTTTCGCCGCGGCGGGGTGATTCGTGGTTGAAGAGAATGCCATTGCAGGCAAACATATTGTAGCCTTCACGATAGTTGACGGTCATCCAATAGGCGTATATTTTTGCGGCAGCATAGGGACTACGGGGATAAAAAGACGTTGTCTCGCTCTGAGGTGGTGGGGTTGCGCCAAAAAGTTCCGATGAAGAGGCCTGATAGTATTTCGTTTTGATGTTGCTTCTGCGGATTGATTCGAGGAGACGGGTTGTGCCGATTCCGGTAATGTCGCCCGTATATTCAGGGGCATCAAAACTGACCCGCACATGGCTCTGGGCTCCGAGATGATAAATTTCATCTGGTTTTATGTTGTATATGAGGTTGATAAGCTGGCCTGAATCAGAAAGATCCCCATGATGGAGAAAGAGTCTGCTGCCCTGCGTATGAGGGTCTGTGTATATGTGGTCGATACGGCCAGTGTTGAATGTGCTGGCACGACGAATTAGGCCGTGGACTTCATAGCCTTTGGAAAGCAAATATTCGGCGAGATAGGAACCATCCTGGCCTGTGATACCTGTAATAAGGGCGCGTTTCATTTTAATACCTCGTTTATAGCGTTGATAGCGTTTCTTTAGTTTCTCTGGTTTCTCTGGTTTATTGCGAAATCTCTAATCCTCTCCTGTCTTCTGTCTTCTGTCTTCTGTCTTCTGTCTTCTGCCTTCTGTTTCTAACCCTCTGCCTTTTCTTAACCCTCCATCCCTCTGCCTGTCATCCCCGAGTGGTTCTATCGGGGAACCATGTTTCTGTAACATTGTTATTTAACAACTTTACCCGCAGGGTGAGTTGTTTCATCAGAACAAATCTTTCTCCTGTTCTGATGAAGATATTATAACTCTGCGTTCTCTGCGGCCTCTGCGAGATAAAATGCCTTTTCCTTCGCCTTTCCGGTTTTTAGCAAACCCTCCAACCTTCTAACCCTCCAACCTTCTGCCTTCTCTTAACCCTCTATCCCTCTGCCTCTCTCCACTGCTTTTTCGCTGCTTTTTGATTTTTCAAGTTCTTCTTTCAGTCTTTCATACTCTTCCAGTTTGCGCTGCATAAAGGCCTCTGTCTGTTGAATCTTCTCCTTAATGCCTTCAGGCGTAAGGATATACACATATCCAAGTTTCTTATCTGAATCCTTGAACCTGCATGCCTTGACGTATCCCTTCTGGATTAATGCCTTTATGACATAATTTACGTTGCCTAAGCTCAAGCCGACCTTTTTAGAGAGGGCGCGCTGGCTTATGGTATTTTCTGATGATAACTCGAGCAATACCTTGAATTGTGGCTCTTTCATTTTGATAGGCTACCGCCGTTTCTACCGAATAATGAACAAAAAACATTTAATAACTGCATTGTTTTCAATTTCATTGCAAAAACAAATTGTTATAGCTGTTCGAAAATTGAACAAGTGAATTTTATCCTTTTAAATTCGTTTAAGTCAACTAAATTGTCCAAAATTGTATACCAGCGTGAACGAAAAAACATTGTTTTGACAAAATGATCTTTCAAATGTAGAATTGTATTAAATATTTTTAAAATAATTGGGGAGGCTATCATGAAAATAAAAAGAATATTTTATTTGGCATTTATTTTTTCATTAGCATTACAGATATCATTTCCTGCATCATTATTTGCTGATGTGATAGGGAAATTTAATGATATTCGAGGCGATGTATCTCTGACGAGGGCAAACTCAGCAATCTTGCCAAAGGTTGAGGACGATGTCCAGACAAAGGATCTGATAAAAACAGGAGATAAATCAAGGGCGAAATTATTGCTTACGGACGATACGTTGCTAAGCGTTGGGCAAAGATCAAGGCTTGAGGTCACAGAATATCTGCTCGATAAAAACAAGAGGAGCAGCATCGTTTCATTGAAAGCAGGCGCCTTGCACACAAAGGTCGAGAAATTTATTGAACCTGGCTCTAAGTTTGAAGTTCATACGCCCACTGCCATTGCTGGTGCAAGGGGGACAGAGTGGCTAACCGTTATTTCAGAGAATCCGGGAACAACTTTCTATGCACTCCAGAATGCAATTACCGTCTTTAATCCTGCAATGCCAACGCAGATCGTAACGGTCGCGGCAGGCCAGTTTACAACGGTAGCAGCAGGTCTTGCGCCTACATTGCCGGCAGCATTCAACCCAATTATGCTTCAAGGTGTTATGGGACAATGGAACCTTGCCGGCGTTGGTGAAGCAGCAGCTACTGGAACAGCAGGTACAGGTACAGGTGCTGGCACGGGCACAGGTACAGGTGCTGGCACGGGCACAGGTACAGGTGCTGGCACGGGCACGGGTACAGGTGCTGGCACGGGTGCTGGAGCAGGGACTGGAGCTGGCACGGGTGCTGGTGCAGGAGCCGGTGCGGGTGCAGGGGCTGGAGCTGGAGCAGGGGCTGGAGCGGGTGCGGCAGGCGCAGGGGCAGCGGGAGCAGCCGCAGGTGCAGCCGCAGGTGCTGGTATCGGCGTCGGAACTGTTGCTATGGGTGCAGCAGCCGTCGCTGCAGGAGTAGCAGCAGCAGCATCGTCAACAGGTGGCGGTAGCACTACAACGCATACGACCACTTCGCATCATTAAGAAGCTAAGAGGTTGAGGATTCGGAAAAACGATTTTCTCTCGCAGAGGCCGTAGAGAGCGCAGAGAAAGGCAGAAGACAGAAGTCAGAAATCAGAAGTCAGAAGTCAGTAGGGAGAAGGTTGGAGGGTTAGAGGGTTAGAGGTGTAGCAAAAAAATCGGAAAAGAAAGGGGTCAAGGAGTCAGAAAAGCGAAGGAGGCAAGGAGTCGGAAAAGAAAGGATTCAAGGAGTCGAGGAGTCGAGGGGTCAAGTGAAAAAGGCAGAAGGTTGGAGGGTTGGAGGGTTGGAGGGTTGGCTAAACCTCTACACATCCAAACTTCTAATCTTCTAAAAAAAGGGGTCGAGGGACGAAGGAGTAACCCAATAAACCCTACAAACCAGAGAAACTAAAGAAACGCTATAAACTCAATAATGTTTAGTGAAAAAGATGATTGAACCTGTTATAATATGCCAACAATGAAACATTACTGGTATATGATCCTCGTTGATGCGCTGTTGACGTTCGTCTCGATCATATTCTCCATGATGCTTAGGCTTGAGGTGGTGTATCCCGATAGGTTGTTGTTTAGTTACTATCTGCGTATTATCTGGCCTTTTATCGTCTTTGCAATGGTGTTGCGCCCGATTGTTTTTTATTTTTCTGGTATATATAAACGCATCTGGCGTTATGCCTACACAAAAGACTTTATCGCTTTGGCTGTCTCTGTATTAATCGGTACGGTCATACTCTCTATACTGTCGCTATTGATTATAAAGCCTTTTTGGATTAGGGCAAGTTTCCCTCGTTCCTTGCTTATCCTCGAGGCTATAATAAGTCTTTTTTTACTTGGCGGTTTTCGCGTAATTCTTAAAATGAGTGAACGCTATCCCGGCGATATCGATTGGAAGGCTACAGGTATAACACCTAATAAACGTGTATTGATTGCAGGTGCTGGTAACACGGGGGTTAACATATCGCGTGAACTACTGACTAATCCACAACTGGGATTGCAACCGGTGGCTTTTATAGATGACGACCCGAAGAAGATTGGGATGAAGATACAAGATTTGACAGTATCAGGGCCGCTAATAAGGCTGGACGAAGTTGCTAAGGAAAAAGGGATTGATGAGGTAATTGTTGCAATGCCAAGCGCTCCTGCACAGACACTCGACAATATAAAATCTCTGTGTCAGGGCGTCCATATTCCTTTTTCTATGGTATCCTCTTTCAGCAGCCTAATAGAGCAGTCAGATGCACTGCCAGCATCAGCGTTGAAGGTGCCGATGGCGATGCCGGATATCACATCTGAAGAGATTCAGGCGGTATTAAGGGTTATGCAATCCCGCAATCTAAGTATCGGTTCACAAACGGTTACGTTCGAAAAACTTGCCGCTGGAGAGGCAAACGCAGCACATGCAGTGGCTGTCATCAATGGGACTTCGGCGCTTCATCTATGCATGGTTGCGGCTAATATTCAACCCGATGACGAGGTCATTACGTCGCCATTCAGCTTCATATCATCGTCAAATTGTATACTTTTCGAGCGTGCAAAGCCCGTGTTTGTGGATATTGACCCCGTGACATTGAATATGGATGCAGGCAGGATTGAATCGGCAATTACTGAACGTACACGCGCAATTATCGTTGTGCATGTTTTTGGACAACCTGCAGATATGGACCCCATTATGGAGATTGCCGCAAAATATAATCTGATAGTCATTGAAGATTCATGTGAGGCAATAGGCGCAGAGTACAAAGGCCGAAGGGTAGGGGCAATAGGCAAGGCAGGCACCTATGCCTTTTATCCGAACAAACAGATGACAAGCGGCGAAGGCGCTGTGCTCGTCACTAATGACGAAGAATGGGCGAACCTTTTCAGGAGCTTAAGAAATCAGGGTAGAGACAAATTTGACGGATGGTTGAATCACAGCCGTCTCGGATTTAACTACCGCATGTCTGAATTGAATGCCGCAGTGGGGGTCGTTCAGATAAGACGCCTCGACGGGCTACTCCGTAAAAGGGACAACGTGGCGAACGAATACAATAGGATTCTATCAAACATCGAAAACGTGAGTCCATTGACTATCGCACCGACAACCACACGCATGAGCTGGTTTGTTTATGTAGTGCGTTTGGCTCCTGGTATCAGCAGGGATAAAACTATTGTTCTACTTGGTGAGAAAGGCATTCCTGCAAGACCATATTTTAGCCCTATACATCTACAGCCGTTTTACAGAAAACAATTCGGTTTTAAACAAGGCGACTTCCCAGAGACTGAAGCCGCTGGCGAATCAATCATAGCACTTCCTTTTTATGCCAACATGAAAACCGAAGAGATTGAGTTGGTCTGCAACGTACTGGCTGATTCGATCAAATAGACCAATGTAGGTGTAGCCAACCCTCCAACCTTCTCCTGTCTCCTGACTTCTGTCTTCCGACCTCTGCCCTCTGATCTCTGTCTTCCGACCTCTGACCTCCGACCTCTGACCTCTGTCTTCTGTCTTCTGTATTCTGTCTTCTATCTTCTGTCCTCTGTCTCCTGTCCTCTGTCTTCTGTCTCCTGACTCCTGACTTCTGACCCCTGTCTTCTGTCTTCTGCCTTTTCCACTCGACCCCTTGAATCCTTGAATCCTCGAACCCTTCGCTTTTATGAATCATCTCTCTGCCTTATCATTATTCGCTATTGCATCTACTGTGGCTTCTAATCTACCGCTACTTAGGGTAATTGACAATTCCTCGCCAGGTGAAACTTGACTTGCATCCGTAACAATAATACCCAAACCACGCTTCATCGTTATGCTGTACCCCCTTTTGAGAATACCTTCAGGGTTCAGGTCGATAAGTCTCTGAGTGATATTGTCAAGACGTGTCTGCTGGCTTTTGAAATAATTTGAAAAACCGTGAAGGAGGTTATTTAAGAGTTCGTCCAGATACATCCTATAGGACGTAAAT
>Ga0302247_1003131_pt1 | contig 9876 bp, 9 predicted proteins | sample AAG_UR_Ile_MG_FD_193529 | JGI IMG/M metagenome (GOLD analysis project Ga0302247, IMG submission 193529) | Enriched activated sludge microbial communities from anaerobic digester in WTTP, New Holstein, Wisconsin, United States - AAG_UR_Ile | ecosystem: Engineered > Bioreactor > Anaerobic >...
GTTATATTTTCAACAATGTATTGGAATATGCCCATTGGAGTTTCCACCTTAACGTCATCCTTGACTTTCTTCAGAAGGAATGCCCTGCCCATAGGCGACAGATATGACGCACTATCGATATTAAGATCTGCTTCGCCCATAAAAGGAGATACAATCTGCATTTCCTCAATTTTGTTTGTATAACAATCCTTCAGAATAACCTGACTTCCGATTATTGCAAAAGGGCAAGTATCGGATGCATTGTCATCCACAAGAACCTCATTGTATATAATGTTTTCAACACCCTTAATATAAGAATCCAGGAGTTCCTGAAAATCATTCCTTTCATTTGTCCACACAGGATAATATTTATCAAGTACATGAAGCTTTTCTTCTTCTATTTTAACCAGGTGATTAACAAGCATTTCATATATTTTTTTTGATATAATAGATTTTGACACCATTAATACCTCCTAAATATTACATTAAATGGTAAATAAAAATATAATACAACAAGGCACCTTGCAGCAAATCTGCAAAATGCCTGTAAATACAGTTTAACATAAATGTAAATGGATGTAAATAGTGGATTGCATTACCATTTAATTGAAATGCTGGATTTTTCGCACAAAATATTTTTGAGTGCTCTAATAATCGTTGAATGAAATATTAAAATACATCTTGACAGTTATGTAAATCTGGATTATTATTATATCATACCAAAATGGTAGGAATTAAGAAAAGGCTTTGAACGGAAAGTGTAGGCACACAAATATTTCTTCAGAGAGAGGCTGCACCGGATTGCTCCGATAGCTGAAAGCAGCCTTAGTGATTAGTGCTGAAAGTGCGTCCGGGAGCTTTTGACCGAACAAGGCAAAACAAAGGCTTAAGTAGGATATTACGGGAGCACCCGTTACAGTGCAGGGATATGTTAGTATCCTTAAAAAGTAATAAAAGAGTGGAACCGCACTTTATGCCTCTTTATACATATGTATGTATGTGTAAAGGGGCTTTTGTTTCCGTAAACCAAAAATCTATAGTAAAAGGGTGGTAATAATGTTTGGACGACTGAAGGAAGACATAAGGACAATATTTGAAAGAGATCCTGCTGCAAAAAGTTATCTTGAGGTTATATTGTGTTATCCGGGCCTGCATGCGGTTATTTGCCACAGAATTGCTCACGGCTTGTATCGCAGGAGGTGGTATGTCGCAGCAAGGCTGATTTCGCAAATAAGCAGATTCTTTACCGGAATAGAAATACACCCCGGTGCTGCGATAGGAAGAAGGTTTTTTATCGATCACGGTTCAGGAATAGTTATAGGCGAGACAACTGAAATAGGTGACGATGTGACCTTGTATCAGGGGGTTACTTTGGGAGGCACGGGAAAAGATAAGGGAAAGAGGCACCCTACCATAGGGAATAATGTAACAATCGGCTCAGGAGCTAAAATTCTTGGACCAATATCAATAGGACATAATGCAAAAATTGGAGCCGGTGCAGTAGTGGTGAGATGCATACCTCCGAACAGCACGGCTGTCGGTGTACCTGCTCATGTGGTAGGAAGGGAAGGAATAGACGAGACCTATGTTGATTTGAACCATACGGATATTCCTGATCCCCTTGAAGATGAAATCAGGGAACTGGAGAAGAGAATCAGGGAATTGGAACGAAAACTTTTTTCTATTGATTAAAGCTCAGAATAATATTAACATAACATTAGCAGTAATTATTATATTCAGAGGTGATAGAAATAAAAGAAGTATTTAAAACAGTTATGAAAGACGGATTAGCGTATCTTACAATACCCGCCTTTGAAAAAACCGGCATGGTAAAGCACTGCTTCACTACAAGGATAGGCGGTGTAAGCCGGGGCATATACAATTCACTTAATACCTCCGATGATAAAGAGGATCCTGTGGAAAACGTTCATAGGAACCTGAAATTGGTGTGCGGAGCTATAGGTATTGATTATAGGAATCTGGTGTTCTCCGACCAGACTCACGAGGATAATATCAGGATTGTTTCAATTGCAGACTTGGGAAAAGGTATATCCGTACCGAAGGATATAAGAAATACGGACGGGTTAATGACAAATATACCGGGGATACCCTTGATAACCTTTTATGCCGACTGTGTACCGCTTTTCTTTCTTGACAAAGAAAATAAAGCAATTGCAGTTGTGCATTCGGGCTGGAAGGGCACGGTGCTGAAAATAGGAGCAAAGACAATAAGGCAGATGACGGAGGTATATGGAACAAAACCCGGGGATTGCCTGGTGGGGATAGGGCCTTCAATAGGCCCGGAGTGTTTTGAGGTCGGACAGGAGGTAGCGGATCAGTTTGCCGAAAGCTTTGGCACCCGGCCTCATATTATAAAACCGATAGGGAACGGGAAATACACGGTTGACCTGTGGGAAGCCAATAAACTGATTCTTATGGAAATGGGAGTGCCGGAGAATAATATTACAATCAGCGGATTATGCACAAAATGCAGGGAGGATTTGTTTTTTTCATACAGGAGGGACAAAGGCAGAACGGGAAGTATGTCGGCAATAATGGAGCTGAAGGAGGAAGATACCTGATGAACCGGAAGATACTTATTATAGAGGATGAAGCAAATATTCAAGAACTTCTTAGGTATAACCTGGAAAAGAACGGGTATATTGTTACTATTTCAGATAATGGCATAGACGGACTTCAGAAAGCTCTTGACCAAGTGCCTGACCTGATACTGCTTGACCTTATGCTGCCCGGACTTGACGGTTTGGAGGTATGCAAGAGGTTAAGAATGCAAAAAGCAACAAGAAGGGTTCCTATATTCATGCTAACAGCAAAGAGTGAAGAGCTGGACAAGATATTGGGCCTGGAGCTGGGAGCTGATGACTATATTACAAAGCCTTTCAGCATAAAGGAACTCATTGCGAGAATAAGAGCTGCAATGAGACGGTTGGATGATGAAAGCAGCGCTGTGTCTGATAAAGCAGAGAAAAATAAAATACTCAAAGCAAGGGATATAGAAATTGACAGCGAGAAATATGAAGTAAGGAAAAACAATGAAAAAATTACACTGACCCTTAAAGAATTCGAGCTTTTGAAAATGCTTGTAGAGAATAAGGGTAAGGTTTTGACAAGGGATTTTTTGTTGGATAAAATATGGGGATATGAATATATGGGTGATACAAGAACTGTTGATGTTCATATCAGGCATGTAAGGCAGAAGCTTAATGATGATGAAGGCAGCGGCCGGATGATTGAGACTATAAGGGGTGTAGGCTATAGATTCATAAGTGAAGGTGAATAATAATGCAGCGAAAAATTTTTTTTAATATTGTCGTTGTACTTCTTCTGGGAGTGATCATTTCAGGTTTATTGTCTGCAAGAATAGTGAAAAAAAACCTTCTCAGTGATATTGAGAAAAGTCTTACAACAGAAGCCGCTCTTGTAAGGGAGCTTCTGGGGGAAAGCTTAATAAACAACAGCAACGATATAGGCATTTATGTCGGTAAGATAAAACAGACTGCCAGCTCGCGAATAACAATAGTAGATGCTATGGGCAATGTAATTATTGATACCGATAAGGAATACTCTGAAATGGAAAATCATGCCGGAAGACCTGAGATTGCAGCAGCTTTAAAGGGCGAGGCAGGAAGTTCTATAAGGTATAGCAGTACTCTTAGTGTGGATTTTATATATGTGGCACAGCCTATTTTGAAAGGGAGCAGCATAATTGGAGCCGTGAGGCTGTCGAAACCGCTCTATGAAGTTAAAAATATGCTTAATAGTTTGTATATCAATGTCTTCATTGCAGTACTAATAGGTATTTTTGTAGCTTCAGTGCTTGGATATAAAATGGCGATGAATATAACCAAGCCGGTTAAGGAGATTACGTATACCGCATCAAGAATTGCAAAAGGGCAGTTCGACAGACGGATTAACATTACAAGCCGGAATGAAATAGGTATATTGGCAGATTCCATAAATGACATGGCATCAAAGCTGAGGGACACTATAACCAGCCTGCAGGATAAGAATATAAAGCTTGAATCTATAATGTCCAGTATGATAAATGGAATAATAGCAATAGACAATTCAGAAAAAATACTATTTATAAACCATGTGGCAGAGAGCCTCCTGGGGATTACCGACAGAGAGGTCACAGGAAAGCATATCCTTCAGGTTGTAAGGAACAATTCCATTGATAATTATCTGAAAAAAATATTAATGAACAAAGAGTTTTTTAGTACAGAGGTAAACTTTGATGACTCCAATGAAAAAATATTGAAGCTTTATGCCAATTCTATAAAGCAGAATGGTGAAAATGGTATTGAAGGAATTATTATAACCATACAGGACGTAACTGAGCTTAGAAAGCTGGAAAGAGTCAGGACGGAATTTATTGCCAATGTTTCTCATGAACTCAAAACCCCTTTAACATCCATAAAGGGGTTTACAGAGACACTTAAATCATTTGATTTTGATGATAAACAGGATGCAATAAGGTTTTTAAATATAATTGAGGATGAAGCAGACAGGCTTTACAGGCTTATTAACGATATACTGTCCTTATCCGAACTGGAACAGAAAAAAACAAAGACTGTAAGAAAAAAAATAGATATAGAAAAGGCTGTAGTAGAAGTTATGTCAGTACTGAAAAGCCAGAGTGACAAGAAGAATATTGAACTGTCTGCGAAGATTCAGGAGGGGCTTGGAAGTATTTGCGGTGATGGGGACAAGTTCAAGCAGATGCTGATAAACCTGATAGACAATGCAGTAAAATATACTCCTGAAAATGGGAAAGTGAGTATAGAGGCATATAAGCAATCACATAATGCTGATTTAGACAAGCTGATTATAAAAGTAAAAGATAATGGTATTGGAATACCAAAGCAGCATATACCAAGGCTTTTTGAAAGGTTTTACAGGGTGGACAAAGCAAGATCCAGATCGATAGGAGGTACCGGACTTGGACTTGCAATAGTGAAACATATAGTAATACTTTTCAATGGTGAGATAGAAGTAACCAGCGAAGTAGGAAAAGGCACTGAGTTCAGAATAATACTGCCTATGGAATGATAAAAACCGCAATTTTGCGGTTTTTTTTTACATGAAATTAACAATTGCTTAATATTTCTTTTACCATACCTTTATTTAATGTTAACAGTACTGTTGTATATTCTAATTGTGATAAGAAAAAAATAATACGATGAAGGTTAAGGAGGATTTATTAGGATGAGAATTAAGAAAACACTTGCATCCATTTGCGCAGCAGTATTGCTTATAGGTGCTTTAACAGGATGCGCACCGGCAGAAACAAAGGAACCCGCAGCTAATGGTTTGGGTGAAAGTATAACATTAAACGGTTCAACATCGGTGCAGCCGCTGGCTGAAGAACTTGCAAAAGCATTTAAAGAAAAAAATCCCGATGCAACGATAGACATACAGGGCGGCGGCTCAGGTGTAGGTATAAAATCGGCTGCTGACGGAGTTGTAGATATCGGAATGTCTTCGAGGGAACTCAAGCCCGAAGAAAAATCATTAAAGGAATTTAAAATAGCTGTTGATGGTATAGCAGTAATAGTAAATCCCACAAATGAAATACAAGGCCTTTCAATGGAGCAGATACTCAAGATATACACCGGAGAAATCACAGACTGGAAGGAAGTAGGAGGGAAAGAAGGGAAAATAACGGTTGTAACCAGAGAAGAAGGTTCCGGTACAAGAGGAGCATTTATAGAGCTAACCAAAGTTGAAAGCAAGTCAGAAGGCGACAGGACTGTTGCTTCAGCAATAACACAGGGTTCCACAGGTGCGGTTATTACAACGGTAGCGGGGGATCCCAATGCCATAGGCTATGCTTCCTTCGGATCGGCAAAAGAAAATACGGACATAAAGCTGATAAGTGTGGACGGAAAGGCATGTACTGAAGAAAACATATATGCCGGAGAATACAAGATATCGAGGCCTTTTCTGATGCTCACACAGGCAGAACCGACAGGGCTTGCCAAAGCATTCCTTGATTTCATAATAAGCGAAGAAGGACAAACGGTTGTCAGTGGGCATAATTATCTTAAGGCTGTGAAATAGGACGGAAAAGAGGAGCAAATATGAAGGCTTATGAACGGGTGATACAGTTGGTACTTTTTATCAGCGCCATAATAGCCGTGCTTGGAGTTATACTGATTTCATACTTTATAATCAGCGAGGGATATCCTGTGATTCGCAAGGTCGGATTATTGGATTTCCTTTCAGGTAATAGGTGGGCACCAACACAAGGAGTCTATGGGATATATCCTATGATTGTGGGGTCATTGCTCGTTACAGCAGGGGCACTGGTGCTGGGGGTCCCGATAGGAATCGGCTGTGCAATATTCCTGGCAGAGCTGGCAAAGCCTAGAATAGCAGGAATCCTCAGGCCCGGAATTGAATTGCTGGCGGGAATACCTTCAGTTATTTATGGATTGTATGGACTGTCAGTAATTGTTCCCTTCATCAGAAAAGTGTTCAATAATCAGGGCTTCAGCGTTCTGGCAGGGAGCATAGTTTTGGCAGTAATGATTCTGCCTACAATAATCAATGTTTCTGAAAGTGCCATAAGGTCAGTACCGGGAGATTATAAGGAGGCATCCTTGTCCTTGGGATCCTCTCATTGGCAGTCCATAAAAAATGTCATAGTACCTGCTGCCAGATCAGGTATAATTGCCGGAGTGATACTGGGAATGGGCAGAGCTATAGGAGAGACAATGGCAGTAATAATGATAGTAGGCAACAGTCCCGTTATGCCTGATAGCATATTATCACCGGTAAGAACTCTTACAGGCAACATAGGTATTGAAATGGGCTATGCCGGCGGAGAGCATCAGCAGGCTTTATTTGCAACCGGCATTGTACTTTTTGTTTTTATCATGCTGCTTAATATAGCTGCAAACCTTATTCCCAAGAAGGCAGGTGAATAAAGTGACTGAATCGAACATTACATCAAGCAGTGTGAATAGAATCAGAAAGAATGAGAAAATAGCGTTTTTATTCCTGTGGGCAGCGGCGATCATAACTGTGACTGTGCTGATAGCTATAGTTGGAAGCGTGCTGGTAAACGGAATCGGCCATTTGAGCATTGAGTTCCTGACCCAGGAGCCTGCAAACATGGGTAAGGATGGCGGTATATTTTCTATTATAATAACAACAGTATATCTGGCATTATTCTCGCTGTTAATTGCAGCCCCTATAGGCATATGCGCAGCAATATTCCTTACTGAATATGCCAAAGAGGGCCCTGTCATAAGGCTGATAAGGTTTGGAACCGAGACACTGGCAGGAATTCCTTCCATAATTTTCGGCCTTTTTGGGTATGTTTTCTTTGTTGTGTTCCTGAAATTCAGGTATTCCATGGTATCCGGAGGGCTTACACTTACATTTATGATACTTCCTACAATAATAAGAACAGCAGAGGAGTCTATAAAAATGGTTCCAATGTCTTATAGGGAAGGCAGCCTTGCATTGGGAGCAACAAAATGGCAGACAATATATAAAGTGGTTCTGCCCGCTGCGATCCCGGGAATACTTACAGGAGTCATATTGGGCATAGGCAGGGTGGTAGGAGAGACAGCAGCAGTGATATACACGGCAGGAAGCTCCTTAGGATTGCCCAATTCAATATGGAGGCCCGGAAGGACTATGGCGGTACACCTTTATATACTGGCATCCGAAGGATTATCAAAGAGTAATATGTATGCAACTGCTACTGTATTAATAATAACTGTGCTTATAATAAACTTTACAGCCAACAGGCTGATAAAGCAATTTATAAGGTCTTAGCAAAGGGGGATGAAAATGGCAGAAAACAAGATCGAGGTCAGCAAACTGAACTTGTATTATACAGATTTCCATGCTCTGAAAAATGTTGATATAAATATAGCAAGAAATGCCGTCACGGCTCTCATAGGACCCTCAGGATGTGGTAAATCTACATTTTTGAGAACCCTTAACAGGATGAATGATCTTATTGACGGTGTAAGAATCAGTGGGAAGATTTCTCTTGATGGTGCTGATATTCAAAAATATGATGTGATAGAATTAAGAAAAAGAGTAGGTATGGTATTTCAGAAGCCCAATCCTTTTCCCATGTCAGTTTATGATAATGTTGCATACGGGCCCAGGGTTCACGGGCTTAGAGACAGGAGAAAGCTGGATGACATAGTTGAAAAGAGTCTTAAAAGTGCTGCAATATGGGATGAAGTAAAAGACAGGCTAAAAAAGTCAGCATTGGGGCTATCAGGGGGACAGCAGCAAAGGCTGTGTATTGCCAGGGTTCTTGCGGTAGAACCTGAGGTACTTCTTATGGATGAGCCTACCTCAGCACTTGATCCGGGTTCAACCCTTAAGATTGAGGATTTGATGGAGCAGCTTAAAAAGGACTATACAGTAGTAATCGTAACACACAACATGCAGCAGGCGGGCCGTATTTCAGACTATACTGCTTTTTTCCTCAATGGAGAGATAGTGGAATGTGATTTGACGGAGAACGTGTTCTATAAACCGAGAGATAAAAGAACAGAGGATTATATAACAGGAAGATTCGGATAAACAGTGAGTAATTGAAATGGAGGTGTGAGGATGACACGTAATTATTTTGACCAGGAATTGCAGGAGCTGCAGGTATTGCTCCTGAAAATGAGCAGTATGGTTGAGGAGATACTTGGAAACTCCGTAAAGGCTCTTAAGGCTCAGGATGCAGAGTTGGCGCAGAAGGTCATTGATGATGATGATGAAATAGATACCATGGAGTATGTAGTGGAGGACAAGTGTATCAAGCTCATAGCACTGCAATCCCCCCTTGCCAGGGATTTAAGGGTAATTGCCACAGCACTTAAGATAATTACAGACCTTGAGAGAATAGCAGATTATGCAGTGGATATTGCAAAAATAACAATTAAGCTTCAGCATGAAAAGTATATAAAAGAGCTTATAGATATACCCAGAATGGCAGAAATTGCAGTAAGAATGGTAAAAGGGGCTATAGATGCATATGTACATCTGGATACTTCCCAAGCCCATGAAATTGCAAAGCTTGATGATGAGGTAGACGGGCTGTATAAACAAATTTTCAGAGAGCTGTTGTTTATTATGATGGAGGATCCCAGGACCGTTCACCAAGCTACTTATTTCCTTCTTATAAGCAGGTATCTTGAAAGAATATGCGATCATGTGACAAATATATGTGAGCGCATCATTCATACAGTAACAAGTGAACATGTGAATTTAAATGAGTAAAAGGATATTTCGGCAAAGTATTCTTTTTATTGCACAACAGAAGAAGAATGCGGCGGGGACATGGGGACGCGGGGACATGGGGACGTTTCCCCTGTCCCACTTCCAGTGGGACACGCGAAACGTCCCCGTGTCCCCGTCGCATTCTTCATATATTGTTATACCCCTATAGTATAATATGAAGCTGATATGATATAATACTATGTATAATTATTGGCGAATGATGGGTTTGTATGTAAGGGAGGAAAACAATTTGGCGAATCCGGGCGTAGAAATATTGGAAGTACGTCCTTCAAGCATAGCAGAGGAATTGGGCATAAAAAAAGGTGACAGGCTCATAAGCATAAACGGCGCAAGAATAAAAGACATTCTTGAATATAAATATCTTACTGCAGATGAGTTTCTTGAGGTGGAAATAGAGCACGGCAATGGCGAAATATGGATTTATGAGGTAGAAAAAGAGTATGATGAGGATATAGGAATAATCTTTGAGGGAATTATCGACAAACCAAAGTCCTGTCATAACAAGTGTATTTTTTGTTTTATTGACCAACTGCCCTCCGGGATGAGAGAAACCTTATATTTCAAGGATGATGATACAAGGTTGTCTTTCCTGCAGGGTAATTTTGTGAC
>Ga0302247_1003135_pt1 | contig 9866 bp, 8 predicted proteins | sample AAG_UR_Ile_MG_FD_193529 | JGI IMG/M metagenome (GOLD analysis project Ga0302247, IMG submission 193529) | Enriched activated sludge microbial communities from anaerobic digester in WTTP, New Holstein, Wisconsin, United States - AAG_UR_Ile | ecosystem: Engineered > Bioreactor > Anaerobic >...
CCATCCAAGAAGATGTTGGCTCCGGGAGGTAAGGAGTTCACATTTAATACGGCTACGGGCGGGGTTTCCGGGATCAGAGTGGCGTGTATCAGTTTGACCATCCCTTGAGAAAGATAAAAATTCTCCTCGTGGGTCCTGTACCCCGGTAACGTGTAGCGCACGAAATGCCAACCTTCCGTCATAATGGCCTTGTAAGGAGTCGTCTTCTGTATCCAGTTACCGTCCAGCATGATCTGGGCGCCCGACGGGCTTGACGTGAAATCGACGGTTGCCGGGATCGGCGGTTTTTGTCCGACGTAGAAGAAGGTGCTGAAAGAATTCCACTCCGGTTGCGGGCCGTCTGGTACGATGATAATCCTCTGAATGAGCTTCTGCAGCTCGGATTCGGCATCTTTGGTGGCCTCCAAGAAGGGGTTCGTCGCCGAGAAGACCTTCGCCCATTGGTTATAGGTGGCGAATTGTTTGGTGCTCGCCACGACTTGCACGTACTCTTTTCCAATCTCGTTTCCGATTTTCAACTTGTACCCTTGCGGGATCGACAAGGGTTGGTTCGCTTTCACGAAGTTATCCGGTTGAAAATTGTTGGGGAACAAAATGGTGGTCCTCCCGTTGGCTTCCGTATCGTAGATGACCACATAAGCGTCCTTATTCGTCACCACCGTCATCGTGATCAGCTCGCCGGGCTGATAAACGGAGCCTTCGGGTTTATTCAGAGATAGCGTAACCGTCAAAGCCGCCGGCAGGTCTGGCACAATGATGATCTTTTGGGGCTGCAATTCTTTGACGGCTCCGAAAGACAGAACCACCATCGCACATAAGAAGAGGGTCCACAGGGTTTTTTTCATTGTCTTGCCTCCTTCGATTCGTTCTTATCGATAAAGACGGAATTGGGACGAGATTATCACATCGAACGAGCTCATCGCGCTTCCCGGAGTATGACAGTCGTGTATCGGCGTCAGTGGAGCTGTTCGCGGCTTTATGTCGCGAACGGCCGTTAACGCGTTGTCAGCCAATCTTCCTTTTCAGCGACCATCTTTTGAATACTCAGGAGAAAAGAATTTGCCAGTCCCACGGTGAACCTTCTTTCGTAGGTTTTCACCACTTTCTCGTTCTCGAGTATTTCGATCCGTATACTGTGCCAAGGGCCACTGACTTTGCCCATTTGCCGGTCATCTTCTTCAAGCTCAATCGGCTTTTTTGCACCGTCCAAATAGACGTTAACCCATTCGTAGGCTTCCACCCGTTTCCCATCGATCGTCGCCCGCTTGTTGTCTATGAGCAATTGGTGACCTTTCCCGATAACGAACAAGGCGACCGAAACTCCCACAAGGGCCAAAATTAAAAGCAATTGAACGATCAATCGTTTTCTCTTCATCACGCCCTCCTCTTAGGTATTCCCTCTGAGGTCCATACGGGCCCGTTCTTTTTCCTTGTGTCTCCTCCAGGCATAGAGCACCAGCGAGATCGCGATGATGCCGTAAGAGATGAAAAGCCGGAAGTATTCCCCTAACATCGCGGAGCCGATGAGGTTCTTTCCGGCCATAGGCGAGGTGACGAACATCAAATGGAAGAGCACGACGCCTAAGAAGATGTTCGGGATCGTGGCATGCGAAACCGTGGCGCCGCCAATCAAGAGCGCGGCGATCGAGTACATACCGGTCTGGTCGTGGCTATTGTAGGTGTTGAGTGTACCGATGTTCTGGAGAAAGATGATCTGGCCGAACCCGGCCAACACCGTGGAAATGATCATCGAGATGATGCGGGTTTTATTCACCGGAATTCCCGCCGCTTCCGCGACTTCCATATCCTGGCCAACCGCCCGCATATCTTGTCCCAACTTCGTTTTACGGAACCAGATGATGAAAAAGCAGAAGGCGGAGATGAGAATAAAGGTCGCCACAGGGATCTGCACCTTCCCGATGTATATCGGAATCAGGTTGTCCAACGACTGTCGAATCCCCTCCAGGTTTATCGCGTTCCGTATCCCGTAACCGCGTGAGAGAACGAGCGCGGGGTTTCCGATAGGGATGGCCTTGCCCATCATATATAGCACGATGAACTGGTATATACCGTTGATAAAGAATCCCAAGATATATGAGGTGACCATTTCTCGGCCCTTGGCCCTGTTGAGGATGTGTCCCGCGATCCAACCGAGAAAGATCGAAAGAGGTATCGAAAGGATCATCGCCAGAGCCATACCCGGTATGCCGACGATGTTCCAGTCGGTGATGAGGATCAAACCGATCTGCCCCGCCATCGCGCCGAGGACCATCCCGAAGTTTAGGCCCATGCCCGCGATGATCGGGATCAGTAGGGCGAGAACCAAGAAGGAGTTTCTCGCCAAGCGGATGATCATCTCCTGAATCAGGTATTCGGGAGAAAACCCTGAAAGGGGGATTGTGAAGATGCTCAGGGCGATGAACATGAGCGGAACCGCATAGGAGATCAGCATGTGCTTAAAAGAGAATTCACCAGTAATTTTCATGATCTCACCACCGACTTTCTCGTTAAGGCGTACAAGATCATCCCGTTTGTGGCGATGATCCGGATGACTTCGGACATATCCGTTTGTATCATACTGTTGATGACCGAAGGGGTCATCGTAACGATCCCTTGAAAGAGTATCGTTCCGACGATGACGTTGAAGAGAGTGGCTTTATGGACCGAAGCGCCTCCCAGCAGGATGGATGCCACCGCGGGAAAAGCCATATAGAAGGGTCCATTGTAGAGCTGTATAAATCCGAAGCTTTGTTCGTAGACGAGTATTCCGATACCGCCTAAAACCGTCGATAGGATCACCGATTGGGTTCGAGAACGGTCGACGTTCACTCCGGAGGCCCTGGCGAACTCCGGATTCGACCCGACGGCTGTCATCGCGGTTCCAGTCTTCGTATGAAAAAACGCCCATATTAAAAAACACATAAAGGCGAAGAAGAGGAACATTCCGGTCGGCACCTTGATATGTGTTCCCAACGGAAAGGAGAGGAAGTCGTTCAGCGCGGTCAACCAATAGCCCTCGACACTGATGGTCGTCCTTAGGCCTTCACCGCTGAACCCCCAAACCATAGTGGGATTTCTATAAGGCAAGACCAGCCATAAGATATTCATGAAGGCGACCGAAGAAAAGCCTACATAGGTCGCGATTACCATTTCATCCCCTTTGACACGATTGAGCAACTGACCGTAGAAGTATCCGAAAACCAAAGAAAACGGTATAGAAAGCCCTAGGGCGACGATAAATCCCCAAAGCCCAACCATACCGAGCTCCAAGCTCAGTGTCGCGCCCAACAACCCGGCTATGATGCCTAGCGGGAGCCCGAAGTTTAACCCGCATCCGGATTGGACCATCGGCACCATCGCCAGAACCATCACCGCGTTCATACCGAAGCGCACCAGCACGTCGTTGATCGACGTGGTCACACTGACCCCCACGAAAGGAGCGGCTACGAAAAGCGAAAGGAGAAACAACCCGATGATGATCCTCGGTAACCCGGCTTGTTTCACGAACGATTGGATCCAGCTCACTTTATTTTCACCTTCCCGTTATGGATTTCTCCTTCACGCCGATCGGTTTCTCCCGTTCCGAGCATCAGCAAACCGAATTCGGTGGATGGAGCGGTCGCGGGCAGTATTCCCGCCACTCTTCCCTCGTCGACGATCATGATCCGGTCACAGACGGACCGGAGCTCCTCCAGCTCGGATGAGGTCATCACGATGGTCATGCCGAGCTCTCGGTTGCTTCGCCGGATCGTGTCCAAGACGAGTTTTTTCGCCCCCACGTCGATGCCTCGCGTCGGTTCGGAGACGAATAAGAGCTCGGGCTTCAAGGCGAAGGCTTTCGCCAAACACACCTTTTGCTGGTTTCCGCCCGAGAGCTCCTGCGCCAATTGGTGCCCCCCGAGGCATTTTATATCGAAAGCTTTAATGTATTCGCTCGTCAATCGCTTGATGGCGGCGTCATCTCGCCATTTGATCAAACCGCCCAGGTACTTTTTTACGTACCATTCTTTCACCTGCATCGCCGTGAAGGAGATATTCCAATCGAGGGTTTCTTCTAGCAACAGCCCGACTCCCCTTCTGTCTTCGGAAACGAAGGCCATCCCGAGGTTCAAGACTTTGCGCGGGCTATTCAAGGGAACTGTCTTGTCGTGGAACTTGACCGTTCCTCCCGCCGGGAAAAGCCCCATAATGCCGTTCGGAATGCCGATCTTTCCTTGCCCAGCCAACCCGCCTATGCCCAATATTTCACCTCGATGGACCTCGAAGGACACGTCTCGAACAGTTTCTCCGGGCATATCGACCCATAAGTTTTTTACTTCTAACAACACTTCGGGGTTTGTATTTACGTCTTTGTCTGCGAAAGCGGAGGCGTCCATCTTCCTGCCGACCATCCATTCGGCGATTTTGATTACGTCGGCGTGAGCGGCGTCGACCTCCTTGACGAGGTTACCGTCCCTCAGAACTATGATCCGATCCGCCACTTCCAAGATCTCCTGTAAACGGTGAGAGATGAAGATGATGCCGATTCCTTTCTCCGCTAACTTTTTCAACGAAGAGAGCAGGACGTCAGCCTCCGTTTCCGTTAAAACGGCCGTTGGTTCATCAAGGATGATAATTTTCGTATTCTGGCGGTCCACTTCGCGCGCGATCTCCGTGAACTGCTTATGCCCGATGGGCATTTCAGCGATCAGCATTTGGGGACTAATAGCCACTCCCAGCGTGTTCAGCGCTTTATCTCCGCGCTCGATCATTTCGGGCATATTAAGAGTCGAGAGCCGTTCTCCGAAAGCCTCAACAAGGAAATTATGATGGGTGACTTCTCGATTCAACAGGATGTTTTCAGTGGCCGTAAACCCCGGTATCAAAGAGAATTCCTGGTGGACCATGCCGATTCCCTCTTCAAGGGCCTCGAATGGAGAGTCGAACTTGACCGGCTTATCTCCCACGTATACCGTCCCTTCGTATCCCCCCGTTTGGGCGATCACCGACATCCCGAACAGAATTTTCATCAACGTCGATTTACCGGCCCCGTTTTCTCCCACTAACCCTAGAATCTCACCCTCACGAAGCTCAAAATTGATATCGTCGAGTACCCGGTTATCATAGAAACTCTTGGAGATATGCTCACAACGCAACAGTACGGCGTTTTTATCCATAACTTTCACGTTCGGGGTTTGCACGTTTTCACCTCTGTTATTCCAACGAAAGAATTAAAAATAAGGGAACTTTACGTTCCCTTATCTTTCTTACTTGCTCTTCGGCTTACCGAATATCGAGGTACTTCTCCGGAACCTCTTGGTTTGCGGAACCGAGGAAGCCCTGACCGAAGACGTAGGTATCTTGGTAGATCAAGATGTGATTGCGAGCTCTAATACCGGTGTTGGCATCGACGTAGAAACTCCCGTTCCAAGCTGCGCCTGGAGTGAACTTGTTGTAGGCGGCCATCAAATCGGGAAGCCTGGTCAGAGACGCCTCGCCCTTGAGCACACGTATCGCGAGTTCACCGAGACCAGCGGTGGTGGTGTAGCCATAGGAGAAGGCCCACGTTCCGAATCGGCCCGCTCCGCCTTTCTTCACGATTTCGGCTTCAACCGTGCTCATAATCTTCGGGAAGTCTCCCGCGGCGGAGGAAAGGTCAATACCCAACGCGCCGGGGTAGCCCATCAACGGAGAAGGCAGGTCAGCTTCCACGAACATACCGCCGTAAGTCAGCAGCTGTTTCAGCAAGGGCTCTGTGTGCGCGTCATTCGTACAGAAGAACGCGGTATCTTTGCCATACTTTTCTACCCAAGCGGGTACTTTTTCGAGGATGAACTGCTGCGCTCCGGCGATACCGATGTCACTGGTGGGGTCCGGAGCGGTTTCGAATACGTACCTCAAGCCGAGGTCTTTACAAGCGGCTTCCATAATGGCTCTTCTTCTGGAAAGGGTTTCATAGCTCATATGTCTGGGGAAGGAGATGTGGACGAAAGTTTTCGCGCCCATCTTTTTCGCCGACCAGATAATCAGATATCCTCTGGCCACGAAGTCAGAGTTGATTGCGAGGTCAGCGGCCGATTCGATAACGATCGGGTCTTCGTGCGGTTCTCCGGCCAGTAAGAGAATGTCCGGTCGTTTTTCGCGCACTCTCCTGAAACCCTCGGTCGTTCCCGGTATCGCTTGGTTCACTATAATGGCTTTCATCAGCGGATCATCGGCCAAACCCGCGATTTGGGAAATAGTCGTTTCCATCTCTGCCATAAAGTTGTCCGGATAAGTGATATGCTTAATCATCCCACCGGCAGTCACATCGCCGTACTCCTGGATCAGCCTTTCGGCCCCGCGCAGGTCGTCTTCAGACTGAGATACTGTTCCCGTCACGATTCCGATGTGGAACGGTGCGGCGGAGAAAGCAAGAACGGCCACAACGCTGATCAAAAGAACCAGTAGCAGTTTCTTCACGTAAATCGCCCTCCTCAAAGATGTTTTGCCAGATCGGCACCGAGATTATAGCACAGATGTTACCCTCAATCAAGTGCTCTCGTGAGCACAATATATGAGCGGATTACTAAAGATTATCCCATAGAAATGAAGAAATTGGGACGAACGCCGGCGACGCCGGGGAAAAAATGAAGCATATGCCGAGCGTAAGTTCGGCCTGTTTTATGGTTTTCGGGAACGCCTTCAGGGCGCCCCCAGGCGCTCCCAGGCGTTCCAAAAAAAAAGCCTTAAAAAAGGCTTTTTGGGTATTTGCGGTGATCGGACGAAATAACCCCAATGAACCCCTTGAAGTGCCCCCCCACATCAACCTTTTACGGAGCCGGACATCAGGCCCCGTATGAAGTATTTTCCTAAAAATATGTAGACCAGCAGTGTCGGAATCGCCGCGACGATCGCGCCCGCCATCTGGAGATTCCATTGTATCATCTGGCTCCCAGCGAGGTTCACGAGCGCGACGGTTATCGGTTGCTTCTTTGGATCGCTGGTGATCGTCACGGCGAATAAGAACTCGTTCCATATATTCGTAAATTGCCAGATCACGGCGACGACGAACCCCGGAATGGATAAGGGGAACAGGATTAAAAAGTAGCTTTTAAACAAACCCGCGCCGTCGATACCGGCGGCTTCCAGCATTTCGTCCGGCACTTCCATATAGTAATTCCGGAAGATCAAGGAGGTGATGGGTAGGCCGTAGATCACGTGCGTGATGATCAATCCCCAAATCGTCCCGTAAAGCTGTGTCTTTTGGAGGAATTGTATGAGCGGGAACAAGATGCTTTGATAGGGGATGAACATCCCGAACAACACGAACAGAAACAATAGGTTGATCCCGGGAAAACGGATTTTTGAAAAGATGTACCCGTTGATGGAACCCAGGAGGCAAGAGAAGATCGTCGCCGGTATCACCAATAGGAAACTGTTCCATAAGTTCGGGGACAACCGTTGGATCGAATCGGTGAAGCCTTCCAGGGACGGTTGTTTCGGAAGGAGCCACATCGTGCCCATCCCAATCTCGACCAACGGCTTGAAGCTGGTCGCCAAGAGCATATAGACGGGTAGAAGGAAAAAGAAGGCAAAAATCAGCAGAATGACGTATATTCCCACGTTCCTGGTTTTTCCACGCACATCAATCACTCTTTTTCAACGTGGAGATGAGATAGGGGATGATGACGACGGCCACCATCAGGAGCATGATGACCGCGATCGCCGATCCTTCCGCGTAACGGTTGGACCGGAAGGTTTTTTCGAACATATAGATAGAGGGCATGTCGGTGACGTTTTTCGGGCCGCTGCCCGTCATCGAGTAAACCAAATCGAAGATTTTCAAGGAGATATGCCCGAGGATGATCATGGCGCTCAGCGTAATCGGCCTGAGAAAGGGCCATTTCACTTTCCAAAAGGTCTGCCACGCGTTGGCGCCATCCACCCGCGCGGCTTCGGTCATACTTTCCGGGATCGCGCGCAACCCAGCCAGATACATGGCCATCGTGTACCCGGACAATTGCCAAACCGCGGCGATGATCACCGGAATCAGCGCGAGGTTGAATGGACCTATTGTGTCGGTCACCGTGAACCAGTTCCATTGTAAGCTTTTAAGCCCGATTTGCCCCAACAACACGTTTATACCAGCAGGGTCGTTTGGCAGGATGCCCGGCGCGAAAAACCATCGCCACACCGTTCCGGTAACGACGAGCGACAACGCCATCGGGAAAAGGAAGATGCTTTGGAAAACGCGCCCACCCTTTAAAGGCCTATCCAGAAGGCTCGCTAATATCAATCCAATCAGGAGGCAACCGAACAAGAAAAACACTGTAAAAAACAGGGTGTTCCACATATCTGTCTGGAAGCGCCAGTCTGCGAAAAGACGTTCGTAATTGCGAAGGCCGGTATAGACGAACTCCCCGGAAAGGAGCTTTTTAAAGCTGTTCCAATCCGAAAGTGAGGCGCGAACTGTTGCGCCGATGAAGCCGTAAACAAAGATACCGATCACGGCCAAGGTGGGAGAGATAATTAAGAACCCCAACCATTTCTTTTTCCTGTACATTCGTCCCCCTTCCTACCACTAGGCGACCGAGAAGAGAAAAGAGAGGTCTCTTTCGAGACCCCTCATAGGAGCACTTGTTTACTTAACGATATATCCTTCTTCCTCTGCGGCCTCCAAAACAGATTTGACCGCTTGATTCACGTTGAGGTCGGAGACGAAACGGTTCAGAATATCGTTCAACATTGTGGCGAAAGACTCGGGGGCCGCGGATCCGTGCGCAATGGATGGGGAGAGGGCCTTCACGCCGAAATCAGCCATAGCCCACTGTAAATAGACATCGTACTTCGATTTGTCTGCGTCCACTCGAGCGGGTATTGAGCCCTTCAGGGGGTTGAACAGGTCCTGGCCTTCCACACTCCCGACCAGTTTTAGCCACCTTAAGGCGTTCTCTTTGTTCGGTGCGCCTTTCGGTAGACCGAAAGTGTCGGACACGATCATAAAGGCGACGTCGGTTTCCGGAACTGCAAACCACCCGAATTCTACGCCCGGTGTCCAGCCCATCTCCTTGAAGTATCCCTCTGCCCAGTCACCCATCACGTTACAAAAGGCCTTCTTCTCGAAAATAAGACGCGAGGCGTCTTGCCAATCGCCAGCGGCGTGGTCTTTGTTGAAGTAGGGTGTGATCTTTTTCATAATTTCGAAAGACTCGGTTAAGGCCACGTGATTGAAGCTTTGGTCGCCGGTCCAGAGCATGTTGTATTTATACGGCCCGAATTGGCTGAGCATAATGCTCTCAAAAAGATGGGTGGCCGTCCATTTTCCGGTATCCCCGAGCGAGATCGCGACATATCCGGCTTTTTTGGCCTTTTCCAATAGTTCAAAGAATTCTTTCCAGGTTTTCGGGGGAGTCTTCATGCCGATCTCTTTGGCGATCGCGGTGTTATAGAACACGACGTTTCCACGGTGCACGTTCACCGGAATCGAGTACACTTCCCCATTGTAGGTGCAGATTTTCATAATGTCCTCGGGGAATTTGTCGAATATCCCCCATTCTTTGAGGTATCCCGTGATCGGTTCCATTTTCCCCGGAATCACGTAAGTATCGGAAAGCTCCATTCCGGCGTGAACCTGGAAGGAATCGGGGGGATTCCCACCGAGCATACGCGTCTTCAAGACCGCCTTCGCATTGGTCCCTGCTCCGCCCGCGACCGTTGCGTTGATGACTTGTACTCCCGGGTAAAGCTGGTTATAGAGTTTGATCAGCGCCAACAAACCTGCCTCTTCTCCGCCTCCAGTCCACCAACTGAAGATTTCCACTTGACTTCCGAACGCGACAACTGCAATCAAAATCGCGCACATCAGAACGATAAATTTTCTCATGTTCTTACCTCCCCGTTAGGAT
>Ga0302247_1003137_pt1 | contig 9864 bp, 10 predicted proteins | sample AAG_UR_Ile_MG_FD_193529 | JGI IMG/M metagenome (GOLD analysis project Ga0302247, IMG submission 193529) | Enriched activated sludge microbial communities from anaerobic digester in WTTP, New Holstein, Wisconsin, United States - AAG_UR_Ile | ecosystem: Engineered > Bioreactor > Anaerobic >...
AATGATTGGGGCGTTTTTTACGATGGTATACTCGTTCCCGGTTGGATGAATCGAACCCGGGCCGACCACATATGCCCGGCATCCCGCCGGGTAAATCTCCCCTAGATGGCAGGATTCATCGGAAAGGTCGTATAGCGGGATGCGTTTTGGCGTTTCCATCTCGGCTAACAGCCCGTTACACCGGAAATAAATATGCAGTCCGCCACTCCCGGTTCTCACCGTGAATGTTTTGAATTGTTCAGCAAACAGGTCAAGCATCCCTAATTGTTCGCATTTTTCCACATCATCAACATCGAGAATGCAAACATCGTTCGCCGTTGGAATTATCCCGTAATTCCCGTTTCGCGCCAAGTGAGTTGTCAATTCCGGGGCACTTGCCCCAAAATTGTTCGTATCGAAATAATCCTGGTCTATCGGTTGTTTACTCCGTTGTCTGACACGGATAAACCGAAAATTGTCATTCCTCAATTGTCGCGGGATGTTTTCATGAAACGTCGGTTCTCCCATGGTTTTCTTCACTCCTTCATCATTTTGAATACTTGAACTTTTTCAATCCTGGGTGCTTTTCATGAAATCCCTTCAGCAAACCCTTGAATTGTTTTGAACGTTCCTGTAATTCCGGTTTCGACAATACATACAATTTCGCTTCAAGAGTCGGGTTCTTTTCGGGATACGGGCATACAGAGATAATAACGCCCTGTTCTGGATATGGGTCCATAAACAGCGCATATGCCCCTAACTGAATGAAATGTGATTCTCTTGCCACAGGCGACGTTTTTAAATCAGCAACCGACCATTTCGCCGGGGCTCCAAATACTGAGAAATTCCCGGCCAAATCGTATGTTCCACAGACTTTGAGGTCATGTTCAATCGTGAATTTTTCAACTTCCAACCTCCCTCGCTTAATTTTGAATTTTGACTTTTTTAATTCGTCCCATTGAACATCTGCGATTTCACAAAGCGTCTTTACGTTTTTGGGACAATTCTTAACATCGAATCGGGGTAATGGGATTTCATACTTGACGAGTTTGTTGAGAATCCGATAATGAACGAGAGTCCCGACCGCGCTTGCTTCGTTCGCAATGCGTTTGGCTTCTTTCGCTCCAACTTTCCTTTTCCATCGAACCAACTCATCATTGGGGAGCATCTCCCCAATAACCTGTGTAACTCTCGGATACGGGACAAACACACTACTTACTCCTGTTATCAAATAGGTTAGCAATCTTTAAAAAGAATCAGGTTTGGGCTGTTCTTAAAACCCAAATTTTGATTAGAATCTCGTATCATCGATTTTAGCAGCACGGTTGAATGCTGCCAGAATATCCCGAAAATGCGGGGAATTCATCAAAGCACAGAAGATTCCGGCGGATCCTTCCCCGTAGAACAAAGTTTCCTCGAAATACGGGTCGTTGTAAAACTCCCCAACGTGCAGTAGTTTTCCGAGATACTTTGCTCTTTCCTGGCTATTCCATATCCCAAGGTAATACCGTCCCGCAATGAGCAATCCGATATAGAACGGGTCATACCGTTCGATTAATGCCAATGCACTGCGATGACGGCTGTGAAATTCAGATTCATTGACTGATAACAGGTCTTTTCGGTTATCCAGTAATCCTCGTTCCTTTAAGGTTTCGTCGATTTTGTTATCCCAAAACGAAGTCATTTCCTGCTTATCCGCTTGCAAATTCCACAACCTCCGCATCCTCGAAGAAATTCCCGTAGACCTCTGAATACGCTTCAAACCGGTGCCGGGTATCATTTATCAAGAATCTATGACCGTCATCGGAAAAATCAACCAGAATCGTATCGTGTTTTCCAGGCGCGGCACGGAGCGTTCTTCCTGCGGATTGAATCGTGGAGATGAAAGATTGGCCGCCTGCGGCGTTGATAAACATGTCTGCGGCAGGAACATTGACGCCTTCCCGCAACAGGGTTGAAATCATGCAGCGCGGTCCTTCTCCCCGTTTAAACGCTTCAATTGCTTCAGTTCGTTCCGGACTCCCAGCATGGACGAATATTGAACCTGGAATCATCCGTTCCAACTCTTGGCCATGGAGAATCTGTCTCACGCTTATAAAAATCAGCCGATTTGATTCCAGTCCTTTCTTGGCGCACTTTGCGACAAGGTCGTTTCTTAGCCGGTTCATAACGACACCGTGCTTGTAGATGTTATGATACGTTTCCCTGTGATTTAACTGGATTCCGGCCATCGGCGTTTGGAGTAACCAGAACACGGGTTTTGCCAGGTATCCTTGGTTTACCAGTGTTTCTACCGAGATTGACCCAATTATTGGGCCGGTTGCGCCCCAAATCATTTTGTCAAGCCCATCGGTTCGCCGCGCAGTTGCTGAAAGCCCCAATCTCCACCGCGCGCCAATCCTTGTGGCGACAGTGAACGCAGTTTTTGCCGGGGTGGTATGCGCCTCATCAAAGATAACAAGCGGGAAGGAAAGCCGTGGACGGCCTACATTGACGATATTGTGCAGTGTTTGCACCATTGCGACCACAATATCCCCGGATATGTCTTTCTCCCCGTCTCCGACCAGACTCGGGGTTATCCCGAAAGTCGCTTCGATTTCGTCCTTCCATTGAGTGAGCAGTTCTTTCCGATGAACAACCACCAAGAACGGGCATTTCCGGAGATACGCATATCTCAGCGCAATCAGGGTTTTCCCTGCACCGGTTGGAATTTCTACAGTTCCAGACCCGTTGCGCCGCATGAGTACCCGGAGAATTTCGTTCTGGTATTCTCGCGGTTGGAGCGGAGAAATCCATTGGAGATTCAGCGTTTCAACGGAACGCGGTGGGATAACGGTTTCAATCCCAAAGGTATCCAGGATGATGGATACCTCTTCGGTCAATCCAACCGGGAAATAATAAGCCCCATTTCGAGCACGCTTAAAAAGATGTATCTTCCCGTCCCATTCGCCAGACCGAAATTTGTCTGTCATATCGTAATTCTTTACATAATCAGACATCAGTTCGTCCAGAACTTCAACCGCTTCGGGAGGAATGGCATTGGATCCGTTGATAAAGCAATACCCTGAATACGGCGGGGTTTTCAGTGTTATTACTCCCATAACGCATCTTCTGATTCAATCCCCGTCTCTTTCACCTCTTCTGGGTATTCCGGGTTATCACCGGCCGTGCGAGTGATCTTTACAACAGGGGTGTATTCTTCACCGGAGTTTAACCAATCAACCAACATTTCACCGTGTTGAACGGTCGGCGTGAATTCCTCCCCAATCGGGAATATGCTCATTCTGGTCTTGGTTACGGTAGCAACGATGTCTTTACCGTCGCTCATCATATCGAACGTCAAATCTGGTTCATATTCAATCCCCGCCCTGAATACCGGTCCTATACCAATTTTACGCGGAACCATTTTGCCATTTTGCCCGGTAGAGATATCATACCGCGTCTTCGCGCGAATTGTCATAATCAGGTGAATATCAGATTCGAGGATTTTCTGGATAAACCCGTTATACATCGGGGTAATTCTCGCCCAGGCAGTGAATGAATTCCCCGTTCTCCGGGTAATCTTGTCATGTTCCGCAAGGAGGCTGTCCCAAACCGGACTGATGGTATCGATGACGAGAACATCATAATTGTTCTGTATCGCTTCATCTATCCCGGCGATGTAAGTTTCAACGGAATAAGGCGGTTCTAGGAAATCCACATCAAACGGTGTCAAATCGGAATACAGCGTAGATGAACCTTTTTCCGAATCGAGGACCGCTATATTCCCTGATTTACCAGCCACGCCCCGAGCAATAAGAATTGAGGAATAGGTCTTTCCACTGCCGGAAGGACCAACCAACCCCAATTTCAGTTTCTTTTTCTGGCGGACAGCAGGTTTGAACACCATTTTTAGTTCTCCTTACTGACCTTTGATTTCTTCCCGATTTTTGTCCCAGGAACTGTTTCCTGCACTTTCTTCAAAGCAACGGTCAGAAGCATGTCAGAAGAACCCTCCCCAATGCCCGCTTCTTTGAGTTCATCCTTACCGATGGAGAGAGGTGATTTCTCAATCAGGTTACAGTATTCTGTAATCTGGTCAACCATCAGACCAATCTGATTAACCGCGTTTTTCCGGTCAGGAGGTGAAGATACACCGGTTTCCTGGTCTTTCTTCCTGGTCTTCTTTGTTGCGGGTTTGGATTCTTCAACCTCCGGCTCCCCAATGGGGGATTCGGCTTCTTTTGTGATACGAGCCGCGAACTCTTCCTCAGTTTCATCAGAGCCAAGTAGCGTCTGTTTAACCACCGTCGGCTTCGTATTGGTATCAACATCCATTACAGGGGTTTCACCGGTTCCAGGGACCTCTACGAGCCCTGTGAGCCGAATGTAGACCGGAAGTGTCCGAACTTCATCCTGCGTGTAGCGCTCGGAGATGTTCATCACTTCCCCAATACCCACCACGGTTCTGTCTTTGAGGGCTGTCTGGAGGAATTTCGCCTGGTTTTCCGGGTCATCCGGGTGAATCTTGACCACATCGGCCAGAAGGAGATTGATATCTTCAATACCGATAAATGGTACGCCCCTATTCTGCTCGATAAACCGGAGATGCAGTTCAACCAGCCCGTCAAACGCCAGCACCGCTTCAAAGACCGGTCGCCCTTTCGGGTCAACCACCGGGATTGGGGAGCCTCTGTTACCATCCGGGTCTTTCTCGAAAAGCGGGTTAATCCATTTGATAACTCCCGTTACAAGGACAGGATCTCCTGCTCCTTTCTGGTTTTCCCAAACATTCTCGTCCTCGATGGAAAGGGCCGCCTTTCGGAGAATTGACAGGTTATTGAAAGGTTTCGCTTCGACGAGTTCAATATCCCCGAAATTCCCGAAATCCTGGTTCAAGGTTCCGGTGAGTTTCACGAACTGGAGGCCCGTAGGAATGGTATTCGCGTTCCAGGACACCACCTTTGTCAGTTTCCCATTCTTTAACAGCACCGGCCACGAAACCGGGAACCGGGTTCCTTTCCGGTCACATCCGCCGAAAACCACGCCTTCAATGACATCAAGTGTCTTGGCGCGCGCTTCCCGGATGAGTGAGGCTTTCAGGAAAGGAACGATAGTCGTGTCGGAATACTTCTCGTAAACCGGGTATTCCCGCTTGATGATCGTTTCGGGATTATCGCATTCATTCCACTCTTTGCTTTGCTTTAATGTTTCAACTATTCGATCAAACCGTGTAGAACTCATTGTTTTCCCTACCTACTGTTTTTCGGGGTTTTGTTTTCAAACCTGTTGTTTTGCCTCATCCTGATTACCCCGTTGTTTCAGAAATCATTGGCAAACACAAGAGCACGAACTTAAAGCATTGATACCCTCGCCGGGTTTCCCGGGTCATTGGGAAAAAGTCCCGGAGGGATTTGAACCCCCGTCCCCGGACTCAAAATCCAGGATGATTGACCGCTACACTACGGGACTACGGACAAAAGAATTGGAGAAATGGGTATTAATCTTTATCGTTTTGGATCTCGTATTCAAACGTCTCTATTTCTTCAAATCTAATGTCGATATACCCGTAATCAAGGCCGTTTCTGATAATTAACAGATTTCCAGTATTAGCGCGTGTTTTCGCAGTAAGAACATCGTCAGGTTCAAGCGTATTTAGGAATTCTTGCAGTTTATCAACCCTGATTACCGATATCCCGTTTAAAGTTCCCATCTTACCCTATCCTTCAATTCTTGCTTCTTTGCCTCATTCCAGCCCGCAACATCGGCTAAATATCCAGTGACCCGCGACACTTGACTGACATTATGGCATTCGCATTTAGGACACACTGGGGCGCCACAATCGGGGCAATACGCGAGTCCTTCCACGATATCATGTTCGCACCGGATTGGGCCGCGCGAACACATTTTCTTCACCGGTTCATGACACAACGGACAATTCCCATCTTTATCAAGATCCTCATCTTTACAAACGATAAAACACAGGTTACAAGCGTATCTTGCCATATCATCCCTCAATTGGGGCGATTTTGTCTTGTGATGTCTGGATTCTTACCGTGTCATCCGGATACCCGATGATAGCAACGTTGTTATGGGTATTTAAGACCATTGGATGCGTTTCTTCGTGCGCGATACCTTCCATGAGATTCTCGAAAAGCCGGTTGATTTCCTGGTCAATGATTTTAACTTTATTTCCAACCTTGATTTTCGGAGATACCTGATAATCGTTTTAATTCATGGGTTCCTGCCTCTTTTCATGTTCGGGTTCCATTTTTACTGTCTTTTTCATCCGCGAATGTTTTCGCCGGATAGATGCGTCACTCCGGTGAGTATTCGGGAATTCCCGCCGGTATTCAAAGACGGCAAATGAACTTCCCGCTTCAAGCAGGGTCTTTAGGAATTCCTCTTCTTCACCAGTCCACGGGACTGGTTCCGGGATTTTAAACGTGTGTTCCGGGAGTTTGGTTGATTTAACCCTTTCTTCCAGGAACGGGTCGAGATTGATATACTCCCCGAGTTGCGGGTCAAATGACCCGGTGTTCCGGAGAATACTCGCCCCAATCCGGGTGAGTTTGTCATACTCGGATTCTGTCAAGTTTCTGAAAACGATTTGCCGTTCCCGGTCAGTAATGACGGTTCCTTCCTCGGTATGTCGGTGAACTTCCTGATTAACTGCGTGTATCTCCATTTCCATCAAACCTCTTACATATGTTCTTCGTTTACAGATTTAAAGTCAGTTGTTACCCCGAAATCAAATAAGGTTGTATGACTCGGGTCTACCTGTTCCCACGTCAATCCAAGCGATATCAGAATCCGCGCCAAAGGGTTGCGGATCGTCATATTCATCATCCGTTCCATGTCTACAACGAATTCCGGCGGCAAATCTGTCCCATCCTCGAAACAAACCACGTCCGTCATGGGATATTTCTCGGTGACAGCCCGAATATAAACCCGTTTGGCCTTATCTCCTGCCCGGAAATTACATTTCAAGAACGAATTCGCGTATATTGCGCCCCGGACATGAGCATCTTTAATCGCGTAATCTTCCAGTGGTCGTGAAAACCCACCGGGTATCCCAATACAATCCAGAGAATACCCATTGGAGCGGAATTTCTTCACAGTAACGCGAATGTATTGCCGTGCCGCTTCAATGTCTCCGGTGGAGAATATGATATCAAATACCCGTTCTTGAAGTTTCCTGGTGATTAATGCCGAATCGCTGCGTTTCTGTTCAAATCCAACGATATCAACAATATCAACTTCCTTACCTTCTTTCCAAACGAGATGCCCAGCATACCGTTTTCTCACTCCAGGCTGGAAGAATTTACGGTAGATTTTTTCGAATCGAATGGAAAAGAAATGCTCATCTGCGTTCAATGTGGTTTTCGCGAACCCATTGTATGATTTGTTTAGTTCCCGTTCTAACAGACTTGCTTTCTCGATTACGGCCTCCAATGTATCTCCGGGTATTTCCACCATACATGAATCAGTGTCACCATACAAGACCCGATAGCCTGATTTCTCGACAAAACCGCGTGTATGACCAATGACTTCCCGCCCTATCGATGTAATCGCCGCGGCTATATCAGGGTCATACAACCGAAACCCCGGATATCCAGAAACGCCGTAATAAGCGTTCATGACGATTTTTACGGCTCCCTGCTGTTTGTCTAGGATTCCCCATTCTTTTGACCCATACGGGTGCGAATCCCTCTCTTCCTTAAGTCTACCGCGCTCTTCCAGAAGCCCAGCGATAATGTCACGCATTAACCCAACGGGCTGTTTCTTGAACCGTGTTCCAGACGGGGTTTTAAATTCCCCTTTCGGGTTTTTCGTTTCAAAAGAAGCATTGACGGTTAACATCGACATAGGATACAGAGATTTTAAGTCGAATACAACCACGTTGGAATAGACCCCGGATACGGCACTAAACACCTGCGCTCCCTGGAAACCTTCGTGTTCTTCCCTATTTTTCTGTTTGCTCGGGAGAACGAACCGTCCTTTGGATTTCCGCAAGATGTAATTGTCGATGAGATTTACCGGATATGTTGCCCTATCGATGGTAGTGCCGACATACCTGGATAACTCGTTGTAAAACTCAGTGATTTTATCTTTCGCGTCAATTTCCACACAGAGTTCAACATCCACCAGATTATAATACAGCAACGTCTTTTTGTCGGTTCTAAACAGAACATCCATTGATGCGGGGAGAGCAACCTTGTCCCGCCCCAATTCGCGTTCCGCAACCGCGTCCAATTTGTAAGAGTCTTGCGCTTTGACCTGGAACCGCTTGTAAGCGATGAGTAAATCGAATACACTTCGCCCGCGTATCCTATCGTCGGTTATAGATTTGATGCGGGATAACGAGTTACTTTCCATTCCAAGTTGATTCAACCGTCCCATGATATACGGGATATCAAACTCCTGTGCATTCCAGCCAGATATGATATCCGGGTTGGTAGTGTCGAGATACCGGATAAACCCACGTAACATGGATGATTCTGATGGGAAAATCATCACCTTCTGATTCTTCTGGGATGAATATTCAGGGGCTTCAATACCCAGCCAATCTTCAGATTTGACGTCAAAATCCCAGGTAAACGAGACATACTCTTTCTCATATGAATCCCAAACGGTTATCGCAATAATCGGGTCGCGTTCGGCTTTTGGGAATCCTCGGGACGTATCACATTCAATATCCAGAACGCATATTCGTGGGTCAACGTCCATGGTCACCGGCTCTATTTCACGGTAATCAATGGGTTTCCCTTTCATCACAGGTTTCCGTGGAACCCGGATACCCCGCATAATTCCACGGTCTATGAGGAAACGGTTAGGATATGGAATATCTCCTTCATAAACGGTGATTCCCATGTCACGAAGCCGTCTGACCCCGCTTGGGGAGCGGAATTTCACTTTATACACCGGAACTCCGTCAATCGCCAAATAAGTTACCGTTCTATCGATAACCCCGCCACAATTGCGGATCTGCTCGGTTTCAAACACAGGGACATAACAATAAGGTTTGAATCCCGAAACCTTCACCGTTACAAGGTTCTTTTCTTCATCCCGGCAAAAAATGGTGATTAACGGTTCGTTGAACGAAACCGAGTAATCTGCCCGGATAACACATAAATCAATCATTATTTTCGTTTCTCCTTACTTTAGTTTTCCGTAGTTTCGCACACGCTTGAGAAATCAGGGCCCCTAACAATAAAGGATGAAATTGAACCCCGTTTATCAGCATGCCAACATCCTTGAATTCTGGTTCGATGAACATCGTCCACAAAGCCGCGTAACCAGGAAAGGGGTCTTTGTCATTGATATTCATCTGACCGACCAGAATCATTTCAGAACACGGTTTCCCGTCCAAACTGGTCAGTATAAAATCGACACGCATACTATCCTCCTATCCCCGGATTCTGTCAGAAAAGAACCCAGATAAAAATTGTTTGAGAAAAGGTAAAAGTTAGTATCTGGTTAATCTTCCATCCATTTCCCGAAAACCCGCTTGAATTCGCGGTGGACTTTCCGGATCGGCCGCCATCGCCGCATCTTGCTCCTCCTGCTCTGCCTCGCACTCGTCCCGCGCCCGCATCACGCAGTACATCGCCTCGCAGGCGTCGTGGATCGGGCACGTGATCTCGGGGTTGTCCATGTGCGGGCACTCTCCTGCAGGGTGCCGGCACGCGACTCCGAGGGCCTGGACCTCTTCGGGGTCGTCAGTGGCGATCTGGTCGAGATGCACGCACGGGCCGCTCGTCTGCGGCCGGACGATCTCAGGCTGCCGGGCCTCGTCCATATCGAGCAGCGCCGCGACCTCGTCGACGTCGGCGATGATGATGATCATCACGGCGCCTCCATGCACTTCTTGCAGAGCGTTTTGCTCTGGAAGAGCATCGAGAG